>JAAIGE0100069090.1_pt1 | contig 17774 bp, 16 predicted proteins | sample 6487951 | NCBI WGS metagenome assembly JAAIGE01 (sample SAMN13974128, study PRJNA590717) | phyllosphere metagenome | biome: tomato field; feature: multiple bacterial spot infested tomato fields; material: tomato leaves; isolation source: leaves from tomato fields | host: Solanum lycopersicum ...
GAATCTTCACCGCGCAGGAATGGCGCACGCTCGATCGCGGCATCCGGCAGCGCGCGCGGGCGTTGAATGCCTTCCTGCACGACGTCTATCATCGCGGCGAGATCGTGAAGGCGGGGATCATGCCCGCCGACATCATCTATCGCAACAGCGCCTATCTCGCTGAAATGGCGGGCTTCACTCCGCCGGGCAAGGTCTACAGCCACATCGTCGGGATCGACATCGTGCGCACGGGGCCGGGCAGTTTCGAAGTGCTGGAGGATAATTGCCGGACTCCGTCTGGCGTATCCTACATGCTCGAAAACCGCGAGATCATGACGCGCATGTTCCCCGAATTGTTCGAGCAGGGGCTGGTCGCGCCGGTGGATGACTATCCCGCCGAATTGCTCAAGAGCCTGAAGGAAGTCGCGCCGCCCGCCTGTTCGGGCGATCCCGTCGTGGTCGTGCTAACACCCGGTTCCCTCAACAGCGCCTATTATGAACACAGCTTCCTCGCCGACCTGATGGGCGTCGAACTGGTCGAACCCGCCGACCTCTTCGTTGATGAAGGCCGCGTGTGGATGAAGACGACGCTGGGACCAAAGGCGGTCGATGTCATCTATCGCCGGATCGATGACGAATATATCGATCCGCTCGTTTTCCGCCCCGACAGCCTGCTCGGCATTCCTGGCATCTTCAACGTCTATCGCAATGGCGGCGTCACGCTGGCCTCCGCGCCCGGATCGGGCATCGCCGACGACAAGGCGGTCTATATCTATGTGCCAGAGATGATCCGCTTTTATCTGGGCGAGAAGCCGATCCTCGACAATATCCAGACATGGCAATGCGGCAAGCCCGACGAACTCGCCTATGTGCTGGAGAATCTGCACGAACTGGTCGCGAAGGAAGTGCACGGATCGGGCGGCTACGGCATGTTGATCGGCCCCAAGTCCACCCGCGACGAGATCGCCGCCTATGCCGAACGGATCAAGGCCAATCCGGGCGAATTCATCGCGCAGCCGACGCTGGATCTGTCGACCGTGCCGACGCTGGGGCCGGCATCGGTGGTCGGTCGCCATGCCGACTTTCGCCCCTATTGCCTCGTCGGCAAGCAGATACGGCTGGTGCCGGGCGGCCTTACCCGCGTGGCGCTTACCGAGGGATCGCTGGTGGTGAACTCCAGCCAGGGCGGCGGGGTCAAGGATACATGGGTGTTGCAGGATTGATGATGATCGACGCAGGAACCACATCATGCTGAGCCGCACCGCCGAAAACCTGTTCTGGATGGCGCGCTATATGGAGCGGGCGGAGGCGACGGCGCGGCTGCTTACCATGGGGCAGCGCATGGCGATCCTGCCCGGCGCGCATCATCGCGACGAATGGCGGTCGGTCGTCCGAGCAAGTGGCGCCAGCCAGCGTTTTGCGGAGGGCAAGGCGGTCAGCGAAAGCGACGCGGTCGGCTTTCTGATGCTCGATCCCGATAATGGCAGTTCGATTCGCTCCTGCCTGCTCAAGGCCCGCGCCAATGCCAAGTCCGCGCGCACCTTCCTGACGCAAGATATGTGGGAGGCGCTGAACGAGGGCTGGCGCAAGCTCGACAGCTATGATCTGGCCGAAGCGCGGCAACAGCTTCCCGCTCTCATCGACTGGGTCAAGACGCGTGTTATGACCTTCCGCGGCGCGACCCATTCGGGCCAGTTGCGCAATGAAGGACATGATTTCCTGCGCGCCGGTTCCGCGCTGGAACGGGCGCAGATGACCCTGCGGCTACTTGACGTCAAATATTATGTCCTGCTGCCCGAAACCGAGGTGATCGGCGGCAATCGCGATCATTATCAATGGACGTCGGTGCTGTACGCGCTGTCGGGCGCGCGCGCTTATCACCATGTCTATGGCGGCACCTATACTCCCTGGCAGATCACCGATTTCCTGATGCTCAACCGCATGTTTCCGCGCAGCGTCGCCTATTGCTACGATCAGCTGGCCTATCGGCTCAATCGGCTGGCAGGCTGGCACAATGCGCGTGGCCCGGCGCATGACACGGTGGGTGCCATGGTGAGCGCGCTCGAGAAGCTCGACAGCGGCGAAATATTCCGCGTCGGCCTCCATGAAACGGTGCAGGAGGGTCTGTCGATGACTAATCGCCTTGGCCACGAAGTCGCGCAGACTTATCATTTCGGCTGAGCGAGAAACGGGGTAGGGGGCCAGCCCATGAAACTGCTCGTTCGTCACCAGACTGTCTATCGCTACCCGCCGTCCACCGGGCGCGTCTCGATGCGGCTGAAGCTGATGCCGGTCGATACGTCCGGCCAGAGCGTCGAGGAATGGCAGGTCAGCATCAACGACGAGCCGGTCGATGGCTTCCATCGCAACAGCCATGGCGAAATGGAAGCGATCTGGCTGCGGCGCGAGCCGATCGACAGCGCGGTGATCGTGGCGGAGGGATTCGTCGAAACGCTTGAGACGCACGGCGTCGTCGGTCATCTGCAAACCCCGGTCGATCCGCGCTACTTCCTGCGCGACTCGCCGCTGACACGCACTTCGCCTGAGATCGAGGCTTTTGCCCGGGACATATCGATGCAGGGCGGCGCACTCGCCGCGCTTCACGCGCTGTCGTCGGCGGTGCGGGATGCCGTCGCCTATCGCGCGGGCGTGACGACATCGGAAACCAGCGCGGCCGATGCCTTCGCGCTTGGAGCGGGCGTGTGTCAGGATCATGCGCAGATCTTCATCGCCGGGGCGCGGTCGATCGGCATTCCGGCGCGCTATGTTTCGGGCTATCTGCTCGCCGGGGCGGATGATGCGCTCTACGAAACGCATGGCTGGGCGGAAGCCTATCTGCCCGATCTGGGCTGGATCGGGTTCGATCCGTCCAACCGCGTCTGCGTCACCGAACGCTATCTCCGCCTCGCCAGCGGACTCGACGCCAATGAGGCGGCACCGATCCGCGGGTCGGTCACGGTATCGGGTGATGTGTGGGTCGATGCCGACGTCCGCATCGCGCAGGCGGAAGAAGGCGTGGAGCAGCGGCAGTTGCAGAAACAGCAGCAGCAGACTAACGCGCTTCATCTGTCACGGAAACGGCAAGCGGATCGGGGTAGATGACCTATTGCGTCGCGGTACGCGTGGACCAGGGGCTGGTCATGCTGTCGGACACCCGCACCAATGCGGGGATGGACAACATCGCCCGTTTTCGGAAGAGCTTCACCTATTCCATGCCGGGCGAGCGGGCTATCACCCTGCTCTGTTCGGGCAACCTGTCGATCACGCAGGGTGTGAAGACGCGGATCAGTAAGGCGATCAAGGATTCGCAGATTGATCCGCAGGTCGAAACCATTCTCAACTGCCCGACGATGCACCGCGTGGCGCAGATCGTGGGCGACGGGATGCGCGACATGCAGGGCCGCTATCGCGAACAGATCGAGATGGGTGGATCGGGCGCGGGCGCATCGATCATGATCGCGGGCCAGCGCAAGGGTGGCAAGCCTCGGCTTTACCTCGTCTATTCGGCGGGCAACTTCATCGAAGCGACGGAAGACACGCCCTTCTTCCAGATCGGCGAGCATAAATATGGCAAGCCGATCCTTGACCGGATCATCAAGCGGGAAACGACGCTGGAGGAAGCGACCAAAGCCGTGCTGGTGTCGATGGATTCGACGCTGCGATCGAACCTGTCGGTCGGGATGCCGCTCGACCTCACCGTCATCGAACGCGACGCCTTCGACTTTCGCGTGCGCACCCGGATAGAGCCGGACGACGAGCAGTTCTCGATGATCTCGCAAAGCTGGGGCGCAGCACTGCGCAAGGGGTTTGAGGATCTGCCCAACGTGCTGGATTGAGGGGAGCGGACCCGCAAGCCCGCTCCCGCCCTGTCATGCCGCCAGCGTGGCGTTGTCGATCACGAAGCGATATTTGACGTCGCTCTTCTGCATCCGCTCGTAGGCGGTTTCGATGTCCTGGATCCGGATCATTTCGATATCGGCGGTGATGCCCTTTTCGGCGCAGAAATCGAGCATTTCCTGCGTTTCGGTGATGCCGCCGATCAGCGATCCGGCGATCGACTTGCGGCCGAAGATCAGCACGCCGACATTGGGCGACGGGTGCGGATGTTCGGGCACGCCGACGACCGTCAGCGTGCCATCGCGCTTCAGCAGCATGGTGAACTGATCGAGATTATGGCTCGCCGCGACGGTGTTCAGGATGAAATCGAAGCTGCCGGCATGGGCCTTCATCTCATCCTCGTTCCGCGAAACGACCACTTCATCGGCGCCCAATGCCAACGCATCCTGCCGCTTCGATTCCGACGTGGTGAAGGCGACGACATGCGCGCCGAGGGCATGGGCAAGCTTGATGCCCATATGGCCCAGACCGCCGATACCGACGACGCCGACCTTCTGCCCCGGCCCGACCTTCCAGTGGCGCAGCGGCGACCAGGTGGTGATGCCCGCGCAGAGCAAGGGCGCGACGGCGGCGAGTTGGTCTTCGGGATGGCTGATCTTCAGGACGAACTTGTCCTTGACGACGATGCTCTGCGAATAGCCGCCCAGCGTATGGCCGGGGGCGTCCTGCGTCGGGCCGTTATAGGTGCCGACGAAGCCGTTCTCGCAATATTGTTCCAGCCCTTCGTCGCAGGACGCGCAATGCTGGCAGCTGTCGACCATGCAGCCGACGCCGACCGTATCGCCGACCTTGAAGCCATCGACATGATCGCCGACCGCCGTCACCTTGCCGACGATCTCATGCCCCGGAACACAGGGGTAGAGCGTGCCGTCCCATTCGGATCGCACCTGATGCAGATCGGAATGGCAGACGCCGCAATAGGCGATGGCGATCTCTACATCGTGCGCGCCGACCGTGCGGCGTTCGATGGCGATCGGTTCGAGCGGCTTGTCGGCGGCATGTGCGCCATAGGCTTTCACGCTCATGGATGATCCTTTCGGTGGAGAAGTCTCGAGAATGTAGACCGCTATCGTGCGGCGCGCCACAGATAGGCCGCCCTGGTCCTCAATCAACCGCAGCCATTGCGAAACAGGCGCTGCACGCTATTTCGAAAGGCATGTCGCGCCCACAGTCCCCCGATCGCTTCCACGAAGACAAGGCCACCTACACCGTAACCGGCAGCCAGCCGGATATCGATGCGGGCGTCGAGGCGATCCGGACGACGCTCAAGACATTGCCAGTGCGCCCCGGCGTCTACCGGATGCAGGATGCACGCGGCGACGTGCTCTACGTCGGAAAGGCGCGGGCGCTGCGCAATCGCGTCGCCAACTATACGCAGGTCGATCGCCTGTCGAAGCGTCTCCAGCGCATGGTGTCGCAGACGCGTAGCATGACCATCGTCACCACCAATAGCGAGGCGGAAGCGCTGCTGCTGGAGGCGCAACTCATCAAGCGGTTCCGCCCGCCTTACAATGTGCTGCTGCGCGACGATAAAAGCTTTCCCTTCATCCTGCTGCGCGAGGATCACAGCTTCCCCCGCGTCCAGAAGCATCGCGGCGCGCGCAAGGCGAAGGGGCGCTATTACGGCCCGTTTGCGAGTGCCGGGTCGGTGACGCGAACGATCAATGCGCTGCAAAAACTGTTCCTGCTGCGATCCTGCACCGACAGCTTCTTCGCCAATCGATCCCGCCCCTGTCTGCTGTACCAGATCAAACGCTGTTCGGCGCCCTGCGTCGGGCGGATCGACGAAGCGGGCTATTCCGAACTCGTCAACGATGCGCAGGATTTCCTGGGCGGCAAGTCGACGGCGGTCCAGCGCAAGCTGGGCGTGGCGATGCAGCAGGCGTCGGACGCGATGGACTTCGAGCAGGCGGCGGTGATCCGGGATCGGCTGAAAGCGCTGACGTTCATTCAGGGCAGTCAGGCGATCAACGCTGAAGGGTTGGGCGACGCCGACATCTTCGCGCTGGCGGAGAAGGGCGGGGCGATGTGCATCCAGGCTTTCTTCATACGGGGCGGCCAGAATTGGGGCCATCGCAGCTTCTTCCCCGTCCACACCGCCGACGTCGCGACGGAGGAGGTGCTGGAGAATTTCATGGCTCAATTCTATGAGGAAGTGCCGCCCCCCAAACTGATCCTCACCGACCGCGAACCGGCGGAATGTGACCTGATGGCGCAAGCGCTGACCGAGCGGCTCGGCAGCAAGGTGCGCATCGAGGTGCCCCAGCGCGGCGACCGCACCCGCCTCATCAAACAGGCGCAGCGCAACGCCGCCGAAGCGCTCGACCGCCGTCTCGCCGAAACGACGAGCCAGGGTCGCATCCTGGACGAGATGGTCGAGACGTTCGGGCTGGAGGGCGTGCCCGACCGGATCGAAATCTACGACAACAGTCACATTCAGGGCGCGCACGCGTTGGGCGCGATGGTTGTCGCCGGGCCGGAAGGCTTCCGCAAGGGCGCCTATCGCAAGTTCAACATGAAGAACCCGGACATCTCGCAAGACGACTTCGCGATGATGCGCGAAATGTTCGAGCGCCGCTTCGGCCGCGCCCAGCGCGAAGACCCCGATCGCGAGAGCGGCGAGTGGCCCGATCTCGTCCTGATCGACGGCGGCAAGGGGCAACTGTCCGCCGCGCGCACGATGCTGGAGGAAATGGGGATCGAGGACGTGACCATGATCGGCGTCGCCAAGGGTCCGCACCATGGCCGCGAGGGGCGCGAGGTGTTCCACCTGATGGACGGGCGGGAGATCACCTTCCCGCTCAACCACCCCGTCCTGTTCTACCTTCAGCGGCTGCGCGACGAGGCGCATCGCTTTGCCATCGGTGCGCATCGTCAGAAACGGAGCAAGGCGATCACCGTGTCGTCGCTGGACGAAGTGCCGGGCATCGGCCCCGCACGCAAGAAGGCGCTCCTCATGCACTTCGGCACCGCCCGCGCCGTCCGCGACGCGGCGCTGGAGGATCTGGCCAAGGCTCCGGGCGTATCAAAAGCGGTAGCGCAACAGATTTATGATTATTTTCATGGGTAAGCGTTAACCAAGGCAAGTGAACAGCTTTTAAGGAGGCGTGGATAAGGCGGGCAGGTTCCAATAGGGGGGAATCCACTTGCGCCTCATCCTCGCCGTCCTGTCTGCTTCGCTCGCGGTGTCGCCGATGGCGCAGGCCGCTCCTGTCAAAGCGCTTCAGCCGCTTCTCCTCCCGTCCGGTCAGCCGATCCGGATCACCGGCATGGACCTCGTCTTTGCACAGTCGATCCTGGAGGAACTTGCCGAGAGCGATGCGAAGGCGGCGCGCAAGAGGTTGGCCGATGGGCTTCCTCCGCTGGACGCCAACAGCTATCCAACCGGGCTTGACGGCGCGCGCTACGCCACGATGCCTTTCAAGCAGATGTTCCCGCTGGTCGTTCGCGATGTCGCGCGCGAATGGCGGTTGGACAGCGGCACACCCGTGTTCCTTCGTGTGACACTCGATCAGCTCAAGACCGCCGATGCCGCCGTCGCCATATTGCTCGCGCCCAGCGCAGACATATTGGAGGGAACGGTCGAAATTCTGGAGTCAGGCAGCGGTCGCCCGCTCGGCAGCTTCCGGATCGAGGTCGGTCATGTCCGCAGCGGCTGGGGCATGATGCTGGTCCGGGGCGGCGGATTGCGGGAACGGATGGCCGAAGAATTCGGCGTCCAGATCGCTCGCCATATGACGGGGCGCAAGAAACCCGCCTGAGCGCGCTATCAAGCAGGGCCGGTATGGCCTAGACCATCGCCATGCCGCAACTCGTCACCAACGCCATCGTCTGCGCCGTGCGCGCCCATGGCGAGCATGGCGCGATCGCGCGGTTGCTGACGCCAGACCATGGCCTGGTCGCGGGCTATGTAAGGGGTGGGAGATCACGGGCGATGCGGCCCGTCCTGCTGCCCGGCAACGCTGTGAAGGCGGAGTTTCGCGCCCGAACCGAGGATCAGCTTGCGGGCCTGACCGTCGAACTGGCGCATAGCCGCGCGCCGCTCCATGCCGAACCGCTGCCCGCCGCCGCCATCGACTGGAGTTGCGCCCTGACCGCCGTCGCTCTGCCGGAAGGCACCCCGTTCCCCGCGCTCTATCAGGCGCTGGACGGCGTGCTGGCGGCGGTCGAGGCTGCGCCTGCCGCGCGGGGGTGGGCGGCGGCGCTGGTCCGCTACGAATTGCTGCTGCTCGCTGAACTGGGCTTCGGCTTGGACCTCTCACGGTGCGCAGCGGGTGGGCAAGCGGACGACCTCACCCATGTCTCGCCACGCAGCGCCGCCGCCGTCAGCCGTGAAGGCGCGATCGGGTACGAGGAACGGCTGCTGCCCCTGCCGCCCTTCCTGCTGGCGGGCGGCTCGGGCGATTGGGGTCAGGTGATCGACGGGCTGAAGCTCACCGGTTTCTTCCTCGAACGATCCGTATTGACCGACTGGCGCGGGGACATCCTTGCGGCGCGCGAAAGGCTGGTCGATCGGCTGAAAAGGGCGGTTGCCTGATCCGCCCGCCTTCCATAAGGGGCAGCGATCATTTCCAGCAGGAGTTGCCGCCGCCATGTTGATCGCCCTGTTTCCCGGAGACGGCATCGGTCCCGAAATCGTGGCGCAGGCGAAGCGGGTGCTCGACGCGCTGGAAATCGACGGACTGACCTATGAGGAAGGTCTGGTCGGCGGCGCGGCGTACAAGGCGGTCGGTCATCCGCTGCCACCTGAGACGCTGGAGATTGCGAAGCGGGCCGATGCGATCCTGTTCGGCGCGGTCGGCGATTTCGACTGCGACTCGCTGGAACGGCATCTGCGTCCAGAGCAGGCGATCCTTGGTCTGCGCAAGGAACTTGGCCTCTTTTCCAACCTTCGCCCGGCCAAGGTCTTTCCCGAGCTGGCCGGTGAGTCCGCGTTGAAGCCCGAAGTCGCGGGCGCGATCGACCTGCTGATCGTGCGCGAAACCAATGGCGACGTCTATTTCGGCGAAAAGGGCTTTCGCACGACGGCCGACGGCCTGCGCGAAGGCTATGACATCATGTCCTACAACGAAGCCGAAGTGCGCCGGATCGCGCATAGCGGTTTTCAGGCGGCCCGCGCGCGCCGGGGCAAGCTCTGCTCGGTGGACAAGGCCAACGTGCTGGAAACCAGCCAGCTGTGGCGCGACGTGGTGATCGCGGTGTCGGCGGAATATCCCGACGTCGCCTTGAGCCATATGTATGTCGACAACGCCGCGATGCAGCTGGTGCGCGACCCCGGCCAGTTCGATGTCATCGTCACAGGCAACCTGTTCGGCGACATCCTGTCGGATCAGGCGAGCATGTGCGTCGGCTCGATCGGCATGTTGGCGTCCGCGACGCTCAATGGCAGCGGGCAGGGTCTGTATGAACCGATCCACGGCTCCGCCCCCGACATCGCCGGAACGGGAAAGGCGAACCCGCTTGCCACCATCCTGTCCGCCGCGATGCTGCTGCGCTACTCGCTCGGCCTCAACGAACAGGCCGACCGGATCGAGGCGGCGGTGGCAAAGGCGCTGGCGGGTGGCGCGCGGTCTGCGGACCTTGGCGGCACCTTCTCGACCGAAGAAATGGGCAACGCTGTCATGGCCGTCCTCTAAGGATTTTCGGCTCGTCGCAAATCAAGGAAATTCTTAACCGGACGAGTCCTAACCCCGTTGGAAACAACAGGGGTTGCGGCTTATGCCGGTGGAATTGATGGCGGATCATGACGATCTGCGGGCGAAGATGCGGGAATTCGCGCAACTGATGATGATCGACCCGCCCGACCGGGACGACATCATGCGGCGACGGATCTCCTTTTCGAAGGTGTTTCGCGAGCATATGGCGCGCGAGGATGCAGTAACCACGCCGCTTCGGCGGCAACCATGCACGATGGCTCAGGCTGCCGCCGTCGAGCATGGCGCAAAGGTCCGCGCATTGTTCCTGACCTATAGCGATCATATCAAGCATTGGACCCCGGCGGAAATGGTTCGCGACTGGATCGGCTATCGCGCCGCCGTACTCGGCCTTCAAAATGGCCTCTATGATCTGATGGACTGGGAAGAAGCCAACCTGTTCCACCATCTGGACGGAGCATCGCACCGCGCGGCCTGAGGCGAAGGGGCCAATTCCCGCACTTCGGTCCTGTCGGGGCGGGGCGCGGATCGATAGGAGCGCCAAGATGACGGATTTCTCGCTCTCCTCGCTGCGCGCTGCGGCCGATATGGTTCATGCGCAGGTGCCGCCGACCCCGCAATATGCCTGGCCGCTGCTCGCCCTTCGCACCGGATGCGAGACATGGGTGAAGCATGAGAACCACACGCCCACCGGCGCGTTCAAGGTGCGCGGAGCGATCACCTATATCGACTGGCTGCGGCGCACCCATCCGCAGGTGACAGGCATCATCACCGCAACGCGTGGTAATCATGGGCAGGCGCAGGTGCGCGCCGCCCGCGCTGCCGGGCTTTCCGCCACGATCGTCGTGCCGCACGGCAACGCGCTAGAAAAGAACGCCGCGATGCGCGCGTTCGGCGCGATCCTGATCGAGCATGGCCACGACTTCGACAGCGCGAAGGCACATGCCGCGCACCTTTCCATGGAGCGCGGCCTGTTCATGGTGCCGCCCTATCATGACGAACTGGTGCGCGGCGTCGCCAGCTACGGTCTGGAATTGTTCGACGCGGTGCACGATCTCGACACCGTCTATGTCGCGGTTGGATGCGGGTCGGGCCTGTGCGGCACGATCGCCGCGCGCGATGCGCTGGGCCTCAAGACCAGGATTGTCGGCGTCGTGTCCGCCCATGTCGATGCCGCCAAGCGGTCGTTCGAGGCCGGACGGCTGATCGCCAGCCCGACCGCCTACACCTTTGCCGATGGCGTGGCGGTCTGCACCCCAGTGCAGGCAGCGCTCGATTATTTCGGTCCGCGCGCCGATCGCTTCGTTGCCGTCACCGATGACGAAGTGGCCGCCGCAGTCCGCGCCTATTGGGAAGATACGCACAACCTCGCCGAAGGGGCTGGGGCCGTCGCCCTGGCCGCGCTGATGCAGGAAAAGGACGCGATGGCGGGCAAGAAGGTTGCGGTTATTCTCTCGGGCGGTAATGGCGACAGAAGCCAGATGGCCGAGATACTGGGCGGCGCGACGCCCCGTGTCGGACCATCGGCAGTGACGGATGATGTGCGGAAGGCGATATGAAGCGGAACAGCGGTCAGAACCCTGAGATCACCAAAAACTGGAAGCCCGCGACGCTCGCCGTGCGCGGGGGAACCGCGCGCAGCGAATTCGGCGAGACGTCCGAAGCACTCTTCCTGACCAGCGGCTATTGCTACGACCGGGCGGAGGACGCCGCGGCGCGCTTCGCCGGCGATCAGCAAGGCATGACCTACAGCCGTCTCCAGAACCCAACGGTAGAGATGCTGGAACAGCGGATCGCCCTGCTGGAAGGGGCGGAGGCGTGCCGCGCCACCGCGACCGGCATGGCGGCGATGACGGCGGCTCTGCTGTGCCAGTTGTCGGCGGGCGACCATGTCGTTGCGGGCAAGGCGCTGTTCGGCTCCTGCCGCTGGCTGACCGATACGCTGCTGCCCAAATTCGGGATCGAGACGACGACCGTGGATGCGCGCGACAACGCCGCGTGGGAAGCGGCGATCCGCCCCAACACCAAGGTTTTCTTCTTCGAAACGCCCGCCAACCCGACGATGGACGTTGCTGACCTGACCGCGATCTGCGGGCTGGCGAAGGCGCACGGCATCACCAGCGTCGTCGACAACGCCTTTGCCACGCCTGCGCTTCAGCGGCCGATTGATTTCGGTGCGGACGTCGTCGCTTATAGCGCGACCAAGATGATGGACGGGCAGGGGCGCGTGCTGGCGGGGGCCGTCTGCGGCAGTCAGGATTTCATCCTCAACACGTTGCTCCCCTTCCACCGCAACACAGGCCCGACGCTCAGCGCGTTCAACGCCTGGGTCGTGCTCAAGGGGCTGGAGACGCTCGACCTGCGCATCCGCCGCCAGAGCGAAAATGCGCTCAAGGTCGCGTCCTTCCTGGAAGGACGAGTCGCCAAGGTTCTGTATCCCGGCCTTGAAAGCCATCCGCAGCACGACCTCGCCATGCGCCAGATGGCGATGGCTGGGCCGATCTTCTCACTGTACGTCGGTGGTGGCCGGGCGGAGGCGCATGGCCTGCTCAATGCGCTCGAACTGGTCGATATCTCCAACAACATCGGGGATTCGCGCTCGCTGATGACGCATCCCGCCTCCACCACCCATTTCGGCATGGCGGAAGCGGCGCGGCTGGAGGTCGGCATCACCGAAGACATGCTGCGGCTCAACGTCGGTCTGGAAGATCCCGAGGACGTGATCGTCGACCTCGATCAGGCGCTGCGTGCGATAGGGCGTTGACGGGGCAGGGGGCAGCGCGCAATGGTCCGGCCATGACGACGATGCTCGCCTTCTTCCCCTTCCATGCAACGACGCGGGACGTGACGGTGCATGTCGCGGTCACCTTCCTGCCCGAACAGTCGGAGCCGGATCGCGGACGCTGGTTCTGGGCCTATCATATTCGCATTGAAAATCAGGGCGAAGACCCGGTGCAACTGCTGACCCGCCATTGGGTCATCACCGACGGACGCGGCCACCAGCATGAGGTGGAGGGCGACGGCGTGGTCGGCGAACAGCCCGTGGTCCAGTCGGGCAAGAGCTACGACTATGTGTCCGGCTGTCCCCTCGGCACGCCTACCGGGTCGATGAAGGGACATTATACGATGCTCGGCCTTGGCGGCGAGTCGTTCGACGTCGCCATTCCACACTTCCCCCTCATCGCCCCGGCGGTGGCGGAATGAAGCGGACGCACCTGCCGCTCAACGGCCTGCGTGTTCTCGACGCGGCGGCGCGGCACCTCTCCTTCACGCGCGCGGCGGACGAACTCGCCGTGACGCCCGCAGCCGTCGGCCAGCAAATCCGCGCGCTGGAGGATATGCTTGGCGTCGTCCTCTTCCGCCGCACGCCCAAGGGGCTGGAACTGACGCCCGAAACCGAAGCCGGTCTCGATGCCCTGCGAGCCGGGTTCCTGGAATTCGAAGAAGCCGTGCGCGCCATGCAGGCGGGCCAGTCGAGCAATGCCCTGACGATCGCGGCCCCGCGTGACATCACCGCCAAATGGCTCCAGCCGCGCCTTGCCGCCTATGCCGTCAGCCAGCCCGACCTCAGCTTCTCGCTGGTCGCCGCAGATGATGCGCTCGACTTCACCGAAGCCAATCTCGACCTCGCGTTGCGCCTATCTGACAGTGCGGGCGAGCATGAAGGCGTGTCGCTCGGCCAGGCGTCGTTCGTGACGGTGGAAGCCGCGGCAGGCGGCCCCGACCTGCGCATCGACTGGCCCGGTTGCCCGACAGGCGAGGGACAGGCTCCCATCCGCGTCGCCGACGCCGGCCTCGCGCTGGAGGCAGCCGCCAACGGCTTCGGCCGCGCGACCATCCCGTTGCTGCTCGCGCAGGCCGATATCGACGCCGGACGGGTGAGAGGCGTAGGCGAAGCGCAGCCCTCCAACCTCTCCTACTGGCTGATCGCCCCGCTCCCCCAATGGCGTCAGAAAAAGGTCAAAACACTGGTCGAAGCGCTGACGCGATAGGTACCCAAATTTTTGGGGTGGAGCATACGCTTCCGAGAAGATGCCCAACATGCTATTGATCGAAGATGGCAAGAATTGCGCAGATACTATCATTCATGCCAGGCTTCATAGGCGCTGCTGTGATTGCCGCGAGTCAAACTGCTCCTGAAACATCGGTTAGTAATCTTCAGGCTTGGGCGAGGTTCTTGGGTGCAATCAGTGTATCGCGTGCTCTTGAAAACTCTCTCGTCGATCAATTAGGCTTAGTGACTGGATCGGTGCTCATCGGTGGCACGGTAATCTTACTCATTATGCAGCGTAATCCTGCCATTCTACACATTGAAGCACCGTCCAACAATGTTTTCGTTGGTGAGGTGCACGCAGAACTAGCGAAAGGAAGTCGCAATACCGTTATCTCGATGGGTGATGATAATGGCAGTGTGATCCTAAACGGGGGCGGGATTGCCATAGGCGCGGGAGCCAAAGCAGACGCCACATCAATAGCGATTGGAGCAGGAGCAAATTCAGGCAATTTGAGCCGCTGAGAATTTAGCGGCATGGCTTAAAGTGCCGCCACTCACCCCACCTCATCCTGCCTCAGCCGCCGCAGCTTCGGCACCTTGTCCAGTTCCGCCGCGTCCTTGATCCCCATGCGCAGATCCTCGCGCATCTGGTGGATGGATGCGATCACCGGTCCCATCGCGACGCCCAGGTCGACCAGCGCCGTTTCCGCCAGTTGCAGCGAGCTTTCCAGCGTTTCCGGCACCGCGTCGCTTGCGCCTGCCTTGTACAATTGTGCCGCATGATCGGTGTCGCGCGCGCGGGCGATGATCGGCAGGTCGGGCACCCAGCCGCGCACCCGCTTGGTGACGCGCACCGACAGCACCGGATCGTCCATCGTCAGGATGAGCGCGCGTGCGTGGCCAAGGCGCAGCTTGTCCAGCATCTCCGCCCGCGCGACGTCGCCGAACAGGATCGGATAGCCCAGCCGCCGCGCCTCCGCGATGACGTCCGGGTCCGATTCGACCACGATGAAGCGCTGCCCATGCGTCTTGAGCAGGTCGCACACCATATGGCCCACGCGCCCGAAGCCGATCACGACCGCCGCCGCCGCCGTATCCTCCTCGCCCACATCGATCCGCTCTTCGCCCAGCGCCATCTCCAGCCGCCGGGCGACATCATGGCCGATCCGAGCAAGCAGGGGCGTGATGGTGAGGCCGATTGCGGTCACGATCTGCCAGAAGGCGGCGGTGGAGGGCAGGATCAGTTGCGCCGCCGCCGCCGCCGACAACACGATCAGCGTCGTTTCCGACGGGCTGGACATGAGCAGCCCCACCTCCAGCGCCACGCCCTTGCGCACGCCCGACACATAGAGCAGCGCCGCCGTCACCAGCGTCTTGGCGATCACCACGCCAGCGACCGCCAGCACCAGCGTCGGCCAGTTGGCGAGGATGACGCGCAGGTCCAGGCTCATGCCCACGGTGATGAGGAAGACGCCGAGCGCCAGCCCCTTGAACGGCGCGGTCATCACCTCGACCTCGCCATGATAGTCGGTCTCCGCGATCAGCAGCCCTGCCAGCAATGCGCCCACGATCGGGGAAAGGCCCGCGATCGACGTCGCGAGGCTCGACACGATGACGACCAGCAGGCTCGCCGCCAGAAACACCTCCGGGCTTTTGGTCCGCGCCGCCTGGCTGAACACATGGGGCAGGAACAGCCGCCCCAGCACCAGCATGATCGCGATCGTCACCCCGCCGCGCAGCAGCGTGTTCGCCATCTCGCCCCATGCGCCGTCCGGGCCTGCCGCGACTGAGGGCGCCAGCGCGCCGAGCATGAAGATGATGGGGACAAGCGCCAGATCCTCGAACAACAGCATCGAGAAGGCGGATCGCCCGACCGCGCTCTGCGTCCCCACCATCGGCAGCACCACCGCGGTCGAGGACAAAGCGAGCGCAAGGCCAAGGCCGATGGCGCCGGCGGTAGGCTGGCCCAGCATGTAGAGGCCGCCCGCGATCAGCATCCCGCTGCCGATCAGTTCCGCCGCGCCCACGCCGAACACCTGCGTTCGCATCGTCCATAATCGCTTGAAGCTCAGTTCCAGCCCGATGGAAAAGAGCAGCAGGATGACGCCCAGTTCCGCGAACGGCTCTATCGCCTCCCGGTCGGATATGGTGACATGAAACAGCCAGGGATATTGCTGCACCAATGCGCCCAGGCCCGACGGTCCGACCGCCAGCCCGACGAGGATGAAGCCGATGACGGGGCTGATGCGAAAGCGCGCGAACCCCGGAATGACCAGCCCCGCCGCGCCCAGAATGACGAGGGAGTCGCTGAAACTGTGGGGATTGATCGCGTTCGCCATGGCGGCATCATTGCGGCAATGGCACGGAATAGCCAGAGCGGCGGCCGAAAAATTACGGATGAAGGCGTGGTCGCTGTAACGAAAGAGCGCGCGGCGATCCTGAGCAAAAATTCACGTGCGCTTGGGCGGGAAGAGGATCACATTGCGGGCAGGGCCGATCGCCATCCGTGATGGCATAAGACCGCCCCGAGATGGAGGATAACCGATGCTGAAAGCCACGCTTCTCGCCGTCGCCACCCTGACGCTGACAGCCCCGCCGGTTCTTGCCGCGCCATGCAAGGATGCGAAGGGCAAATTTATCAAATGCCCGCAAAAGCCCGCCATGGCCAAGAAGTGCAAGGATGCACGCGGTAAGTTTGCAAAGTGCGGGACACCGGGTGCCAAGCCTATCTGATCTGCTCGCGGCGGGTCGGCTCATCCGCCCCGTCGCGCCCGCTTAATTATTTCTACTGGTGCGGACGGCGGGACTTGAACCCGCATTTCCAGGGGAAGGCGGATTTTAAGTCCGCTGCGTCTACCGATTTCGCCACGTCCGCTCGGGCGCTCGATTGGGGTCGATGCGCGCGCCACTCCTGCCGGGCGCGGCGATGGAGGTCAAGCGGATCGGTGCGGCTTTTTCAGCCTTCGCCCTCGGCGTTGAGCCGTTCGCGCATTTCCTTGCCCGGCTTGAAATAGGGCACCTTCTTCGCAGCGACGGGCACCTGTTCCCCAGTGCGCGGGTTACGTCCGGTCCGTGCATCGCGCGCGCGCGTGGTGAACGCGCCGAAGCCGCGCAGTTCGACACGGCCGCCGGAAGCCAGCCGATCGACGATCTCCTTGAAGAAGATATCGACGATTCTCTCGACTTCCTGCAACGTCAGGCCTGGATTTTCGCCAGCCAGTTTCTGGATCAGTTCCGAACGGATCATGGTTTTCAGCGCCCCTCTGCCGTCATCCCAACCTGGATCATATGCGCTCCACAACGCCTTGACAATCCGGCAATATAATCGGTGCCGCTACCATATGGACAAAAAGAAAGCCCGCCGGAACATCCTGTCCCGGCGGGCCTGCCTTTATTGGTAAGCCGAAGGGATTAGCCTTCGCTCTTTGCCTTGAGCGCTTCGCCCAGAATGTCGCCCAGTGACGCGCCGCTGTCGGACGAGCCATACTGCGCAACAGCCTGCTTCTCTTCGGCGATCTGCATCGCCTTGACCGAGAAGGTCGGCTTCTTGGCGCGGTCGAAACCGGTGACCATCGCATCGAACTTCTGACCGATCTGGAAACGCTCGGCGCGCTGTTCGTCGCGGTCGCGGCCCAGGTCGCTGCGCTTGATGAAGCCGGTGGCGCCATCTTCGCCAGCCTGAACTTCCAGACCGCCGTCGCGGACTTCCAGAACGGTCACGGTGACGATCGCGTTCTTGTTGAGGCCCGACGACGAAGCCGTGCCGCCGGCGGCAGGAGCGCCACGCTCCAGCTGCTTCATGCCAAGGCTGATGCGCTCCTTCTCGACGTCGATGTCGAGAACGACGGCCTGAACCGTCTCACCCTTGCGGTGCAGCGCCAGCGCGTCTTCGCCCGAAATGCCCCAGGCGATGTCCGACATATGCACCATGCCATCGACGTCGCCGTCGAGGCCGATGAACAGGCCGAATTCGGTCGCGTTCTTGACTTCGCCCTCGACGGTCGAACCAACCGGGTGACGCTCGGCAAAGCTGTCCCAGGGATTGGAGATCGCCTGCTTGAGGCCGAGCGAGATACGGCGCTTTTCGGGATCGACTTCCAGAACGATGACGTCGACTTCCTGGCTGGTCGAAACGATCTTGCCGGGGTGGACGTTCTTCTTGGTCCAGGACATTTCCGAAACGTGGACCAGACCTTCGATGCCCGGCTCCAGTTCGACGAACGCACCATATTCGGTGATGTTCGTGACAC
>JAAIGE0100136218.1_pt1 | contig 17768 bp, 10 predicted proteins | sample 6487951 | NCBI WGS metagenome assembly JAAIGE01 (sample SAMN13974128, study PRJNA590717) | phyllosphere metagenome | biome: tomato field; feature: multiple bacterial spot infested tomato fields; material: tomato leaves; isolation source: leaves from tomato fields | host: Solanum lycopersicum ...
ATGCGGACAATAAAAAAAGCCGCTTAAAAAGAAGCGGCTTTTTTGGCCGACAACCCTGCAGGTTGTCGTTAAACTTGGTGCCCAGGAGAGGACTCGAACCTCCACGATGTTACTCGCTAGTACCTGAAACTAGTGCGTCTACCAATTCCGCCACCTGGGCATTTCAGGAAAGACTCAGATTGTATATCAAAAAAACGACCCCTGGCGCACCTGCTGCGCGCAATGAAGACGAGATTGAAGGCAGTGTGCAGGGGCATCGCGACGGGCATGGATTTGTGCAGCGAGACGATGGCGAATCCGATATCTATATTCCCCCCAACGAGATGCGTGCCGTGCTCCATAAGGATCGCGTGCGTGTCCGGATCGTTCGCCAGGATCGCCGGGGCCGTCCGGAAGGGCGCGTGGTTGAAATCGTCGAGCGGCCCGACCAGCCCATCATCGGGCGATTGCTTCAAGAGAGTGGTGTCTGGCTCGTGGCCCCGGAAGACAAGCGCTATGGCCAGGATGTTTTGATCCCCAAAGGGGCCACCGGAACGGCAAAACCAGGGCAGGTGGTCGTGGTTCAACTGACCGAGCCGCCAGCCCTGTTCGGGCAGCCGGTTGGCCGAATCACTGAGGTCCTGGGCGAGGTGGACGATCCAGGCATGGAGATCGAGATCGCGGTGCGCAAATACGGCGTGCCGCACGAATTTTCGGCCGATGCTTTGGCGCAGGCCAAGGCACTGCCCGATAAGGTCCGCGCGCAGGACAAGCGCAGCCGGGTGGACCTGACGGACGTGCCGCTGGTCACCATCGATGGCGAAGACGCGCGCGATTTCGACGATGCCGTGTACTGCGAGCCAGCCAAGGTTGGCCGCGCCAAGGGGTGGCGACTGCTGGTGGCGATCGCGGATGTGAGCCATTACGTGGAGACTGGCAGTGCGATCGATATCGACGCTTATGACCGGGCGACGAGCGTCTATTTCCCCCGGCGCGTAATTCCCATGCTGCCCGAGAAACTGTCCAACGGTCTGTGCTCGCTGAATCCCGAGGTGGAGCGCCTGTGCATGGTGTGCGACATGCTCATCACGGCCAAGGGCGATGTGCATGCGTACCAGTTCTATCCCGCGGTGATGTTCAGCCACGCCCGCTTCACCTACACCGAGGTGGCCGCCATCTTGGCCAATACCCGTGGACCGGAGGCGACGAAGCGCAAGCCCCGCGTCAAAGACCTGCTCAATCTGCACGACGTTTACAGGGCCCTGTTGGCTGCGCGGCATGTGCGCGGTGCCGTGGATTTCGAAACGACCGAGACGCAGATCATTTGCGACGATAACGGCCGCATCGAGAAGATCGTGCCACGTACCCGCAATGACGCGCACCGCCTCATCGAAGAAGCCATGTTGGCTGCCAATGTCTGCAGCGCCGATTTCATCGCGCAAGGTGGGCAGCCTGGCTTGTTCCGGGTGCATGAAGGGCCGACGCCTGAAAAGCAGGAGATCCTGCGCAATTACCTCAAGGCCATGGGGGTGGGCATGTCGATCGGCGACGATCCGAAGCCTGGCGACTTCCAGGCCATTGCCGACGCCACCAAGGACCGCCCCGACGCTCAGCAGATCCATACGATGTTGCTGCGATCGATGCAGCAAGCCATCTATACGCCGATCAACAGCGGCCATTTCGGGCTTGCATTCGAGGCCTATACCCACTTCACCAGCCCGATACGCCGTTACCCCGATCTGCTGGTTCACCGGGTGATCAAGGCCATCCTCGGTAAAACAAAATACCGGCTGCCGGCATTGCCCACTCCTGGCGAAGCCCATGCCAAGCTGGCCAAGCGCCTGGCTGCGCGCGTCGCTGCGCCCACCATGCAGCCGCGAAAGGAGGCTCCGGCAAGCACCCGGGAAACGCAGGCCTGGGAAGCGGCAGGGCTGCACTGCAGCGCCAATGAGCGCCGGGCGGACGAGGCCAGCAGGGATGTCGAGGCTTGGCTCAAATGCAAGTACATGCGTGAGCACCTGGGCGAGGAGTACAGCGGCGTGGTCAGCGCAGCCACCAGCTTCGGCATCTTCGTGACGTTGGACGCCATGTATGTCGAAGGCCTCGTGCATATCACTGAGCTGGGTGGCGAGTATTTCAAGTTCGACGAGGCCCGCCAGGAATTGCGCGGCGAACGCACTGGAATACGCTATGCGATCGGCTCGCGCGTAAGGGTGCAGGTGAGCCGGGTGGATCTCGATGGCCGCAAGATCGATTTTCGACTCATGCGTGAAGGTGAAGACCTTGCGCCCCCTCGGCCGACAAAAGGCAAGGCAACCGCGGGCGCCGGCTCCTCCGACAGCCGGGCTGCGAACACTGCGAGCGGCTCGAACAGAAAATCCTCCAGCAAATCGGCTACCCGGGTGTCGACTGACGAGCGTTCCTCGCGCAAGCAGTCGCCCAAGGCCGCCGGAAAGCGTGCGGGACCTCCCGCCAAGGGCCGCAAATCCCGCAGATGAGCGTTACCACGCCGCTACGTTGAACAATAATCCCATGAGGAATGGTTGATGAGTGATTCATCCAGAGTGGCCATCGTGACCGGCGCCGGATCAGGCATTGGCAAAGCCGCTGCGTTGGCCTTGTTGAAGGACGGATGGCGTGTGGTTCTCGCAGGACGCCGGGAATCGCTGTTGCATGCCGTGATTGCCGAAGCCGGTGCAGCGGGGCGATCCTTGGCGGTTCCCACGGACGTTGCGGATCCCATTGCCGTTCGGGCCTTGTTCGACCGAGCAGTGGAGGCTTTCGGGCGAGTGGATTTGCTGTTCAATAACGCTGGCGTCGGCGCGCCTGCTGTGCCCATTGACGAGTTGCCGCTGGAGCAGTGGCACAAGGTGGTCGGCACTAATCTCAATGGCATGTTCTATTGCCTGCAGCAGGCCTTTCGTGTGATGAAGGCGCAGCAACCGTCAGGCGGTCGCATCATCAATAACGGTTCCATCTCGGCGCACGTTCCACGGCCCCATTCGATTGTCTACACAGCCACGAAGCACGCAGTCTCTGGACTCACCAAAACCGCGTCGTTGGACGGCCGAAAATACGATATTGCAGTGGGTCAGATCGATGTAGGCAATGCGGGGACGGAGCTTGCCCAGCGCATGACGCAAGGGGTACAGCAGGCAAACGGGCAGATAGCGGCTGAACCGTTGATGGACGTGGATATCGTCGGCCAGTCGGTGCTCTACATGGCCAATTTGCCGCTGGAGGCCAATGTGATGTTCCACACGGTAATGGCCACCAAGATGCCATTTGCCGGGCGAGGCTGAAGCCTTCCTCTCGAGAGGGTTGGGGCCGCGAGTTCCGGCCTCTCCTCCCTTTAAGCCACCGAAGGCGAAAGATTACCGATGGTGAAGTCGGAGCAGCGAAGTGGCGAGTTGTTCATCGATGACGCAGCTGCTCCTGCCCGTTCTGTACCCAGGGAAATGGTGTTTTGCCCCACTGGAGGCTGGATCGCATCGGTGGAGGAGAAAGCCACATTCTGCTCAGGTCTGCGCTCTTGGTATGTGGACAGGAAGGGCCAGGATTTACGGGTCATTTCTATCTCCTAGAGAAGTGCAGGCGCCGGATTGAGGATGCTTGTTGCCAAGCATTTGGCAAGTATTTCCGCGGCCTCTTTCGCTTTTTGTAGGACAGAACAGAACGATGGTCTCGGCATTGCGCTCAGGACTCAAGCAATTCACCGTACAGGTCGGAATAGGCTTTGGCCGATGCGTCCCAGCCGAAGGTTTGCCGCATTCCGGCGCGTTGAAGCGATTCCCAGGTGACGGGTGATTGCCATGCCGCGATGGCCCGCTGTACCGCTTCGTCAAACATTTCCTGGGTTGCGAGCGGCATGATGAATCCGGTGCCTCCCGATGGGGATGAATCCGCATCCACGACGGAGTCCGCCAGTCCACCCGTATGCGTGACGATGGGTGGGGTTCCGTAGATCTGGCTGTACATCTGGTTCAGTCCGCATGGCTCAAACCGAGAAGGCATGAGGAAACAGTCCGCGCCGGCCTCGATTTGATGGGCCAGCGATTCGTCAAAGCCCAGGGTGACGCTGATGTGCTCCGGATAGCGGGTAGCCAGTTGAGTGAAGCGGGCCTGGATCGCTGTATCGCCATTGCCCAGCACGACAAGTTGTGCACCTTGCTTTACCAGATGCTCCGCGCCTTCTACTACCAGATCGACGCCTTTTTGCTGGGTGAGTCGTCCGACCAAGCCGAACAGCATGCGGTTTTCCGCGGCATCCAGCCCACAGCGTTGGCGCAACGCTATTTTGTTCAGCGCCTTGCCCGATAGGCTTTCCAGGCTGTAAGGCGCAGCGATGAGAGGATCGCTTGCTGGGTTCCATATGTTTGTGTCGACGCCATTGAGAATGCCGTACAACACATTGGAACGCTCCCGCAAGACCCCATCCAGACCAAATCCAAGCTCAGGGCCCTGGATTTCGCGTGCGTACGTGGGGCTGACGGTGGTGATGGCGTCGGCAAAGTTCAAGCCTGCTTTGAGCATCGACATTCCACCCCAGAACTCGACACCCGCGATGCCCCGGTGCTCCGGCGGGATCTCCAGGGCATCGCAGGCATGCATTGGAAAGACGCCTTGAAATGCCAGGTTGTGCACGGTGATGACGCTGCGTGCCACTGGGGCGCCGTCGCGCACAGCGCGCGCTTGCGCCAGATAGAACGGGGCCAGTCCGGTGGGCCAATCGTTGGCATGCACGATGTCGGCCTGCCATCCGCAGGGTGTTGCCTTTGTGCCCATCATTGCCGCGACGTGGCTGAGCAGGCCGAAGCGCAGCGCATTGTCATCGTGATCCGTGCCGGAGGGTGCGCCGTAGGGCGTGCCCGCGCGTGCATAGAGTTGGGGGCAAGAAAGCAGGTAAAGGATGAAACCGTCTTCCTGGCGCAGTTGAAGCAACTGCGCTGCAGGCCAGGCACCCCGTGGCGCAATGGCAGACAAACCCACGATCTGGCCGGTGATGGCCATATCGCCGTAGGCCGGCATGAGCAAGGCAACATCGTGCCCCATGGCTGCCAATGCACGGGGCAGGGCGGCACTGACATCGCCCAGCCCACCGGTTTTGACCAGTGGGGCGCATTCAGGCGTGACAAAGAGGACTTTCATTCGACGTCCTCGGGCACCAACACCACGAATGGCAAGGTACCGCCCTCTGGTCGCAGCTCGCCCATCACGATGTCCAGCTCCAGGCCTCCATCCTTGTCTGCTGTCAGTGCCGCTCCCGTCATCCAGTTCTTCCACCTCAGAATTTTGTCCAGGGCAGGGTGTACCGCGGCAACCGTGACGCGGGTGCCGCGCCAACCCATCGCGGTCAGCCCGTACAGCAACCGCGAGCAGACAACCACAATGGCTTTGCCTTCCCGAATGCGGGCAAACGCGACGGCATGTTCGGCGCTCTGGCCTTCCACGGTCAGAGGAAGGTAGGTGGCATTCAGGAACAGTTCCGGCATTTTCTGCCGCAGCTGAAGCAGCCGCCATGTGACCAGCTGCTTGACCAGCGGTGCCGGGGATGCGCCGAGCATCTCCTGCCAGGTCTGGACCGAGGGATAGCCAAAAGCGTAGTGCGAGCGTACCGTTTGCAGGGAACGTTCCAGTTCGGTGAAATCGACGGGCCTGCGGTTGTCAGGGTCGACGAGGCTGAAGTTCCATTGCTCGCAGCCTTGGTAGATGTCGGGCACGCCCGGGACAGTCAGCTTCAGCGCGAGCTGGCACAGGCTGTTGCGAAATCCGTAGGGGGCGACGGACTGGACGAATTTCTCCAGTTCTCGCACGAAGCGATCCGTGGACAGCACGCCGTCGATATATCGGTCAACGGCCGCCTCATAGGCCTCGTTGGGAAATAGCCAGTTGGTCGCCTGCTTGGCTTCGCGCATGGCTTTCACCATGTACTGCTTGGCGCGGTCCCGCAAGCCGATCCGCTCATTCACATCGGCGCCTTCTGCCGGCCAGATGCCGACCAGGGCCTGATAGAGTGCCCAGAGATCATGAGGGCTGGGAACCACCGTGCCATCGATCTCGGTCGTGAAACGGGTTCCGAGTTCGCGCAGCTGAATGGCCGTGTCTTCCCACAGGGCCGGAATCTCGGACAGCACATTCAGGCGCGCGCGCAGATCTTCCGAACGTTTGCTGTCATGCGTGGACGTCGCCAGCAGCCCGTGCGGTAACCGCCGCGACCGTTGCAGATTGGCCTGATGGAATGCGGCACCGGACAATCCGAAACGCCGCGGCTCCGAGCCGACATCGTTCAGCGACACCAGGCGCACATAGCGGTAGAACGCGGTGTCCTCCACGGACTTGGCCATCACCGGCGCCGTGAACTGTTGCCAACGGCGCAGGAACGCGCCCCGCAACTCGGGCAGGTGCTGGCCTTCCGTGCCGACAAAAACGCCTTGCAGGTACGCGAGCACGCCCCCTTCGGCCGTGCCCATGCGGCGACGTGCCGCCGCAATGGCCCATTCGATGTGCTGTCGATCCGTGTCGGACAGTCCCGAGCCATCAGGCGCGATGTAGGTGCGGTAGACGGGGAAGACGGCCGCCACCTCCGTCAGCGCGATGCGCAACTGGTTGCGCGTGAAATCGCAGGTCTTGCGATCGGTGCGGCTGATGCGGTAAAGCGTGTCGGCCAGCCACCCCAGGTCACTGAACAGCGAGGTTTCGATGATGTGCTTCTTGCACTCGTGCACCGCCTCTTCGAATTCCTTGCGATCGCCGGTGAAGGCGGAATACGCATCATCGAAAGCCGCTTGAGAGGCCGGCTCGACGAAAAGCCCGTTGACCAGGCTGCTGAACCTGTATCCGGTGGCTCCGTGCACAGGCCAGTCCTGCGGCAGGGGCTCATGGTCGGCAAGAATCTTCTCCACGATGAGGTATAGCGCACGGGGCTCCCGTCCCGCAGCGTGTGCCAGCGACGCATAGCGCTTTTGCAGTCGGTCGAAGTACTGGGCAGGATCGGCCAATCCATCCGGATGGTCGATGCGCAATCCGGAGATCTTTCCCTCGGCCAGCCAGCGGAAGATGCAGGTGTGGGTCGCTTCGAAAACGGCTGGGTCTTCCATGCGAACGGCGGCCAGGGAGTTGACGTCGAAGAATCGGCGGTAGTTGATGTCGTCCCCTGCCACACGCCAGTCTGCCAGGCGGTACGCCTGATCGCGCAGCAATTGGTCCAGCGCGTTGAAGCTTTCCGGGCTGTCCTTCTGGCCGTTCCACTGTGTCAGAAGCGCTTCGATCCATTGGCGCACCCAAGGGTGCTCGCCGGCCAGCTCCGCAAGCCGCCGCTGGTGCAGCGGCGCATCCCGTTGGCGCATGGCGCGTTCGTTCTCGTCACTGGTATTGCGCGAGGGCAGGTTGCCGAATGCGTCCACCAACGATTGCATCTGCGCCAGACTGTCGCCATCGCGTTCGCCGCCGGAAACAGGGGCCGGCACGGCTGCAAAAATGCGTGCGTAATGCTGTGGGTCGATGGGAAGCTCGTGGTCCCAATAGCGGATGCTGAACCGCCCGCCTTGAGGGTCGAATGCCACCTGGAGTTCGCCGGATTCGAGAACGCGCCCGTAATGACCACCCAGCATGGGCAGAAGCACCCGCCCGTGCATTTCTGGTGCGGTCGGCTCCCATTCGATGTCGAAGGTGGCTGCATGGGCAGAGGCCCGACCATGTTCGAGCACGTCCTGCCACCAGGGGTTGTTGGCATCCAGCACCCCCATGTGGTTGGGCACGATGTCGAGCACCTGGCTGAGTCCGTGCGCTTGCAGCGCCTCGCACAAGGCGGTGTGCGTCGCCTCCGATCCGACCTCGGGATTCAGACGGGTCGGGTCCACCACGTTGTAACCGTGCGTGCTGCCCGGCGCGGCCTTCAGATACGGCGAGCTGTAGAGATGGCTGATCCCCAATGCATGGAAATAGGGGACGGCCCGGGTGACCTGCTCGAAGGTATTGCCTTCGTGGAACTGCACCCGGTACGTCGCCAAGGGAATATCCGCGGTATCTAGCGCTGGCAACGCCTCGCTGAAGGGCAGGGCCGCGCCGCCGCGCTCGGCGCGCATGGCGGCCGCGATGGCCGAAAAGCAGGGATGGGTCGCCAGCTTTTCCAGCGGTACGCTCAGGCGGCGGCGCCAGTTGGGCTGCATGGCCTCGGTGGAGCCTGGTACATTGACCTGCTCCAACTGGCCTGTCACATCTTCCAGTTGCACTGCCGCCAGCCAGCAGGGTGTTCTGGCGAGATAGCGATGCACTGCGGCCACGAAGTCCGCGTTGGCTTCGGGCACCGATTGCGGGTCCGCAGTGGCGCCGCTCGGAAGCAGCCCTTCCTCGTTGAGCGCGATGAGCAACCTCACGCGGTCCTGGGCGCGCTCCATCAAGGCGCGGGCATGCGCGTCTGGTGCGGACAGCCAGCCCAGGCGCGACTGCACCTCGATATCTTCGGCCGCCCAGTACCCGCGCAGTGTGGGCAAATCATGCGTGCTGACCACCGCCAGGGCCTGGTGAGGCCAATGGGCCGGCGTGCGAAACGCGCCGCCGTCGGCGCGTTCGAAAATCAATGGCCGATAGGACAGCAGCGTTCTGTGCGCCATCGCCTCCCGCATCTGCGGCGCGACATTGCCCAGGTCTTCGCCGATCACCAGGCATTGGTGGCGATGGCTTTCGATGGACATGATGGCCAGCAAGGCGTCCAGAGGGTAGTAAACGTAAGCGCCGCCGTCGGCACTGGTCCAGAACAGGCGCATGAGCGCCATGACATGGTCCATCCGCAAGGCGCCGGCCGGGCGCATCACGCTGGCCAGCAATCGGCGCATGGGCAGGAAATGCGCCGCCGCCAGCGCACAGGGATTCATCGGAGGAAGGCCCCAATCCTGTCCCTGGTGGTTGAGCGGGTCCGGCGGAGCGCCCACGTTCATGCCACGTGCGTACAGGCCCTGGCCGGTCCAGGTTTCCGAGCCCCCGTCGTTCGCTCCGACCGCCAAGTCGCAATACAGGCCCAGCGGCATCAGCGACCGGGCCCGCTGGCTTACCCGGTCTAGTTGGGCGTGGGCCAGCCACTGCAGCCAGAAGCGGTATTGCACCTGATCCGCATGGTCCTGTGCAAAGGCTTTCACCTCAGCACCCTGGGGGTCGCGCATCGCTTCCGGCCATGCAGGCCAACCCCAGATACTGGGATCCACAGCGTGCAGATGGCACTGGATGGCCTCGTACAGTGCGTGTTGCCCGAGGGTGTCGGCCTGGCCCTGCATGAACTCGCGGAAAACCGTCGCACGCGGTGAACCGGTGTTCCATTCGTTGCGCCGGAACTCGTCCCACAACAGTCCCAGCACTTCCTGCTTGGCGGCCGCAACTTCGGCATAGCGCACTTCGCTCGAAGCCCGCAGCGCACCCAGCCGCTGCTGGAAAGCGGCGTCCGAGAACAGCGTCTGCGCGGCTGGGCTGCGCACGAATTCAGGTACCGCCGCCACATCGATGAAGAGCGTATTCAACGCCAACCGGCTGGAAGGGCTATAGGGGCTTGCAGCCTCTGGCTGGTCCGCCCGCAAGGCATGTAAAGGGCTCAATCCGACGAAAGCCGCGCCTTGTCCGGCAGCAATGGACACGAGGTCTGCCAGATCGGTGAAATCGCCGATGCCCCAGTTTCGCTCTGAGCGCAGGGCGTACAACTGGGCGCTCAAGCCCCACCAGCGCTCGCCTTGCCGCAGGGGTTCAGGGGACCAGCAATGTTCGGGCGCCACGATGACCAGCCGTTCGGCCGATGCCCCTGGGGAATGGAGGGCGTAGTAGCCCACCGCCAGCGAAGCGGGAATTTCGGCGACGGTGCCTACGCCCTCGCACACCAGCGTGCGTTCTACCGTCTCTGCGGTGAACAGGCGCCAGGGCCCTTCGTTGAGAAGCGGTACGGTGGCTGCGCCGCCCTCCGATACCAGCACGGGGGAGGGCACGGCGCTGGTATCCGCGTGGCTTCCCATGGCGGCCAGGGCCTGCTCGATGACGGAGACGGGCACGTCGCGGTGCTCACCCCAGAAGCTGGTGTAGTTCAGTGCAATGCCAGCCAAGTGGGCGCGATGGCGCAGTGCTTCGCCGGGGGTAGGGTCCGTCATGCGTTGGGCTCCAGAAAACACCAACGGGCGGACCAAGGTGCCCATTGGGTCGTGTCATTGCTCCAGCGGTGTGAAAACCGCGGGATTCCCTGCGAGCCGTCAGATGCCGGCGCCTCGACGGGCATGTCGCTCAGGTTGATGTCCATCTGCCATTGCGCGCCGTCGTCGTAATGCCACCGCACCCTCAGGCCGCGGGCGCCCACCATCTTGGCCGTGTGGCCTCGTGGTACCAAGCGGTGCTGGCGCGGATTGAGCCACTGTCTGCGCGCTGCAAGCGCTTCGCGCAACAGCGCCTGCCGCGCCTGGCCTTGCGGGTTGTCGGCTTGCTGCCAGTCGAGACGGCTGTGGGCGAAGGTGACCGCATCGCAAGGATCGGGAAGCGTCCCGCCTGGCGGGACTTCATGGCCGAATTCGCGCAAGCGGCCCTGGCGCACGGCATCGCGCAGTTCCCCTTCCCAATCGGCAAAGTAGAGAAACGGTGTCTGGGCGCCGAATTCATCGCCCATGAAGATCAGCGGCGTCGCCGGACCCAGCAAAGTCAGCAGCATGGCCAATTCGGCAGCGGGCGCTGGAACCAATTGCGCCAGCCTTTCCCCGAACGCGCGGTTGCCGACCTGATCGTGGTTGCCGAAGAACTGGACCATGGTGGAAAGGGGCTCGGGCGCCGCAGCCACCACCTGTTTCCTGCGGCCTTGTCCGTCGCGGTCGCTGTGGGCAAAGACGTAGCCGCTCGTCAAGGCGCGCGCCAACAGGGCCATCGGCTCATTGCCATAGTCCCCGTAATAGCCCTGTGTTTCGCCAGTCAGCAGCACATGCAGCGCGTGGTGGAAATCGTCGTTCCATTGCGCGTCATAGCGGGAGGGCTTGGGACTGGGGGCCAGATGCTCCGGCTGGTTCTTCTCATTTTCAAGGACGAGGTGCACATGCCGGCCCGGGCAAGCAGTTCGCACGCGCTGAGACAGTTCGGCGAGAAAGCCGGGCTCGCTGTCGTCGATGATGGCGTGCACCGCGTCCAGGCGGAGGCCATCGAACCGGAACTCATCGATCCAGTACATCGCGTTGTGAATGAAGAATTCACGCACGGGCCCGCTCTGGGCGCCGTCGAAGTTGATGGCGGCACCCCAAGGGCTGGTGTGCTTTTCAGAAAAGAACTGCGGTGCGTAGAGGCCGAGATAGTTTCCATCCGGGCCGAAGTGGTTGTACACCACGTCGAGCATCACCATGAGGCCCAGCGCATGCGCCCCGTCGATGAAGCGCTTGAGATCGTCGGGGGTTCCGTAGTCAGGGTGCGGAGCGAATGGCAGCACGCCGTCATAACCCCAGCCGAACCGGCCCCCGAAGCATGCCAGGGGCATCAATTCCACGGTGGTGATGCCCAGGTCTTTCAGCCGTGGCAACTGCTGCAACGCGGCTTGCAGGGTGCCTTCGGGCGTGAACGTGCCCACATGCAGTTCATACAGCACCACCTCACTCCACGGCCGCCCTTGCCAGTCCACCTGCCAGTCGAAGTCCTTGGCATCGGTGATCTCGCTGGCGCCATGCGGGCCGTGGGGATTGCTGCGCGAAGCCGGGTCTGGCATCAGGGGGCCACCGTCCACCTGCCACTGATAGCGGGTGGCGCGAGAGGCTGTTTGCAACTCCACGTGCCACCAGCCATTCGGGCGGGACTGCGCCGGGATCGGAACCATGGGCAATGCTGGCGCCGTGCCATGATGCAAAACCACTTCGCGGGCGTTGGGCGCCCACAGGCTGAATCCGGCGCCGCCGTCGGCTGTGAGCCGGGCGCCAAACGGCATGTCATGCCGGTACTTCATGACAGGTCGGCGCGTGAGGGTGTTGTCAGAACGGCCATGGAATGCGGCTGCAGCGTCCACTGCCCACCTGCAGGGATGTCTGCCGCGTCGGCTGGTGGCACGGCTGCTGTGCGGGTGTCCACTCGCACGGTCCACACGCGGCCATGCTCGTCCTGAGGCAGGGTGAAGACCGCATCCGCAGGGGTCGCATTGAACAGCAACATGACCGACTCGCTGTCGCCGTGGCCCTCCATCAGCGCTGCTACGCAGCGCACCTGGGGGTCTTCCCATTCCTCCTGGGTCATTGCCAAGCCCCAGACGCTGTGCCAGTTGAGTGCCACGCAGGCAGGGTGTCCAGTGGTGCCGGCTGGGTGCACGGCGGGACGCAACACGGGCAATGCATGCCGTAGCGCCAGCAGGGACCGGGTGAACCCCATCAGCTCCGCCTCGCTCGTGGCCTGATTCCAGTCGTACCAGGACAGTGAGCTGTCCTGGCAGTAGCCGTTGTTGTTGCCGTGCTGGGTCCGGGCCATTTCGTCGCCGCCCAGCAGCAGGGGCGTGCCGTGCGAGACGAAGAGGGTGGCGATGAAGTTGCGCATCTGGCGCTCGCGCAGCGCCTGGACCGCAGGGTCGTCCGAAGGACCTTCGGCGCCGCAATTCCAGCTGCGGTTGTGGTTTTCACCGTCTCGGTTGTCTTCCTTGTTCGCGTCGTTGTGCTTCTCGTTGTAGCTCACCAGATCGGCCAGGCTGAAGCCGTCATGCACGGTCACAATGTTCACGCTGTCCACCGGCGGGCGCTTGCGCGCGGCGAGCATGTCCGCGCTGCCACACAGGCAGGCGGCGAATGACGGCAGGCTGCTATCGGCGTTGCGCCAGTAGTCGCGCACCGCGTCGCGGTAGCGACCGTTCCATTCCATCCATCCCACCGGGAATCCGCCGACCTGGTAGCCGTCGGGGCCGAGGTCCCACGGCTCTGCGATGAGCTTGACGTTCGACAGCACCGGATCTTGCGCAACGGCAGCGAAAAAAGCCGCACGGTGCGTGAAGGCGCCCGAAGGGTCACGGCCCAGTGCACAGGCCAGATCGAAGCGGAAACCGTCCACGTGCATTTCCGTCACCCAGTAGCGCAGGCTGTCCAGCACCAGGCGCAACGCGGCCGGGCTGCTCGTATCCACCGTGTTGCCAGTGCCGGTGTAGTCCACGTAGTAGCGGGCATCTTCCGGAGACAGCCGGTAATAGGCTGCGTTGTCGATGCCCTTGAAACTGATCGTGGGCCCCAGGTGATTGCCTTCTCCCGTGTGGTTGTAGACCACGTCCAAAATCACCTCCAGCCCTGCGGCGTGCAACGCCTTCACCATGGCCTTGAATTCATCGACTCCACCGTCTGCCTTGGAAGCGCTATAGCGTGGCTCTGGCGCGAAGAACGCAACAGTGTTGTAGCCCCAGTAGTTGGTGAGGTCGTTGTCCACCAGCCGCTTGTCGTCCAGAAATGCTTGCACGGGCAAAAGCTCAACGCTGGTGATTCCTAGATCGCGCAGATGGGCAATCGCGGCGTCGCTGGCCAGGCCGGCATACGTGCCTCGCAGAGGCTCGGGAACGCCGGGCATGGTCTGAGTGAAGCCCTTCACATGCACTTCGTAGAAAACCGTGTCTTTGGCGGGTACACGGGGCGGAGCGTCGTCGCCCCAGTCGAAGCGCGATTTGACGACACGGCATTTGGGCGCCACAGCACCGTTGTCCACCGTACTGGGCTGAAGGTCTTCTTCTTCCTGGTCCAGTTCGTAGCCGAACTGTTCCGCATGACCGAGAACTGGCCGATCAAGAGCCAGCGCGTAGGGGTCCAGCAACAGTTTCGCAGGGTTGAAGCGATGCCCGTTGCCGGGCTCGTAGGGGCCATGCACCCGCAACCCGTACCTCTGGCCGACCTTCAGTCCCTTCACCAGTCCGTGCCACGTGTCCCGGCTCAGGCAGGGAAGCGTGATGCGCGCTGTTTCCTGATCGTCGTCCGAAAACAGGCAAATCTCCACTTTCTCCGCCGACGGCGCATAGACGGCGAAGTTCACGCCGTGCCGGCTCGCTGTGGCGCCCTGCGGCCAGTGGCGGCCTGGCTCGACGGTGTACCGGACTTTCTTGTGTCGGGATGCGACGGGAGCGGAAGGCGTATTCATCAGTTCGGGTTTCATGCGGCTACTTTGCGGTCGCTTTCGGTGGTGATGGGGGCCGGTGGCCGGGCACGTCCGATGCTGGGGGTGTTGGTGCCGGAATCCTGCTGCGCGGTGAAGAACTTGCGGGGGACCACGACGATCCCGCTTTCGGTGACATGAAAGCGCTTGCGGTCTTCTTCCAGATTGAAGCCAATGCGCTCATGGGCGGGCACGTCGTTGTCCTGGTCGATGATGGCCCGCCGGATCTGGGCGCCGCGGCCGATGCGAGTGCGCTCCATCACGATGCAATGCTCCAGCCGTGCATCGCGCTCGACGACAACCGAGCGACGCAGCATGGCATGGTCGAGGGAGGCGCCGTCCACGATGCTGCCCGAACCCACCACCGAGCGGTGGATCACACCATTTTCGATCTGGGCGGATTCCGCCTGGTCGGGGCTGGCGTAGATCGGCCACTGGCGGTTGGTCATGCGAAAGCGCGGCGTCGCGCCCAGCGTATCGAAGTGGGCATCGAAGTACGAATCAATGGTGCCGACGTCGCGCCAGTAGCCATGCTCTTCGTAAGGCTCGGTCCCGGGGATGGTGTTGGTGTCGAAGTCATAGGCCATCAGGCGGTGCGACTCCAGCATGGTCGGCAGGATGTGCTTGCCGAAATCGCTGTGGCCTGTCTCGTGCGCTTTCTTGAGTGCGTCGAGCAGCACGTCCGCATTGAAGAGATAGTTGCCCATGGAAGCCAGGGCATGGGTCGAACTGCCGGGCATGGGGTGCGTGGATTTTGGCTTTTCGACGAACTGCGTAATGCGGTGGCTCTCGTCTGTTTCCACGATGCCGAACTGGTCGCACTGCGACAGTTTGACCGGCAATGTGGCCACACTGACATCGGCGTTGTTGGCTACGTGGAAGTCGATCATCTGGCGCACGTCCATGCGGTAGATGTGATCTGCTCCGAACACCGCGACGATGTCGGGCCGGAAGCTCTCGATCAGGTGGATGTTCTGATAGACCGAATCGGCCGTGCCTTGAAACCACTCGGGACCATTGCGCATCTGGGGCGGCACCACCGTCACGAAATGCTCTGGAATGAAGCGGGCCATGGTCCACGACTGGCGGATGTGCTCGATGAGCGACTGCGACTTGTACTGCACCAGCAGGTAGATGGAAAAGATCTCCGAATTCACCAGGTTGGACAGGACGAAGTCCACGATGCGGTGCTTGCCGTTGAACGGCACGGCGGGCTTGCAGCGCTCTGCTGTTAGTGGGTGAAGGCGGGAGCCTTCACCGCCGGCCATGACGATGGCGAGGACATTTTTGGTGCGTGACATGGTGGGAACTCCCAGATGGATCAGACGTGGAAAGGTGAGGTGGAGACAATCAGGTTGGGCTGCGGCGAACGACATCGGAACGCGGGGGCGCCTGGCAGTTCGATGACTGCAAGCGCCTGCGCCCTGCGGATCGATCCGGGCCATCCTCCTCTTGCATCCCTTTTCACGCGCGACGAAACCAGGCTCGAAGCTTTGCCTGGAAGGCAGAGGGCTCCGGAGGCCGGGTCATGGAGAGAGTCGGGGTGCATGCAGGTGGTCCTGGACGCATCTTCTGTTGCGATGCAACAAGAGGTTGCAGGAAGTTCCTACCTGCCTGTGTAGGCACTTGCCTACGTGATCGGGGGCTTGCCAGAGCGCGCAGCGCTGGTGCCGGTGCGGTTAAGCACAGGCATTACGCCCGCTGCAGCGGGCAGTGGCGCTGGCGCCACGTGTCGCACCATCGTTCACGCGCCGGGGCTGCCGGCACGCGGAGCCCGACCTTGCGTGAGGCTGCTTTGCGCTGGCTGTGGTCGTCTGGATATCTGCTATCCAATTGATAGCTACATGCCGTTGATGTTATTGCGCTGGTGGCCGATGGGGGCCCGCGGTGCTTGTCGCTGGACGGTCCGGGCCTGCTCTTCATTGGCTGACAATGCGCCGGGGCTGACGCGCTGGAGCAACTCCAGCAGCAGCGCCCATTCGGCCGGCGAGTAGAGCTGGCGCAGGCCCGCTTCCATCTCCAGAGAAGTGGCATGCGCCTGCCGGGCAATGGACAGACCCTCGGCCGTAAGGCGGATGGCCTGAGCCCGGCGATCGGTGGGGTTGCGCTCGCGCACCAGCAGGCCCCGGCTTTGCAGCCGGCTGACCACCAGGGTGAGGTTGGGGGCGCTCAGGTTCAGCGCCTGGGCGAGTTGCCGTTGGGACAATCCTTCGCCCGGCAAGAGCAGCATCAACAGGGAAAATTCGACGGTGCGCAATTGCATGGGCTCGCCGATCGCCTGGAAAAAAGCGCGGTTGGCCGCTACCCGTGCCTGCGCCAGAGCATAGCCGAGCAGGTGTTGGACGGTGGAGGGATCGACGGGAGATTCATGCATGGAGGGTTTCCGGGCGGTCGAGTGTAAGAGTCCTCGCAATCCCTGCCAGTCCGGCACAAGACACCTGAACGGATTGCTCTGACACTCGGGGCGGCCCCGACCTCGTGGGCCAAAGCCGCTGTTTTATGGGTAAAGGCGAAGTGCTTGGCGGCGGCTGGAGCCCCTGAAGCCCGTACATTCCCCGACATTCACGTGCACTCGCCATGGAGCGAGGCATTATCGCCACGCGCATGCCGGCCGATGGGTGGTTGGCTTGGCGCAGCATGGCCGCGTGTGCCCGGGTGGAAGGGGCCGTCAGCTATCCGTCAGCGCTCGGCGTCGCCTTGCTGGTCCAGCTCGGCCGAGCAGGCTGCGATCAGGGCGTCGAACGCATCGAAGGCCAGCGGTTTGGCCAATACGTGATCGAAACCGACCAACTGCGCCCGGTCCGAAACGCCCAACCCCGTGATGGCGATCGCGATGCTGGGCCTGCCTGCCGTTGCCGCGCGCAATTTCGGAACGAGTTGGGTGCCCAGCATGTCGGGCAGTTGCTGGTCTACGAGGAACAGCGAGGCGGGGCGTTGCGCCATGTGCTGCAGCGCTTCGTTGCCACTGTGGGCGACGCGCACCGTGTACCCCTGCAGGTCGAGCAGATCGCTCAGCAGTTCAGAGGCATCGCGGTTGTCGTCAATGATGAGAATGTCTGCAGGCATGCGGAGGGCTTCGCTGACGGTACAGTGTTTTTCTTAAAGACCATCAAACAATCAAGCCCAATAGTCTTCTTCTTAGGGCTCTATTGTGCCCGTCCTCTGCACGGGCAAGCGGACCGAGAAGACAACATGGGGTGCGCGGTATTCGTATCCAATGCTGCCCCCGTGTCCCTGGACGATCTGGTGGGCGATGTACAGCCCCAGCCCCATCCCCGACCGATTGCGCGCGTTGCCGACCGAAGAGGCCTTGAACGGACTGAAAAGATTGCGGGCAATGTCTTCCGGGATGGGGGCGGCGACATTGCGCACGGCGATCTCGTGCCATTCATCGGTGGCGGTCGCATGCACCTCGATGGGATGCCCGCTCTGGCCATGGTGCCGCGCGTTGCCGATGAGGTTGGCGACCACCTGGGCGATGCGATCGGCATCGACACGGGCTTTCAGCGCAGCGGGGATGCTGCCCACGATCTCGGTGCCGGGGTGTGCCGTGCGGGCCTCATCGATGAGGTCGTTCAGCAGGGCGACCAGATCCACGTCCGTGCGCTGCAGATCCAGTCCCAGGCCGCTCTGCAGGCGCGACATGTCCATCACCTGACTCACCAGCCGCTGCATGCGGCTGCTGGAGG
>JAAIGE0100210126.1_pt1 | contig 17768 bp, 16 predicted proteins | sample 6487951 | NCBI WGS metagenome assembly JAAIGE01 (sample SAMN13974128, study PRJNA590717) | phyllosphere metagenome | biome: tomato field; feature: multiple bacterial spot infested tomato fields; material: tomato leaves; isolation source: leaves from tomato fields | host: Solanum lycopersicum ...
AGCGTAGATATGTTTAATGCAGCTATCGGGTAATAGATACGATGAATTGCACAATCTCAAAATATTACTCTTGCTATAGCTAAAGGAATGAAAGTGGTAAAATATAACATCAAATGATTCATCCGTTACTAGATCCTTGCCCTGAATCAATCCATCTTGTTTAGTAAAAGCGTATTGTTGTACATTCCAGGGAGCTACGCCTCCACCTAAATGCTGAAGTTCATGCACGCCCGAAAACCGCTCAAGCCAATCGTCCAGGTATTTTTGGTCACCAAACTTCCCCTCTTCGAATCGATTATAACACCAGTCGATACAAGCCTTCTTCCACCAAGCTAGTGCCTTTAGACCTCGGACATCCCTTTTAAACGTGACGAACTGCACACAGTACTTGCCGCTCGTTTCTGTTTGATCATAGGCGGGCGTATACCGATGGGGCGTGATAAGAACGGACGCTTCCCCCATTTCTTTAATTAAGACGTCTGGATTAGTGAAAAATAGCAAGTCAGCGTCTATATACGTACAATGGGGTAGGTGGTACGCCTGGATGGTGTGCCAGATTGTCGCTGGTGTACAGGTCCAGCAATATTCTCCTGCCGTTCGGAGTGTCTTTACCTGAAGCAATTCGTCATCTTCCCATTCGTCGAAGCCAATGATTGTTGCCTGCGAAAGATTTAGCCGTTGCAGTACTTCGTAGCTATGGTCATCAAAGGCGTAGATGTACAGATGAAACCTGGGACAGTGTTTTTTGAGCGATTCATACATCGCGACGCCACGTGTCAGATACGTGGCATTGAAAAGCGTACAGAAGTAAAGCACTGTTAGTTTTTGGTTAGGTAAAATCCCTTATCGTAGCCAACGGGTTGCTGATCAATTCGCATAATTTCTTCTCCGGGAACATAGGAAGTAAAATCCGCTACAACCGTGTAGGCTTTTTGAAAGTGAGCAAGAAATGTGGGTTCGTGGAAAAACCAAGCCGGATAAGAAGCCAAATAAATTTCAGCAGGAACCTGTTGTAAGGTCAGCCGATCCTGGTTTTCCTGAATAAATGCTGTACGATCAAAAAGAATAAATTCAAAGTCCCAACGTACCAGTTCATCCAAAAAGGCATGCGGCTCGGGTAGATACTGCACTACACTGGAGAGAATAATAAAATCAACCGGATGTGCCTCCACGCAGGCCTCGATGGAAGGGAAAAAGTGCAGAAGATCATCCGCGAAGTTTTCGCTTCCACACGCAACGTAATGCGATTGCTCAACGACGTTCCAGCTTTGACAGACTTCAGAGGTCAAAAATTCCTTAACCTGATAATACGTGCTTCCGAGCGAGCCGCCAAAGTCAAGCACGTGCAAAGGCCGTTTCTTCTGATGAGCACTGTGCAACAGAAAGGTTAAAAGTGGGAATGGATACTGCTTCTGATTAAAAAGAACGGAGTCCCGCTCATACACTGCTTTACCATTTTTGACCTGTAACAACGCCTGTTTCGTCTTTTCCAGAATAAGCTCAGCGTTGTATCCAGTGGTTTGTTGAAGTACCTGATTCCAGGAATCATAACGGCCAAACCACCCAGCGGCCTGAGTAGCGGCTTTCTTTTTGAACAAGCCTTGAAGCATAATGTAGTTAAAGTTGGGGGCGTATTGACATTAAAGATAAAAGGTAAGAAAAGACTATAATAATAATTAGATAATTTTAATTATTGATGAAACGTAAGCAAGAATAGCAGCGATAGTTAACGGATATAGAGCGATGGAATTCGCTAAAAAAGCGAAGAGCACCTTCCTGGATTGGAAAGGTGCTCCTGGGGATGGATGCGAAAAAAGATGCTTACAGAATATACCGGGTTGACAGGAAATTCGATTCGTTTTCCCGTAAAATTTCATTGACAATGCTCTTATTTTCCGTAGTCTCTTTGGTAGCGACAATCGTGCGGATGGAGAACGAACGTAGGGCATCGTTTACCGAAAGGGTACCTTCCGCCGAATCTTTGCGACCCGTAAAAGGGAACATATCCGGTCCACGCTGACACTGGGCATTAATATTGACCCGGGAAACCTGATTGACGAGTTGATCAACTAAACTGGCAATTTCCAGCGGATCTGTACCGAAAATACTGACCTGCTGCCCGTGTTGCGAATCAATCAAATATTGAATCGGTTCTTCCTCACTTCTAAAGGTAGCTACCGGAATCAACGGGCCAAACTGCTCTTCCCGGTAGACTTTCATGCCTTCCGTAACGGGGTACACAATAGCCGGGTAGACAATCGATTTGTAATTTTCGCCACCGTGGGGATTCACGACCCGGGCTCCTTTCAATTTTGCATCTTCAATACACTCAATGAGATACGACGGCTTATTGGGCTCGGGTAGGGGTGTCAGGTTTACACCTTTTTCCCAAGGCATGCCTAGTTTCAGATGACTAACGGCTTCGCTGAGCTTACTTAAAAATTCTTCGGCCCGGCTTTCGTGCACCCAAAGCATTTTGAGAGCAGTACAACGTTGACCATTAAAAGATAAAGCTCCCAGCACGCATTCTTTGACGGCTAGATCCAGATCAGCGTTTTCCAGAATAATACCCGCGTTTTTAGCATCCAATCCCAGAATAGCCCGCAGGCGATTCGTCTTAGGGTGCATCTTCTTCAAGTCCGAAGCTACCCGGCTGGAACCGATCAAGCCCAGAACGTCAATTTTACCGGATTGCATCAGGGTTGGGATCACCGTATTTCCCCGACCGTATACGGTATTGACGACACCAGCGGGGAAGCTCTCTTTAAAGGCTTCCAGTAAAGGATAGTGTAGCAAAGTTCCGTGCTTGGGAGGTTTGAACAGGACGACGTTACCCATAAGAATCGCCGGAATCAACATCGTATAGGTCTCATTGAGTGGGTAATTAAACGGTCCCATACAAAGGACGACGCCCAGCGGCGAACGGCGGATTTGCCCAATGATTCCCTCTTCAATGATGAATTTTGAATTCTCCCGGTCAATTCGTTTCAATTCATCCATTGTGTCATGAATGTATTGAACGGTACGATCAAATTCTTTTTCGGAATCAGCCAGTGATTTGCCGATTTCCCACATGAGTAGTTTCACCACCTCTGCTTTCTTCTGCACCATTTTCTTGGTGAACGTTTCCATACAGGCAATGCGATCGGCTACGGACATGGTTGGCCATTCGCCCCGACCGTTGTCATACGCTTTTACCGCTGCGTACAGCACTTCCATTGCATCAGGAGCATCCACTACGGGATAGCTGCCAATGCGAATTTGCTGTGCTCCTTCGGCCGTACGGGTATAAATAGGTGAATACACGGCCTGCGTGTTGCCGTTCCAGGCTTTCATAATACCGCCTACGAGGTATTCCTGTTGTTCCAGGGGTTCAGTAAGGGCGTATTCCGCAGGAATTTGGTCGGAAAGGGGAAATAAGGACTCCAGTTGTAGAGAACTCATGAAAAGGGATAGTTGAAGTGAGCTACGAAGAAACGCTTTATTGTGACCGTTTCCAGAAGATAGACGAAAACTTCGAGGTGTTTACCTCATTAATCACAATGCCAGCTGAATAGCCAGGCTGCAAACGAAAGTTCGGCTCACTTAAACTAGTTACTAGTTATACGACTTCCTGAAGAAGCGTACGGAAGACTACGTACTGATTGCCGTATCGCCGGTCTACTTCGGCAGCAAGACGGGACGAATGTTCAGAAATATACGTATTATAATCCTCCTGATCGGCGAAGAAGAATTGAAACGAGTACGTAACTCCTCCGTTGTCAATTTCGGTAAGCAGTTTGAAAATGCGATTCCCGATGGGCAGATTCGTGGCCAGTACCGCTGGAACATGGGTATGTTTCATCCAGTGAATCCATTCATCGTGAGCGGCATGTTCGATATTATACGTGATGTTATAGAGAAACATAAGATTAAAATAAAGCAGTGTGCTGCGAATAAAAATTTTGGTGTAAAGTACGTTCGAATCTATACCTCGAAATGAACGGGCAGCGAAAAACAGATCCGGAAACTGATTCAATAAATCAGGCAAAAACATAATGCCATTTGCGAACGTATCAGGAAAAGCTTACAAAGCCAAAGGAATAATAGATTCTTTCCTATCTTCTCTGGCCTGTTTTTTGTAAGAAAAGTCCGTTATGAAGGAAAAAATTACCATTTGTTGGCTCCGTCGGGATTTGCGTCTAAACGACCAGGCAGCCCTGTATCATGCCCTACGGAGTGGCCACCCAGTGGTTGTACTCTTTATTTTTGACCGGGAAATTCTGGATGATCTGGAAGATCGTCGGGACCGCCGGGTAGAGTTTATTCACCAGACCGTTACCCAACTGCAAGCCGATTTACACCAGCATGGTTCGGACCTGCTGGTCTATTACGATCGGCCCATGCCCGTATGGGAGCAGATTCTCAAGCAGTACGAAGTCGCTCAGGTACACATCAATCATGACTACGAACAGTACGCAATTGCCCGTGATGCAGCGGTTCGGGAGTTACTGGAAAGCCAGGGCATACCCTTGTACACGTACAAAGATCAGTGCATTTTTGATCGGGATGAAGTACTGAGCAAAGCAGGCAAGCCTTACAGCGTTTTTACGCCGTACAGTAAGGCCTGGAAAGCTAAAGTGAATGATTTTTATCTGCGTTCGTATCCCACCGAGAAGTATTTCAGACAATTCTATCAGGGGTCTTTTTCCGGAATTCCCACCCTGGAATCCATGCATTTCGAAGCAGTGGGGGAACCCTTTCCTGCTCAGGAAATCCCCGTGGACAAAATCGAGACTTACGCCGAAAAACGCGATTACCCAGCCCTGGAAGCTACCTCCCGCATGTCCATTCACCTGCGATTTGGAACTGTATCCATTCGGGAGCTGGCTCGGGAAGCACAGCAGCTAAGCCCCACCTACTTGAATGAGTTAATCTGGCGGGATTTTTATTTTCAGGTTCTTCATCACTTTCCACACATTAATACGGGCCATGCGTTTCGGATGGAATATGACCGTATCCAGTGGCGGAATAATGAGGCTGAATTTGAGGCTTGGTGCGAGGGGCGTACGGGATATCCGCTGGTCGATGCGGGTATGCGGCAAATGAACGAAACTGGTTTCATGCACAACCGGATCCGAATGGTAACAGCCAGTTTTCTTTCCAAGCATCTGCTTATTGACTGGCGTTGGGGAGAAGCCTATTTCGCCAAAAAACTGCTGGATTATGACTTTTCTGCTAACAACGGTGGTTGGCAGTGGGCAGCTGGTAGCGGTTGTGACGCGTCTCCGTATTTTAGAGTATTCAATCCAGCTTTGCAGGCGAAAAAGTTTGATCCGAAAGGAGAGTATGTGCGAAAATGGGTGCCTGAAATAGATCAGGTTGATTATCCCGACCCCATCGTAGAGCACGAAACAGCCCGGGAGCGGGCCATACAGACCTACCGCCGGGCTGTGAAGAAAAATGCCGATTAGTGTTGGCGTAAGTAAGCGACCAGGTGATTCTGTAGTTCATGAACTGGAAGGTGGCGACGGAGTTCACCGCCTTCCAGGGCGAGTGAAATTTCACCGCGTTCTTCCGAAACAATAATAATCGCTGCGTCGGAGTGCTCGGAAAGCCCGATGGCTGCCCGGTGGCGAAAGCCCAGAATGGCTGGCAAATCCGGATTTTCAGAAATGGGTAGCATACAGCGGGCCGCTTTGATCCGATGATCCGAAATAATGACGGCTCCGTCGTGCAAAGGTCCGTTTTTCTGAAAAATAGCCAGTAAGAGCGAACGGGATAACTGAGCATCTAAGGCATCGCCTGACTCAATGTAACGCTTCAGCGAATCTTCTTTTTTTATGACAATCAATGCTCCGGTACGCGTAGCCGCCAGCTTCTTCACTGCATCAATCACAGGTTGTAATTCCCAATTGCTCTGCTTTTCGGATTTCTGATTAAAAATACGGTGGAGAATAGGATACTGCTGCAAATTGGTCGAGCGACCAACGAAAATGAGAAACCTTCGAATTTCGGGCTGAAAAATAATCACTAGAGCCAGTACTCCGATTTCCATGAATTGCCCAAGAATGGTGGATAACAATTCCATTCTTAAAGCCCGTACAATCAGATAAATTCCGTAGACCAGCAGATAACCCAGAAAAACGCGACTCGCAATACTTCCTTTAATGAGAAAATAGACCTGATAGAGTAGGAATGCTACCAGTCCAATATCAATCAGGTCGAGAAAACTAATATCTAGAAAGCCAAGCCTTAATACCAGCATTTGATCTATGTAAACGGTTGAAGTACGCTTCAATAAGGTAAATTAGAAAACTCAAAAATAAAAAAAAGGCTGCCAGTTCCTGCCTTTTGAACTCTAGTTTACTTGAAATGATATAAAAAAATATAAGAATAGTTATTGAATGAAAACGAGTTTTTAGCGATTAGCTATTGACTGCTGCAGTATACCGTCTTTAGAAAGTCGTTTAAAAATAGCCTTCACGGGTACTGCACCGTTACCTTCAGCTTTGATCTCTGCTTTCCAGAATGGTTGGAGTGAGGGGAACTGTTGCAGCTCAACCTGATATACCTGTCCGGTCACCCGCGTACGATTGTAGGAATCGGTTCGTAAAATCGGACGGGTACGACGAACCACCATAGCAACGTCTGCCTGACAGGTCTGGTTTTCCTTCGTGATAAAGGCTGACAGCGAATCAAACGCCAGAGCCGATTGAAAGGAAGCCGTACAAAGGGTATAACTGGGAGGACATTCCTTCAAAAATCGTCGAGCCTCTGCCTTTTCCCGGGGCGTATCTTCCAGAACTACTAGCAATCGCTGAAATGCGGGCACATTACCCGCTTTGGTATTAGACCGAACCGATACACAATTCGAGAACAAGACGGTGAACAACAATACTACAAAGAAGAAGCGAAGCATAGGATACCGTTTAAGAGGTTAAAACTGTGTCGTTGCCAACGTATGTATAACGCCTATAAAAATCGTTATCATTCCAATGGAATCATTACTTGAGCCCATACTTTTTGAACTACGTACCAGGTTAAGGCCTGTAAAAAATCTTCCGCATACGCATCAACGGGTTCAGCCTCTTCCATACCGACCGTATAGGAATTGATTTGAGCCAGCAACCAGTCTGGATAGGGACCTTGGGATACGTGAATGAACAGAGGTGTTGGAGTTTCCTGTTCGAAGGCCTTCTGCCACTGAGCCAGCAGCAGGCGGAAGGCCCGGATGCAAACGTAGTCAAGCAGAATATCGGCACTGCGTTCAAAGGAAAACTGGACTTTCGAAAGGAGTTGTGCCGTCGGGTAGTCCGTATCCGTAAAAGCCTGTAACCAGCGATGTATACTTAGGAACCCATGACTCAGGCCCGCAATACCATCCGCAGTCACCGTTAACCGAAAAGGACGGAACTCCGGCCAATGGTCGGTTTTGCGTAATAGGCCTAACTCGAAACCGGGAAACTCAGGTTGGGGCTTAGCAGCAAAACCGCCGTGGATAGGATAAGGGAAAGAAGCGTCCAGGGTCTCGCACAAAGCCAGAAAATCGACATTACCTGAGAAATAAAGAGCGAGGCGTTGAGCATCGATGGGTTGCAGATATGTTTCGATGGGGTCTTCCAGGGGCTGATCCATGCGTAATTCCAAAGCGTCCACATATTCCAGATCGCTTGGCGGCAGGGCGGGCGTATGCCATTCCAGTCGTCTTTCGCGGGCCAGAATGGGTTCCTGAACCAACACTTCAAAGGGAATACCCGCCTGCCAGGGGTCGGTATCCGGCACCAGTTGCCACGCAAACAAGGTTTGATTCAAGGTTGCCTGAAGAAAATCAGGTATGGGCTGCAACGAACGTCGGGATGCGGGAAGTTCGGTAAAAAGTTCGCTTGGGCGATTTTTCATAGGGCTAGGTTGTAAATCCAGAGAATCAATAAAAATATTCGTTCGTATACCCGAAATTTTCTAATTTGTGAAACGACTTTCCCAAAAAGAGTATGCTTAAAATTTTTTAAGGAAATTGCTCGAAGACTACCCGAGGCAGGATGGGTTTTTTTATCTTTGCCTCCCCTTATGAAAAATCCAGCCTGAAATAGCCTTGCAGACTGTCGTTCGTGATGCCAAATCCGTTTGGCAAGAGTGTTTACGGATCATACGTGAGTACGTGCCTGAACAAAGTTTCAAAACTTGGTTCGAGCCGATCGTGCCCGCACGTCTGGTTGGAAGCACGCTAACGATTCAGGTACCCAGTGAATTTTTCTACGAATGGCTGGAGGAAAATTACGTTCACGTGCTCCGTCGGGCGATTGATCATGCCATTGGTCGTCAGGGGATGCTGGAGTATTCGGTGATTGTAGACCGGGGTGACGATAAGAAGCCACCTATGGGCTATACCGTACCGAACCAGCGGCCTGCTCCGCAGAATTCGACTCCTCCTCCTGCTAAGAAGGCTTCGGAACCAGAACAGCTTCGCAATCCTTTCGAATTACCGGATCTGGATGGTCTGGAACTTACTTCCTATCTCAATCCGATTTATACCTTCGAAAATTACGTCGAGGGTGACTTTAATCGATTGGCCCGTTCGGCAGGACAGGCTGTAGCGAGTAAGCCCGGCGTTACCTCTTTCAATCCACTGATGATCTATGGTGGTGTAGGTTTGGGGAAAACGCACCTCGCCCAAGCCATTGGTAATCAGATCAAAGCCTCCAATTCGGGGAAATTTGTCCTATTTGTTTCCACGGAGAAATTCATGAATCAATTCGTGATGGCCGTGCGGAATAACTCGATTCAGAACTTTACCAATTTTTACCTCCAGGTGGACGTGTTGATTCTCGACGACGTTCAGTTCCTGGCTGGAAAGGAACGTACGCAGGAAACGTTCTTCCATATTTTCAATCACCTGCACCAGACGGGTAAGCAGATCATCATGACTTCTGATCGCCCGCCTAAAGATTTGCAGGGCTTACAGGATCGTCTGCTGTCGCGGTTCAAGTGGGGTCTGTCGGCGGATTTGCAAATGCCGGACCTCGAATCCCGGATTGCCATCATCATGAAGAAATTGCATGGTGACGGCGTTGATATTGATTACGAAGTGATCGAGTATCTGGCTCATTCGATTGATACCAACGTACGGGAACTGGAAGGAGTCGTCGTGTCGCTGATCGCTCAGGCCACGTTGCTGCGGCGGGAAATTGACATGAATCTGGCCCGGCAGGTACTCCGCAACATTGTACAGGATTCCGAACGGGAAGTCACCATCGAAACCATCATGGAGACGATCTCCCAGCATTACCGGATCAGTTTGCAGGATATGAAAGGCAAAAGCCGGAAGAAAGAGATCGTCTTTCCCCGGCAGGTAGCCATGTATTTTGCCAAAGATTATACCGATCTATCCCTCAAATCCATCGGATACCATTTCGGTGGCCGTGATCACTCGACGGTCATTCACGCCATTCAGACCATCTCCGAACTCAAGGAGCACAATGCTGAGGTAAAAGCACAACTGCAGGAATTACAGAAAAATTTCGGCAAGAAAAGTTAAGACTGCTTTTCTTTGTGGCTTTCAACCCTCATGGAATGACCTGCATTGAATGATTCATCATCTTCGCCGTTCCCAAGTCGATGTACAGGCCTATGATGCCTGCGTTGAGCAATCCGAATGGGGCACTATCTACGGACTTTCCTGGTGGCTGGATCAGGTCTCGCCCAACTGGGAATGTCTGGTCTGGCAGGAACAGCCCATTACTCCGTACCGAGCTGTTTTACCCGTACCCGTCCAGCGACGCTATGGCCTATACCTGGTGCATCAGCCTCTGTTTTGTCAGTTCCTGGCTCTGTATTCGGCTGAATCTCTTCCAGTAGCCGTCCAGAAGGATTTTATAAAGGCCCTTTTAGCAAAATACGCTCTGATTGCCAGCTATCAACTCAATTTTCCTGAAGCTTCGGTACTGAGCAGCTTCACAGAGCTAAGTCTTCGTCAGATGCATACGCATGTTTTATCGCTGGAAGCTCCGTATGAAACCCTTCATCAGGGCTATAACCGGGATCGTAAGATGAATGTCAAGCGGGCGTATCAGGCGGATTGGACCTGCCGGGAAGGAAGTGATATTATTCCATTAGCGGAATTTTTCAGACAGCATCACGCCCATCAGATCGAAGGTGGGGCTCACCCAGGAGCCTATACTTTACTGGAAAGCTTATTTCAAGCCTGTGAAGAACGAGGCTACTCGGATTTGTGGTACGCTGAAAAGCACAATCGGGTAGAGGCGGGAGCCTGGTTTGTAACCTTCCGGCAACGGACCCTGTACCTGTTTAATGCGGCGACGCCGGAAGGCAGGAAAGGAAATGCCCGGACGTTTTTAATCGATCAGTTTATTCGGCAGCGGGCAGGGACGCAGGCGTTGTTTGACTTTGAAAGTGCCAACGTAACCAGCATTGCTGAGTTCTACGCCAGTTTCGGAAGCCAGGTGGCAGCCTATTATGAACTGCGGAGCAATCGGCTACCGAAGGTGATTCAATGGCTATGGAAACTGAAAAACCGCTTGTTACGGTAGGGCTCTTTACTGCCAGTTAAAGGTTTCTTTCATTCCCCGGTAGTCTTTCAAATCCATGGCTACCGATCCAACCACTAAATCAAACTCTACTTTAACCGGTACTTTATTGGCATCATCCGACACCCAGATGCGGATGGCTTCTTTACCATCGAACAACTGATTATTGGGCATCTGAGGGATAATCCGGTGTGTATTGAGCTTGCCGTATTTCGTCTTGATGACTTCTTTGCCGGCGTACCGAATCCGTAGATCAATAAACTCATTGTCATAAAACATTTTAACAGCCGTAAGTTGCCCGGTTTTCATTTTGTTGAAATCCAGACCCCGTACGTAGAAATAGGCACTTACCACATCGTATACGTCTCCCGGTACTTTAAAATCTTTAACGACTTCGGCTGAGTTTTTCCCTTTGGAAACCGAGGTAAGTTTATTGCCTTCCTGATCAAAAGAGACGCGTTGCTCCTTGTAGTAGCGACCCTCCTGTTGCTTCATGGCAAAGTCAATCGGCAGCATGGTCTGTGGGTCCAGGTACGAAGTCCAGCTATCACGGATTTTAGTAACCAGATCAAAAGCCCCCGTCGTTCGTCCAGTGGCCGTTACCCGGTAACAGGCTTTTCCCTTCACCCGGTGAAATTTATCACTCACATCCACGATGGCCTCGGCGGCATTGATAAACCCGTAATGCACCCGATATTCCAGATGTTCGCCCTGATTGATAACCGAGTCTACCTTAGGCTCTGGTTGTCTGAACGCCAGTAAACACCCTACGAGACAACTACCTACCAACGTAAAAAATGTATAACTACGGAACCTCTTCATGCAATAGTGGGGATAGGATCAAGTCGTCAGGTTTGTGGCCTGCAACTTTAAATCTTTTCAGTAGGGTTTCAAAGTGGCACGGCGATGTTCTTGCTTAGCGGCCGTATTTTGCTTTTAAATGCTGTAAATAACGTTTAAAGTCGCTATTAAATTTTTCCCGAAAGTCTACTTCGAATTCATTTCTTCGGGAATTATACGTTGCAAAACCAACGAAAAAAGCATTGTTCACGTCTTTGGGCCAGGTTCGCTTTTTCACATGGGACAAATTCTGATACAGCGAATCCGACTGCTGTAGGATTTCCCCGATCAGCGTTTGTTTAAGCTGATCTTTCCGGGCCTTAGGCAGGTTGTCCGGAAAGCTTTCGTATAGACGATCCAGTAGTACTTTTCCGCGATTGAAATGCTGGATATACCGCTCACGAAATACTTTTCCTTCCTGATAACTGCGATACTGCGGTGAATCGGTTCCAAAACGCTGTGCCAAAAAACGTACGGCTCCGTAATCGCCAATAAAGTTGGCCAGGTTTTCATTGAATTCATGCTGATTCTTGATGAATAAGGTAGAATGCGTCATTTCATGCATAATCAGGCTTGCCAATCGTCCTTCCGACAATTGAAGCATACCCGAGAGAATGGGATCATGAAAGTAACCCAGCGTACTGTAAGCGGAAACGGGACTAATTTCGGTATCATATCCCTTCCAGAGCTGGACTTCCTGCTTGGCTTTTTCCAGATTGAAGAAACCCTTATACGTAAACGAACCGATAAGTGGAAACGAAAACTCAACGGCTTTAATCCGATACGGTTCTGCTACCGTAAGTACGTAACAGATGGGCTTATTCTGCTGATCGTAGTAGGTCTGGTAGTTGGGAGTAGCGTTGAGGCCGAGGGAGTCGATGGCAAACTGCCGAATTTCCTCAATGAAGCGAAGTTTGGCTTTTACCGAGTCCGGTACTGCCGGATCCGTCAGGACTTCTTCGACGGGCTTGGCCTCAAGGATAACCCGGGCTCCGCCGCTGAGCTGGCCGTAACCATACCGAACCCAATCCCATTGCCAGATGATCAGTATCAGCATTAACAGGCTCAAAATCAGGAAGACTCGTTTCAAAATATGTTTCATGAAAAAATTCTAGGGGAAACCGGAAAATCAATAATATTTCTTTTTTTGTAAACGGTTATGGCCGCAATGGTGTTTTGAAAGTAACTATGTTTCTGGATTAACGAAGCAGCGAAATATCTTTTGCGGATTGATTAAAAAAATACGACAATTTTTGATCAATGGTTAGGATATTTGCCCGAAAAGCAGTAATTTTAGATCATATTCTTCACCCAATAGCTCGTTTTTTGATACATGGCACAAGCAACCGGTACTGATGCAGGACAGAAATTGAAAGCTCTGCAAACGACCATTGAAAAATTAGACAAAGCCTACGGTAAAGGTACGGTCATGCGTCTTGCTGACGCTAAAGTGCTCGATATTCCCGTGATTTCAACGGGGTCACTGGGTCTTGACCTGGCCTTAGGCATCGGTGGCGTGCCCCGGGGACGGGTCGTAGAGATCTACGGACCGGAATCATCCGGTAAGACGACCATCGCCATGCACTGCATTGCGGAGGCACAAAAGAAAGGAGGCCTAGCCGCTTTCATTGATGCTGAACACGCCTTTGACCGTAGCTATGCGGAAAAATTAGGTATTGACACGGGCAATTTGTTGATTGCTCAACCCGACAACGGGGAGCAGGCTCTGGAAATTGCCGAGCATCTGATTTCTTCAGGTGCCATTGATATTATTGTGATTGACTCCGTAGCTGCTCTGGTACCCAAAGCCGAAATTGAAGGCGACATGGGAGATTCCAAAGTGGGTCTGCAAGCCCGTTTGATGTCGCAGGCGTTGCGTAAAATGACGGGTATTATTAATAAAACGTCCTGCTGCTGTATCTTCATCAACCAGTTGCGGGAAAAGATCGGTGTGATGTTCGGGAACCCCGAAACGACTACCGGAGGTAACGCTTTGAAATTCTATGCTTCGGTTCGGTTGGATATTCGCCGGGCTGGACAAATTAAAGAGGGAGCCGATAGTATCACGGGTAACCGTACCCGCGTGAAAGTGGTGAAAAACAAACTGGCTCCTCCATTCAAAGTCATTGAGTTTGACATCATGTACGGCGAAGGTATCTCCAAGGTAGGCGAGGTGCTTGACTTGGCCGTTGAGCTGGAAATCGTTAAGAAATCTGGTTCCTGGTTTAGCTACGGTACCAACCGTCTGGGTCAAGGCCGTGATGCCGTGAAGGAGTTGTTGAAAGACAATCCGGAACTGCTCGACGAGCTGGAAGCCAAAATCAAGGACAAGGTGAAAGGGGACGACGAAGCACTCGTTGATACGCTGGAGCCGAACGTAGTGGATGATGGCAAAGAAGAGTAATACGTTAATAAAAAACCCGCTGACTCAGTCAGCGGGTTTTTTATTGGATTTACACGTAAATCATTTTCCGGGTCATACCGCCGTCCACGAAGAAATTCTGACCCGTGATGAAAGAGTTGTCGGGGTTGAGTAAAAAGAGAACCATGCGAGCAATGTCCCCGGCTTGTCCCACGCGGCCCGCCGGATGCTGCTCATGATCGGCTTCACTAAGTTTTTCAGGTTGACGGACAGACGATTTCTTCAACGAAGAAACATCAATCCAGCCCGGAGAAATGCAGTTCACCCGTACGTCGGGACCTAAGCTGATAGCTAAGGAATGGGTTAGGGCGAAAATACCGCCTTTCGACGCGGAGTAGGCGAAAGTCCCTGGCTCCGACTGAAAAGCTCGCGTCGAACACAAATTGATGATTGAGCCCTTGGTCTTTTTTAGATGAGATGCCGCAAGCTTGCTGGCATAAAAAGGACCCGATAAATTGATTCCCAGGCCTTGATCCCAGTCTTCGAATGACCATTCTTCAATGGGTTTATCTTCAAAAACAGCCGCATTATTGATAAGGACATCCAACTGACCATAGTGGTTGAGAGTAGCGTGAAAGGCCTGTTCTACTTCGGCTGCCTTTCCTACATTGCAGCGTAACGCCAGTAAGGGACCGAGTGGTTGCAAAGCCTGTTCCGTTTCGGTAAGAGCTTCCTGATCCGAATCCCAAATCGCTATCAAGTAACCTTGTTGTAATAAGGTCTGAGCCAGTTCCCGGCCAATGCCCTGAGCTCCACCGGTTATAATTGCTACTTTTTCCTGCATGCTTGATTCATTAGTCATGAAAGAGAGGGCTCAAAAAAGTATACGATGCGTTTAGCGGGGATCGTCAATCTGCCCTTTCATGCGATACCGAAGCAGTACCTTTTTGCCGGAAACTTTTTCCAGCATCGGACGAAGAATTTTAGTAGCGTTCAGCTTGGTTTGTTCCAAAATGCCCTGCTGGATAGCGGAGGTTTGTACCTGCTCTTCTGCCTTTTTGAATGCCTGGTCAATCAAAAGAGCTTCATCATTGAAAGCAAATTCAGTGTTGTATACCTTGGATTTGGAGTGATCGACCCGGGCCAGGCAGATTTCCGGATCGGGTAAGCGTACAATCAGGGTGTCTCCCATTTCACCGAGATCGGTAACCGTCATTTTGGTTAGATCCAGACAACCGACGGCTTCGCCCTGAATAATGAGCAATGCTTTTGCATCCGGTAGAAACTGCCGGGTAATCTGCTGATCAACAACATCACGAAAATTGTATTTAACCAGCTCCAGTTTACCTAGCGAAGTGATTTCGCGTAGTACAATATTGTGATTGGAAATCACCTCAGGCTCTGCTCGTTGTAAAAAGAACTTTTGCGATTTAAGTTTTTCCCAGCCGTAAATGGCAGCAGCCAGGAGCAGAACCAGAAAAAGAATACGAATCAGGAAACGCATAGACTTATCGTGCTAAAGTACCATCAGATTACAACCTCGAATATCGGAGTTATCGAAGCGACCGAGAACCCGAAAGCTATTCGCCTCGGAACCATAACTGCCTAAATCTTTCGTTTCTAAAAAACTGCACGAGTCAATATTAGCCAGGTCGATTACATTAAGTCCGCCTGAACGCCGCGAAGGTTCATTGCGGGGATAATACGTAAACGGATCATTTACATCCCGCAGACTGATCTGCAAACTGGGCGGTAAATGAAAAATACCTTCACCAAAAGAGTATCCCTGTGACAGTAACTCCGTCATGCCGTATTCGGAGTGAATAACAGGAACGTGAAAAGCTTTCGTGAGCAATTGGTGTACTTCTTCCCGAAGCAGTTCCTGTCGCCGGCCTTTCATACCGCCCGTTTCCATGACAATCAGTTGAGGCATATCTTCCAGAAACGATAAATCGGCAGTTTCCGCCAGATCAAGCAGTGCAAACGTGACTCCGATTAGAAGTACTTTACGGTGCCGATCCGGCTGGAGGGCCCGAAGGCGTTCGAGCAGTTCATTCGTATTGTTCAGATAAAAACCCGAATACGCCGACTGATTCTTTTCCACAAAATGCCGGACCATGTGTACCAGGGAAGAGTTACTGCGTTCGAGGTAGGAAGGTAACAGAGCCAGTAGGTGGAAATCCTGCAGGGGACCGTAAAAGCGTTCAAAAATCTGCTCACTGATCTGGTCGTAAAAAGCCGGATCCGCTACGTAATGCTGACTCGTTACCTGCCCGGTAGTACCGCTACTGGCAAACACAAGGGGTGCGGAGGCCTGGGTAGAAAGTACTCGATGAGATTTGAAAAATTCGATGGGCAGGTATGGAATCTGTTCTACCGCTTTCACCTGAGCGGGGGAGATTCGCAAATGCCGTAAATATTCCTGATAAACCGGATTCTGGGCCGCCTGAAACTGAAAAACTTCCAAGGCTAGGGCTGGAAAAGAAGCCTCTTCCAGCGACAATACGCGGTCTTTAAGCTCCTGCTGAATGGACATGATGATTACTAAATAGCAGTACGTAGATAAAATACTACGGGTGTGATCGAAGACAAGGCCGGACCAAGCGATTGGAAAAATTCCTTTCTGAAAGGCAAAATGCAGGGCAATTTTAATTTACCAAAGGGCTTATGTAACTTTCCGCCCGTCTTGTCGTTTATGACAGAGACGAAATGATTTAGGTTCCTATGAAACGATTATTATTTATCTTTTCCATAACGACATCCGTACTGGCCTTAGCCAGCTGTACGGCTGAGCCGGATTTTTCGGACGTCCCTTTTATTTCAGACGCCACCCTAACGAAATACGCGAGTGGTAGGGATCGTTTAGGCAACGTCAATGATTCGCTGGTTGTGTCTTTGAAGTTTCAGGATGGAGATGGTGATTTAGGCGTATCTCCCACCAGCTACCCGGAAGATGATACCCTTTCTAAAATCAACAATAATTACGAGGTTCGAACCTTCCAGCGGAAAAATGGACAGTTTCAGGATATCACGGGTTCGCAAACCGTATCGAATTCCGGTAACTTTCCTCGCTTGCGAACGGATAACAAACGGGGACCTATTGAAGGTACGCTGACTCGATCCATTACGGTATTTCGCATTCCACAAAACAGAAACGATACGCTAAAATTCATGATCAGGATCCGGGATCGGGCCATGAACGTTAGTAATGAAATCGAAACGCCCGTTGTAGTGGTAAACTCGAACTAGAAGCGGTAACGACTGTACGCCTCTAGCGAATAGCTCAAAAAGGCCCGTTTTGTAAGGAATAAATGTCTAGGACGATTCCTTACTGAAACGGGCTTTTTCTATGGTAGGGATAGAAGGTTTAGGAGGGCAGCGTAATCCGAAACGTAGTGCCCTTGCCGGGTTCCGAGGCTTTTACGAATAGACGACCCCGGTGGTAGTTTTCGATGATGCGTTTGGCTAGGGTTAGACCTAAACCCCAGCCGCGTTTCTTGGTACTAAACCCGGGATTAAACACCTGTTTCCACTGCGATTTTGGAATGCCTTTACCCGTATCGCTGATGTCGATATACGTTTGTCCCGCTTTTTCCCAGAGGTGAATCCGTAGTTCGCCTACGCCTTCCATGGCATCGACGGCATTTTTGCAGAGGTTTTCAACTACCCATTCAAACAGGTTTCGATTGACGGGAATCATCTTGCCAGCGGGAATTTCATTGTTGACGTTCCATTTGATTTTGGAGGAAACCCGCCGTTTCAGATAATCCACAAACTGTTCGACATGCTGAGCCAAGGGTTCGGGATGCAGGGTAGGTACGGAACCAATATTGGAGAAACGGGCCGTAATAGTTTCCAGTCGTTCCACATCCTTTTCTACTTCTAGTACAAATTCGGTTTCGTAGCGATCCGGGTCCGTTTTGAAGTATTCCACCCAGCCTTTCAAACCTGAAAGCGGCGTACCTAGCTGGTGAGCGGTTTCTTTGGCTAAACCTACCCAAACCCGGTTTTGCTCCGAGCGACGAGAGGCACTGAACGCC
>JAAIGE0101066617.1_pt1 | contig 17763 bp, 12 predicted proteins | sample 6487951 | NCBI WGS metagenome assembly JAAIGE01 (sample SAMN13974128, study PRJNA590717) | phyllosphere metagenome | biome: tomato field; feature: multiple bacterial spot infested tomato fields; material: tomato leaves; isolation source: leaves from tomato fields | host: Solanum lycopersicum ...
ACATTGCCCGGAATGATCGTGTTGACGCGAATATTGTCGCGGCCGAGGTCACGGGCCAGGCTGCGGGTCAGCCCCTCGATCGCGGCCTTCGCCGTCTGGTATAGGACCAGTTCGGGCAAAGCGAGGTGCCAGCTGATCGATCCGAAGTTGATGATGCTGCCGCCGCCCGCGCGTTTCATCGCAGGAACCGCCGCCTGCGCCGCGAAGAAGAGGTGACGCAGGTTCACCGCCATGCGCTCGTCCCAATAGGTCGGCGTTACATCCTCGATCGTGTGACGGTCGTCGTTGGCGGCATTGTTGATGAGGATATCGATCCCGCCAAGCTGCTGCTCCACCGTGCCGATCATCGCCTGCACAGCGTCGATATCGCGCAGGTCCACCGCGTGGAAGATCGGCGCAAACTCGCCGCCGGAAAGGCGGGCGACCAGTGCCTCGCTCTCCGCCTGCGCGATGTCGCAGAACGCGACCCGCGCGCCCTGATCCACGAATGCTTCGACCAATCCTTCGCCGATGCCGCTGCCGCCGCCGGAAATGAAGACCCGTTTACCCTTCAGGCTCGGGTAGATGGCACGGCTCATGCGGTCACGTCTTCCTTGGCGGCCGTCAGCAGGCCGCGCGTTGCGAGGTTTGTCATCAGGGCGGTGAGGCCGAAGGTCCAGGGCGCGGCATCCTTCGATGTCACGACGCGGTTGGTCAGCGTGCCGAGGCGCGGCGTCGAAATCGCGACGACGTCACCGACTTTGTGCGTAAAGCCGCGGCCCGGCTCGTCACGATCCTGCACCGGCGCGAAAAGCGTGCCCAGAAACAGCGCAAAACCATCGGGATATTGATGTTCGGACAGTGTCTGGCGCACGAGGTCCAGCGGATCGCGGCTGATCTGGTTCATGCTGCTCGCGCCTTCCAGCCGGTAGCCTTCCGGTCCGTCGATCGTCAGTCCGACCTCTGCGTTGCGCACATCGTCGATCGTGTAGCTGTCGTCGAACAAGCGGATGAGAGGGCCGAGCGAACAGGACGCATTATTGTCCTTTGCCTTGCCGAGCAGCAGCGCCGATCGTCCTTCGAAGTCGCGAAGGTTGACGTCGTTGCCGAGCGTCGCGCCGACGGCCTGGCCCTGCGCATTGGCAATCAGGACCACTTCGGGTTCCGGGTTGTTCCAGGTGGAATCGGACCGGATGCCGATTTCCGCACCGACGCCGACCGTCGAAAGGACGGGCGACTTGGTAAAGACCTCCGCGTCGGGACCGATCGCGACTTCCAGATATTGCGACCAAAGCCCGTCCTCGATGAGCGCGGCTTTGAGCGCAGCAGCTTCTTCTGTACCGGGCACCACGGCGCGGATGGAGCCGCCGACCCGTTCTTCCAGACGTCCACGGATTTCCAGCGCTTGGCCAGCATCCCCGCGCGCGCGTTCTTCGATCACGCGCTCAATGGCGGAAACGGCGAAGGTCACGCCGCACGCCTTGACGCATTGAATATCTACGGGGCTGAGGATGGGGAGCCCAAGCGTCTCCAGCGATCCCAGTTTCACGCCTGCCGTCGCGGACAAGGGCAGGGTTTCGAGCAGCTGCGAGACGGTGGGCGCGACGCGGCTCATGTCATAAGCGATGCCGCCGGACACGAAGATGGGCGAAGGGCCTGCGGCAGTCTGTACGCGGCCGACAAACTGTCCCTCGCGCCAGTCGGCGGGAAGGGCGTCGAGCAAGGAGAAGTCCCCCGGCATCATCAACTCCTAAAAATAGACGGTTGGTTCTTGATAGCGCTAACAGCAGCTTATGGGGCCATGTGTCAAGAGCGCTTATCGTCTGACTACCGCCGGAATGGTCAAAAGCGAAGATTGCTGGAGGCGCTAGGGTCTTTTAAGCGGTTCCGCTTTATTGCATAGAATGGGCGATCATGAACACGAAGCATAATCCGAGTGCCCCGGATGAGGGCGCAGTCGCCGCAGAAACCCTGCAAGAAGAACAGTCGGGGGTATTGGGAGATCTCGCCAGCGCGGCGCGCAAATCGGCGGGCAAGACGGCATGGATGGGTGCTGCCGTTGGCATCGGATCGGCTGCGATCGTCGCGGCACTGCTCTACACGAAAAAGCGCGGCTGATTTTTCTCGCACAAGAAAAGGGCGGCGTGGCCTTCGTTCCACACCGCCCCAATTGCGACCCTTCCGGGCTCTATATCCGCCTTCGTGACATGGCGGGGAATAGCTGTCAGGCGGCACCGCCGCTCAAATAGGCTATGAGTTCGGGCTTGCTGACCGAACTGCTCTTGTCCTTGTCGGCCGTGGCGAATGCGCCATTGGCCCAAGTCATCACCCGGTCGGCAGGCAGCGTCTTGCCCGTCGCCTTCATTTCCTGATCCTTGAGCGCAACCATCCATTTGCCGAACTCGGCCTTGTCGAGTTGGCCGTCGCTGTTCGCGTCATAAGCCGGAAATTCGGTATCCACGATATTAGCGACACTGTTTGCCGGATTGGCGGGTTGCGACGGGGTCGCGCCCTGCGGGGTGGCTGGTGATGCCTGCGCGGGCGCGACCGGCTCGGCAGGCTGCGTGCTCTGCGAAGGAGTGGCCGGACTGGCCTGCATCGGATCAGCGGCCTGCGCCAATGCGGGGGCAGACATCATTATCGCCGTCGTCATCAAGATGGTGCGAAACATTTTGAACTCCTGCCGATACGTGATGTCTTCGAAGTCATTGTTCTTCGTGACATCTGTAAAACTCATGCAGGTATAATAGACGATACCGCGATGATGTTCCTGAACGGCCATTCAGCTGTTTTCGTTCGTCTTGGAAAACCCTTCGCTTCGTCTATTTTGCTACTGTCATTTGCGCCAGGCTGCGCTCTCGCTGCGCCGAACTATCGCGCCATTTGCCCGCAACGCTCGACGCTGCTAGGCGGCGCGGCATCGTCCACCCCTTATTCGTGCAGGATTCGCCCATGGTCCCCCGTTACGCCCGCCCGCAGATGACCGCTCTCTGGGAGCCGGAAGCTCGCTTCAAGATCTGGTTCGAGATCGAAGCGCACGCGACTGAGAAGCTGGGCGAACTGGGCGTCGTGCCGCCGTCCGCCGCCAAGGCGTTGTGGGATTGGTGGGCGACCAACCCATCGATCGACGTGCCCGCGATCGATGCGATCGAAGCCGTCACCAAGCATGACGTCATCGCGTTCCTCACCTGGGTTGCCGAACAGGTAGGTGACGAAGCCCGCTTCATGCATCAGGGCATGACATCGAGCGACGTGCTCGACACCTGCCTCGCCGTGCAATTGGCGCGCGCCGCCGACATATTGATCGAGGATCTCGACGAGCTTCTTGAAGTCATCAAGCGCCGTGCCTTCGAACATAAGCTGACGCCTACCATCGGCCGCAGCCATGGCATCCACGCCGAACCCGTCACCTTCGGTCTCAAGATGGCGGAAGCCTATGCCGAATTCAGCCGCTGCAAGACGCGCCTCATCGCCGCGCGCGCGGAAGTTGCGACCTGCGCGATCTCCGGCGCGGTCGGCACCTTCGCCAACATCGATCCTCGCGTCGAAGAGCATGTCGCGGACAAGCTTGGTCTCGCCGTCGAGCCTGTTTCGACTCAGGTCATCCCGCGCGATCGGCACGCCATGTTCTTCGCGACGCTGGGCGTCATCGCGTCATCGATCGAGCGCCTTGCCGTCGAAGTCCGCCATCTCCAGCGCACCGAAGTTCTGGAGGCGGAGGAATATTTCTCGCCTGGCCAGAAGGGGTCATCGGCGATGCCGCACAAGCGCAATCCCGTGCTGACCGAAAATCTCACCGGCCTCGCCCGCATGGTCCGCGCCTATGCGCTGCCCGCGATGGAGAATGTGGCGCTCTGGCATGAACGCGACATCAGCCATTCGTCGGTCGAACGCTATATCGGTCCTGATGCCACCATCACGCTGGACTTCGCGCTGGGTCGCCTGACCGGCGTCATCGACAAGCTGCTCGTATATCCCGAGCGGATGATGAAGAATCTCGACAAGATGGGCGGCCTAGTCCACTCGCAGCGCGTGCTGCTGGCACTGACGCAGGCGGGCGTCAGCCGCGAAGACAGTTATCGTTACGTTCAGCGCAACGCGATGAAGGTCTGGGAATCCGATGGTCAGCTATCGCTGATGGAGCTGCTCAAGGCCGATCCCGATGTCTCCGCCGCTCTGACGGCCCAGCAGATCGAAGAGAAATTCGACCTCGGCTATCATTTCGCGCAGGTCGACACGATCTTCCGCCGGGTGTTCGGCGAAGCCTGATCCGCCTTATGGTTTGACGTGCCGGGGCCTCGTCCTCGGCGCGGCATCCGACTGGCGGCGGATCAATTCATGGTCCAGCAGCAGATGCTCGGGCTGATCGCCATTCGTGGTGCGGCGCGCTTTCAGCAGCCGCACCAGCACTTCCACGGCCGCGCGCGACATGGCGCTGATCGGCTGGCGAATGGTCGTGAGTTCCGGCCAGATCGTCGTCGCGAGCGACGTATCGTCGAATCCGCAGACGGTAAGATCGCCCGGCACGTCCAGCCCGCCGCGATGCGCGATCGCGACGGTCGCTGCCGCCATATCGTCGTTGCTGGCGAAGATCGCGCTCGGCGGGTTAGGCAGGGCCAGGATTTTTTCCGCCGCGTCCAGGCCCGACCGGTAGGTGAAATATCCCTGCGCGATCAGATGGTCTTCCAATGCCAGCCCCGCTTCCTCCATCGCCGCGACATAGCCCTCGTAACGGCGCTCGCTCGCGCTCTGATTGGGGTTGCCCTTGATGAAGCCGATGCGATGATGGCCAAGCGCGATCAGGTGCCGGGTCATCTCATAGGAAGCCTGCCGATCGTCGATGCTGACCGCAGGAAGGTCGCCCGGCGCACCCGTCGCAACGCGCACTGCGGGAATATTTGCGCCCGCCAGCGCGGTTGCCAGCTTGTCCATATCGCAGAGCGGCGGCGGCAGGATTACGCCGTCGATCCGTCCGCGTTTCAGCATGTCCACGACCGCTTTGATCGATATGTCGTCATCCCACTTTTCGACGACGAGGTGGACGCTGCTGCGACTCGCTTGGTCGAGGCTGCCGACGAGAAATTCGCTAAGGTAGGAGGATGACGGGTTGCTGTAGAGCAGCCCGATCCGCAACTCATCGCCCCCGGCCAGGCTTCGGGCCGCAGCGCTTGGCGCATAGTTGAGCGCGGCGATCGCCGCCTCCACCTTTTCCCGCGTCTCCGGTCTTACGACCTGTTCCCGGTTGATGACGCGCGACACGGTCATGGGCGACACGCCTGCGCGCGTCGCTACGTCGTTGATCGTGGGCATTCCCCGCTGGCGGCGGGACGAACGGCTGTCGGTCAAAGCGGTGGCGTCCTTATGGTTGCGTCACGATCCTGTAGGCAGTGCCTGTCCTGTCTTCGCATAAAAATCAATGATGGCCCGGCGCATAGGGGAAGGAGAGCGCTTCATAATAGCCAAGGTCATGCGCTGGCGCCGCTGATCCCGGGGGCAGGGGCAGGCCGGATTTCGACTGGAAATAGGTGATACAGGCGTCGCGCCACCATTTCGCTTCGCGTGCCTGAATGCCGAGGAAGCTCTGCGTTTCGGCAAAGCGCTCCGCATCGATATAGGGGCGCAGCGCGTCCCACGTCGCACGCATCTGCGCCACATAATCGACACCGAGATCATAATGATGGACCATGGCGTCCCACAGCGTGTCGCCGGACTTCAGCTTGTAGGTCCATGGCACATGATGGAACCAGAGAAGATCGCGTTCGGGCGTCGTTTCCGGCTTGGAGAGCATCTTCGCGATTGGCGGGGCATATTGGGCGACGGCGTTGCTTCCCGTGCGTGTCCGATCGAAGCCGACGCCCCGAGCGTCCGCCTTGTGATAATAGACCGGGTTCCATTCGGGCCGCGCGAGGTTCGATACCCATGGTCCCGGCCCGTAATGATGCCCCGTCGCCATGATGTGGGCGAGGCCGAGCGGCGTCATATAATCGACCGCCGCTTCACGCGATCCCATCATCATCGCGACGACGGGCTGAACCACGCGCGGATCGGGCGAGAAGGTCATCGCCGCCCAGTCGCGCGCGACCGCGTCGGCCGTCAGGCTCGTGTCCCAAGCCATACGGCCAAAGGCATACCAGTCGGCCTGATTGAAGATCGACCCGCTCCAGTCGCGATCCGCACCGATATTGGCGACGCCCGCGATGCCCGTCAGCCGGTGGCCTTCCAGCGACCCGTCGATCACCTTCGCGACGGTCGAACCCTTGCCCTTGGCGAAGGTATCGGCGCGCAGCACCTCCTCGAACAACGGCCCCAGATAGGTAAGGTGGGTCGACTGGCCGAGATATTCCTTGGTGATCTGAAACTCCATCATCAGTGGCGTCTTGGGCATGGCACCGAACAGAGGATGGAAGGGTTCGCGCGGCTGGAAATCGATCGCGCCATTCTTGACCTGCACGATGACATTCTCGGCGAACCGGCCGTCGAGCGGCTTGAAGTCGCTATAGGCTTGCTTGGCGCGATCGTCGGGATTGTCATGCGCGTAGACGAAGGCGCGCCACATCACGATCCCGCCATGCGGCTTCACCGCCGCCGCAAGCATGTTCGCCCCGTCCGCATGGGTGCGCTTATAGTCCTGCGGCCCCGGCTGGCCCTCGCTGTTGGCTTTCACCAGAAAGCCGCCGAAGTCCGGGATCGCCCTGTAGATTTCATCCGCCTTCGCCTTCCACCAGGCAGCGACCTGCGGGTCGAGCGGATCGGCGGTCTTGAGGCCGTCCAGTTCCATCGGCGCGGTCCACTTGACCGATAGATAGACCTTGATGCCATAGGGACGGAATATGTCGGCGAGCGCCGCCGCCTTCGCGATATAGGGGGCGGTCAGGCTGTCCGCCTTCGCGTTCACATTGTTGAGTACCGTGCCGTTGATGCCGATCGACGCATTGGCGCGGGCATAGTCGGTGTAGCGCGGCCCTTTCCAGTCGGGTAGCCGCCACCAATCCCAGATCGATTGCCCCGCATAACCGCGCTCGACCGTGCCATCGAGATTGTCCCAATGGTTGAGCAGGCGCAGCCCGATACGCGGTGCGCTCCGAATATCGAGCGCGTCGAGACTCGCCCCCGTCTGCGCCAACCGCAGCCAGTGATAGGCACCGTGGAGCAAGCCGAATTCGCTGTTGGCGGCGAGCAGGGTGACGGGCTTGCCATCGCGCGTGATCGACCGGATCGCATAACCTTCCTGGCCGAGACCATCGGTTTTCACCGGCAAAACGGCTCCCGCTTCGGGCGTGGCAAGCCAGAGCGCACCTGCCTGGACTGATTGCGAGTCGGCGATCGTCCCACCCGTCAGGCCGCCGACGCCGCGCTGCAATTCCGCCCGGATCGCGGCCATGGTCGCGCTGTTTCCGGTCGTGACCAGTGCGGTGGCGTGGGACGCGATAGCCTGCGACCGCGTGTCGTCCGCGCGTGCATAGCGCAGCCACAGATCATAGCCATCCTCGGCCTGCGCCAATGGCGAAAGGCTCGCAGCGACCAATGCGGCCATCCAGCCCAGCAAGCGCACCAACATCAAACATTCTCTCCCGGAACCTGCCGTCGCCGCCGCCCTCCATCGGGCATTGACAATCGGTCCTTGTCGTTGCACTGGTACCGTTATCAGATTGGCTTCGGCAAGCGAAAAGCGTGTCGGTCCGTCAAAAAGGGGGAGGGGAGGCGATGCAGTTCCGTAAAATCTTGCGCTCGATCAATCACGTCTGTCCGCTCCACGCGACGGTCAATGGTCTGCTTTGCCGCCTTCAGCCCTCGCAACGCCTTTCAACAAACCCCGACAAGATGCGACCGGTCAAGCCCGCGTCCGGCGCAATGATGGCTGGCCTGAAATCCGGGCGGCCTTACACTGTCATCTCCCAAACCGTCTGAAACAGGATCACCATGCCCAAGATCGTAGATGCCAAGGTCATCGTCACATGCCCCGGCCGCAACTTCGTCACGCTCAAGATCATCTGCGATGATGGCACGACGGGCGTCGGCGACGCGACGCTCAACGGTCGTGAACTTTCGGTGGCGAGTTATCTGACGGATCACGTCATTCCCTGCCTGATTGGGCGGGACGCGCACCGGATCGAGGATATCTGGCAATATCTCTACAAGGGCGCTTACTGGCGGCGCGGCCCCGTGACCATGACGGCGATCGCGGCGGTCGACATGGCGCTGTGGGACATCAAGGGCAAGATCGCGGGCCTGCCGGTCTATCAGCTGCTCGGCGGCGCGAGCCGGGAAGACGTCATGGTCTATGGTCACGCCAACGGCACCACGATCGAGGATACGGTCAAGGTTGCGCTCGAATATCAGGAGCAGGGCTATAAGGCGATCCGCATCCAGTGCGGCGTGCCCGGCATGGCATCGACCTACGGCGTGTCGAAGGACAAATATTTCTACGAACCCGCCGACGCCGATCTGCCGACCGAAAATGTCTGGAACACCAGCAAATATCTGCGTGTCGTACCCGAACTGTTCAAGGCGGCGCGGGAGGCGCTTGGGTGGGACGTGCATCTGCTGCACGACATCCACCACCGCCTCACCCCGATCGAGGCCGGGCGTCTGGGCAAGGATCTGGAGCAATATCGCCCCTTCTGGCTGGAGGATGCGACCCCTGCGGAAAATCAGGAAGCGTTCAGGCTGATCCGCCAGCATACGACCGCACCGCTTGCCGTCGGGGAAATCTTCAATTCGATCTGGGACGCCAAGGATCTGATCCAGAACCAGCTGATCGACTATATTCGCGCGACGGTGGTTCATGCGGGCGGCATCACCCATCTGCGCCGCATCGCCGCGCTCGCCGATCTCTATCAGGTTCGCACCGGCTGCCATGGGGCGACGGACCTGTCGCCGGTCTGCATGGCGGCCGCGCTGCATTTCGACCTGTCGGTCCCGAATTTCGGCGTGCAGGAATATATGCGCCATACGCCCGAAACCGATGCCGTATTCCCCCACGCCTACACCTTCGCGAACGGCATGATGCATCCGGGCGACGCGCCGGGCCTGGGCGTCGATATCGACGAGGAACTTGCCGCAGGCTACGAATATAAGCGCGCCTTCCTGCCCGTGAACCGTCTGGAAGACGGCACGATGTTCAACTGGTGATTTCGCGCGTGCGCTCGTCAATGACGACCAAGGGGAGCGGCGGGCTGTGACATCCGTGCCCGTCCCCAAACCCTCCGGCAAGGTCCGGTGGATCGTCTGCGCGCTGCTCTTCGCGGCGGTTGTGTTGAGCTATATCGACAGGCTGGTCCTGCCGACGCTCAAACCCGACCTTCAGGCGCGCTACGGCTGGAGCGAAAGTGGCTATGCCGACCTCGCCATCTGGTTTCAGGCGGGCTACGGCATCGCCTATGTCGTCTTCGGGCGGCTGATCGACCGGATCGGCGCGCGCACTGGCTATGCGCTCGCGGTCGCGCTGTGGACGATCGGCCATGTCGCGCACATCTTCTTCACCTCGACGGCGGGCATGTTGCTCGCGCGCATACCGCTCGCCATCGGGGAGGCGGGGACTTTCCCTGCCGCGATCGCCGCGACCAACGAGTGGTTCCCCAAGAAGGAGCGCGCGCTCGCGATCGGCATCTTCAATGCCGGATCGAACGTCGGTGCGATCCTGACGCCGCTGATCGTGCCCATCATCGCGGTGTCGATGGGCTGGCGCTGGGCCTTCATCCTGACCGGCCTACTGACGATCGTCTGGCTCGCCGCATGGCTGACCTTTTACCGCCGTCCACGTGAAAAAGCGTCGCTCAGTAAGGAAGAACTGGCGTGGATCGAAACCGACCCGGTCGAGCCGCAGCGTTCGGTCAAATGGGCGACCCTGTTCCGCTACCGCCAGACCTGGGCCTATATGGCGGGGCGCTTCCTCATTGACCCGGTGTGGTGGACGTTCCTCTTCTGGCTGCCCGACTTTTTCAACAAGCAATATGGCGTCAAGATGCTGGACTTCGGCCCGCCGCTAATTGCCGTCTATCTGCTGGCCGATATCGGATCGGTCGCGGGCGGCTGGGCGTCGTCGCGGTTCATGGGTCGCGGCTGGAGCGTCAATCGTGCGCGCAAGACGGCAATGTTCCTCGCTGCGCTCTGCGCGGTGCCGATCGCCTTTGCAACGCAGGCGCCCAACATGTGGGTCGCCGTCGGTTTCATCGGCCTCGCCTGCGCCGGGCATCAGGGATTTTCCGCCAATCTTTACGCGCTGCCCGGTGACGTCTTCCCGCGCTGGATGGCGGGTTCGGTCGTCGGCCTTGGTGGCCTTTCAGGCGCTATAGGTGGCATGTTGATGGCGAAATTCGCCGGCATGATCCTCGAAACCGTGGGCAGCTTCGGCCCGATCTTCATCGTCGCATCCTGCGCCTATCTGGTGGCGCTCGCGACCATCCACCTCATCCTGCCGCGTTACCAGTTAGCCGATGCCGGCGTTCCCGGCGATCAAGGAGCTTCGTCTTGACCAAACCACTTAGCCTTCATCCCGATCGTCTGTTTCCGTCCGATCCGCGTACCCGCGACGTCGCACGCGCGCTGTATCAGACGATCAAGGATCTTCCGATCGTCAGCCCGCACGGCCACACCGACCCGCGCTGGTTCGCCTATGACGAAGCCTTCGCCAATCCTGCCGATCTGCTGATCGTACCCGATCATTACGTGTTCCGGATGCTTTTCAGCCAGGGCGTGAAGCTGGAGGATCTGGGCGTTCCGACCGTCGATGGCAGCTTCACCGCCAGCGATCCCCGCGCCATCTGGCATCTCTTCGCCGAACGCTATCACCTCCTGCGTGGCACGCCCTCGCGCATGTGGCTCGACTGGGTGTTTGCCGAGGCGTTCGGCATCGACGTGCGGCTGGAAGCGGAGACGGCGGATCATTATTATGATGTCATCGACGCAGCGCTCAAGACGCCCGATTTCCGTCCGCGCGCGTTGTTCGAGCGGTACAATATCGAAGTCATCGCCACGACCGAAGGGCCGCTCGATCCGCTGAAGCACCACCGCGCGATCCGCGAATCGGGCTGGGGCGGCAAGGTCGTCACCGCCTATCGCCCCGACCCCGTGCTCGATCCCGACGATCCGCGTTTCATCGCTAATGTCCGCGCCTTCTGCGAGATGACGGGCGAGGATGCGGGCAGCTTTGCCGGATATCTTCGCGCGCATCAGAAGCGTCGCGCGGATTTCCGTGACGCAGGCGCGACCTCGACCGATCATGGCCATCCGTCCGCCTTCACCGCCGACTTGCCCCGCGCTGAGATCGAAGCCCTCTATGCCAAGGTCATGGCTGGCCCGGTGACGGGGCAGGAAGCAGAGCTTTTCCGTGGCCACATGCTGGTCGAAATGGCCCGCATGTCGATCGAGGACGGAATGGTGATGCAGTTGCATCCCGGCGTCCACCGCAACCATAATGCCGCCGTTCTCGCCCGCTTCGGCAAGGACAAGGGCGGCGACATCCCGACCGCTGGCGAATTCGTCAAGGCATTGAAGCCGCTGCTCGACCTCTATGGCAGCGACCCGCGCCTGACGCTCATCCTCTTTACGCTGGACGAAGATGTCTATTCGCGCGAACTCGCCCCGCTCGCCGGGCATTATCCCGCGCTCAAGCTAGGCCCGCCATGGTGGTTCCACGACAGTCCCGAAGGGATGCGCCGCTTCCGCGAGCGCGCGACGGAGACGGCGGGCTTCTACAACACGGTCGGCTTCAACGACGACACGCGCGCCTTCCTGTCGATCCCGGCGCGCCACGATGTCGCCCGCCGCATGGATTGCGGCTGGCTCGCGCAACTGGTTGTCGAGCATCGGTTGGAAGAGGACGAGGCGTTCGAAGTCGCCCAGGCGCTGACCTACGATCTCGTCAAGAAAGCCTACAAGCTGTGAGCCGCCTGTCAGCCGCGACCCTTGAAGCGCTTCCGAACGATGTCGTGCGCCCGGCCTATGATCGCGCCGCCGTGACATGCGGCGTCGTGCATCTGGGCATCGGTGCCTTCCATCGGGCACATCAGGCGGTGGTGTTCGACGATGCGCTCATTGCGGGTGACCTGCGCTGGGGCATCGTCGGTGCCTCATTGCGGTCGCCCTCGGTGCGCGATCAGATGGTGCCGCAGGACGGCCTCTATACGATGCTGGTGCGCGACGGATCGCAGGAACAGGCGCGTATCGTCGGCGCGGTGCAGGACGTGATTGTCGCTCCGGAGCACCCTAAGCGCCTCATCGCCGCCATGGCCGCGCCGGACACGCATATCGTGACGCTGACTGTGACGGAGAAGGGCTACAAGCTCGACCCGGCGACGGGCACATTGATCGAGAGCGATCCGCAGCTCGCCGCCGACCTCGCCTCGCTCGATGCTCCCCAGACTGCACCAGGCTATATCGTCGCCGCGCTGGCAAAGCGCCGCGCCGCCGGGCTGCCCCCTTTCACCGCGATCAGCTGCGACAATCTGCCACATAACGGCGCGCGCCTGCGCGATGCGGTCATCGCGCTCTCCCGCCGCCATGATCCCGCTCTTGCCGACTGGATCGCATCGGAGGGCGCTTTCCCGCAGACGATGGTCGATCGTATTGTTCCCGCCACGACCGCTGAAGACATCGCGGCGCTCACCACGCGCCTCGGCGTAGAGGATCAGGCGATGGTTAAGACCGAGCCGTTCCTTCAGTGGGTGATCGAGGATCGCTTCTGCGGCCCGCGCCCCGATTTCGGCGCCGGCGTTCAGGTGACGCAGGCCGTCGCCCCGTGGGAAGAGGCAAAGCTGCGGCTGCTGAACGGCGCACACAGCGGCATCGCCTATCTCGGCGGCCTGGCCGGGATCGCGCATGTGCATGAAGTGCTGGAACTGTCCGAAGCCCGCCGCTTCGTGGAAACGCTCTGGGACGAAGCGGAAGCCACGCTTTCGCCCCCGCCGGAACTCGATGTCGCTGCCTACCGCGCCGAACTCATGGCCCGTTTCGACAATCCGACACTGCGCCACCGCACGCATCAGATCGCGATGGACGGATCGCAGAAGCTGCCCCAGCGCCTGCTCGCCACCATCGCGGCACGGCGGGACGCGGGGCAGGGCATCGACGCGCTCAGCCTTGCCGTCGCGGCATGGATACGTTGGCAGGCGGGGCAGGACGATGCGGGCAACCCCCATGTCGTGGACGATCCGCTCGCCGCATCGATCGCCGCGACACTCGCCCCGGCACAATCGCCCGAGCAGCGCATCGACGCAATCCTCGCCTTCGAAGCGGTCGTACCGAATACGCTCGCCAATGACGAAACATTCCGAAGCGCACTCGTCCGCTGGCTGACGATCCTCGAAACGGATGGCGCGCGCGCGGCACTGGAACAGCTTTAAATCCGCCGCGCAGGCGGACGGCGAAACAGGGAACATCATGACGACCATTTTCAAAGCCCGTCGCATGGCGGCAACCCTGATCCTGTCCGCCAGCATCATTCCAGCACTCGCGGCGGCAGCGCCTTCGTCCCCGCGCGAAAGCGTGTCGATCAGCCGCAACTGGCGCTTTACGAAGGGCGACCCGGCGGGCCTCACCACCGACTTGCGCTATGACGTCCGTCCGCCGATCGATGATGCAGGCGATGGCAAGGTCGCCGACGCGCGCCCCGACGCTGCGGTCAAGGTGGACGACAGCGGCGCGCGTGTCCTCAAACCCTGGATACTTCCCAGCGCCAACCCCTTCATCAAGGATCCGGCCAGGCACCATGTCCGCCCGGCGGGCGATCCCGGCAGCGACGTCTCCTACGTTCAGGCCGGGTTTGACGACAGCAAATGGACGCCTGTCGACCTGCCGCACGACTGGGCGATCGCCGGGCCGTTCATCACGGACGGCCCCTATGGCGGCATGGGACGCCTGCCAAGCTGGGGCATCGGCTGGTATCGCAAGGCGCTCGACATTCCGGCTAGTGCACGCGGCAAGTCGATCTTCCTCGATGTCGAAGGGGCTATGTCCTACGCCACCGTCTGGCTCAACGGTCATCTCGTCGGCGGCTGGCCCTATGGATATAACAGCTTCCGGCTCGACCTGACGCCCTATGCCGTTCCGGGCGGCAGGAACCAGATTGCCATCCGCCTCGACAATCCTCAGGCTTCGGCCCGCTGGTATCCGGGCGGCGGTATCTATCGCGACATCTACCTCACTACCACGAACAAGGTGCATGTCGGCCAGTGGGGTGGCACCGTCCGCACGCCGCAGGTGTCGAAGGATCGCGCGACCGTCGATCTGGCGCTGACGCTGGACAATGACGGCGATACCGCCGCGCAGGTCAGCGTCGCCACGATGCTCTATGCTCTCGATGCACAGGGTCGGCGCACGGGGAGGGGGGTCGCCAGCATCGCGCGTCAGTCCACCAGCATCGCGCCCCATGCGAAGGCGGTCCTGAACGGATCGACCATCCTCACCAACCCGCGCCTGTGGGGGCCGCCGCCTACGCAGTCGCCCAATCGCTACGTCGCCGTCTCAACTGTTACCCAAAACGGCAAGGTCATCGACAGCTACGAAACCCGCTTCGGTGTGCGCAAGGTGGAGTTCGATCCGAACCGCGGCATCATCGTCAATGGCGAGCATATCCCCTTGCGCGGCGTCAACAACCATCATGATCTGGGCGCTATCGGCGCAGCCTTCAATCGCCGCGCCGCGCAGCGTCAGCTGGAAATCCTGCGCGACATGGGCACCAACGCCGTGCGCATGAGCCATAATCCGCCAGCACCCGAACTACTCGAATTGACCGACCGGATGGGCTTCCTCGTCATGGACGAGGTGTTCGACAGTTGGGAAAAGAAGAAGACGCCGCACGACTTCCACCTGATTTTCCCCGACTGGCACGAAGCGGATCTGCGCGCGATGCTGCGCCGGGATCGCAACCATCCCTCGATCATCATGTGGAGCGTCGGCAACGAAGTCGGCGAACAATATGATGGGGAGGCAGGGGCAAAGATCGGGCTCGAACTCGTCGCCATCGCGCATGAGGAAGATCCGACCCGTCCGGCTACCGGCGCGATGAACTATGCCAAGGCGGACATGCTGCTGCCGACCACCGTGGACCTCATCAGCCTCAATTATCAGGGTGCGGGCATTCGCGGCATCGTCGGCCAATATCCCAATTTCCGCGCGAAATTCCCGGACAAGGTCATTCTTTCGACCGAGAGCGCATCCGCGCTCTCCAGTCGTGGCGAATATATGTTCCCGGTTTCGGGATCAATCAGCGGGCCGGTGCGGCCATGGTCGGGCGGCAATCCCGATACGCATCAGGTGTCGGCCTATGAAATGCACGCATCGGATTTCGGGTCGTCGCCCGATCGCGTCTGGGCGGCAGACGATCAGAACCCCTATGTCGCGGGCGAATTCGTCTGGACCGGCTTCGACTATCTGGGCGAGCCGACGCCCTATTACACGTCACGCAGTTCCTATTCCGGCATCCTCGATCTCGCCGGTTTCCCCAAGGATCGCTTCTGGCTCTATCAGGCACGCTGGCGACCGGACCTCAAATTTGCGCATATCCTGCCGCACTGGACTTGGCCGGGGCGGGAAGGGCAGGTGACGCCGGTCCATGTCTTCTCATCGGCGGACGAGGCGGAACTGTTCGTCAACGGCAAATCCCAGGGGCGGATCAAGAAGCGCGATTACGAATATCGCTTCCGTTGGGACTATGTGACCTACGAACCGGGCGAAGTGCGCGTCGATACCTGGAAGAAGGGCCAACCATGGGCCAGCGCCACCGTCCGTACCGTCGGGGAAGCGACGGGGCTCTCCCTTTCGCCAGATCGCGCGACGATCGCCCATGATGGCCGCGACTTGGCCTTCGTAACGCTCAGGATTCTCGACAAGGGCGGCAATGTCGTCCCCAGCGCCAAGCCACGGATCGACTTCAGCATCGAAGGGCCGGGCGGGATCGTCGCGACTGACAATGGCGACGCGACGGACATGACGGCCTTCCCCTCTCATCAGCGAAATGCCTTCAACGGATTGGCGCTCGTCATCGTGAAGGGTGACTCGAAACGCGCCGGCAAGATCATCGTCCATGCAAAGGGGGCGGGCTTGACTGGTGCGACAGCCACAATCACGTCTCGGCCCAATCCCTGACTGTGGCCTGAAAGCTACCGTTACCACAAACCGTCGCAGAGCGCTTGACAAGCGAAAGAGCGCGTTCCAATAAACGCGAGTTGATAGCGCTACCAGTTGCCTACCGAGAGTCGGAGGCCGCGCTCAGGAGAGGGGTTACCGATGCCTTCACGCACCCACATATTTCGCACCGCGCTGCTCGCAGCTTCGGCCGCCGGTTCGCTCGGCCTTGCTTCTATCGCCCACGCGCAGGATGCCGCCCCCCAGGCTGGCGCCGCCGCGCCGCAGGATGACAATGTCGCCGACATCGTCGTAACCGGCATTCGCGGATCTCTGCAAAGCGCGACCAATGCCAAGAAGAACGCGGTCGCATTCGGTGACTCCATCTTTGCCGAGGATATCGGCAAGCTGCCCGCCACCAACCTCGCCGAAACGCTGAACCGTATGCCGGGCGTCCGCCTCAACCGCGACATCACCGGTGAAGGCACGCAGGTCGCGATCCGCGGCCTTGGCCCCAGCTTCTCGAAGGTTTTGCTGAACGGATCGCAGATCGCGGTCGCTTCCGATGGCGGCACCACCGGCGGTGGCGGTGACAATCGCCAGGTCGATCTCGACTTCTTCCCGTCCGAACTCTTCACCCGCCTCGATCTTGCCAAGTCGGCGACCGCCTCGACCATCGAGGGCGGCATCGCGGGCACCGTCAATCTGCGCAACGCGCGGCCGTTCGACAAGCCCGGCACGCATGTCACCGTTGTCGCGCAGGGCCAATATACCGACAGCAACGATCGGATCAGCCCGCGCGGCGCGATCGTCGCCAGCCATACCACCGACACGTTCGGCATCCTGCTGGGTGTCGCGGGCGTCAAGACCAAGACGCGCGTCGATGGCTTCGACACAGTGGGCTGGACCGACGGCAATCTGGGGGCAGGCGATCCGGGCGGCAACAACTTCACCTGGGCGTCGATCGTGCCCCGCAACACAGGTCATGGACTGGTCGCCGGTCAGCCGGTCGATGTCGTCGCGACGTCGGGCCTCACGCGCAACCAGCTCAGCACCGCCCTCATCCCGCGCCTTGCCCGTAACGCGCTGACCACTGGCGATCGTTCGCGTATCTCCGCTCTCGCATCGCTCGAATGGCGGCCTAGCGACGAATTGCATTTCGCGATCGACGGCATCTGGGCGAAATCGACCCGCGACTTCACCCGCGTCAACATGAACTGGCAGGTCCGCAATTCCGGCCCCGGCACCAGCCCGCAATCGACCGGCGGCATGATCCCGATCGACCTGACGGTGGACGACAACAATGTCGTCACCAGCGGCACCTTCGCCAACTCGTCCTTCTTCTTGGAGGCGAGCCGCTTCAAGCAGACCACGCATTTCTGGAACATCAATCCCAGCATGACGTGGCAGCCGACCGAAAAGCTGAAGGTCGTCGCCAACCTCAATATGTCGAAGAGCCGCTTCTTCCGCGAGCAGCCGACATGGGCGTTCCAGACGACGCCGCAGTCGGGCGTGGACGTCTATTATGACAACGCCAACGGCTATTATCCGCAGATCACGACCAACATCGATCTCAACAGCCCCGATGCTGGCTGGCAATGGTATCGCCAGAACGTCCAGAACGTCCGCCGTCGCACCGAAACGCAGGGGGCGCATCTCGACCTCACTTATGGCGACGAATTTTTCAACGTGAAGGTCGGCGCGGCCTATGATCGCGCC
>JAAIGE0100358877.1_pt1 | contig 17737 bp, 18 predicted proteins | sample 6487951 | NCBI WGS metagenome assembly JAAIGE01 (sample SAMN13974128, study PRJNA590717) | phyllosphere metagenome | biome: tomato field; feature: multiple bacterial spot infested tomato fields; material: tomato leaves; isolation source: leaves from tomato fields | host: Solanum lycopersicum ...
GCACCGCTTCCTGCGCCGCGTATGGCGTCTGGCTCAGGCCCACGTTGGCCAGGGCCTGCCGGGCAGCCTCGATCTGACGACCCTGAGCGATGATCAGAAGGCCATTCGCCGCTCCATTCATCAGGCGATCAAACAGGCGAGTCAGGATATTGGTCAGAACCAGAAATTCAACACGGCCGGACGCCTCCTGGGCCAGGGCTATTCGTTCCAGGACGTCGTGAAGCAGATGGACCAGACCGCTGAAGGTCTGGCCTCGGTCGCGCCGATCCTGCAGCTCGCCCGCGAAGCGGGCGTGCAGATGCCGATCGTCGAGCAGGTGAAGATGGTGCTCGACGGCGCCATGAACCCGCGCGACATCGCCCCCCACCTGACGACAGACGACGACAAGCCGACAGGCGAGAGGACCAACGATGGCGACAACGGCGGTGGCGGTGCTCTTCGGAGGGCGCTCCAGCGAGCATTCGATCAGTTCCGCAACGGCGGCGGGGGTACTTCGCGCCATCGATCGTGACCGCTACCGTGTGATCCCCGTCGGCATCACTCGCGACGGAGCGTTCGTGCTCGAGGACGACGACCCGGCGAAGTTCGCGCTCGACCCCGACCGCATGCCCGAGGTCACCGACAACGGCACGCGCATCCTCTGGCCCGAGCCGGCCGGCCCTCGCGAGCTGCGCGTGCGGCGCTCCGACGGTTCGATCGAGTCGCTCGGCGAGATCGACGTCGTTCTGCCGATCCTGCACGGTCCGCACGGCGAGGACGGCACGATCCAGGGGTTCTTCGACACGCTGCAGCTGCCGTACGCGGGCGGCGGGGTCTTCGACTCCGCGCTCTGCATGGACAAGCACTTCATGAAGATCGTGCTGCAGGCCGCGGGCATCCCGGTCTCGCCGTGGGTGACCGTCGACGAGGCCCGCTGGCGCCGCGATCCGGAGGGCGTCAGAGCGGATGCGGCGGCCCTCGGCATCCCGTGCTTCGTCAAGCCGGCGCGTGCCGGATCGAGCGTCGGCGTCTCGAAGGTGCATGCGCCGGACGAGCTCGACGCAGCTCTGGCCGTCGCGTTCGCCGAAGACGACAAGGTTCTCATCGAGACGGCCATCGTCGGCCGCGAGGTCGAGGTCGCGGTGCTCGAGGGCCGCGGCGAAGAGGCGGCGCGCGCGTCGCTGCCGGGCGAGATCGTCCTGACCACACGCGAGTTCTACGACTTCGAGGGCAAGTATCTCGGCGGCGACGGTGCCGATGTCGTCTGCCCCGCCGACGTCGCGCCCGGCGACCTCGACGCGCTGCAGCGTCTCGCTGTCGACGCCTTCACCGCCGTGGACGGCCGGGGACTCGCCCGCGTCGACTTCTTCTTGACCGAGAACGGCATCTACGTCAACGAGCTGAACACGATGCCCGGTTTCACGCCGATCTCGATGTTCCCGAAGTGCTGGATCGCATCGGGAATGGGCTACGACCAGCTCATCTCGGAACTGATCGAGATCGCCCTGGCCCGTTCGGCGCGCTGACCCCTGTCGTGGCTTCGCCCGCCGGCGCGAGCGAGGCCACGCGGCGGGATGTCACGGAGCGACGGGAGTCGGGACCGGTGTCGCTTCGGCCCGCTCGACGCACGCGCGCCCGGTCTCGGGCAGCGACGAGACGATCGGTGACAGCGTGTCGAGCACGTCGCGGCTCGAGACGCCCTGCACGTCGTCGGTGTTCGCCGTGGTGAAGAAGACCTGCACGGCCGGCTCGCGCCCGAACGTCGTCACGCGGAATTCGGGCGCCTGGGTCTCGTCGATGATCCAGTCGACGCCCGCGACCGTCGTGCACTGCAGCGTGGTGGGTCCGGGCGGTGTGACGCCGCAGGCGAGGATGATCGTCGCGGGCTCGCCCCACGCCGCCGTCGCCTGGCTGTCGGTCCAGCGACGCTCTTCACCGGCGACGGTGTCGGGCAGCCGCACCGTGACATCGGCGCACGCGGGCGAGCCGGCGTCGTCGGCGGCGGGCACCGTCACCGTGCTGGCGCACCCGGCGAGAGCGACCGTGGCGCCGACGAGAAGCAGAGACGGCAGGAATCGGCGCAGCACACCTTAAGCGTAACCGCGCCGCGTTCGCGACGACGCCCCGGCGACGACCGTGCCCGGCGACGGCGGTGTCCGGCGACTACGGTGAAGGGATGCCCACGCGCCCTGACGAGACCCCCATAGGCACTCTGTCCGAGGACGAGATCCTTCGCCGCGTCCTGGGCCGTCTCGGTGCGTCCGACGTCGCGGTGGGACCGGGTGACGACGCCGCCGTCCTCTCTCTGGCCGACGCGCGCGTCGTTGTCACGACCGACACGCTCGTGCACGGACCTGACTTTCGTCTGGCATGGACGAGCGGCGAAGACCTCGGCGCGAAGGCAGCCGCGGTCAACCTGGCCGACATCGCCGCGATGGGAGCACGTCCGGTCGCGCTCTTCGTCGCGCTGGCGATGCCGCAGCATACGACCATCGGCTTCGTCGAAGCCCTCGCCGACGGACTCTGCTCGGCGTGCGACGAGCTGGCTCCCGGTTGTCAGGTCGCCGGGGGAGACCTCACGGTCTCGGACACCCTGACCGTCGCCGTCACCGCGGTCGGCGAACTCGGCCCGGGCGACCGGCCGGTGCTGCGTTCCGGCGCGCGGCCGGGCGACGTCGTCGCCGTCACGGGTGAGCTCGGGCTCGCCGCTCGAGGGCTCGATCTGCTGTTCTCGCGGTTCCGCGACGATCAGGGGCGTCCGCTGCCGGTGGACACCGGCATCCTGTCTGACGAAGAGCGCGCGGCGGTGTCTGCGCAGCTGCGGCCGCGCCCCGCGATCGGTGCCGGTGCCGAGGCGGCGCGGGCAGGGGCCAGCGCGATGATGGACCTCTCGGACGGGCTGGTCCGCGACGCTCGCCGCATGGCCCGGTCGTCATCGGTGACGATCGCTCTCGAGAGCGTCCTGCTCGGGCCGGATGTCTCTTCGGCGCTGCACGGTGGTGAGGACCACGGTCTGCTCGCCACCTTTCCCGCCGACGCCGAACTGCCGCCCCAGTTCCGAAGGATCGGCTCGGTCACGACAGCGCTCACGACAGCGGCGACCGCGGAGGATCCGACCGTCGGCACCGTCACCGTCGACGGCGTCGTCGAGACGGGGATCGGTGGGTGGGACCCCTACCAGCACTGGGACAGCGCGATCGGCTGAGAGTCAGTCGCGGCCGAGCCACCACAGCGCGGTGTCGCCGTAGCGCTTCGAGCGGACGACTCCGAAGCCGGCCGGCGAGACCGGCTCGGGCGACCGGGCTGCGCGTTCGACGATGATCCAGGCATCGGGCGCGGAGCGTTCGCCCGCGAGCGCCAGGGTCTGGGCGAGCTCGTCGTCGGCGACGTCGTAGGGCGGGTCCACGAAGATCAGATCGTACGACGCCGTCGACGCGCGCAGAAAGGCATCGGCGCTCGACCGGTGCACGCGGATCGTCGCGCCGGGCACCGCGCGGCCGATGGAACGGGCGTTGCGCTCGGCCACCGCCGCAGCGGGGGCGGACTTCTCGACGAGATCAGCGATGGCGGCACCGCGGCTCACCGCTTCGAGGGCGAGCGCGCCTGACCCGGCGTAGAGATCCAGCACGCGCGCGCCCTCGACGGCGTCCGAGGCGTCGAGCGCCCCGAAGAGAGACTCGCGAACGCGATCGCTCGTCGGTCGCGTACCGGCGTCGGGGACGACCAGAGCGAGCGAGCCCGCGAGTCCCGAGATGATGCGGGTCATGCCGGCAGCGTATCGGCGGAGCCCGATTCATCACGCAGTCGTGGCTCGGTGCGCAGCTCGGGGGCGAATCCCGCCTTGTCGGCGTAGAACGCACGGATGCGATCCATGTCGGCTGAGACATCGCCGGTGAGCTCGAGCGACGGGCCGAGCCCCGTCGTCATCGTCGTGCGGTCGACATACCCGAGGGTGACCGGCAGTCCGGCCGCCCGGGCGATGCGGTAGAAGCCGGACTTCCAGTTCTCGCCCGCACCGCGCGTGCCCTCGGGGGTCACGACGAGACCGAAGACCTCGCCGCGAGCGATCTGCGCGAGCACCTCGGCGACGACGCGCGAGGGGTCGTCGCGATCGACCGGGATGCCGCCGAGCCACCGCATCGGACGCTCGCGCCAGCCGGCGAACAGGCTCTTCTTCCCGAGCCAGCGAATCGGTATGCGCAGCCGCCAGGCGATGGCGAGCATGAAGACGAAGTCCCAGTTCGAGGTGTGGGGTGCGCCGATCAGCACCGAGGGTCCGGTGGGCGCGGGTTCGGTCACGAGGCGCCACCGGCTGACGGTCCAGAAGAGACGGGCGAGGGCGCGACGGAGCATGACTCAACCGTAGAGCCTGGGGCGGGGGCTGCCGTGTCGGTGGCGATGCCTAGACTCGGGGCATGCCGACGTTCGACCTCGACACGCAACTGCCCGAGGTCGTGGGCGAGAAGGTCGCGGGCATCCTGGTGCGCGCGTTCGGCATCCTCACCGTGGGCGACCTCCTGGCCCACTATCCCCGGCGTTACGCGCGCCGCGGCGAGCTGACGCCGATCTCGTCGCTGCCGGTGGGGGAGATGGCCACGATCGTCGCCGAGGTTCAGTCGGTGTCCGAGCGTTCGATGCGCCAGCGGCGCGGCAAGATCGTCGAGGTCGTCATCAGCGATGGTGTGGGAACGGCGACGCTGACATTCTTCGGTCAGGCGTGGCGTGTGAAAGAGCTGCAGCCGGGCAGGCAGGGCATCTTCTCGGGCAAGGTCGGCAACTTCAAAGGTCAGCAGCAGTTCGCGCATCCCGATTACGAGCTCTTCGACGACGAGCTCGAGGCGCGTGTCACCGCGGTCGCGCGGAGCCTCGAACCGATCCCGATCTATCCGGCGACCAGCACGGTGACCAGCTGGCAGATCCGAAAGATCATCGCCGACGTCATGGCCCGGCTCGGGCCGGTGCCCGATCCGCTGCCCGACGACCTGCGGCGACGACGAGATCTGCTCGACGCCCGCACCGCCTTCGAGCACGTGCACACCCCGAAGCTGCCCGAACAGGTCTCGCCGGCGTTCGCGACGCTGCGGATGCACGAGGCCTTCGTGCTGCAGGCCGCGCTGCTGCAGCACCGGGTGCAGGTGCGCCAGCTCGCCGCCACGGCCCGCCCTGCGGGCGAGCTGCTGGCGGAGTTCGACGCCGGGCTGCCGTTCGAGCGCACGCCCGATCAGGTCGCCGTCGGTGATGCGATCGCCGCCGATCTCGAGAACCACTGGCCGATGAACCGGCTGGTCCAGGGCGAGGTGGGCTCGGGCAAGACGCTCGTCGCCCTGCGGGCGATGCTGCAGGTGGCCGAATCGGGCGGCCAGGCGGCGCTCATCGCGCCGACCGAGGTGCTCGCTGCGCAGCACGTGCGTTCGATCGCCCGCATGCTGGGCCCGCGGCTTGCCGTCGAGCTGATGCCGACGCTGCTCACCGGCACGCAGCCGGCGGCCGAGCGGCGCAAGGCAGCGCTGCGGGCGGCATCGGGCCAGGCCCGCATCGTGGTGGGCACGCACGCGCTGCTGAGCGCCTCGACCACCTTCGCCGACCTCGGCCTCGTCGTCGTCGATGAGCAGCACCGCTTCGGAGTCGAGCAGCGAGAGGCGCTCCGCGCGAAGGGCACGGCGCCGCACGTCCTGGTGCTGACGGCGACGCCCATCCCGCGAACGGTCGCGATGACGGTCTTCGGCGACCTCGACGTGTCGACGATCAAGACCATGCCCAGCGGGCGTGCCGGCATCAGCACCTTCGTCGCGCCGCTGGCCGAGAAGCCGGGCTGGTTCGGGCGCGTGTGGGAACGCGTGGCCGAAGAGGTCAGGGCAGGGCATCAGGCCTTCGTCGTCTGCGCTGCGATCGACGCCGAGAAGCTCGTCGTCGACGACACCGACGACCCCGGTGTCCTCGAGGACGGCACCCGTACGCGTACCCGCTGGGGAGTCGTGCAGGTGCAGGCGCTGCTCGACCAGCATCCGTCGTTCTCGGGAATCCGCGTCGCGACGCTGCACGGCAAGATGCCGGGCGACGAGAAGGATGCGGTCATGCAGGCGTTCGCGCGCGGAGAGATCGACGTGCTGGTGGCGACCACCGTCGTCGAGGTCGGCGTCGACGTCGCCAACGCGTCGACCATGGTCATCCTCGAAGCAGAGCGTTTCGGCGTCTCGCAGCTGCACCAGCTGCGGGGTCGTGTCGGCCGCGGCGGCGTGCCGGGCCTGTGCCTGCTGGTCACCGAGGCCGACCCCGACACGGTGGCGCGCTCGAGGGTCGAGGCCGTCGCCGCGACCCTCGACGGGTTCTCGCTCGCCGAGGTCGACCTCGAGTTGCGCGGCGAGGGCGACGTCCTCGGCGAGACGCAGTCCGGGGCGCGCTCGTCTCTGCGTCTGCTGCGCGTGGTCGCCGATGCCGATCTGATCGCCCTGGCCCGAGAAGAAGCGGCGCGCGTCCTGCGCGACGATCCCGCCCTGACCGAGCATCCGGGCCTCGCCGCCGCGATCGCTCGTCGCCTGGGAGACGAAGAGCGCGTCGCCCTGCACAGGAACTAGGCTCGGTCGCATGAGCAACCGGATCGCCGTCGTGCCCGGATCGTTCGATCCGCCGACGCTCGGACACCTCGACGTCATCCGGCGTGCTGCCGGGCTGTACGACCAGCTGCACGTGCTGGTGGTGCACAACCCGGGCAAAGAGGCGATGCTGCCCATCGCGCAGCGGCAGGCCCTCATCGAGCAGTCGATCAGCGAGGCCGGCATCGAGGGCGACATCGTCGTGGCCTCGTGGAGCATGGGACTGCTCGTCGACTATGCCACCGACGTGGGGGCGGGCATCCTGGTCAAGGGCATCCGGTCGCAGGTCGACGTCGCCTACGAGACCCCGATGGCGATCGTGAACCGTCACCTCGCGGGTATCGAGACGGTGTTCCTCCTTCCCGACCCCTCGCACGCCCTGGTGTCGAGCTCGCTCGTGCGGCAGGTCGCTTCGCTCGGCGGAGACGTCGAGCCCTTCGTCCCCGGTCCGGTCGCGCGCTTCCTCGACACGGGATCGCGCGGCCTCTGAAGCGCCCCGTCGCCGCCCGAGTCGACTGCGGTGGTCTGGCGGGCGGACCCCGTCGGCGTCTCGACCCCTACGATTGATGTGTGGCTAAGAAGTACATCAACGGGCCGTTCGTCGTGCAGGTCCACGACATCGTCCGGCGTCCGGGCGAGATGCGAGAGCTCGAATTCAGCGTGCCTTCTCCCGCGAAATGGGGGGAAGGGCTCGTGGCGGTCGAACAGGGGACTCCGATCGATCTCGAGGTTCGCCTCGAGTCGGTGCACGAGGGAATCCTGGCCACCGTCTCGGCCGACGCGACCTACGACGGCATGTGCGGGCGATGCCTGACAGAGCTGACACGCCCCCTGCGAATCGAGTTTCACGAGCTCTTCGGGTATTCTGGGGACGAAGCGTCTGACTTCGAGGTTCAAGACGACCACGTGGATCTTGAAACTCCGGTCAGGGACTCGATCGTCCTGGCGCTTCCGTTCCAACCGGTATGCCAGCCGGATTGCCCGGGGCTCGACCCCGAAACGGGTGACAGGCTGGCCCCAGGAACAGAGCCCGCGCAGCGGGAACAGATCGATCCGCGCTGGGCCGCGCTGACGGCCTACACCCCAGACCACGAAGACCCAGAGCATGACGACGCCGCAACCCGCGTCGCTCCCGATACAGAGAAGAGCTAGCCATGGCAGGTAACCCCCCGAAGCGGAAGGTCTCCCGCTCCAACACGCGTTCGCGTCGCGCACAGTGGAAGGCCGAGGCCACGCCTCTCGTCAAGACCGTCGAGAACGGCAAGGTCGTCTACAGCCGCCCGCACCAGGCGAAGGTCGTCACCGACTCGCAGGGCACCGAGCTGTTCCTCGAGTACAAGGGTCGCAAGGTCGCCGACGTCTGACGTTCTGCTGCGACGTGACTGACATCACCGTCGAGCGTTCCACGCTCACCGACAAGCTCGGGGTCGATTTCGACCCCGAGCTTCTGTCGCTCGCGCTGACGCATCGGTCGTACGCGTACGAGCACGGCGCGATCCCGCACAACGAGCGACTCGAGTTCCTCGGCGACTCGATCCTCGGTCAGGCCGTCACGGTGCACCTGTTCCGAACGCACCCCGACCTCGACGAGGGCTCGCTCGCCAAGCGGCGCGCCAGCGTCGTCTCGACCGTCGCCCTCGCCGAAGTCGCCCGCACGATCGGGCTCGGCGAGCACATCATGCTCGGGCGCGGTGAGATGCAGACGGGCGGGCGCGACAAGGACTCCATCCTCGCCGACGCCATGGAGGCGGTCATCGGCGCCGCGTTCCTCTCGGCTGGTGCCGATCGGTCGCAGGAGCTCGTCCTGAGACTCGTGGCACCGCTGCTGGCAGATCCCGAACGCTACGGCGCGGCGATGGACCCGAAGACCTCGCTGCAAGAGGTCGCGGCGCGCCTGGGAATGACGCCCCCGGTCTATCGTGTCGAGGCATCCGGCCCCGACCACGACCGCGTCTTCACCGCGACCGTCACGGTCGGAGATGTCGCGCGCGACGGCGTCGGTTCGAGCAAGAAGCAGGCCGAGATGGCGGCGGCCCTGGCTGTCTGGCACGTGCTGTCGTCCCGTGCCTGAACTGCCCGAAGTCGAGGTCGTCCGCGCCGGCCTCGCTCCCGCCCTCGTGGGTGCGACCATCGCCTCGTGCTCGGTCGTCGACGAACGTGCGCTCACCCGGCACCCGGGTTCGGCGGCATCCTTCGAGCACGAGCTCACGGGTCGCGCGGTCACCGCGGCGGTGCGCCGAGGCAAGTTCCTGTGGTTCCCGCTCGATGTCGTGGGTGACTCTGCGGATGAGCCGGCCCGCGCGGTCGTCGCCCACCTGGGGATGAGTGGTCAGCTGCTGCTGCGCGAACCGGGTGCGCCGCTGGCGCGGCACGAACGCATCCGGTGGGACATCGTTCACCCCGAGCACGGAGAACTCGCCGTTCTCTTCGTCGACCAGCGCACCTTCGGCTCGCTCGCGATCGACGATCTGGTCGCGACGCTCGACGGGGCGGCCGGGGGCCGGGGGTCGGATGCCGCCACCGCGCCGACTCAGGTCACCCACATCGCCCGCGATCCTCTCGATCCCGCGCTCGATCTGCATGCGTTGCACGAGCAGTGGGCGCGGCGCAGCGCGGGCATCAAGCGTGTCCTGCTCGACCAGACCGTCGTCAGCGGCATCGGCAACATCTACGCCGATGAGGCGCTGTGGGGTGCCCGCATCCATCCCGAGACTCCCGCCTCCGCCCTGTCGGCGGCGTCTCGGCACCGACTCACGGATGCCGTCACCGCTGTTCTCGAGAAGGCGTTGGCCGAGGGCGGCACGAGCTTCGACGCCCAATACGTCAACGTCAACGGGCAGGCCGGGTACTTCGCGCATTCGCTCGAGGCCTACGGCCGCACCGGCAAGCCGTGCTCGCGGTGCGCGACGCCCATCGTGCGTGTCGCCTTCACGAACCGATCGAGCCACTACTGCCCGCGTTGCCAGCGCCGCCGCTCCGCCCGCTGAGCCCGGCCTCGACGCTCAGGCGAGCGCCTTCTTCCACGCCCCCTCGTACGAGACCGGGGCGAACCCGATCGTCTCGTTGATGTCGAGCATCGGCCGGTTCTCCTCGGCGTTGTACGTGACGACGCGCGGGGACTCGGGGGCGATCTCGCGCCAGCGAGCGAGCGCTGCGCACTTGACGAGCATCCCGAGTCGGTGTCCGCGGTGCTCGCGCAGCACCAGGGTGTCTTCCTGGTGGGTGGCGAGCGTCCGGTCTGAACCGATCATGAGCTCGTTGAAGGCCGCGAGGTCGCCCGTCTCGATGTGCTGCGCAGCAGTGACGAACAGCGTTTGACGAGCCTCGACGTACCGCGCATCGTTACGTCGCACACGATCGGCGTCCCACGTCTCTTCGTCGACTTCGAGGTCTGCCGCAGGAGCGTCGGTCGACATGCGCGACTTCATCCACGCGTAGCCGTCGAGGTGCGCCTCGGGTGTGGGCGCCGTCCACTGCACGACCCGGTAGTCGCGCGCAGCGACACGTGCGTGCTCGAGCAGGTGCTCGACCGTGTCTGATGCCCTTGACAGATCGAGCACGCTCTTGCGTTCGACCTGCTTGAGTTCGTAGCCGTTGCGTCCGAGGAAGCGTGCCGCCCGGTCCGCAGGCACGCTTCCGAAGCCGGTCGGTGCGGACAGCCGCTCGCCGCCCGCTTCGGGGTGAGAGACGTAGGTCTGAAGCACGCTGCGGCCGTTCTCGCGCGCCGTGCGTTCGATCAGTGCATAGGCGGCTGTGCCGATGCCGCGACCGTGCACCTCGCCGAGCAGCTCGATGAGCCAGTAAGCGGTCACCGAGCCCGGCTCGAGGGGCAGGTCGAGGCCGACGCGTCCGACGATGCGCCCCTCGTAGATCACGACCCAGACGAAGCGCAGCTCGTCGGGCGCGGGGCGGTAATGGGGGAGCAGCTCATCGGGACGCAGATCGTCGTCGGCGTCGCCATTGATCTCGCGATAGACCAGGTTGCGCACCCGCGTCATCTCGATGAAGTCGGCGGCTTCGGCGTCGTCGAGCGACGCAGGCACGGTGAGGGGGCGGAACTCGGGGGTGGTGTCGATCATCGGTGTGTCTTTCGGTTGCCCGCGGGGAGGCCCGGCGTGGGCCCTCCCCGCGGGATCAGCGGTGGATATCGAGGTGGCGAGCGCGTTCCCACGCGATTTCGCGCAGAAGCCGTTCGCGCTCGACCTCGTGCCGGTGCGCGTCCAGCGCGGTGCCGGCGGCGCGCCGGACGAGACGGTCGGCGGGTCGCGCATCGGGGACGGACGCACGTCGTGCCGACCACAGCAGCAGCCGGAGAGCGACGCGCATCGTGACGCGGTCGATGAGAGAGGCGCGAGACGAGATCGTGGCCTCGGAGGCCGTGATGAGCGGACGGAGGGATGACTCGGCAGGGGTCTGCTGCCGCAGGGTGGTGTTCATGGTGTCCTCGTGCGAGAGGGCGGACGTGCGGGTGACTCCGCGACGGGAGTCTGGAGGACCGCGAGAGCGGCCGGGTCCGGAGCGATGCTCGGGACCGGATGGCGAAGGCTGAACCTACGCGCTTGCCGGCGTGACGAAGGAGACGGCTCCCGTCATCGCAGCGCAGACGGCGCGACGCTCGTTACGAGCGGTGACTGTGGTGATCATCATTTCGGGAACCTCCTTTCTCGACTTCGGACGCGAGGAGTGACGTTAGCGGTTCCACCGGAGCGGCGTCAATACCCGGCGCGCACGCTCCGGTAACCTGGGCCGGTCCTACGAGAACCGGGGAGGCCCGCGCATGCATCTGAAGAGCGTGACGCTCAAGGGCTTCAAGTCGTTCGCGCAGCCGACGACGTTCGTGCTCGAGCCCGGAGTGACCTGCATCGTCGGCCCCAACGGATCGGGCAAGTCGAACGTGGTCGACGCGCTCGCCTGGGTGATGGGCGAGCAGGGCGCGAAGACGCTGCGCGGCGGCAAGATGGAGGACGTCATCTTCGCCGGCACCGCCACGCGCGGTCCGCTCGGACGCGCCGAGGTCCAGCTGACGATCGACAACCACGACGGCGTGCTGCCCATCGAGTACGCAGAGGTGACCATCAGCCGCACTCTCTTCCGCAACGGAGCGAGCGAGTACGCCATCAACGGCGAGACGTGCCGTCTGCTCGATGTGCAGGAGCTGCTGAGCGACTCGGGTCTCGGCCGTGAGATGCACGTCATCGTCGGTCAGGGGAGGCTCGACACGGTGCTGCAGGCCAGCGCCGAAGACCGTCGCGGCTTCATCGAAGAAGCGGCCGGCATCTTGAAGCACCGGCGTCGTAAAGAGAAGACGCTGCGCAAGCTCGAGGCGATGGAGGCGAACCTGACGCGTCTCAGCGACCTCGCCGGAGAACTGCGACGCCAGCTCAAGCCACTCGGCAAGCAAGCCGAGATCGCGCGAGAGGCCGCGACGATCGCCGCCGTCGTGCGAGATGCGAAAGCGAGGCTCTACGCCGACGAGCTCGTCGGTCTGCGCGCCCAGCTCGCCGACCACGCGCGGGACGAGCACGAGCGCCACGCCGAGCGACTCGTCCTGCAGGATCAGCTCGACACGGTCAAGCGACGGATAGACGAGCTCGAAGCCGAGCAGCGTTCAGAGGCCGTGGATCGCGCCCGAGCGACCACGTTCGCCCTCGAACGCGTGCAGGAGCGTGTGCGGGGCCTGTTCACGCTGACGGCTCAGCGACAGGCGCTCCTCGAGGACGACGGCCAGCTCTCCATCGACGTCGCGACGGTGTCGCAGGCGTCGATCGACGAGGCTCGTGCCGAGGTCGACGAGATCTCGGCCGGGGTCGGCGATGCGCAGGATGCGGCGGCCGCCGCGTCGCGCGACGTGATCCGCTCGCGCGCCGAACTCGATGCCCTCGACTCCGACATCGCGGCGCAGAGCGCCCTGGTCTCGGAGCACGACATGCGGCTGACGAAGCTGCGCGGCCGCGCCGACGCGGCGGCCTCGCGGCTCGAGGCGGTGCGAGCCGGCGTCGAGCGCCAGCAGCGCGCGCTGGACGCTGCGCGCGAGCGTCGAGCAGAGGCCGAGGAGGCGCTCGCGGGAGTGCAACCCGATCTGGCGCCCGAGGCCGCGAGCGCAGAACACGCGGCCGCTTACGAACGGGCACAGCGGGAGGCGTCCGAGGCCGAGGCTTCGGTGAGCGGTATGCGCGAAAGGCTTCACGCCGCCGAGCGCGAGGTCGAATCGCTGACCGCGCAGGCAGCGGCGCTCGGCCGGGCCCTGGACGTTCGCAACGCGGCGGCCGACCTGCTGAGCCGTGGCGGCGCGGGAGTGCGCTCTCTGGTGTCGGACGCGCTGCGCGTGGAGACCGGAAACGAGGCGGCGATCGCGGCGGCGCTGGGCGCGGTCGCCGAAGGACTGCTGGTCGACGACCTCGCGGCGGCTCGGTCCGCGGCCTCGCTCGCCGCGGAGGACGATCTCGGCGTCGTCGACATCGTCATCGCGGGCGCGGGTCTGGACTCTCCCGGCGACGCGCCGGCGGGCAGCGTCTGGGCGAGTTCGGTCGTCTCGGGCCCCGACGGCGTCGTAGCCCGTCTGTCGAGCGTGCTGATCGCCGACGACCTCGACGCGGCCGTCTCGCTGCGCGAGGCTTTGTCGGACGACGAGCGCGACCGCGTGGCCGTCGTCACCCGGCAGGGCGAGGTGCTCACGTGGACGACGCTGCGCGCCGGCTCGGGTGGCGGGCGTTCGCGCCTCGAGCTCGCGGCCGAGCGCGACGCCGCGGCGGAGCGGCTGTCAGAGATCACGGTCGTCGCCGATGTGCTGCGCGAGTCGCTCGCCGAGGCGCAGGGGGCGTGGGCCGACGCCCGCACCCGCACCCGAGCTGCGCTCGACACACTTCGGGCTCACGATGCGGCGCTGGCCGCTCACGCCGAGAAGGTGAACCGCGCCACCGTCCGTCATGAGGCGGCGGTCGCCGAGTGTGAGCGTCTCGAGGCGGGGCTGGCGCAGGCCACCTCGGGCGTCGGCGAGGCCGAGGCTGCCGCCCGCGAGGCCGACGAGGCGCTGGGAGCCGCTGCCGCGGCCCCGCGGCCGATTCTCGACGCGTCGGCGCGCGACGGTCTGCTCGAGGCGCTCGAAGCGAGTCGCGAGCGCGAGATGCGCGCACGACTCGAGGTCGAGACGCTCCGCGAGCGAGTTCGTGCCGGCGAGGCGCGGGTCGCTCACCTCGAGCGACAGCGCGAACGCGAGCGCGCCGCGGCCGAGGAAGCCGCGCGTCGCGCGGTCATCCGGCGTCGTCAGCGTGCCGTGGCGGTCGCCGTGGGGGAGCAGCTGCCGCCGCTGCTCGAGTCGCTCGATCGTTCCGTGACCCAGGCCCGGGTCGAGCTCCAGCTCGCCGAGCAGGCGCGAACGGTCATCACCGCCGAGCTGACCGAACTCCGCGGCCGCGACCAGGTCGCCCGCGCGCGTCTCGCCGGTCTGACAGAGACGGTCCACGGGCTCGAACTGCAGATGCACGAGAAGCGCCTGCATTTGACGAGTCTGCTCGAGCGCGTGGGGTCCGAGCTCGGACTCATCGAGGACGTCCTCGTCCGCGAGTACGGACCTGATCAGCCGATTCCGTCCGATGACGCAGGCGGACGCGCCGAAACCGAGGCTGCGCACGGCGACGGCGAGGGCGACACGGCTCCCGGTGTGCCGTTCGACCGCTCGGCGCAGCGGCGCCGGCTCGCCGAGGCCGAGCGCAAACTGGCGCAGCTCGGCAGGGTCAACCCTCTCGCGCTCGAAGAGTTCGCGGCGCTCGAGCAGCGTCATGCGTTCTTGACCGAACAGCTCACCGATCTCACGCAGACCCGGGCCGACCTGCTGACCATCATCGAAGAGCTCGACGAGCGGATGCAGACGATCTTCCTCGCCGCATTCGAAGACACCAAGATCGCGTTCGGCGAGGTCTTCCCCGTGCTCTTCCCCGGCGGCACCGGCAGCATCTCGCTCACCGACCCCGACAACCCGCTGACGACGGGCATCGACGTGTCGGTGCGACCGGTCGGCAAGAAGATCGAGAGGCTGTCGCTGCTGTCAGGCGGTGAGCGCAGCCTCGCCGCCGTCGCACTGCTGACGGCGATCTTCAAGGCGCGCCCCAGCCCGTTCTACATCCTCGACGAGGTCGAGGCTGCTCTCGACGATGCGAACCTCGGGCGCCTCCTCGGAGTCTTCGAACAGTTGCGGACCTCGAGCCAGCTCATCGTCATCACGCACCAGAAGCGGACGATGGAGATCGCCGACGCGCTGTACGGCGTCTCGATGCGCCAGGACGGCGTCTCGGCCGTCGTCGGTCAGCGAGTGCGCGAGCGTGCGCGCGAGTCCGAAGCCGCAACCGCCGTAGGCTGATGCCATGGCCGATAACCCCTGGTCGCTGTCGCGCGCGCTGCGCGGGCTGTTCGTCAAGCCGACCATCGACGAGAACACGTGGGACGACCTCGAGACCGCGCTGCTGACGGCGGATTTCGGACCGGACATCACCGAACGCATCGTCGACGGTCTGCGCGCCGACGTCGAGCGCTTCCGCACCACCGATCCGCGCGACCTCCAGCGGATGCTGCGTGAGACGCTCGAGGAGCGGTTCGCGAAGTTCGACTCGACGCTGCGACTGACCGAGCGCCCGGCCGTCGTGCTCGTCGTCGGCGTGAACGGCGTCGGCAAGACGACGACGATCGGCAAGTTCGCGAAGTTCCTGCAGCGCTACGGCCGCTCGGTCGTCGTCGGCGCCGCCGACACCTTCCGAGCGGCGGCCGTCGACCAGCTCGCGACGTGGGCGGAGCGCGGGGGAGCGCAGATCGTGCGTCCCCAGCACGAGGGGCAGGACCCGGCATCCGTCGCCTTCCAGACCATCGCCCACGCGCAGGCCACCGCTACCGAGATCGTGCTGATCGACACTGCCGGACGCCTCCACACCAAGGGCGGCCTGATGGACGAGCTGACCAAGATCCGACGCGTGATCGAGAAGCAGGCGCCCATCAGCGAGGTGCTGCTCGTCCTCGATGCGACCACCGGGCAGAACGGCGTGATGCAGGCCGAGGCCTTTCTGCAGCACGCGGGCGTGACGGGCCTCGTCATCACGAAGCTCGACGGTTCGGCCAAGGGCGGCTTCGTGTTGGCGGTGCAGGAGCGCACCGGCATCCCGGTCAAGCTCCTCGGCCAGGGTGAGGGTATCGGTGACCTGACGGGCTTCACTCCCCACGTGTTCGCCGCGGCGTTGGTCGAGTGAGGCGCGCGGCGCGCCGCGGCGAGGCTTTCGCGGCACCCTCGCGGCTGGTTTCATAAAGACATGGCGATCGAGCACGACTACTTCGGACTTCTCGAATCCGGGCCGGACGGATCGATCTTCTGGTCGGACCACGTCGAGATCGGCGACCAGACGGTGACGATCGATCTCACCGCGCCCGATCAGGACGACGTCTCGCCCGATGCGCTCGATGTCGCCGCCGCGATGATCTCGGCCATCGAATCCATCGACCTGTCGGCGCGCAACGCGATGGTGAACGAGCTCAGCGACCGCACGAGCGAGGTGACCGAGTTCATCCTGCAGCAGCAAGAGCAGCTCGGCGACGACATCGATTCGTTCCTGGTCGATCAGTCCGGCGACGTCCACATGGACGTCATCCGCTCGTTGCAGCTCGTCAGCATGACGATCCTCGCCGACGAGCACGGCGGGAGCGATCCGTTCGCCGTGCTGGAGTACGCCCTCGACCCCGACGAGACCGAGGACGTGCTGCTGGTCAACCTGACCAGCGACGGCAGCGTTCAGTCGGTCACGAGCGCGGACTGACCGACTGGCGACGCGCGACTCCGCCGGCCTCCGCACGGGGGGATGATGCGGCCGGCGTTTGCGCCGATCAGACGGCCTGAGCGAAGCCCGACGACGCCGAGTCAGCGAGGTGAGCCAGCCGAGGCGGCAACTCTCGCCCCTGAGCGCTCATCGACTGCGCCCACAGTCGTCCGGCGCGGTACGAAGAACGCACCAGCGGTCCGGCGAGAACCCCGAGGAATCCGATCTCTTCGGCGGCCTCGCGGAACTCGACGAACTCTGCCGGCTTCACCCATCGGTCGACCGGCAGATGCCGGGGCGTCGGGCGCAGATACTGCGTGATCGTGACGATGTCGGTGCCCGCCTCGTGCAGATCCTCCAGCGCACGGACGACCTCGTCGGGCGTCTCTCCCATCCCCAGGATCAGGTTCGACTTCGTGATCAGGCCCGCCGCCCGCGCGCGGGTGAGCACGCCGAGCGAGCGCTCGTAACGGAACGCCGGCCGGATGCGCTTGAAGATGCGCGGCACCGTCTCGACGTTGTGAGCGAACACCTCCGGGCGCGAGTCGAACACCTCATCGAGCTGATCCGAGTCGCCGTTGAAGTCGGTGGCGAGGATCTCGACGCCGGTTGCCGGATTCTCGGCATGGATGCGGCGCACGGTCTCGGCGTGCAGCCACGCACCCCCGTCGGCGAGGTCGTCGCGGGCGACGCCGGTGACGGTCGCGTAGCGCAGCTGCATACGCTGCACGCTCTCGGCGACGCGTCGAGGTTCGTCGGTGTCGTAGTCGGCTGGCTTGCCGGTGTCGATCTGGCAGAAGTCGCATCGACGCGTGCACTGCGAGCCACCGATGAGGAAGGTCGCTTCGCGGTCCTCCCAGCACTCGTAGATGTTGGGGCATCCTGCTTCTTGGCAGACGGTGTGCAGGCCCTCGTCGCGCACGAGGTCGTGCAGAGCGCGGTACTCCTGCCCCATGCGCGCCTTCGTCTTGATCCACTCGGGCTTGCGCTCGATGGGGGTTTGCGCGTTGCGCACTTCGAGCCGCAGCAGCTTGCGACCCTCGGGACCCGCGGAGTTCGGCGCGCTCGGCACCGCGCAGCCGGTCACGCGGCTTGCCCCGATGCCGATGCGGGGTTTCCGGCCACGGGCTCCCGATGAGCGCGCACCTCGACCTCGTCGGCGAAAGCCGCGACGACCGCCGCGACCGCGTCGACGGGCGTGATCGTCCTGCCCGTGACAGCAGTGAGAGTCGTCACGCCGGCGTCGGCGATACCGCACGCGACGATGCGGTCGAACGGCGCGAGATCGTTGCTGCAGTTCAACGCGAAGCCGTGCATGGTGACCCCGCGCTCCACGCGGACGCCGATCGCGGCCAGCTTCGCGTCGCGGCC
>JAAIGE0100530936.1_pt1 | contig 17732 bp, 17 predicted proteins | sample 6487951 | NCBI WGS metagenome assembly JAAIGE01 (sample SAMN13974128, study PRJNA590717) | phyllosphere metagenome | biome: tomato field; feature: multiple bacterial spot infested tomato fields; material: tomato leaves; isolation source: leaves from tomato fields | host: Solanum lycopersicum ...
GACCGTCGCCGAGGCGGGCGGAGCCGAGCAGGGTCGAGCGCTCCTCAGAGGGGCCGTGCCATTTGAACACCGGTATCCACATCAGGGCAACGAGGATGCCCATCAGGATGAACCCGACCTTCAACGACGGTATGGTGATGATCCAGGCGTTGATGCCTTGCGTGATGTAATAGGCGATGACCACCATGACGGCGATGGTGAGCCAGGAGATGGTGCGGCGCTCGCTGCCGGTGCGCCAGATCATATGTAGGGTTCCACGGGGGGCAATGGGCCGATGACATGCTCGCCGGCAGCATCGAAGCGGACCAGCTCGCGGCGCCCGTCCGGGTATTTCTTGATGACTGCGTCATCAGGTGTGTCCTTGTCCCACACGTAGATCGGCCGACCGGCACGAAGGCTATCGAGGCCGGGCTGAAGATCGCCGCGTTGCAGGCCTTCGAGCAGCCGCTCCCAGAGATCACCGCTGTCGCCTTGCGATGCTCGATCAGATTGGTTCATTCGCCTGCATCCCTTGCTGCCTCTTCGGCATCGAACGCCCGCCGTCCGCGCCGCTTCCAGAGGGCGAGAACATCACCGGCATCATCGCCCCGCGCCCGCCCGGCCAGTTCCAGCAATGCGCCGTAGATCGTGGCGCGATCGTCGCCGGTCAGATCGACCAGCCCCGCCTTTTGAACGAGGCCGCCCAGCTCGATGAGCTGTCGTGTCCGTTCGCGTCGATCCATGACCCATCCCCGCCGATCGTTCGAATAGCGATTGGCTTCAGTCCGCCGGATAGCCTGCGCCGTCCGGACCTGTGCCCGCAGCGTTACCGCCAGCGCGTTTGCTGCCTTTGCGTGCCCGTCCCTGAAAAAAGGCAGCGCCGCGGGTACGCCACGCCTCCTTTCGCTCCACATCGTCCGATTCGATGGCGGCGAGCAGCATACCAGCGAGGGTTTCGGCATCGAACGTATCGGCACCCGTTGCAGCGACCAGCTCGCCAAGCTGCTGGATTTTCTTCGCTTTCAGCCCGCGCGCCTTGTCGTTCAGCGCCTTCAGCTCGGCGTCGTAATCGCGAACCTTGCGCATTGAACCTGTTCCTCGTGGTCAAACCGGATGCCATCAGCATGGCATTTCGGCTCAGGCGCAGCAAGTCACGAGTGCCCGACGCAGGAGTGGTTGAGTGCGCGCCTATACATCTCGTTGGATGTAGGCTAAAAAGTCGCGGAAGGCAGCGTGCATGGCGATCTACCACTTCAATGCCAAGATCATCAGCCGCAAGACTGGCAGCAGTGCGGTTGCGGCTGCGGCATACCGGTCGGCATCGCGCCTGCCGGACGAGCGGCTTGGCCGGCATCACGACTTCTCCAACAAGGCCGGCGTCATCCACTCCGAGGTGATGCTGCCGGACGGTGCGCCGGAACGGCTGACGGATCGCACGACGCTATGGAATGAAGTGGAGGCGAGGGAGAAACGTGGAGACGCGCAGCTTGCCCGTGAGGTGGAGTTCTCGATCCCGCGCGAGATGACCCGCGAGCAGGGTATCGCGGTGGCACAGGATTACGTCAGAACGCAGTTCGTCGATCGGGGCATGGTGGCGGACCTCAACGTGCACTGGGATCATGCCGCAGACGGCAGTCCCAAGCCGCACGCGCATGTCATGCTGTCGATGCGCGAGGTCGGTTCGGAGGGTTTCGGCAACAAGAACCGCGACTGGAACGACCGCGACCTGCTCCAGCACTGGCGGGAGGCGTGGAGCGCCCACGTCAACGAGCGGCTGGCGGAGCTGGGGATCGATGCCCGGATCGATCATCGCTCCTATGCCGAGCAGGGTATCGCGCTGGAGCCGCAGCACAAGATCGGGCCGGCGGGGATGCGGCGGCTGGAGCGCGGCGAGAATGCTGAGCGTGCCGATGATCACCTGCGCATCGCGCGGGAGAACGGCGAGAAGATCATCGCCGATCCGAATGTCGCGCTGGATGCTATCACGCGCGGGCAGGCGACGTTCACCATGCGCGACCTGGCGACGTTCGCGTTCCGGCATTCGGGGAGCAAGGACCAGTTCGATGCGGTGATGGGTGCGGTGCGATCCTCGCCCGAGCTGGTGGCGCTGGGCGAGGACGGGAAGGGGCAGGCGCGGTTTACCAGTCGCGAGATGATCGCGGTGGAGGATCGGCTGGAGGCGGGGGCGGCGGAGCTGGTCGACCGGGGCGGGCACGGGGTTGCCGACTGGTACCGGGACAAGGCGATCGATGCGGCCGCGGCGCGCGGGATGGTGTTGTCGGGCGAGCAGGCGGACGCCTTCGATCATGTGACCGGTGAGCGCCGGCTGGCGTCGGTGGTCGGCTATGCCGGCAGCGGCAAGTCGGCGATGCTGGGGGTAGCGCGCGAGGCATGGGAGGGAGCGGGCTACACCGTGCGCGGCGCGGCCTTGTCGGGGATCGCGGCGGAGAACCTGGAGGGCGGTTCGGGGATCGGATCGCGGACGATCGCAAGCCTTGAGTATCAGTGGGCCAAGGGCCGCGAGCATCTGACCTCACGTGACGTGCTGGTGGTCGACGAGGCCGGGATGATCGGGACGCGGCAGATGGAGCGGGTGCTGTCCCATGCCCGCGAGGCCGGCGCCAAGGTGGTGCTGGTCGGCGACCCCGAGCAGTTGCAGGCAATCGAGGCGGGGGCGGCGTTCCGGGCGCTGTCGGAGCGGCACGGGGCGGTAGAGATCACCGAGATCCGTCGCCAGCGTGAGGACTGGCAGCGGGATGCGACGCGGGCGCTGGCGACCGGGCGGACGGCGGAGGCGCTGGGCGCCTACGGCGACCACGGCATGGTCCATGCGGCCGACACCCGGGAAGCGGCGCGCGCGAGCCTCATGGCGGGGTGGGACCGCGAGCGACAAGCGGCTCCGCATGCGACGCGGATGATCCTCACCCACACCAATGCCGAGGTCTACGACCTCAACCAGCTCGCGCGCGCGCATGTCCGCGCCGGGGGCGGGCTGGGCGAGGACGTGACCGTCGCGGCGGAACGCGGTGAGCGTCAGTTTGCGGCGGGCGACCGGGTGATGTTCTTCCGTAACGATCGCGGGATGGGGGTGAAGAACGGCACGCTCGGCACGCTGGAGCAGGTGTCGGCGGAGCGGATGGGCATCCGCCTCGACGATGGGCGGCAGGTGGCGTTCGACCTCAAGGATTACGCGCATGTCGATCATGGCTATGCCGCGACCTTCCACAAGTCGCAGGGTGTGACGGTGGATGCCACCCACGTGCTGGCGACACCGGGGATGGACCGGCATTCGGCCTATGTTGGGCTGTCGCGGCACCGTGACGCGGTGCAGGTGCATTACGGGCGTGACGACTTTGACGATGAGGGTAAGCTGGTGCGGACGCTGGCGCGCGAGCGAGCCAAGGACATGGCGGGCGACTACCTTACCGAGCGCGATGACCTGGTGCGGGCGTTCGCCGATCGGCGCGACATCCGGTTGCCGGAGCCGGCGCGAGAAATGACCGTGCAGCCGTCGCCAGCGTCACCCGCCAGGACGCGCGGTATGTTCGATGGCTTCCGGCCGGCGCCGGTGGCGGAGAAGGCACTGGCACCCAGGTCCGAGCCTGCGCTGCCGGCGGTCGGTGGGAAATCTGCGGAGGTGCGGGGCATCGAACGCTATGCCCGTGCCGCAGCCGATATCGAGCGGATGCGCGCCAAGGGTCTGCCGGTGTTGCCGCACCAGGAGACAGCGTTGCGCAAGGCCGGCGAGCTGCTGGACGGGGTGCGCCCACAGGCGTCACGCGACCTGGCGTCGGCGCTGGCGCGCGATCCGCGACTGATCGAGCAGGCCGCAAGCGGCAATACTGCGGGTACGGCGCGCGCAATGGTCAAGGAACAGCAGGTACGGCTCGATCCCGAGGCGCGCGCCGACCGTTTCGTGGTCGAGTGGCAGGCGATGGCGCACGAACGCGCCGGGCTACAGCGTGCCGGCAACAGCGCAGGGGCGACCGAGGTGACGAAACGGATGCAGGCAGTGGCCAGGGGGCTGGCGGGTGATCCGACGCTGGATGCGGCACTCCAGAGCCGCAAAGCCGAGCTGATGGTGAAGCCGGAGCGCGATCGGTCAGTCGAACAGGCGCTGACCCGTTCGGTCGAGCCGACCCGTGACCGCGGCATGGAGCGGTAGTTCGTGCTTTCGTACGGAAAAAGGGCAGGCATGGCATGAGCGATGACCACGAACGGGATGCCGCGACAGAAGCGTTCACCGGGTTGCGTGCAGATGTCGAGCGGCAGGGTGAGGAGATCGTGCTACTGCGCCGGGCGATCGAGGGCATGGCTGCGGCGCGGGCCGAGGTGCCTGATATGCCGGAGTTCCCTGATTACAGTGAAACGCTTGCCAAGCAGCTTCAGGGTATCGCAATCGTGATGCGCGAGGTGGCGGCACTTCAGAAGTTGCCGGCGCTGGACATGACGCCCGAGCAGATGGCGGCGCGGATCACCGCGGCCGGGGCCACGGCGCGGCGGGCCGACCATGACGCGCTCACCCGTGCCGCCGGCGACATGACCGCCGCGGCGCGCGAGGTGCGCGGGATCGTGGCATCGGCATGGACCGCGGAGCGGCAGCGGATGCACCAGCTATGGTTCGCACTGGGCGGGCTGGTCGTCGGCATCCTGTTGTGGATGGTGTTGCCGGGGCTGGTCGCGCGCGAGCTGGCGCCGACGAGCTGGCAATGGCCGGAGAAGCTGGCGGCGCGCAGTCTCGGCGTCGATTCCATGTGGGCGGGTGCGCGGCGGATGGCCGCGGTCGGCGCGCCCGACACCTGGAACATGATGATCGACGGCGCGGGCATCGAGCGGGAGAACCAGGCGGCGCTTGCCCGGTGCCGCAGGGCGGCGCGTGACGGCAAGCCCGTCAAATGCACCGTCATGATCGCAGCAGCCGACGCGGACCCGGCCGGTAAGAGCCGGTAACAGGAGGAAGCCATGATCGGTTGGTCAATCACTATCATTCGGCAACCGCCAGAAGATTACCCGCTGAAGCTGGATCGTGACGCAGTGCTGGCCAATTGGAAGGTCGGCACAGCGGGCACGCGCTGGATCGAGGCGCTGGTCGCACGCGGCGAGGCCCGGCGCATCCGGTCGGGCGGCTATCCCAATATCTACACTGCGCAGGCGGGGTTGATCGTGTCGCTGCTGCTGGGCGAGGAGCCTCCATCGGATGAGAACGTGCCGATGCGGCGTCCTCGCGAGATCACGATCCGGCACGACGAGCTGGCGCAATGCCCTGCCGACGAGTTGCTGACGATCGTGGTGTGGGATCAGAGTTGAGTCTGTGCCGTAACTGCCCTTTTATCCCACGACCCGTCACCCAGTGGAGACAAAGCGAATGCGTAGAACCATCATCCTGTTTGCAGGCGTGCTGGCATTGGCCGGATGCTCGAAGAAATCGGTTGAGGGCACCTACAACGTGGAAAACGGGCCGATCAAAGGCGTCGTCGCCACGTTCGGTCCTACCAGCTACGTCCTCTCCAGTGGCGCTACCGGCACCTATGAACAATCGGAAAACCAGATCATCCTGACGGGCCGGGGCGTAAGCGGGGCCTACACCTTCGACGGCGATACACTTTCGGGGCCGACCGTCCGCTTCGTCCGTCGCTCCCCCGATGATAAATCCCCGATCTATCAGGGGCCGAGGAAGGGATATGATCGGCCAATGGGGTCGCAATGACCCCCGTCATCTATTCAAATAAGAAACGCTCGGCCGGGTTTGCGAAGCTGGAGGTCCGTCGCGGCAACGTTGAGCCGATCGGCGTCAGAACCGATGTCAGCGGTACGGAGAATACTGTTTCAAGTGCGACGGTTACCACTTTTGAGCTGGATGGCGCCGTAACCGAATTCAGCGGCGGCACCCTGCCTTTTCGTGTCGGCGATGAAGCGATCGTCGCAGGACGACTTGCGAGTAGCGGTATCTTTGTTGCCTATGCCGTCGCTCTCCCCCGGCAGCGGCTTCTACTGGACAGATACTCCCCCACACTGGTCGCGTTCGGCGGGGTATTCGCGGCAGCGGGGGTAGGCATCGGGATCGGAGTCATACCTGATGCGATGAACTGGCTTCCTGAAGTCGGGCCGTTGATACTTACCTCGGTCGTGAGCCTTGTGTTCACGGGCGCTGGGCTGGGTATCGTCTGGGCGGCGCTGGTTGCCCGTCAGGCCAAAATCATGGTTCAACAAGCGAATGATCAGGACCGATCGAAACGGCTCTGATCCAAGCCGATCGGTAATAGGGCCTGCCTTTCTGCTCGCCAGGTCGCGAGCGACCACGACCCGCCACGTTTGCGACGGCATTCGAGAAGGCTAAGAGGCTGGCTCCTTCAACGGAGTACGAACGACATGAATATCGGCGAGCTAGCCAAGGGCGTCGCGGCGACCACCGGTTCAAGCGAGGCAGAGGCGAAGACGGCGATCACCGCCGTGTTCGAGCAGATCGCCGGCGCGGCTGCGAAAGGTGAGGAAGTTTCCATCCCTGGCTTTGGCAAATTTGCAGTCAAGGATCGCCCGGAGCGTCAAGGACGCAACCCTGCGACCGGTGAGGCGATGACGATCGCAGCCTCAAAGAAGGTGTCGTTCACGGCAGCCAAGGGGCTGAAGGACAAGCTTTGACATTTGACACCGGCGGCAAGGCCGCCGGTGTCAAAACCGCTCGGTTTTGACACCAACAGGCCATAGGTTTTTTGTGGTGGCGAGCCGCCCGTCTGCTTTCGGGTGCCTGTATGGCGTAAGCGACCCTTCGTTCATTGCCCTCTCTTCCGCGGCTTCACGCCTACGGTCAGTCGTTCAGAGTCATTGGCGCAGCGCCTAAAGCTAGCCGCTAGGTTAGGGCGAGAAGCGCGCTGCAAGCCTTCATTGATGGTCAACCTGCTCTTCCAGACAAATCGACGTCGGAAGCGGTATGCCTCTCGCTTGAATCACGTACCAGCTGGGCGCTAACCGTCGCTGGAAACCCCCCAGTGTCATCTTCTGATTTTCAGCTCCACCGGTAGATTTTCTCCGTCAGCGGCCGATGACGATAGAAATGGAACGGAACAGCAACTACATCTGCCATTGCGGCCAGGGCTCGGCGCGATGGGGGAATGATGCCGGCGATCTTCGTACACGTATCCGATATCCACTTCGGTCAGGAGCGGGACCACTCGGTCCACATTCACGACGATGTGAAGAGGCAACTGATCGAAGACGCGGGCGAACTCGTCGCATCGCTGCCCGGCGGTGTGGCGCAGGGGATCTTGGTAACCGGTGACATCGCCTACTCAGGGACGGCCGAGCAGTATGATGCGGCGGCGTTATGGCTCGACGAACTTGCCGAGCGCATCAGCTGTCCCATCCACCGCGTTCAGATGGTGCCGGGGAACCACGATCTAGACAGGAACAAGCTTTCGATCGGCGGCACCGCGCTGCTCGACTATATCCGTGGTGGTGGTCCGGCGGAATACGAGAAAGTCATATCGAACCCGACCGACCGGGCGACGTTGTTGGCCCGGTTTGAAGACTACAACAGGTTCAGCTTCGGGTATCGCTGCGGCCTTGATGACGAAGCGAAATTCGCGTCCAACCTCCGCATCGAGGTCGGTCCGAACCGGTGGATCCGGTTTGTTCGGCTCAACTCGTCGCTGCTGTGCACGGGTCGTGAGAAGGAGGACGATCCCGAACTGATGATCGGCTCGCGGCAGTTCACGCTGCCTCGACATGTCGGAGAGGAGAACGTAGTTCTTGTCCACCACCCACTCCACTGGTGTAAGGACGCCGACGAGGTGCGCGACTATGTCTATAGTAGGTCGCGTGTGTTCATCTCCGGGCACGAGCACGACCCCAAGGTTGATGTCGTGCCCGTGTCGGACGGTTGCGACGTGATGATGCTCGCCGCCGGTGCCGCGGTGCCCTTCAAGTCAGACGACGTCTTCACCTACACCTACAATGTGATTGAGTTCGACTGGGACGAGGCGACCGACGCATTGGCCGTGACCATGCATCCGCGTGCTTGGAACCCAACCGGGACGTGCTTCGAGGCAGATGACAAGCGGTTGGGCGGCAAGGATCCGCGTTTCTCCCTCGGCTGCCCCAACTTCAAGAAGGCAGGGCCGCCTGCCGCTGGACGGCCGGGCGATGCCGTCGGCGGGGAGATCGTCGAACGCGAGCCTATAGCGGAGGAGGTTCGTGCCGAAACCGCGTTCGTCGAGCAAGGGGAGGACCCGTCCGTGCCGCCGACCGCCAAGGGCTACGAACTCGCGCTTTTGCGCTTCTTCCGTGATCTGGTCGAGAGCGAGCGGCTGCGCATCCTCGTCGATCTGGATGCGATTCCCCCGGACTCAGACGAACGCATGACGCAAGGCGTCGAGCGGAGGCTGTTCGACTGGCTAGTGAATCAGGGCCGGCTGTCTGACGTTGTGGCGATGATCGACGGGAAGATATCAGAACGAAAGGACGGGGAAGCGTGACGGACAATATTTCGGTACATATGCGCATAACGGGGATGGTGCCGACCAACGAGGACGTGGATTCTCGTCGGGCGGCGGCGTTGGCGCTCTCGTCCGCATGGTTGAAGTTTAAAGACTCGAGCCAGATCGTCTCTAAGTCCGCGGAAATTGCCGAGGCGCTTGGCGGTGATGGCACGCCCGGCGAGCAACTTGGCACCGAGGTGCAGAAGGCGGTTCAGAAGAAGGCGTCAGCTTTCCTGTACAACGAGCGACCACTTGAGGTGGGGGTCGTTGCCGGCATGGCCGCGGTGACGATGCTGTCATCTCATCCCAACACCAACGGTTGGACGACGGTGGACGTCTACTCCAACGCGTTGTGGCTGGCACTGGCTTTCCAGCCCGTACTTCAGGACGAGAAGCGCGAGAATCTGCGGCAAGAGGTCCTTGACCTCGCTCGGCGTCGGAGCGTCGCCAGTGCCGAAAGGGCACGCGAGCGCGACACTGTTCCGGGCATGGGCGCCCTGACTGTTGAGATTGAGAGTGGGACCGTCACCAACAATTTTCAGGATGCGGCGCTCGGCACGATCAACGCACTTCGCCGGAACGCTGCGCTAGACCGCGAGGAACTGGACTTCATGTGGTGGTCGCTCCTCGCGCGCAGCCGGTTGGTAGGACGCCCGCTGGGCGGCATGTCGGAACCGTTGAGGCTGGTTGCCTCCGGAATCGAGGCGACCGTGTTGCTCCGCCGCTTTCCTGCAGAGGTCCATCGGGACCTCGTTCTACGCACAGTAGACGCCGATCCCGAACTCGACCTAGTGGGACTGCTGGCCGAGATTGGCGATGATCGAGAGCGGCTCGTCTCTGGGTTCGTAGTTAAAAACGTTGACGCTCACCCCACTGTTTTCCCATTGCTCCATGCGATCTCGACCGGTGGAGCCAATGGCGCTGGTTCGGACGTCAAGCGGCCAGCGTCGATCTGGGGTGCGCGAGCATTGCTTGAAGGAGCGCTGACTAGGATGATGTCGACGGGAGCCCTCAACCAGTGAGCGCAGCCTGCAACTTCGACGGCTGCGCGGTCGGGGAGACGGGCGTGTGTGCGCTTGAGCGAGACCCAGTGACCTGCGACCATCGGGTCGGCACGGTCGGGGGTGACGCAGTCGGCGCTTCGCATGGCACTGATGCTTTGCCGGAGGCAGACGAAATCGGCGGAGCGGTGCTGGAACGCCCTTCGAGCACGGCGTCGTTTCCATCCAGCCACACGCTCGGTCCTGACGTTATATCCGACATGATGGCGTCCCGTTACGTGACCATGGTCGGGATTCTCGGCGATCCGGATTCTGGCAAGACCGCGTGCCTGGCGAGCATATACCTTCTCGTCGCGAATGCGACGCTCACCGGCTGGACGTTCGCCGACAGTCGTAGCCTGATGGCGTTCGAGGACATTGCGCGCGGCGCGCGCGACTGGAACGCCGGAACGCCGCCCGACCAGATGACCGTGCACACCGAGATGTCCGACGATAGGCGTCCGGGCTTCCTCCACCTACGACTGGTCCGGAAAAGCGACGGTCGGCGCGTCGATTTCGCCCTGCCGGATCTGCCGGGTGAATGGACCACCAAGCTGATCAGCAGTGCGCAGGCGGAGAGGTTCGGCTTCATGAAGTCGGCCGAGGCGTTGTGGATCGTGGTCGATGGCCGTGCGCTCGCCGACAAGGAACGTCGCCAAGGAGCAATATCTCGGGTCGGGCAGCTGGCCGAGCGGTTGAAGGCGCTCTTCGATGGTGCTGTGCCGCGACTGGTGATCGTGGTGACCCATCGCGACAGTGGTGAGTTGGCGCAAACCGTGTCTACCCGTCTTTTGACGGAACTTCAGCGTCGTGACGTCGAGTTCACGGTTGTGCAAGTCGCTCCGTTTTCAGAAAACGATGCGGTGAGGGCGGGGTTCGGGATCGACGATCTCATCGCCGCGACGGTCGGGACACCGCGCGCGACGCCTGACTTTTGGCCGTCGATATCCCCTTCCGACGGTGCAAGGGCGTATCTCGCATTTAGGAGGGACCGATGAGCCGTTCGGTTGTGCTTATCGGCGGGCCGGATTCGGGCAAGACTAACTATGTCGGTCGCGCTTGGCCCGCACTAGATGCGAAGATGGGCCGTCTTCAAGCTGCGCATCAGCCGACCGACATAACGTTTGTCCTCGAGGTGACCGACCACCTCAATTCCGGACATTTCGCGCCACGATCCGAGCTTGCCGATTCCCGTCGTGACTTTGAGGTAGTTGTCGCAGAGCGTAAGGGCGGACCGGAGACGACCATCGTCATCCCTGACATCTCAGGTGAGCTCTGGTTGCGCGCGGTCGAGGATTCGGAGATCGCCGTCGACTGGATGGATGAGCTCACGCGAGCCGATGGCGCGTTGCTGTTCGTCCGCGTCGGGTCTGATCAGGATGTCCGACCGCTTGATTGGGTCACGTCGAAGAGGATGATGGCCAAGCTGGGCACACCTGATGACCCCAGCCTCCCTACTCAGGTGATGTTGTGCGAACTGCTCCGGTTCTTGGAGGTTTCGCTCGTCGATCGGTCCGATGGAAGCCGCCCGCGCGTGGCGATTGTGGTCAGCGCCTGGGACGCCGTCGATGCCGAAAAGTTCGCGGCTGGCCCCCAGGCCTACCTTGAGCGCGAGTATCCCCTGCTCGCTGGAAGGCTGGATGATGTCGAGCGGCTTGACGTCCGCGTCTTCGGGCTAAGCGTGGTCGGTGGCGACCTGAAGACGGACGAGGAATGTCGTGACGCCGTTCAGGAAGGCGGGCTTGATGGCCGCGGCTGGGTGTCCGACCAAGATGAGAAGGGCTTATGGACGCGTGATCCGGACCTGACGTTGCCGGTAGCCTGGGTCGTCGGTACCTGATGTGAATACCGTCGAGCGCCAGGTTCACGGGTATCGCCAGGGTCACCAGTTGCTGGCGGCGTCCGTGCGGCTCCCGAAGGAGGATCAGTCGACGATCGACCGCCTGTCGGACGTCGCTGGACCCCTGCGCCCGCGCGAGCGCTTTGAACCCTATCTCACAGCCTATCCGTTGCCGAGCAGGGATAAATACGTGCTCGCGCGAACTTGGCAGGATTTGACCGTTACCCGGGCGGGGTGTGTCCGCACGGTCAGCCTCATCATCGACATTACCGAATGGTCGGCAGCCGAGAGCATCCTGCCGTATCTTGACCTGCTGAAGCTCGATTATCTACCCACAGACGGTGACGCAACCGCGGCACCATTGCCTGCGGCCACTGACAGGCCGCTGCCACCGACGACCCACTTTGAGGGAAGCGAGCTTCTGGAAGCGCTCTTCCTCGAGGACAGCGTCCCGGTTGTGGCGTTCGACGTTTCAGATCCTGAGATTGTCGCCACGCGGCTTCTCACCGCCTTGTGGCCAGCAATGCGTCGAGAGTTCGCATTGTCGACGTTCGCCTTGTCGCCGCGAAAGGTCGGCGGTCGCGACTTCGATCTGGTCTTCGCGCCCAAGGACGCGCGATCGAAGTTCGCCGATTGGGCGGGTCGGAGGATCGACGGTGGGGCTCCGGTGTCCGCGCGCCATCGGTGGACCAGTTCGATCGTCGACCGCGTCTTTCAGGGGCCGAGGCCGCGACTCCTGACGTCGGACGAGATCGGTCTCGTCGGTGCAGAGGGGAGTTTGGTCGACAAAGCCGCCGCGCTTCGAATCGCGCTCCTTTGGGACGAACTGCTGGCGAAGCTCGATACAACGCCAACTGCCGCGCTTGGGCTGCTCGACATCGCGAATTCAGGAAAGGTCCGCGAAGCATCCGCGCTCAAGGCCTTGGAACCATCGCTCGGACAAGCCATCCGGAGCGCCGCGGTATCGCTGCCCGATGACGAGGCATGGGGATTCCTTGGGGCAATCACGCGCAAGATGCACGGGCGATCCATGGTGGAGGGCTCGGCGGCCGTTCGCTCCTCGATCGGCAAACTTGCGCAGCGGTCGCCCGAAGGTGCGATCGCGCTCGTGTCTCAATCCGACGAACGGGGGATTGTGGCGCCGCTGGTGCCGATCATCGCAGATGGCATCGGGAACGGGCTCTCGCCGCGTGCGGTGCGCGCGCTGCTGTCCGCGCCGGCGCCTGTGCTGGGCGCGCTGGTGTCGAGCAGCGGCCATCTCGCGGCCAGCGTCGCCGACGATCGGGACCTGATCGAGCGTTTGGGGGTGGTTCTTCCCGAACTCGACCAGGGAACGGCGGATGCGGTGAGTGGCGAGATGCTCCCGCTGCTGCTACACGACTGGCAGCTCCCAGCGGCGGGACCGCTGTTTGCCAGACTCGACGCTAACCAGCTGGCGGCCGAGGTGACGCATTTAGGGCTGGCCGGCGGTCTAGATGCTCCCGGCTTGGTGCGGCATTGTATCTCGTTCGCGCGGGGGTTGGGGGCGAAGTCTGCCGTGCTGACCGCGCTGGCCGGGCTGCCGGATACCGGATCCCGAAATGAGCTGCTGAGGGAGGCCATCGACCCGTCGAACGACGACAGCGTCTGGCTGGTCCGGCAGTCAGGATTGAACGGGGACGTGATCGCCGACCTGCTGGTAGACCTTCTTCGGCGGGCCGACGACCGCCAGCTCGGCTCCATCATGGACGACAGCCGTGTGAGCGAGCGGGCGGTCACCGCCGCCGAACGCCGGGCGCCGGATCTACTGCGCAGGTTCATGATGATAGACTCGCTGCCGCTCGAGGCATTCGTCAGCGTGGCCCTGAGGGTCTTCGATACGACGGATGGGAAAGATCGGGTGCAGTTGGCGCGTCGGGCGCTCGAACGCACCCTCGGCGGACACTTCGGGGGCGATGAGCTGGGCTTCGTGACTGCGATGCTGAGTGCGGTCGGCGACGAGCTCGACGGCGCCTGGGCGGCGCGGCTCGGTGTCTCACGCACCGTTCCCGCCAATGTCGCCGGTCGTAACCTGAAGGCATTCCGCAAAGCTACGCAGCCCGCCCGGCTCCGTGTCGTCTGGTCCGTCAACGAAGTAGCCGAGGTGCTCCGGGGTCGGCAGGCGTTCGACCTCGACGCGTCTGCTGCCGAGGCATGCGCCCACATTCTGTTCGAGGCAGAGAAGGTAACGCCGCGTGCGGCTGTCTTGGCTGCAGGACACCTGCTGCCGATGTTGATGCGGCAACCTCGGGATCCCGTCTCTCTAATCGTCGCGGCCGCCTTCCCGATGATCTACCGCGAACTCCGCAAAAAGGATGAAGTCCCCGATCTCCTGAAGTTCATACCATTTTTTGACTGGGATCGCTGCAAGGCGGCACGTCAAGAGCTTGTCACGGCGTTCATGTCGTCCGCCTGGGCACCCGGCGATCTCGCTCTTACTGCATGCAGGTGCGACGATATCGGTCGAATATTGCGCAAGACCGCCAAGACCAACGGCGGGGAGGGATACTTGAGCAGGGTTGTCGGCGACTTGGCTCGGCTCCCGGACGGCTGCCGCGTCACGATTCAGAAGGCGGTTGCTGCGATTCGCGAGGATGGCACGTCCAAGTATGACTGGCGCGACTAGAGTCTAAGTGATCTGAGCGGCATTGGTAGGGGATCCCTAAGGCCCATGAAGTCTGATTCAAGCTTCTTGCCGTGCGGAGGTCGGCAGGTGTCGGTTGAGCCTACGCGGCACATGGCTCTGTCGAGCAAGTACGCGCAGACGAAATTGCAGAATAAAGTGCGATGCTCGCCTGTCCGCAGGTGCCAGCATCCGGTTGGATTCGGTCAGCCCATTCGTTCGGCGCTGGAACCGTGGTTTCGTTGAATGCGATCGGAACCGCCCGTATGTGCCTACTCACGACCAAGGACTGCCTTGGCTAAGGGGACGAACAATGGCCAAGCCGCGAATATTCCTCAGTTCTACGTGTTTTGACCTCGGAGATGCTCGAGCCGAGCTGACGTCGCACCTCGAAGGGTGTGGATTTGAGGTGCTGAACTCACAAAGCGGAAAGTTCGGCGTGAAGCCGAAGGTGCATTCGCATGATGCTTGCCTCGTGATGATGGAACAGGCGGATTATGTGGTGCTTATCATCGGCGGGCGCCGCGGTGGCACCTATGTCGGCAGTGAGAAGTCGATTACGAACGAGGAGATCCGCGCGGCGCAGAAGCTAGACCGACCAATTTTTGCTTTTTTGGACAAACGCGTCGATGCGCTACGGGCGACCTACCGCAAAAATCCTGGCGCGGATTTTACCCCGACCGTAGATGACGTTCGTATCTTTGATTTCGTCGACACGATCGCTGCAGGGCACGAGGATAACTGGCTGCGCCTCTTTGACAACGTGACCGATATAAAGTCGGCCCTTACCGCCCAGTTCGCCTACATCTTGCTCCTCTACTCTCAAAGTCTGCGGAAGAAGGCCGCCAAGACGCCAGCCAAAGGGCTCAGGACGGTACCTTTTCCAGCGTCACTCGACGGAGTTCCTGGGGACGACGAAACCGAGCGCACGGTAGCTCGCGCCGGGTTACGCCAAGTTTACGACTGCCTGAAATCCTTGCTTGCTGCCGATGTAAAGGACAGCATTAAAGGCGAGCAGTTGAAGTCAATTTGGGTGATCGCTCGCCACGGCGACGCCGACGATCGGCGCATCAAAGTGCGTGAAGATCGGTTCAAGGCCTCCGCTTGGGGAAAGTATCGCGGTGAACGGGTGTTCGCGCAGATGACCGATTGCGGGATCAACGGCGAGTATGATTTTGATGAGGACAGCCTGGGACGTGCGTATGGGACCGTGGAACTGGTCTTCGACTCGAAAAAGCAAGAAACCTATCCTGCCCAAGCACTCAAAATGTGGGTCACCGCGCTGATCAAGCGGCATGGTGAGGACGATTCTCTCGACTTCTTCAGGAGGCTCGACATGCGCGTGTTCGAGGAAAGTTCAAAGACCAAGAAGGTGGGAAAGACGTAAGCGTGGCCGGCAGGCCGCCTTGCGGCAGCACTGGCATCCGGGATGCTTGTCGCCTTTGACGAGGGCGCGGACGGTGCGGGAAGTTTTCGGTTCGACGACTGGTCATACGAGCACTCGTATGACTGGTCGCATGGATGTCGTTGGCCGGGTGTCGGGCCGGCGCCGATGGTCGGATGCGGAGAAGCTGGAGATCCTCACCGAGGCGTTCCGGCCGGGGGTGCGGGTTTGCGATGTCATCGCGCGTCGCGAGGTATCGAGCAGCCTGATCTACACGTGGCGCAAGCAGTTGCGCGAAGGCCAGCTCGCCGGGGTGATGCCGTCGCTGCCGGTGTTTGCCGAGGTGCGGGTCGCTGAACCGGTTGCGCCGGCGCCGCAGCCGGCGCCATGCCCATCATCGGGGCTTATCCAGATTGACCTGCCGGACGGGGTGCGGGTGAGCGTCGATGCCCATGTGGATGCGGGTGCGCTGGCACGGGTGTTGTCGGTGCTGCGGTGAACCCGGTGCCGTTGCCGACGCGGGTGTTCCTGGCGTGCGGCATGACCGACATGCGCAAGGGGTTCGATGGGCTGGCGGTGCTGGTGCAGCAGGTCTTGCGCGAGGACCCGCATTCGGGTGCGCTGTTCGCGTTCCGTGGCAAGCGCGGCCACCTCGTCAAGCTGCTGTGGTTCGACGGGCAAGGCCTGTGCCTGTTTTCCAAGCGTCTCGACCGTGGCCGCTTCGTCTGGCCGGTGACCGCGACCGGCACGGTGACGCTGACGCCGGCGCAATTGTCGATGCTGCTGGAGGGTATCGACTGGCGGCGGCCCGAGCGGACGTTCACGCCCACGCTGGCAGGGTAAAACCGGCGGTTTCGCGTTGCTTTTGCTCGTCTGTCGGCAGGCGATCTGCTATGGAATCCGGGTGTCGGAAGCGTCCGTTTCCCCTGCTGATGCCACTGCGCGGATTGCCGCGCTGGAGGCTTCGCTCGCCCGGGCCAATGCCGCGCTCGCGGCCCGTGACATGCTCATCGATACGCTGCGGGGGCAGATCGCGCGGTTGAGGCGGATGCAGTTCGGCGCCTCGTCCGAGAAGCTGGGGCGCGAGATCGAGCAGCTGGAACTGGCGCTGGAAGAGCTGGAGACGGAGCGCGATGCGCCTATAGCCGAGGCTGCCGCCGGTGTAGCGGCACGACCATCTCCCGTCCGCAGCCTGCCGGACCATCTGCCGCGCAAGGAGGTCGTCCACGAGCCGGCGTCGGGTGCCTGCACCTGCCCCGACTGCGGCGGTGCCTTGCGCCAGTTGGGCTCGGACGCACACGAGATGCTCGACATCGTGCCAGTGCGCTGGCGTGTCGTGCGCAACGTCCGCCCCAAATACAGCTGCCGGGTGTGCGAGAAGATCGTTCAGGCGCCCGCGCCGGTCGGCGCCGTGGCGCGCGGCAAGGCTACCTTCGCCACACTGGCGCATGTCGTCGTCTCCAAGTTCGACCACCATTTGCCGCTCTACCGGCAGGCCGAGATGATGGCGGCGCAAGGGCTCGACATCGACCGCTCGACGCTGGCGGGCTGGACCGGACAGGCTGCGGCACTCCTCGACCCCATCGTCAGCCGCATCCGTGACGAGGTGCTCAAGGCCGACAAGATCCATGCCGATGACACGCCCGTGCCGGTGCTCGACCCCGGCCGGGGCAAGACCGCGACCGGGCGGCTGTGGGTGTACGCGGCCGATGACCGGGCGTCCGGCAGCACGGCGCCGCGCGCAACCTGGTATCGCTTCACGCCAGATCGCACCGCGGCGCACCCGCTGGCGCATCTCGCAGGGTTCCGCGGCTTCCTTCAGGCCGATGCCTATGCGGGCTATGACGGGCTTTACCGGGGTGGTGTCACCGAGGTCGCCTGCTGGGCACATTTCCGGCGCAAGATCTTCGACCTGCACGAGCGTATCCCGACGCCGCTGACCACCGACATCCTCGAGCGTATCGGCGCGCTCTATACCGTCGAGGCCGAGGCACGCGGTCGGCCACCCGACGAACGCCATCGCGCCCGACAGGAACGAAGCCGGCCACTGGTCGAGGCCTTGCGCGAAGTGCTCGACGCCGCGCTGCGCCACCTGTCGCCCAGGTCGGACATGGCCAAAGCCATCGCCTACGGCGCGAAGCGCTGGCCCGCATTGTCCCGCTTCCTGGGTGACGGGCGTCTGGAGATCGACAACAACATCGCAGAGCGCGCGCTGCGCGGCATCGCCGTCGGACGCCGCAACTGGCTGTTCGCCGGCTCACGCGCCGGTGGCGAGCGCGCTGCGGCCATCTACACCGTCATCCAGACCTGCAAGGCCAACGGCGTAGACCCGCAGGCCTACATCACCGACGTCATTGCCAAGATCGCCGACGAC
>JAAIGE0100923571.1_pt1 | contig 17719 bp, 22 predicted proteins | sample 6487951 | NCBI WGS metagenome assembly JAAIGE01 (sample SAMN13974128, study PRJNA590717) | phyllosphere metagenome | biome: tomato field; feature: multiple bacterial spot infested tomato fields; material: tomato leaves; isolation source: leaves from tomato fields | host: Solanum lycopersicum ...
GCCCGAACGCAGGCTTGAATCCGTGGGCCGCCGCCACGCGCCATCCATGGCGCGGGGCGGCTAACCCGGCGTCCTGCCGGGTTACCCACGAATTCAAGCCTGCGTTCGGCCAGCGTGGTTTAACGGGGCGCTTCAGATCAAAAGCAGATCAAGAGCAAGATCAAGAGCGGCTCGCTTCGCATCGTGGTTACCGTCGGTCGCTACGTCGCGGGAGCAAGCTCCCTCGCCACAGGGTGTAGCGCCGCCGCAAATAAAAAAGCCCGCACGGAGTGCGGGCAAGACAGGAGTTTTTACCAAGAGCCTGGAGTGAGCAGACTCACTATTAAGAAACAAAAGAAGCATGAACCGTTTTATTTTTTTAATGCGAGGCCGACGAACGGTAGTGCAACGGCAAGTGCATGTTTGTCGTCACTCAAACATTAAAAATTCTGAACCTTCGTTCTGAGCAAATAACAAAAAATCAGAAGGAGAGGTTATGAAAAATTCTTTATATGTCATCGAATACGAATACCACCACGAGCCTAAGTCTTTCATTATAAGAGCGGAGGTAATGAATAATGCAGAGGCCTGGCATTGGGCCTGTTGCGATGCAGGTATAGGCATTATTCCTAGATCGCGTAATGAAAAGATCAAGCGCATCAGTAAGCCGCTGGCCGAACGCTACGGTCTTGAGAATGTAAGGTGGCGTCCGTCTGGGAGTATTCCCTTTATTGCGAAACCTTATGTGCCACCGCCACCCGAATGAATGTGTTTTTGATAGATGATGTGCATTCGGGTAGCGTTAGGAGCGAGGCGCCTACTGTTTTTTGCGTCGCTCCTGCAACATGCACAATTTTTGCACGCTGCGTTGCAGCGCCTCTTTCATGATGTCGGCTGCATACTGTTGCTTGCACGCCGGGCACAGCATGTCTGACGCTGGCGACATCAGGTAGTCCGGGTCATCCAGGGTTGATTCGAAAGGTTGTTTGCAGTGCAGGCAACGTCGGTTCGCTTGTAGATGCGTCACATCGATTCCTCCCTGAATGAAGCGGCCACTCTCAATTAAGAAGTGGACGTTTTCAACTGCTAAAAAGGAAGAATTCAAACAAGCGCTTAGTTGATGTTTTATTGCCAGTATTTTGTGGTGATAGCTGGGTAGTTGCGGGCGCGTGCGCCCGCTCGGTTCGGGGGTTGAGGTTTTTGCCATTCTGCTGCGTACTTTTTGTGCAGTTTTTGCCTGATACGCCCTAGGAATGAATGAAGCTGCTCACGAATTCCGCCTTGACCAAGGGAAGTTCGATCCCATGGATCAAGCCGGCGGTCAGCGCTTGTTGTGGGTCGAGAATGCGTGGCGCGGCGATCAGGTATTTTTCGGTCTCCAGTTTTTCGACGGCATCGGCGGTGCGCTCGGCCACGATGCGTGCGTACAACTGCAAGTCGTAATCCAGACTCATCGCGTATTCAGACATGCGCGAGTGGTCAACCGCGCCTTGCACATGCCAATGAAAGGGGTGGAACAGGAATTTGCTGTGTTTGCAGGCGGTCCTGCGCTCACCGGCCAAAAAGATGATATTGCCCATCGATTCCACAGTGCCCAGGTTATGGGTATGCACCGGAATCGGCAGGGACAATAAAAAGTTGTACATCGTAAAGCCGTAGCTGCATTCGCCGCCCATGGTGGCGATATTCAGTACCAGGCCTTGGGCACCTTGCTGTAAGGCCAATGAGGCTTTTTCGATCAGTTGGCTGCACGTGGAGGCGGTGACCGGCGCGGTGAAGTTGATAATGTGTAAAGGCATGGTGTCCCTCATCAATGAAAGCAGGGGAGCATGGCTCCCCTGCATCAAGCACATCAGCTTTTGCGTCCGCCGCCGTGGCTGTGTTCGCCACCTTTACGCCCGGCTTCGGAAGCTTTTTCGCGGTCGTTGGCGAAATTGCCGCCACTGTTCTGGCCGCCTTTGCTGCCGGCTTCAGCAGCGCGTTCGGGATCATTCTTGAAGTTCCCGCCACTGTTTTGGCCACCTTTGCTGCCGATCTCCTGGTAGAACTCTTTGTCATGGGACGCAGAAGTGGCTTCGCCGCCTTTTTTACCGGCTTCGCTGACGCTCATGTTGCCTTGCTTGTCTTGAGTAGTCATGTTCAGTTACCTCGTCGTTATGTCGGTAATGTAACGTTCACTTCGATTGTGCTGGAACTTGCACTCAGGGCGTGCGTTAAGCTGCACGGTTACAAGTGCCTCTCACACAAGGGTGGCGTTTTAGATGCACTGATCGTCGCTTCGGCTTGTTCAGCAAGTTGCTGATGTTCGTAACACACGGACGTATTAGAACGTAGGCCGGTCCTTGCTTTAGTTTGCACTTCTACAATCGGCCTGCGAGATAACTCGCCGCGCTGATTATCAATTGACTCACGCATGATGAATGCCCTTTATTAACAAGCGGAACAGCGGTGCTGGCCGCTTCGTCAGGACTTACGTCCACCACCATGGCTGTTCTGGCCGCCTTTACGCCCGGCTTCCGAGGCTTTTTCGCGGTCGTTGGCGAAGTTGCCGCCAGAGGCCTGCCCACCTTTCTTACCCGCCTGCGATGCTTTTTCGCGATCATTGGCAAAGTTTCCAGGGTTTTTATTGCTCGTCGTCATAACAATACTCCCAGTTTTGAAATGTCGTTTCGCTAGTTGCCCATTTATGCAACGGACATCTTTTCTGATAAGGGCAGGTGCGCAGATGTTTTGAAATTTTTTTAAAAGGGCGATGAACGGTAGAGGGGCGGGCGAAACTTGTACAAGTAGGCCCCCAGAGTGCCGCTTCGTATAAGTTTTGCTGCCTCGATTGATATTGAATTAATGGCGACCTTAACGGTTCGTTTAGCATTCAATACGCTGCTTGATAGTGGTCATTAAAGCCGCTTGCTCCTCTGGCCGGCGCTCAGCCGCACACTCTGTTGCTGCAGCCTGCACGGACTGCTTGTATGCTGGCACTCTGGAACCGGTTGCCCCTGTGAGTACCGACGTTCGAATGATGGCTGGAATGGAAACCGGACTTCCTTAAGGTGCTGACGTGAAGCGTGATACCCGTCTTGTGATGCTGTTGCTGTTGGTGATCGGCTGTTCCCTGACTTCGCTGACGATTTGGAAAGTCCTGTCTTCCCGCGACCGTGCGCTGGCGGAAGTGGATGTGCATGGCTTGAACCTGACCCAGGCCCTTACCACCTATACCGAAGGCATCGTGCGGCAGAGCTCGTTGTTGTTGCTGGGGCTGGTTGAGCGTTTGGAAACCGAAGGCAGTGGCCCGGTGCAAATCCAGCGAATCAGTACGCTGATCAACCGCCAGCAGCCGCTGATGCCGCAGCTCAGCGGCATCACCATTTATGATCATCAGGGCCGGTGGTTGCTGTCTTCCAATCGCGCGATCCCGGAGGGCGCCAATAGCAGTGATCGGGCCTATTTCATCCACCATCGCGACGATCCGAGCGCTGAACCTTTTATTGGCCCGCCGATTCAGAGCCGTGCCAACCATGAATGGGTGGTGACCATCAGCCGCCGTTTCAACGACGCGGCGGGCAACTTCGCTGGCGTGGTCGCTGTGACCCTGGGAGTGGAAAACTTTCTGCGGGTATTCGGCAAACTCGATGTAGGCCAGGAGGGTGCCATCGGCCTGTCCTACGCCGACGGCACGTTGCTGGTGCGCTACCCCTTCCGCGAGCAGGACATGGGCCGCAACTTTTCCTCCTCGCCTATTTATTCCAAGTACCTGGTCGACCAACCGGTGGGTACCGCAGCCTATACCTCCAGCCTGGACGGGGTAGAGCGGCTCTATGCCTTTCGCAAAAGCGAAACCCTGCCGCTGATCACCACCGTCGCGTTGGGCAAACACGAAGCCCTCGCGGCGTGGCGCATCGAGGCGGCGCTGTCAGCGGTCGTGGTGGCGGGGCTGTTGGGGCTGACAGGTCTGATCGGCTGGTTCCTGATCTTGGATATTCGCAGGCGTACGGCGGCGGAAGAGGCGTTACGCGTCGCCCAGCAGCAGTTGCTCGACTCCAATCGGCAGTTGGCACTCTTGGCGAAGAAGGACGCGCTGACCGGCCTGGCCAACCGCCGCTGTTTTGATGAAACGCTGGCCGTGGAAGCGCGTCGGGCGCAGCGCGAAGGTACGTCGCTGGCATTGCTGATGCTCGATATCGACCATTTCAAACGCTTTAACGATGCCTTTGGTCACGTCGCGGGAGATGCGTGCTTGCAGGCGGTCAGCACGTTATTGGAAACGTGCGTGCGGCGCCCGTCGGACCTGGTGGCGCGCTATGGCGGAGAAGAAATGGCGATTATCCTGCCCGCGACTGACAACGCAGGGGCTGCGGTGGTCGCGCAACGCATCCTTACGCGCCTGCAGCAGGAGAACATCACTCATCCAGGCAGCCCCTTCGGGCACGTGAGTGTGAGTATCGGTATCGCGACGGGCACGGGTTCACGGCTGGAGCCGGTGTTGGGTCTGGTGGAGGCTGCGGATACAGCGCTTTACGGCGCGAAGGCAGCGGGGCGCAATGGGTTCAACGTGCATCCCGCGGACCGACTCACATCCCCAGCGTCGGGATCATGAGTTCCCCGCACTCCATCAGTTGGCCAGCGGTGACTTGCAGCTGCGGTGTGGGTTTTGCCGCATAGCCTGCGATAAAGCCCGCACTTAGCAGTGCAAGGCAGAGGACGGCTTTTTTCACAAGCATGCGCAGGGTCTCATTCGGTTCAAAAGGGTGAACCACAGATTGTGCATTCGAGAAAAGGTTCCCGCGTAGCGCTCCCCCGGCCAGTCCGCTGATCTTGCCGGATCAGCGGGTTCAGGGCCGAGGGTTGGGTTAGCGATCAGATACCCAGCGCATCATCTTTTCAAGGTGACCCGTGTGTTCGTCCCGCTGTTCGCTGAGAACGATAAATCCGTGCTTCTGGTAGAAATGAATGCTGGAAACATTCTGCGAATACACGCTCAGTTGAAGAGCGCCTCTAGACCCCATGGCATCTTCCAGCAACTGCGTGCCTACACCGCGGTCCTGATACGCAGGTGAGACAAATAGCGCTGCCAAGGTGTTTTCATATACGCAACTGAAACCCCGGACTTGTCCATCAACCTCAAACACACGTGTCACGGCGCTTGGTATGTAGATCTCGCGCATGGCGCCCAATTGTGCATGCCAGAACTCGGGGGCGATGAAGTGGTGAGCCAGGATTGACGCTTGCAACCAGATGTCCAGCACAGGTTCAAAATCAGCGTTTTGAAAGTCGCGAATCATACGGCCTCAACGTTTGAGTGTGCAGGGCGAACACCGGCGGGGCGGTGGGCGCTGTCGCGTTTAAAGACCCCCGCGGCAGCGATTCTGAGCAGCCGACGAAAGTTCGGGCATTGCGCGTGATCAGGCGCAGGGCAGGCTGCCGCGTGCCGCAAGCCACGGCTCATGGCGCGCAGTTGCCTTACCGTCGCATCAATCTCGTCGGCCTTGGCCAGCAGCACCGCTCTGTCCACATCAGCCTGGCCGTTTGGCGATAGCATGGCCTGTATTTCATCCAGCGAAAGTCCACCCGCCTGCCCAAGTGCAATCAGCGCTAACTGCTCAATCACCGCCGCTGAAAACTGGCGGCGAATACCGGGTGGGCTGATCGAGGTGATCAAGCCTTTCTTCTCATAAAAACGCAAGGTATGGGCAGGGACTCACGTGCGCTTGACGACCTCTGCGATATCCATTGGTAACCCATTGACTTGAAGTTGACTTCAACTTCTATGATGCCTGCTCACGTTCAATGGGTCCATGAATAAGAGGTAGATATGGCAGCGCTGGAAGTGGTCGCACAGGTTGTGTTGTTAGGGGCGGGAGCTACCGCCGTGATGGATATGTGGATGCTGTTGATGAAGGCTCTTGGCGTTCCGACGCTGAATTTCGCGTTTGTGGGGCGTTGGGTCGGTCATGCGTGCCAAGGGCGGTTTGTTCACGCCAGCATAGGGCAGGCGTCATCCGTTCGAGGTGAAGTGGCCCTGGGCTGGGTCGCGCATTACGTCACCGGCGTTGTTTTTGCGATAACGCTGGTGTGGGTTGAAGGGATTGCCTGGCTGCAGGCCCCCACCATTTTGCCGGCACTGATACTGGGTGTGGTGACAGTGGCCGTCCCGCTGTTGCTGATACAGCCTGCGATGGGGGCCGGATTTGCATCCTCCAAGACAGCCGCGCCAGGCAAGAATCGCCTGCGCAGTGTGATCAACCATGGGGTGTTTGGGGTGGGCCTTTACTTGGCCGCGCAGGTGATTGCCTGGGCCTGAGCGGGATCAATGGACGAATTTGACGTAAATGTGTTCAGGGTCATCGTCGTCCAGATTCTCGATCTGGCCACTGGGGATAAACCCAGCTTTAATCAGCAGGGCCTGTGACGCGCCGTTGGAGGCATTGGTCGACGCGAACAGCTTGGGTGTTTTGCAGGCCGCTTCGGCCGCTGCCAGAAGACGAAGGCCGACGCCCTGGCGCTGGTACAGCGGTGAAACCACCACCAGGGCAATAAACCCATGGTTGAAAAAATCGTGGGTGAGCACCAGATAGCCGGCGCACACGTTAGCGTCGGCGGCTACCAGGCATTGCTGGCGAACCACGGCGTCATAGATAAACACACCACGGCTGGCATGCTCGGTTGCGTAGGCATCCAGTGCGACCAAGGCATGCACATCGTCGGGGGTGGCTTGGCGGATCAGCCAGTGTGGGGCCGCAGGGGGCAGCTTTGTGTCAGGCATTTTAATCTCTGTTCACCCACCGGTTTAACAGTCTGTACTGTCATAGCTTGCACGACGCGTCCATACGGTCATGCAGGATGCGAATGATTGAAATCCCATACGTAGTAATGCGCAGGTAAATCATATGCTGCTCGATGCTGCGCCTGCGGTAGCCCTCACGGATGTGGTCACAGGTCGGAGCTGTTTTAGGGTGTTTTGCCAAGTCTGAAAACGTTGTGGTCAGGATATCGATGTACTGATCTGCCTGCTTTGCACCCCACTGTTGCGCGGTATAAGTCCAAATTCCTTCCAGGTCGCGTTCGGCCGCGGGGCTAAGACGGTATTCAGCCATGGGCGTTCAGCATCCTCTGTTTAAACGCTTCAGGGTCAAATGGGCGAGGTTTGCCACTGACTTCACCCTCAAGCAGTGCAGCACGAATGACTTCCACGTGTGCGCTGCGTTCCTGTTCGCGACGAATCAAGTCCCGGATGTACTCGCTGTCATTGGTGTAATGACCCGCTTCAATTTGTGCCTTTATCCAACCGTCTTGTTGATCAGTCACGGTGATTGTTTTTCGTACGGTAGTCATTACTGCTCCTTGGGAAATAAGCTTTGCGAGGAACTTATCATACTATTGGTGCAGTATTGTGCGGCAGAGATGAGTGGTCAGAATGACGACCGGCAAAGCTGTAGGAAAGGGGATAGGGCGCGTTCAATTGGACGCAACGTTGAACGCGCCATTGGGGACCCCCATGTTTGTTCACCCTATCCCTACAGCGAACGCGCCGCCTTATCGATAAACGCTGCGACTTCTACCGGCCTGGACGCCAGGGAGGCATGGCTGGCATCCAGGGTGATGGTTTCACGCGCCCCCAGGCGTTTGGCCATGCGTACCTGGTTGTCGGGATGGATCATGCGGTCCTGGCTCGAAATCTGGTACCAGGACGGTTTGTTCTTCCACGCCGGGTTGCTGACCACATCGCCAAAGGTGCTGGCCAGCGGGGCCTTTTGGGTAACCCCCATGACTTGGCCTTCTTGCCGGGGCAGGTCCTGGCAGAAGCTGTCGTGGAACCGTTCAGGCTTGACCCACAGATAACCGTCGCTATCAGGCGCCAGGTTAGGGGCGGCTTCGGGCAGATGTTCCTGGGTGATGCCGCCAGGGCTTTCGCCGTCATCCGGGGCGAATGCCGCGATGTACACCAGGCCTGCGACATTTGGTTCGTTGCCCGCTTGAGTGATGACGGCGCCGCCATAGGAATGCCCCACCAACAACACCGGGCCCTTGATTTGCGCAACCATCTTGCGGGTACGTTCTGCATCGTCGGCCAGCGAGGTCAGCGGCATCTCCACCGCATGCAAATCGGTATAGCCCTTGTTGTGCAGTTCGATAATCACCCGATTCCAGTGCGCCGCACCGCCCCAAAAACCATGGACCAAGACAATTGCCGGTTTCTCACTCATGTGTAAGTTCCTTGTGCATTGATAAGGTGGTGCTATCGCTCGCCTAAGGGCGGCGTTATGGATAGCACAGTTATGGCTGCGATGGCACGCGCGGGAGTTACGTTCGTCGGCCTGGTTGCTGTCGTTGTTTAGAAATGTTTATGTGATTCAATGGTCATCTCGGCTCGCGCAGGAAGCGCATCGGCCGAGGCCATTTTGATCTTTCAAGAGATTCATCCCAAGGAGTAACACCATGCAAGGAAGCACATCGTTCAAGTACCTGGCGTTTTCGTTGATCCCGTTGATGGCCGCCTGTACCACACCCACACTCCAGTCCGTCGTCGTCCCGGCGCCACCCTTGTCGTTCGATAACTGCGCGGTTGGTTGCCCCACAGGCGGCAGCCCAGTGACGTTGAACCGCCTGGCCTACACCTTGAACAACAACGGCTCGACCAAGTTTGCCAATTGGGTCTCCTACAAAATCACCAAAGCCACGGCGGCCAGCGGGCGTTCCCGTGACTGGCGCACCGACCCGGATATTCCAGCCGGGGAAACCCTGGACCCGGTGGATTACAACGGCGCCAACGTCGCGCTCAAAATCGACCGTGGGCATCAGGCCAACCTTGCGTCAATGGCCGGGGTGGCCGACTGGCAAACGCTCAACTACCTGTCGAACATCACCCCGCAAAAGGCCGAACTCAACCAGGGGCCGTGGGCACGCCTGGAAGACCAGGAGCGCAACCTCAGCAAGGAGCCAGGCGTCGATCAGGTGTATGTGGCTACCGGCCCGTTGTATGAGCATTTTGTCGGCTCGTTGCCGGGCACGAACAAAGTGCACACCATCCCCAGCGGCTACTGGAAAATCATCGTGGTCGGCAGTTCGCCGGAAACGGGCCTGTACGCCTCATTCGTGATGAACCAGGAAACCCCCAAGGGCGCAGACTTCTGTGATTACCAAGTCACCGTGGATCACATCGAAGAGCGCTCGGGGCTGACGTTCTGGAGCACCTTGCCGCAAGCGATGCAAGCCGCGCTGAAGGCCAGGCAGGGCCAGTTGCCGAGTCGGATCGGCTGTAACCGCACCCAAGCCTGACGCCTAGTCGGCACACACCAATGAGGGCCTTCGGCTGCTGTTCTTGCCCAGGCGCTCATGTGTGGCTGTGGCCTGTTCACGCAGTGCTTCTTCCAGTGCTTGCAAATGCTTGGACAGGATCTTCACCGACCCGCTCGGGTTGGCGGGGTCAAAGGGGATCCGGCCGTTGGCAATCAGCACCATGGCCAATTCCCAGGCGCGTTGTGAGTCGTTCATGACAGGGGTTTCCTTCTTCAGCGTGATCGATATAGAGGTGTGACCCGCTTCAAACACCTCTATATCAACTGGGTTGCTGTCGAAATTTCGATCACTTCAACGCTTCAGTTGCGCCGAAACCATCATCTTTTTAGATGGTGGCCGGGGCGCGTCGAAAGAATGAACCTGAGCGGTGGGGTGGTCACCTAATCCGTATGAATCGGTCGTTTCCCATTCACTGTTGCGAGGGTCAACCATGGACTCTGTACTGCGGGCTGTGGCGATTTACCTGGTGCTGCTGGTGCTGTTCAAAGTTGCCGGCCGGCGCACGCTGGCTGAACTCACCACCTTTGACCTGGTGCTGTTGATGGTCATCGGCGAAGCCACCCAACAGGCGTTGCTGGGCGAGGATTTCTCGATGACCAACGCCGTGCTGGTCATCGCCACCCTGATTGCCATCGACATTGGTTTCTCGCTGGCCAAGCAGCGTTCCGCCTGGTTCGCACGGGTGCTTGATGGCGGGCCGACCGTGCTGGTCGAGCAAGGCCAGGTGCTGCATAAACGCCTCAAGCATGCGCGGCTGGACGAGGGCGATATCCTCGAGGCGGCCCGGTCCACCCAAGGGCTTGTCGAGCTCAAGCAGATCCGCTTCGCGATTCTTGAGCGCAACGGCAAGATCTCGGTGATCCCGTTTGAATAACACGCGGCCCCATTCGTCAGCCAAGGGGCTTTTTTTTGAACGCCAGCGCTTCTGTTCCAGACAGATAGGGTATGGGCGGACGGGTCGTGCTTTCGTCACGCCGATATCACTCACTCGCCAACAGGTGAACGATCATGAAGAAGCTCTATATGTGCCTGGGCCTGTGCAGCGCGTTCATGCTGCACGGCTGTTTTGACAACGCAGACAACGCCACCAAAGACAACAACAGTGGCACCCAGTCGTCAGTGCAGATGCAGGAGGGCAAGGCGGACGAGAGCAAATAGAGCGGCCTGCCAGCCGCCGCCTATATCATTGATGCTCATTGCTGAATGTGGGAGCTGGCTTGCCTGCGATAGCGGTGGTTCAGTTAACGATGCAGTGACTGACACACCGCCTTCGCGGGCAAGCCCGCTCCCACAGGGGCCCTGTGCCAGGCGTTGATCCTGTGGGCACCACATAACCAATGTGGGGGCTTGCCTGCGATGCAAACACCTCGGTACATCAGACAAACCGAGTCGATGCGTTCACAGGCAAGCGCGGGGCATCTTATAGATCCCTGCTACGGAGCGTCTCCCAGCAGGGTCGCGACAAAGTGGTTGTGGAACACTCCCTCTGGGTCGCAGGCCTTGCGAAAGGCGTTGAAGGCCGCAGTTCTCTCGCTGCGGCGCTGTGCGAGGTCCTTCAGGAAGTCCGGGTTGAACGGCTCAGAGTAAGTTCCCGAGGGTTGAGCCGGGTTGTAAAAACCGAACATTTTGCCGGTGTGCGGCATGCCACCCAGGGCAACCCAGTCTCGTTCGATATCCGCAAAAAAGTGCAGGAGGCGATCCGGGTAGTCAGACGCCGCCACAGCGGGTACGTAACCGATAAGATCCAGGTTCACGAAGGTAGCGTCTGGGGTCTGCGTGTACGTCCCGGCCAATGCTGTGTCCCCGCCACGCACGAAGCGAAACTCCAGCGGGGCAACCACCAGGAAGTCGCTGGTACTCTTGATCCGTGCCTTTACGGCGTCGAGCCCTTGCCAGGCTTTACTGAGGCCTTCGTCATCCAGAGCCGGCAGCTCGATAAAGTACGACATGAAAATAACGCGTGAGGCCTTGGTCAGCCACAAGTCTGAATAAACCGCCGCGGCTTGATCAAAGAGCGTTTCGATCGTCAGGAACCCTGCGTCAATGATCGCACTCGTCGTTGTTGTGTTATTGCCATACTGGGCGGCGATGAGGGGCGGCTCGATGATGGGCTCAAACGGTATCAGGTAGGGCGCCCCGAATACATTCTCTCCCGCCAGGGCACAGGCATTCGGTACGCTTGTCTTCAGGTTGGGAACCTGGGTGGCAGGGGAAGCAACCACGTCCCACCACAAGATCAGGAAATTGTCGGTGTAGGGATTGAGGAAGGATTCGACGCGGTCATGGTCCGTAAGCAGCGCCTTGAACCGGGCGATGAAGGTTGACTCGTCAGCGCAGACAACGTTGGTGTCTTTACCTGGGTTCAAGGTGGTGGCCCATGGGCGGGGCAATACATCCAGGGTCACTGACGTGACGATGCCCAACGCACCGAGGGAGACGCGTGCAAATTGCAAAGGCGACCATCCGTCGACTGCAGGCGTCTGTGCGTCAATGGTCCGCACCTGGCCGTCCGGCCCCATGAGGGTGAACGCCGAAGCGGTTTCGGCAAAAATCGGTGCGCGGATGGTTGCGCCATGGACATCGACAGCGGTCATGCCCCCCAGGCTGAAGAAGCCACCGGCGGTCGCGGTCTTGAGCATCAGGTCATGGGCGGTCAGGAAGGCGTCCAACTCATCCTCGCGCACGCCAGTGTTCACGGTGATCGTATTCGGGGTGCTGCCCAGCACAATAGACTCATCCCCGTTCGGGCCCAAGTCTGCGTAACAGGCGAGGTCGATGAGCCAGCGGTGGGGGTTTGGGGCGATGCGATTGTCTTCGGCAACCAAGGCCGGTTGCGCGTGCCGTTGGCCCGACACACGTACGGTGGCACCCGCCGCGCCGGCCTGGCGAACGATGTCTTGAAGCTCTGCGAGATGGGTTGGGGAGAAGTAGTATTGACCGTCGATTTCCAGGGTGTCGACGATGTTCTGAGCCCAGTTTTTCCATGGGAGTGGCTGGACCTTGAAATTCAAGGTTGTTCCCGTGACTTCATAGGCGGCCAGCCTGCCATTATTCGCTGACTTGACTAAAGGACCTCCCAGTTGTTTACAGCCTGCAATAGCGGATACGCAGAGCGTAACGCCGATGGCATCCTCGGGAATGCCGAGTGACGCCAGGGAAGGGCTGACTTCATACAGACCATTTTGGACGTCACCGCTGTTCCAGTCGGTCGTATGCCAATGGCCTGTCAAGTCCAGCCATTGGATCGAAAAGTTCATGACAAAAATGCCGCTGTTAAGGCAACCAATGCGTTCGACTTGTTTCATGTTGGTTTCCTGTTACGTGGTTTTTAACGTCAGGTGAGTTGAGTGTTAAAAAAGAACGTCGGCGCCAACTTCTAACGGCAAGTCACGAAAAGTGGGGCCTCAGATCCCTGGGTAAAACAGATGCGCACCCCTGCGCCCTGTCTGTTGGCGGCAGGGTGTTTTGACTGCTTATCTGGATTGCACGGCTTAGAGGCGATGGTGAACACAGAAATCAAACAGGTCGCCTCGCGCCCCGTTTACTGATAACTGTCAAGTGAGTGGGCGTTTAATCGCGCACTGACCTACTTCACTGCATAGATGGAGTGTTCTGCTTTCTGCTTATAACGTCCAACACAAGGTTGGTACATATCTGGGCGGGAGCCTACGTGGCTGCGGGTGGGGTCCTTCCTGATACTGAGCAGAGGTTAGTCGCGCTGCAGATGGCCTGCCAGCGCGACAGAAAACTATTTAGCTATATGCAGCATTCCTGAAATAACAGACATTGCGGTGCCTGCCCTTGGTAGGCAGTGCACCCCCTGGGCCTATCCATGGCCGGCGGCGTTGCACTGTCTGTTCTCAACGCATATGCAAAATAATCGGGCTGCTGCTCGCCGGGTCCGTATGCCCGCGCAACTTGCTTACGGCCTTCGCATCGACCGCTCCGCCGTGGTTGCCCCAGGTACCGCGCACGTAGCTCAGCACGTCGGCGATTTCCTGGTCGGACAATTGCTCACGAAACGCTGGCATGCGGTAGGCGTCCGGCAGGCCGGCGGTGACCACGCGTTGCGAGCCGTTAAGGGTGATGTTGATCGCCGAAGCATTTTCCTTGGCCAAGGCCGAGGTGGCGCCTGCCAGGGGTGGCATCCAGTCGGGTTGGCCTTTGCCGTCGAGGCCATGGCAGGAGGCGCAGCGGGTGGCGTACGTGTGGGCGCCGGGGGCATCCGAGCGCGCCGTGATTGCTTGGTACTGCCAGGGGCTGCCGTCACGCTGCGGGTCGCCGGGCAGTGACTTGAGATAGCGAGCGATCGCGGCCAGGTCATCGTCCTGCATGAACTGCGTGGAGTTGTTGAAGGCTTCGGTCATCGAGCCATAGACCACGGCATGCTGGTTGCGACCGGTCTTGAGGAACTGCACGATCTGCTCCTCACTCCAGCGGCCCAGGCCGGTGTTGTGGTCTTGGCGCAGGCTGGGGGCGTACCAGCCGTCGAGCAGGGCACCGGCCAGGAATGGCGCGCCGGATTCGTCCAGGGCTTTCTCGTTGAACGCTAGCCCGCGTGGCGTGTGGCAACTGCCGCAGTGGCCGGGGCCTTGCACGATATACGCGCCACGGTTCCACAGCGCATCCTGGCCTGGCTTGGCAGCATAGGTCGCGGTCGGTGCGAACACGCCGTTCCACAGGGCGATGGGCCAACGCAGGTTGAGCGGCCAGGGAATGCCGCTGGGCAGGTTGGGCTCATTGGCCGGTTGCACGCCTTTCATGAAAAATGCGTACAGGGCCTGGATGTCGTCATCGCTGAGTTTGACGTAAGACGGGTAGGGCATGGCCGGGTAGAGCCTTCGCCCACCCGGCGCCACGCCGTGGCGCACCGCGCGGTCGAAGTCGGCCAGGCTATAGGTGCCGATGCCATGCTCGCGGTCGGGGGTGATGTTGGTGGCGTGGATCGCTCCCAGCGGCGTGGCCATTTCCAGGCCGCCGGCGAAGGGCGTCTTGCCTGGCAGGCTGTGGCAGGCCACGCAGTCACTCACGCGGGCGACGTATTCGCCGCGGCTGACCAAGGCGGGGTCGAAACTGGTGGCCTGTTGCTGTTCAAAAGGCGAGGCAGGCTCGCGGGTGACATACCAGGCCAGCAGGCCGGCGGCGACCACGCAGGGCAGCACCAGCCACCCTGCGGTTCTTGCGAATCGGCGGTTATTCATGGGCATTCCCTGTCGGTTAGCTGAAGGTGTAGCGGCTCAAAGGCAGACTGCGGATGCGCTGGCCGGTCAACTGCGCCACGGCATTCGCCACGGCGGGGGCCACAGCTGGCAACGGCGGTTCGCCGATGCCACCCATCTTTTCGCCGCTCTCTACGATCTTCACGTGGACCTGCGCCATACGCGAAGGCGGCAGCACCGGATAAAGGTCGTAGTTGCGCGCCCGTGGCTTGCCATCCACGTACACCGCTTCCTCCAACAGGGTTTGCGACAGGCCCAAGGCCACGGCACCGTTGACCTGCGCCTCCACAATCGCCGGGTTGACGATACTGCCCGGGTCAATCGCTTGCCAGATGTGATGAACCTTGACCTGGCCGTTCTCGATCGACACCTCGGCCACCACCGCTGCATGGGAGCCAAATGGCGAAGCCATGGCTACGCCGCGTGCACGGCGGGTGCCGTCTTCGGCGGTGTAAGGCCCACGCTTCCAGCCGCCAGACAGCTCGGCGGCCGCCTGCAGCAGGGTGGTCAGGCGCGGGTTGTCGCGCAGCAGGTGCAGGCGCAGTTCATAGGGGTCATGGCCGCCTTTGTCGGCCAGTTCGTCCAGGAACGCTTCGTAGAAAAAGTCATTGAGCGAGTTGCCCACCGAACGCCAGTAACCGAGCATGGCCGGGCCTTTGACGTAGATCTGCGCGATGCGTTTGTTGGGGATCGCGTAGCTCTTGCCCGACAAGCCTTCCAAGGCGGTAGGGTCGATGGCGTCGCCCTGTTTGCCGGCGATGGCTTCGGTGGGGCCTTCGGTGGCGCTTACCGCTTCGATGGCCACAGGCAGGCCTTTGTCATCCAGCGCGGCGCGGAACTTGACCACGGCGACCGGGCGCAATACATCGCGCACGAACTCTTCTTCACGGCTCCAGATCAGTTTGATCGGCCTGCCCACTGCCTTGGCCAGCGCAATGGCCTGCGGGTACGGATTGGCGGAGTCATACAGGAAATGCCGGCCAAAGAAGCCGCCCAGCAGCGGTGAGTGCAGGGTGATTTGCTCAGTGCTCAGGCCGGTGCGTTTGGCGATGTCGGCACGGAACATATCCGGCGCCTGGTTAGGCAGCCACACCTCCAGCGTGCCGTCCGGGTTAAAGCGTGCCAGGGCTGAAGGCGGCTCCAGCTGGGCATGGTTGAGGTACTGGTTGTGGTAGGTGGCTTCGACACGGGTCTTGGCGCTGGCCAGTGCGCCGGGCACATCGCCTTCGTTTTCGTCATCGCGGGCCGGGCCTTGCTGGGCGGCCAGGAAGTCGCGGTACTTGTCGCTGGAAAAATCCGCCGGCATCGCCCGCACAGTGGAGTCGGCGGCGGCTTCAAGCCATTCCACCTGGATGGCTTCGACGGCCCGCTTGGCATGCCACCAACGTTCGGCTACCACCGCCACGGCGCCGGGCAGGGTGTGAACCGAGTGCACGCCTTGCATGGCTTGCACCTGCGCCTGGTTGCGCAGGCTGCCCACGGTCATGCCCAAACGCGGCGCGTGTTGGACCGCCGCGTGGAGCATGCCGTCGATTTTCAGGTCGATGGTGTACTGCGCCTTGCCGGTGGATTTGTCATAGGCATCCAGGCGCTTGACCGGCTTGCCGATCCAGCGGAACTGGCTCGGGTCGCGCAGGGTAATGCTGGCCGGGTCGGGTACCGGCATATCCAGGGCGCGCCCGGCCAGTTCGCCGTAGCCCAGGGAGCGGCCGGAAGCGGCGTGCACCACGCGTCCGGGCTGGGTGGTCAGCTCGCTGAGCGGTACACGCAGTTGCTCTGCGGCGGCTTGCATCAGCATCGCACGGGCGAGGGCGCCGAGGCGGCGCATGGTCGGGTAGCTCATGCGCACCGACATACTGCCGCCGGTGATGCGCATGCCATTTTCCATCACCACGTAGGCTTCGCCGGGCGGGGCCGCTTCGACGATGAACGTGGCCGGGTCGGCATCCAATTCTTCACCGACGATCTGCGCCATGGCGGTGTGGGTGCCTTGGCCGCCTTCCATGAACGGGCTGAGCAAGCGCACGCTGCCGTCGGCACGAATCTCCAGGAAGGCGGGCACTTGAGTGCCGCGTTCAGCGGCGGCAGCGGTCGCGGCTTGCACACGGGAGGTGCCCAGCGGCAAGCCGAAACCGATCACCAGCGCGCCCACGGCGGTGCTGGCCAGGAAGCGGCGACGGGACAGGTTGATCGGTTCGCCCAGGGTAACGCCCGGCATGATCTCGTTAGTATTCATCAGGCGGTTTCCTTCCCAGCGGCCAAGGCGTCCATGGCGGCATGGATGGCGTTGTAGGTGCCGCAACGGCAGAGGTTGACCATCGCCGCGTCGATCTGCGCCTTGGTCGGCGCGGGGGTGTGCTTGAGCAGCGCGGTGGCCGCCATCACCTGCCCGGACTGGCAGTAACCGCATTGCGCCACTTGGTGTTCGACCCAGGCTGCAACGACACGCTTGCCCACGTCATCGGCCTCCACGGCCTCGATGGTGGTGATCTCGCGACCGACCACGCCGGCCACGGGCGTCACGCAGGCGCGCACCACATTGCCGTCCACCAGCACCGAACAGGCGCCGCACTGGGCCAGGCCGCAGCCGTATTTGGTGCCGGTCATGCCCAGGTTATCGCGGATCACCCACAACAACGGGGTGTCGGCTTCGGCATCGACCTGATAGGCCTTTTGGTTGATACGTAATTCCATGCGGGCTCACCTGCTGATCATCGGTTGGTGGTGCTTTTTCTTATCAGGGACGTGCGCGGTGGCATGCCCTGGTGTCGCTCATGGGCGACGGGTTATGGCGGCGGGGTTGAGAACCGGTTTCATCTTGGCCACGCGCGCATGGTTGGACTCTAGACCACGGCGCAAGGGGTATCTATCCCGGTAGGCGATAAGTCGGAGGATCAGGCAAGTATTCGCGAGGATTGAGCGATAGAAGCGGTGGCTGATCCGAGATTTTGGCTGATGTCCCGGCATCCCTGTGGGAGCTGGCTTGCCTGCGATGGCGGCCTGCCAGCCGACACCAATCTACCTGACACCCCAAGATTCAAAATGTGGGAGCGGGCTTGCTCGCGAAGGCGGCCTGACAGGCGACACAGTTGGATTGTGTACATATCCATTGCTGCGGTAACGGCCCCTTAGGGTTCCGCCCTGACGGCGGCCTGCGCTTGACCGATTTTCGACCAGCGGCACGCTTGCATGGTCGTCGCAGTGACTCCCTTCTCGTGCGGGGAAAA
>JAAIGE0100289716.1_pt1 | contig 17707 bp, 20 predicted proteins | sample 6487951 | NCBI WGS metagenome assembly JAAIGE01 (sample SAMN13974128, study PRJNA590717) | phyllosphere metagenome | biome: tomato field; feature: multiple bacterial spot infested tomato fields; material: tomato leaves; isolation source: leaves from tomato fields | host: Solanum lycopersicum ...
GCCAAGCATTTTTCACAAACTCCTGCGGGCACTTTTGAGCGCTATCTATCTATTCATTACCGGGCTTGGGCGCGATCAGTTCCTTCTGCTCAGGTAGCGGACCGGGACGGAAGCGCCCTCCCGCTTGCGCTTGCGACACGGCAAACTGCACATCATCTTCAGTATCGGACTGACTCCTAATCGAGCTTTGCCTCTTCAATCCTTGCAATACACCCTGTGTCTCCCGATGAGTCGCCGACTCTTGCGTCGCTTGCTCATTCGTGGTCCGACCAGCGTGTTGCTCGACAACATATTCGCTCGCTTTCCCACTGGCACCTGTGACGTTGAAGCATCCCATATAAGAACTCCTACTTGAGAGTGCGGGCTGCTAACTTCTCACGAAAAGCGTAAACCTGCTTTCGCCAAGCGAAAAACTCTTTGGACTAGCGAAATTGTGCCTAGTGATCGGGCGCAGCTGAAAACTAAACAACGTGCCTGGACCTCGTGGGTAAATGTGCTGCCGTGTGTGTAAACACTACGTTATTCAGTGGAATGTGGATCCGGGAGATGTGGGGAGGTCGGTGTGCGAGGCTGCTATGGGGTCGATGCCGCCGCAGGCGTCATGATCGGCGGGGCCACGTCCACGACCAGTACGGCCACGCGCTAGAGGAGGCTACCCACCGCGTCGAGTCGGTCAAATTTCAATTCAGCGCGAGGCCTATGCAGAGGGACGGTAGAACTTCTCGAAAACCCTTTTCCGACAAAAAGTTAGCTCATTTTTGGCTGTTTTTACGCGAATCCCTGCCGACCCTCCAATACGGCTTTCTTTATGATGGAATTCAACATAGGAAGTCTCTAGCGGTCCACTTGGGTATACCTAAACGTACCATCAAATTTACGGGTGGCCCAAAACATTTTTATGGACTTAAACGGGCCACCTGAAATGGGCCAGCCTAAATGGACCATTCACGGCGCGATCAAAAGCGGGCGGGTTTGCAGAGGAGGGGGAGGGCGGCTCCCTGTCGTCGGCGGGAGCGTTGTCCTCGGCCCTGAAGCCCCGCGTCTGCGGGTGAGGCGTTCTCCGTAGGGGGTTCCCCCCTACACCCCGGTCGGGCACCTGGTCGTCAGCAGCGCCGGCGGCGACGGCCTGCACGTGGGCAGTGCCGGCACAATTTATGCTTCAGACAAAGGCTTGAGCGGTGCGGCCAGCGCTTGGCACACCTGGGAAAGCGGTGCTGCCAGGGGCAGGGCAGGGGGCGCGAAAACGCGGACGCGATCGCCGTCGATGACCAGCGAAAAAGGAATCGACTCGCCTAGTAGCGGTGAGGCAATCGGGATCTTCGGTGGATCCATGAAAAGTGCGGTGCGCAGCAGCGCGCCGTGCTTGTCGCGGTAATCGGCCAGGCCGCGGATCCTAGAGCCGATGCACGCGGCGAACGGACAATCCGGCGCTTGCGCCTCCAACGCGAAGCGGGCCAGGCCTGCGGCGTGCACCTGCACGCCGTAGCGCCCAGTGGCGCATTCGGACAGCGCGGGATGCTCGATGAAGGTTGCCAGGTAGGCGACCGTCTCGACGGTCGCAACGTCTGCCGTCTGGCCGGCGCTGCCGGCGTTGTTGTGGGCGACCAGACCGGCGATGGCCAGTAGGATCCCGCCTGCGGGAATCAGCACGCAGGCGGCCTTCAAGGGATCAGCGCGAACAGGGCGCGCTCGATCTTCTCTGCCGGCATGCAGGCGTCCGTCAGGACGCGCACGGCCACGTCGCTGGCCAGCTGGTAGGCGGCACGCTCTGCCTGTTGTTTCTTGCCGCCCTCACTGGCCAGCAGCGCCAGGCGCATGATCCTGCTTCGGCTGCTCCTGGATCCGCTCTTAGATTTCCTCGCGGTGCACGGGCTCGCTATGCGGGCCGTGATCCCGGTCGCCGATGTAGAGGCTTCCCCATCGCAGCGCGTCAGAATCAGCATGATTTCGCTCCTTGAAGGGCCTCCGCCGCCGGGGCAGGGTGGCGGAGGCCTGGTGGTAATGGGCCAACACTCAATTCCCCGGCGTCGTTCATGCGCCGGGGTCTTTTTATGCAGCTTTGCGTTGTGCCGCCCGCAGCTGGCGGACCTTCTCAAAGCTGTAGGCGTTCAACGTTCTTGCGCCTTTCAACGCAGCCTCGCCGCAATGCCACAAGGCGACGGAGCCGAGAAACGCGACCACGGTGAGGCGGATCATCGGCCAGTTAGTCGGGGACGAAAGCCAGTAACAGGCCACCGCGCCGACGATGCCGACGCCGCCCAGCAGGATTAGCAGGATCCGCGCTGGCCAGAGCAGCGGCGAGAGGATCGCCGCCACGGCTGCTGCGGCGGCGCCGACCAGCCACCAGGCCCAGCAGCCCTTCTCGCCCGCGCCCTGGCGCGGCTTGGCGGGACCAGGGCGGCGGGGACGGGGGCGCTGGAAGGGAATGACCTTGCCCATTTCACTTGATCTTCAAATCGTCCAGGCTGTGGCCTTCGCCAGCCAGGTATTCGGAAACCCAGTTGGGTTTCCGGCCCTTGCCGGTCCAGGTGAATTTCGACTTGCTGGGGTGCCGGTACATCGCCCGCGACCGCGCCGGCCCACGTGCCGGCAGCTGAAACAGGACGGTCAAGTCGGCGACCGAGAAGCCGGCTGCTTCCAGGACTGCAATCACCTGGCCCTTGACCGCTTGCCGCTCCCGCTCCTTAGCATTGGCCTTTTGCTTGTCAATTTCCTGCTGTAACAGCGTGAGTTGCGACACGGACAAGGCCGTGAGGTCGAGATTCGCGGGCAGTACGTCGGGCTGGTCTTTTGCCATTGAAGGCTCCTTGGCGGGCAGGCCTGAACCGTCAGACCTAAATCAGTTATTTAAAAATGATTCGTCATTCATTGAAGATTGTCAACCGGCCTCAAGGTCAGGGACAAGGCTGTGGAACTGCGGCCGTTTTACGCCCCGATTCGGGCCTCGATCAATCGTCCAGCTCGTGGAGTAGGCCGTTCTCGTAGATGTACGGCAACAGGTCATTGCCATCGCGCAAACCCAGCTTGTTGAGGCCGTTGTATTTGTGCGTGGTCACTGTGCTGTAGCTGCGGCCCGTGGATTCCACGATGTCGTGCGCCTTGGACCCACGGCAGAAGGCGACGAGAACCGCGCGTTCGCTGTCGGTCAATGTGGACCAAGCGTGCTTGCTCACGCTGTCCAGGTCGATATGGCTGTCGGTGTAGGTCTGGCCCTTGGCCACGCCATCCAGCGCGTCGATGAGTTCGGCGGTCGGGCTGGTCTTGGCGACATAACCGGCCGCCCCAGCTTGCATCACCGCACGCGCGAGAAACGCGCTTTCCTCGGCCGTGTAGACCAGGACCTTGAGCGCAGGATTGGTTGCCAGGATGGCGCGCACCAATGAGACTCGCTTGAGGCTGCCCGGCATTACCAGGTCTAGCACGACGATTCGTGGCGTAGATACCTGTTCAGAACAAGCTGCCAGAAGCGCGGCGCTGGTATTGGCTGTGCTGAAGCGCGAGGCTGCCACGCCCAGCTGGTCGGCGAGCATAAGACTGACGGCGAGTGTCACCGAATGGTGGTCATCGGCGATGATGTAGGAAAAGCCGGCAACGCCTAATTGCATGGCGGCTGTGGCCGCCGTTCCGCCGACCACTGCTAAGTGGCTGGCGGCGGGCGTCGGGGCAGTCATGGGCTTATTCATTATGGCAGGCTGGTAATTGGTATGGGTTATATCCCACCCGTATCCGCCATGAAATTGGGAAAACTACGAGGCCCCGCTACCTAAAAACTAAATGGCGTCGAGTGACCGTAACGCGTCTGTTCGCGCTTGCCAAGCCGAACGGCGGGGCTGCCAACCAAGCTCTCTCCTGGCCTTGTCACACGAGACAGTTGCGGTAGTGTTCAACATGGAGATGAGCGTCGGTAGGTCGTTCTTCATCACGGTCTGCGCCAGCACGGCAGACAACCGAACGATTGAAAACGGCATCCGCCGGATCTTTCGCCCTTCCTCCTGGCCCCTTCGGATGTAATCGCCGCCAAGCGCGATCACATCGTCGGCTGCGACGTTATAGATACCCTGCGCACCCTTCTTCAAGGCCGCCAAGATGGCGTCTACCACGTCGGCTTCATGCACGACCTGCTGCTTGGGCTGGCTTTGGCCGAAGTCCAGCCATACCGGCAGCAGGAAAATCTCGCGTAGGAACTTCTGCGCGTGGGCCCCTACTATGAGGTGCGCACGGATCTGCACGGCACTGGGAATCTTCGCCGCGAGATAGCGTTCGACCTCGACCTTATGATCTGCATACGCGAACCAGGACGGCGGGTTTGGCTTCGCTTCCTCGGTCATGTTTTCGCCCGTGCCATAGACTGAAACGCTACTCAGGTTCAGGAACGTTCCGATCCCATTGGCAATGGCAGCGTCGATGACGTTCTGGCTGCCACCGACATTGATTTCGGTCATTTTCGGCAAACTCATCCGACCGCGCTTGACGGCAAAAGCTAGGTGAATCACCGCATCATGCCCGCGCATGAGGTCATGGACTTCGGGGTTGCGCATATCCATCGTGACGTGGGTGAACTTCGGATCAGCGAAGCCAGGCTCCACGATATCTATACCCGTGACGCTCGTCACAGAGGTGTCTGCAACAAGAGCAGGCAGCAGGACGCTTGCTAGGCAACCGGACGATCCGGTGAGGAAAATTTTCATTCGGCGTAGGCATCGGTTGGGAGTGGAGCAATTAGCGTACTGGAACATGCCTGCTCCACGCTCGCTAACAGTTTCTCCGGGTGGATGGGTTTACCAAGCGCAGCGTCCAACAGGCCATCAGACAAGGGCTGCTCAAAGACAAGTGCCCGGTCATCCGCAGCATCCGCGCTGAGAGCTATGATCTTGGCCCCTGGATTACGTGCCCGGATCGCCACGGCTAGCTCAATGCCGTTCATCTCCGGCATCCGGTAATCCAGAACATGCACGTCGTAGTGATTGCCGGCGTCGATGGCGGCCAAGGCTTCTACACCCCCTCCCGCCGCGTGTACGTGATAGCCGGCCTCCCGCAGTACGGCGGACCAGGCGCTGCGGCTTTGGAATTCGTCGTCCACAAACAAGACTGCAGCCGCACGTGCAAATGCTGTCCGCAGGGGCACAGCCGCTCGCGGGCGACTGTCAGTGTCCTGGAGCATGGCTGCGGGTGCTGTCAATCGAAAGGTGGAACCTTCGTCGGTGCTGTTCAAGGTGACTTGCCCGCCAACAACCTCAATCGTGTCGCGAACAATCGAAAGGCCCAGCCCAAGGCCATCAGCGCCAGTTGACGACCCCGCCCGATGAAACCTCTGGAAGACAAGCTGCTGCTGAGATTCTGGAATTCCGAACCCATTGTCGGCGACGACAAAACTTAGCATCGTTCCTTCGTAGTCAGCCCTAAGTTCGATCCTGTCGCCGCCGGAATGTTTTGCGGCGTTGTTCACTAGATTGATGAGGCAGATTGACAGTGCATGCACTGCACCGGAAAACATGCCGAATGACCCCGCATTGTTGATCGTGATCTGTGCGCCATTGACTGCTGCAAGCGGCTTTACGATTGTCGCCACCTGGCGCAGCAAATCGACAGGATCGAACTTTTCGTGATGCTCTTCGTAGGTGAGGTCTTCGGAGGCGGTCTTTCCAAGAATTGCACGGATTTGCCGTGTGAGTTGGTAGGCGTTGATGCGTATCCCGTCAATCGGCGGTGGCTGTAGGCCACAATAGCCGATGATCGAGCTGACAGGCGTCAACAGGTCGTGCGAAACGTTGCTAATGAAGCGGGTTTTGGTCTTGTTCGCTTCATCCAGTTCCCTGTTGGCCGCATCAAGCTGTTCTAACAGCTTGATGATCCGTGTCATCGGCGCGAGCTGCATCAATGGAACGACTGCGAGCGTTACTAACAAGGAGAGAAAGACCCCCCAATCTGTCCAGCTCGTGACTAGGCCAGAGACAACAAACGTCACCGTGGTAAATACCATGCCGAGCTTGAGGTAAAGCGGCTCCTGGTAACGGATGCCGTAGCCGATCCCGATCCACAACAGGACCGCGAAAAGGCCCATGAAGGAACTGCCCATTCCGACCATCACCAGGCCGATGATGAGACAGTCGTAGGCAAGCGCTCCGATCTGCCGAAGCCTGTCTGGCCCGACGCGCCGCCACGCCATGAACACCCAAAAAAAAGTCGCTAGCAGCGCAAAAAGCGAAATTTCGCGCAGGTATGGAGTGTTCTGTATCGAATAGCAGTAGATTCCGCATATGATGAAGATGCCAAACCGGAAGTAGGCTTGGTTGACCTCTTGCCGGATGGGGTTAACGCAATACCGTCGTTCAAGATGACGCAGGATCTTCTTGATCGGCCCTGCCTTGCGGGTGGCGGCCGCTTCGGCATGCTTGGGAGTTTGGGAATTATCCACATGCTTGGGAGTTTGGGAATTATCCATGTGGGTTCTAGTCGTCGATGACTCGCCTTCCAGCATCATCTTCATCAGTGAAGCGCTACGCTCGCTAGGGCATAGCGTGCTTACGTGCACTAATGGAAGTTCGGCGTTGGAGACGCTGCAAGCGATGGAGGTAGATGCGGCGCTGGTGGACTATCACATGCCTGGCATGAATGCCGCCGCCTTCATCGCGACACTTCGGAAGCAAACGAAATCGGCAACTGCTGCAACGCCCGTCGTCGTGATGACTGCGGACGCTTCGCCGAAAGTAGCTAGGACTGCGCTCTCGATGGGGGCTGCCGCTGTACTTCATAAGCCGCTCGGCTTAAACGAACTGGTGGCGGCGATCGATGCCGTAGATCTAAAGTCGCAACGATAATCCGCGAGGGCTGTTGCCGCAGCCGCAGCCACCAATCGGAATTGTGTTGCCATCTCCGCCCTGCATTCCCCTTGCATTAGCGGACCTAATAGGCCGGTGCATGCGACGATGAGCGCGTGATCGCCGATTGGTGCGACTGCGTTCTTGAGAGCATGCACCTGCGCAAACAGTTCTTCGCTCCTTGTTGTCGGGTCGGCGACGGTGCAGTGCTTTACGATTTCGTCCAATTCTTGAAGGATAGCGTCGGCATAGTTGGCCGCTGCGGCGGGATTGATTCGCGCTAGCGTCGCCAAGTTTGAGCCGGGGTCGATCTTGACCACCATCATGTAGTTAGCCTCGTAAATTTCCCAATTTTCATTTCCTACCTATGCACCCAGGATGTGCTTGGGCCGTTGTCGCTTGCCTGGCATCCGGGCAGCGCAGCTGCAAGCCTGTTGACAACAATCGTTTAGTGATAAATGATGCATCAGATGCTCAATATTGCATAAGCGAATTTAGCCAATGGCATTCCGAATTCTGGGACTTCTGGTGGGCTTGTTCTGCGCGATGATGGCACCAAACGCGCCGGCACAGTCCGTTCAGGAATTTGAAGCCCTGGCCCGCCAGTGCGCCCCGTCCGTCCATCCCGCCACTCTAGCCGCGGTCGTGAAGACCGAATCCAGCTTCCGGCCCTACGCCATTAACATCAACGGCAGCCGGCAGTTGCCGCGCCAGCCGGCAAACCAGGCAGAAGCCATCGCAACGGCCGAATACCTATTGGCCAACGGCTACAACTTCGATTCAGGCCTGGGGCAAATCAACAGCACAAACGTCCGCAAGTTCGGCATGGCCTGGACGGAAGTGTTTGAGCCGTGCGCCAACCTAACGGCTGCGGCCCGGGTCCTGACCGAATGCTTCGTGCGCGCCTCCGACGGCGAACCGAACGATCAAGCGGCGCTGCGCAATGCGCTGTCCTGCTACAACACCGGCAACTTCACGCGCGGGCATGCCAATGGCTATATCGGCCGCGTCGAACGCTCTGCCGGCACGATTCCTGCGGCCGTGGTCCCGGCGCTTCTTCCCGATGGCCAATCCCACGAACCGGCGGTGGCCACGGTCACAGAAACCACCCCGCCGGCCTCGCGGCCCATCGCTGACGTTGGCCCTGACGCCTTTGGCCGGGGGCGCAGCGACGCCTTCGGCCGGGCTTCCGCTAGGTCGCGGATGGAACGAGAACTGCAAAGCGAATCGGCCGCCATCACTGCGGCTAGCACTACATCAACAGGAGCGGATCGACCCATCACTCTCCCAGGATCGAATTTTGCAGATTGACGCTTCACTATGTAAATAGTGAAACGGACAAACCGCAAGGCAGCGCTTACGCTGGCCCGTTAACTTAGGCCAACGGGAGTGCTTGCAATGAAGCTTATTCAATCGCCTGAACTCGATCTGCTGCTTACCCACAGCACCATCGAGGAATGCTCGGTTATCGAGACAAAGGACCGCGCCTGGACGTTCGTGCTCCACGTGCGCAATCACAAGGATGGGTCGGTGTCGGAATACCGGCTTGTGAGTCAAAGGGGCAGGAAGCGGGAATGGAGCGATCCACGCGCGATGTTCCGGCTTCTACGCGACCACTACAACGTCCAGAAAGGACATTTCCAACTGAGGTAGATATGAAAGGCACCCCCGCGCGTTTCGCCGATTACAAGACCGCTGTCGCTTCCTCCCTGCTCCTGGCAATCGTTGCCGCCGATGCCGACGCCCAGGGACTGGCCAAGGCCAAAGGTTTCCTGAACTCGCTCAAGGACAATCTGCTGTCCTTCGTTCCCATCATCGCCATCTGCGCCGGCCTGGTCCTAGTCATCCTCTACTGGTTCAACGTGATCCAGAAAGAGGGTTTCATCAAGTGGATCGTGGGCCTCATCATCGCCGGCTCTGTCGCAGAAATCGTTGCACTGTTCGTCACCTAAGTTCAGGTGACGAACATGGACGAGAACGACAAGAAGCCAGCCACGTCATTCCCGCTGTTCAAAGGCGCAACGCGCACTCCCATGTTCATGGGAGTGCCATTGCTTCCTTTGATCCTCGCCGTTTTCTTCGTCTTCATCGTGGCGATGACGGTCAGCATTTTCTGCTGGGCGCTACTCATCCCGATCATTTTCGTCATGCGGCAAATCGTCAAGCACGACGACAAGGCGTTCGGCACTTGGGGTCTGTGGATCGATACCAAGCTGCGCAACACGAACAAGAGGTTCTGGAACGCCTCGTCGTATGCGCCCGCTACTTACAAGCGCAAAAGGAAGAAGTATGTCCGCTGAAATTGCTACGAGAAAGGAACTGGACGCCGAAAAGGCCATATCCAGCTTCATCCCGTACACCAGGCATGTTACCGATACGATCCTCGGAACAGCGGCCGGCGACTTGCTGACCGTGTTCAAGCTGTCCGGGCGTTCGCACCTCAGCGCAGACTACGAAACGCTCATGAACTGGGTGCGCGACCTGAACACTGTGTTCAAGGGCGCGGCTTCCGACCACCTGGCGCTATGGACGCACATGGTGCGCCGCCGAGTGACGGAGTATCCCCAAGCGCACTACGACAACACCTTTTGCGCGCAGTTCGACATGAAATACCGCGCAATGTTTACCGAAAAGTCGCTCATGGTGAACGAGCTTTACCTGACCGTGATCCATCGCGCGATGCCGGATAAGACGCTGGCGCTCCTGGCCAAGTTCGAGAAGCAAAGCACGCGGGAAAAGATCGAACGCCAGCAGTCCGCGGTGAAGGATCTAGAGGAACTTCAACGCCTGTTCTTCTCGTCGCTCAAGCGCTACGGCCCCGAAGTCCTGAGCACCTACAAGTGCGTCCACGCGCTGACGGACGTGACGGCAGATGATGGCACCGTACACCAGGAGGAACAGCGTATCGAGTTGGCCGATTGGTGGGAGCGCGAACGGCTCAGGTTCCCCCGCAAGCCCGACGACGGCCGTAGCGAACTTGAGTTCGCAGAGGCCGCCGCGGCGGCCGACAATCTGCCCGTGTATCTGTACTCGCGGCCAGCCGAGTTCCTGGCGCGCCTGGTCAACGGCGAACAACTGCCGATGCCGGTGACCTTTGCGCACTTCCGCGAAACGATGCCGCAGAACCGCATAAATTTCTCGTCCTGGGGTGAGTTGGGCGAGATTCGCACACCCACGCGCACGCGCTTTTTCGGCATGGTTGAGGTCTTCGACTACGAGAAGCGCACAGAGCCGGGCCACCTCAACACGTTCCTGAAAGCGCCTTACGAGTGCGTGCTGACGCAAAGCTTCTCGCTGCTATCGCGACACGCTGCCAGGGGCCAGCTTGAACGCCACCGTCAGCACCTGGTTGACTCAAATGATCCGTCCAGCGATCAGGTCAACCAACTGACCGTGGCTCTCGATCAACTCATGGCCGGCGAGTTCGCGTTTGGGGAGCATCACGCCACGCTGACCGTCTTCGGCGACACGCCGGCTGAAACCCGTGATCTGATGGAGAAGGCGCGCTCGGCCTTCTTCGATGTGGCCATCGTTCCCCAGGTGGTCGGCCTGGCGTTGGAAGCCGCGTATTGGGCGCAGCTGCCTTGCAACTGGAAGTACCGCCCGCGTCCGGCGCCGATTTCGTCGCAGAATTTCCTTAGCTTCTCGTCGCTTCACAACTACATGGCTGGCAAGCCGGCCGGCAACCCCTGGGGTCCGGCCGTCACGATGTTCAAAACGGACGCCGGCACGCCGCTCTACTTCAACTTCCACGCGACCGATCTCGACGAGGACAACGAAGGCGACCGGCCGGCTGGCCATACCATCGTCACCGGCATGACGGGGCAGGGCAAAACCGTCCTGCTGGGGATCCTGCTTGCCCAGGCCGGCAAGTTCCGGCCGTCCGTCGTGGTGTTCGACAAGGACCGCGGCATGCAAGGCACCGTCATGGCGATGGGCGGCAAGTATTTCCCGCTCGCCATGGGACAAGCCACCGGGATGAATCCCCTGCAGCTGGATCCCAGGCCGGAGAACATCATCTTCCTCAAGGCGCTCATCAAGCAGTTGGCCGAGTCATCGGGGGATCCGGTCAACCACAACGATGAAGTGGAGATTTCCCGCGCGATAGATACGGTGATGTTCCGCCTGGACAAGCCGCTGCGCCGTCTCTCTCTGCTGCTGCAAAATCTGCCGAACCCAATGCCGGACCCGAACGATCCGAACCCGCGGCCGACCGTGCATGCGCGACTGCTCAAGTGGGCCGAGGGCGGGGAGTACGGCTGGCTGTTCGACAACGAAACCGACGATATCGACCTGACCAGGTATCGCCTCTACGGCTTCGATTACACCGACTTCCTGGATGTGCCGATCATCCGCACGCCCATAATGATGTACCTCATGCACCGCACGGACGCGATGTTGAACGGCCAGCCGTTTATCAAAGTCATGGACGAGTTCTGGAAACCCCTGGAAGACGCGATCTTTGTCAAGTGGTCGAAGGACGGCTTGAAGACCATCCGCAAGGAAAACGGTCTCCTAGTGTTCGCTACCCAGGAACCGGGCGACGCCCTCGAAAGCCCGATTGCGCGCACGATCATCCAGCAGTGCGCCACGCAAATCTTCCTGCCGAACCCCATGGCCTCCCGTGCCGACTACGTGGAAGGCTTCAAGCTGACCGACGCCGAGTTCGACCTGGTGAAGTCGCTTCCCCAGGACTCGCGCAAGTTCGTCATCAAGCAGGGCGGTTGCTGCGCCGTGGGCACGATCAACCTGGTTGGGTTCGGCGACGAATTGCTGGTGCTGTCGTGTTCCCCGGACCGGGCCGAGATTATCGAAGCGGTCATCGCTGACGTGGGTGATGACCCCGATCGCTGGGTGCCGGCGTTCGTGAGCCGCGTCAAAACCAAGGAGAAACCGCAATGATCATCCAGCAGTGCGCTACGCAAATCTTCCTGCCGAACCCCATGGCCTCCCGTGCCGACTACGTGGAAGGCTTCAAGCTGACCGACGCCGAATTCCACCTGGTGAAGTCGCTTCCCCAGGACTCACGCAAATTCGTCATCAAGGAGAAACCGCAATGAGACTGCACGCACTAGGAGCCGCGTTGGTCGTGGGCCTGTCGCTGTCGTTCGGTGCCGGCGCGCAAATCCCGGTCACCGATGTGGCGATGAATACACAGACGCAGATGAATCAGACGGCCAACTTCGCTAAGTACGTTGAGCAGGTCGCGCAGCTGAAAAACCAGCTAGAACAGGCCAAACAGCAGTATGAAGCTCTGACCGGCTCGCGCGGCCTGGGTGACCTGTTCAACAACCCGGCGCTGCGCCAGTACCTTCCGCAGGACTGGACAGGTCTCTATGACGCCGTGCAGCGCGGGGACGTGACGGGCATAAGCGGCAAGGTCCAAGACATCATCGACAAGAACAAGAGCGGTTCGATCGCCGATATGTACGCCGACGTGAGCGCTCGCCAGGAACGTCTCGGTGCGGTGAACAAGGCAACAGGCCTAGCCGGTTTCGACGCCGCCATGAAGCGAGCCGATCAGATCCAGAGCTTGATCGGTCAAATCAATGGCACATCGGATCCGAAGGCCATTGCCGAGCTGCAGGCGCGCATCGCTGGCGAACAGGCCCAGGTGTCGAACGAGATGGTCAAGCTACAGCTGGTGTCGATGCTCCAACAGGCAGAGGAAAAGGCCATCGCCGCCAAGGCCGATGCTGTGTACGACAAGCAGATGAGCGGCAGCAACGACGTGCCACGGATGAAGCCGCGGACCTTCTGACCAGTTGTTCAAGGGTATGGCGCACGGATGCGCCGCTCTTGATCGCAGCGCTGGGAGCGCGACCGGATCTTCGCCGGAGCCAGGAAACGCAGCGGATTTCCCCCCGAGCCGGATCCCCCACCAACTGCCAAACCCGAGTTCGCATAACATTAATTATGTCAATACTTAATTAGGTCATTACGTATGAAAATCACTAAGCCCCTGTTTGTCTTACTAATCCTGTTTTCTGTCGCCAGCTGCAAGCCGGATCCATTGGTTCCGGCCCGCGACGTGGCGCACTTCAAGGCGCACCCGGACGAACGCGCCGACGTGCTGGCCAAGTGCGAAGCGGATCCTGGCCAGCTCAAAGAGCACCCCAATTGCGTCAATGCCCGGCAAGCGCAGTGGGACGAGTCGATGAAGTCGAACGACAACGCAGTTCCGCGCCTGCCGTCGAAGAACTGAGCGAAGGGAGGGCGCCGCTATGGCTGGTTTCCACGTATTCCAAGACCTGTTTGCACAGGTCGATGCGATCCTGCAGAACTTCGTGACCAGCGCGTCCGCCAAGGCCGTGGCAATCGTTGCACCTTTTGTGGCCGCGGCCTTCGTGATCGTTCTGCTGTGGGATGCCTTCAACTCCATCATGGGGCGCGGGGAGGAGCCTATATCCAAGCTCATCATGAAGTGCTTGTTCTGGTCCTGCATATTGAGTGCCGCGCTTACGGCCGGTGCTTATCAAAGCAACATCGCAGACATGGTTCGCTCAATGCCGAACGACGTTGCTGCCGAAATGTCGCCAGGCAATGACACCAGCGGCGATTCGGTCGGCTCGCTCTTAGACAAAGTTGCCGATAACGGCATCACCAAGGCCAAAGAAGCGTTCAACGCCAAAACCGGCAATTTCGAGTTCATGAAGGCGCTGACCTATGTGCTTATCGGCGTCGGGATCCTCCTGGCTACGCTGGCGCTAACCGTCAGCGGCGGGGTGATGCTATTCATGGCCACCACTGCGATTTCGTTCCTAGCAGCGCTAGGGCCATTCTTCATTGCAGCCCTGCTGTTTGAATCCACGCGAAATTTTTTCTGGTCCTGGGTTAGCCAGGTCGTCTATTGGGTCGCCTTCATGGTGATGTTCGCGTTGTTCGTGAACTTCACCATGACGATCTTCGATTTCTACATGCAGTCCGTGAAGGTAGACGGCGTGGAGTACAGCTGGGTCGCCACCGCTTTCGCCTGCAAGGTGGTCGCAGTCTTCGGACTCATCATGTTCATCTGGATTCCGAAGATCGCGGCCGGCCTGACGCAAGGCCACGGCGGATCCGTGGCGGGTGCTGTCGGCGGCATGGTCCGAACGGCCTTGACCACCCTCGCCGTCGTCAAGACGGCAGGCGCCGCGGGCGCCGCCAAAGCGGGTATGTCCGCAGGATCCGCAGTCAACAACAGCAGCCCGCCCAGGCAATACAACCGCGCGTAGCGGCATCAGGGAGCAACCGCATGAAAAATTTGATTGTCCTTTTTTTGAGTGCTGGCCTGTGCCTGCTGGCTGGCTGCGCCAGTGATCCGATGAAACCGGATCGTCCGAACGGCAAGCGAGTGCCCATCAATCTGACACCGCCTCCTGTCGAACAGCCGATGACGCCTCCCGCTTCTCCGGCGGGCAAGGCACCCAAGCAAGGGGTAGACCGCAATGGCTAAAGGGAAGATGGTGAAGACCGCCGATTTTGACCGTTATCTGGCCGAGTCGGAGGGCTACGAGAAAGACTGGGTGACCGAAGTGCGCGCCTCCGCCCGCCGCGGCTGGCGTGTCGGCTACGCTGGCCTCCTGGTGGGTGTACTTGGCACCGCGGCCGGTCTTGTGGGGTTTTCGCGCCAGCCCGCCCCGCCTGCTGTCCTGCGCCTGGACACCACCACGGGCGCGGTCGATTACATCGGCACCATGCGCGGCGTGGAGCAATCCTACGGCGAGCAAACGGATAAGTTCTGGATCAACACCTTCATGCTGTGCCGCGAAAGCTACGACTGGCACACGATCCAGAAGTGCTACGACACCGTGGGCCTTATGGCCGCGCCAACAGTCCAGGCCGACTACGCCAAGCTCTACAACGACGACGACGGCCGCCAGGTCAAGTTGGCAAACCGCGTGCGGATCGTGCCCCATATCGTCTCAATCACACCCAACCTGGAAACACACACGGCCACCGTGCGCTTCACGACTCAGGCCGTCTACGACAACGGTGTGAAGGATCCAGAAAAGCGGTATGTCGCCACCCTCGCCTATCGCTACGTGTATGACGCGGCGCTGACCGAAGAACAGCGCAGGGTGAACCTGCTGGGCTTCCAGGTCACCAGCTACCGCGTTGACCCGGAATTCTGAGGGGCCGCCATGAAGAAGACTCTCGTCATCTGCCTTGCCTTCGCGCTATCTGCACCGGTGTACGCCGTCCAGGTGCCAACCCCTTCACCCGACGACACACGGGTCAAGACCGTTGTTTACAACCCGCGTGACGTGGTTCGAATTAACGGCATGGTAGGCATCGCCACGCATATCCAGCTGGAACCAGGGGAACGCTACATCGAGCATGTGTTCGGGGATTCGGAAGGCTGGCACTTCGCAGACAACGGCAATCATATTTTTTTGAAGCCGAAGGCCGAGAACGCCGATAGCAACCTAGTCCTCATCACCGACCGGCGGGTCTACTACTTTGAACTGCACTACTCTGACGTAAAAAAAGCAGGCGACAAGGTGTTCGGCCTGACGTTCGTCTACCCTCAGACGAAGGCGGCAGAGACAGCGCAGGCGATCGAGCGCAAGCGCGTGGCCGAAGCCTTCCAAACGCCTCGACCGATCAACACCGGCTACACGATGACGGGCAAGCGCGAGCTTGCGCCGGTCAACGTGTGGGACAACAAGCAGTTCACGTTCTTCCGCTTCGCCGGCGCAGTCGATATCCCTTCGATCTTCATGGTCAACCCGGACGGCTCAGAAAGCATCGTCAACCACCACGTGCAGGGCACTGCGAACGATACCGTCGTTGTCCACAAGGTGGCCAAACAATGGCTGCTTCGCCTCGGTCCCGCGGCGCTGTCGGTGTTCAACGAAGCCTACGACCCGGTAGGCGTGAGCAACACCAGCCGCACGGCTTCGCCCGAAGTGATCCGCGACGTTGTAGGGGGTAACCAAGAATGAGCCGCGAGAATGTGATTGACGCCGTTTCGACGGCAGACGAAGCCGAACGCCGCCGTGCCACCTTCGGTGATCGCGGAGCATCTTCCCTCGGCGACGTGAAGCGCCGCACCGTCCCCGGCGGCAAGGTGTTGGGCGTGATCGTGGCGCTTTTCATCGTAGCCGGCATGGGCGTCCTGGGCTGGCACGTGCTGCGCCAGATGGAAGCCGAGTCAAAGGAATCGCCCGAAGTGGCGGAAGACTCCGCAATTCGGAACACGATGCCTGGCCTGAAAACCACGGATCCGGCCCCAGCCCAGAAAGCACCCTCCTTGGAGCACGAAGCCGATGGCGCGGCCGAGCCGATCAAGCCGGAGACAACCACGGCAAGCGCCCCGTCTGCAGGATCATCCGGCCCCACCCAACCGCCGCCTCCCTCCCCTGCCCAACTGCTGCGCGAACGCCGCCTGCGCGGCGGGCTGTCGGGCGAGGCCACCGGCAGCATCGCCGGCGGCCAGGCAGCTTCTGGCGACCCCGCTGCCGACCAGGCGCACAGCGCCGCCTACCCTTCTGGCGGTGGCCTCGGCGGTTCGGCTGGCGAGCCGGCCCATGCTCCTACCATGGCTGATCGGCTTTCGCCCGTTCGGCTATCGGCGGCGCGAGCCGGCCAAGTCGGCTCGATGGACATGCTGCTGCTACAAAGCGCGATGATCGACTGCGCTATGAACGTGCGCGTTGACTCGTCGGTGCCAGGCATGATGTCGTGCGATGCGACACGTGACGTCTATTCGACCAACGGCCGTACTGTCCTGTTGGACCGCGGCACACGCTTCACCGGGCGCTACGAACAGGGCATCGTCAAGGGCCAGGGCCGGATCTTCGTCGTGTGGGAGCGCGCCGTGACGCCGCTGGGCGTCATTATCAACCTGGATTCGCCCGGCGCGGATCCTTTGGGAGGCTCCGGCTTCCCTGGCAAGGTGAACAATCATTTCTGGCAACGCTTCGGCGCGGCGATGCTCGTCTCCGTATTTGAAGATGCCGGCGACTACGCTGTCGCCAAGGGCCAGGAGGGAAACAACAACTACTACGGAGCGAACACCACGCAATCGGCGCGGGATAACTCTTCCATTGTGCTAGAGAACCAAATCAACATCCCACCCACGCTCACGAAGCGCCATGGCGACCGCATCAACATCTTCGTGGCCCGCGACCTAGATTTCTCGGGAATTTATGAACTCCGTAGTCGGCATTGACAGAAAAGCAACTACTGTTCGGGAGCTAATGAAGCCGTTAGCTCCCGTCTTAGCCGGCCCTGACGTGACCGAACTGGCGGTCACGCGGGCCGGCGGCGTATGGGCCAACACTCGCGGCGCGTGGGTTTGGCATGACGTGCCGCACCTAACGCACGAACACCTCTACGCTCTGGCCAATGCGCTTGCCGTCTACAACGGCATGCCGTTGCGCTCGATCCTGTCGGTGGTCCTTCCTGACGGCGAGCGTGGCCAGGTCGTGATGCCGCCGGCCTGCATCGATAACACGCTATCGATCAACATTCGCAAGCACGCCGCCCGCGCGTTCTCGCTAGAAGAACTGGAAGCTCAGGGCGTGTTTTCTGCGGTCAACGATGTGAGTTTCAACCGCTTCACGGCCGACCGCATCGACGCGTTACGCCACGCCACTGATATGACGCGCATTGACGATCAGGAGGCGGAATTGCTGCACCTGAAAAGTGAAAGCAGGTGGCGGGAGTTCCTTGTTAAAGCGGTTCAATACAAACGCAACATCATCATTGGCGGCAAGACCGGCTCCGGTAAGACCACGCTTGCGCGCTCGCTCACACAGGCTATCCCTGCCGATGAGCGGGTAGTCACGATTGAAGACGTGCACGAACTCAGATTGGAGGATCACCCGAACAAGGTTCACCTGCTTTACGGTGGCATAACCGGGCGCGTGTCTTCGCAAGAGGCGCTTGCTGCGTGCATGCGC
>JAAIGE0100634494.1_pt1 | contig 17690 bp, 15 predicted proteins | sample 6487951 | NCBI WGS metagenome assembly JAAIGE01 (sample SAMN13974128, study PRJNA590717) | phyllosphere metagenome | biome: tomato field; feature: multiple bacterial spot infested tomato fields; material: tomato leaves; isolation source: leaves from tomato fields | host: Solanum lycopersicum ...
ACGGTGCGAGGCTTGGTACGCTTGCGGGCGCTTTCCAGCAAAGGACGGATTTGTTCAAACTGCTCGCGACTCACATCGCTCGGGTAACGGTGCTTTCTCATACCCATAGTGTGCAGGAAAAGATCCGAGACAGGTTCTAAGAATTTCAGCCATTGTCGTGTCGTCATCGTCGACGACGTGGTTGCCAACGTACGTCTGCTGGAGTCGAGCCTAAAGGCATTCGGCCTGCGCAACACCATCAGCTTCTCGGATTCTGCCGTCGCCTTGGACTGGCTGAAGAAGAATCCCTGGAACCTGCTGTTGCTGGATATCGACATGCCGGCGCCGAACGGCTTCGAGATCCTTCGTCAGCTTGCGGATCGGGACCGCAGTGCAAGCCCCATCATGATCATCACCGCCCTGGGTGATGCCGAGAACCGTCGTACCGGCCTGGAACTGGGCGCCAACGATTACATCGGCAAGCCTGTCGATCTGCCGGAAATCATCCTGCGCGTGGGCAGCAACCTGGCGCTGAGCGAGGCGCGAACAGCCTTGTTGAATGCCAAGGCAGGGCTCGAAGATCGAGTGCGTGAACGCACGGCGCAGCTCGACCAGAGTTATGGCGCGGTAATCCGTACGCTCACCAGAGCCGCAGCTTATCGTGACAACGAGACGGGCAATCACATCAACCGGATCGGTGAAACCTCCGCCCTTGTCGCCAGCGCCATGGGCATGGATGAGGCCTGGGTCGAGCTGCTTCGCCAGGCCGCACCGATGCATGACGTGGGCAAGATCGGCATACCCGACAGCATCTTGCTCAAGCCGGGCGCTCTGACCGAGAAGGAGCGGCTGATCATGAATGAGCACCCGCTCATAGGGTTTTCGATACTCAATGATGATCACCCCTCGCCGCTCACCCGCATGGCCGCGGAAATTGCGCTCAATCATCACGAGAAATGGGATGGCAGTGGCTACCCCAATCGGCTGCAGGGCGAGCAGATACCACTGAGTGCCCGCATCGTGGCGCTCTGCGACGTCTACGACGCGCTGCGTATGGAGCGCCCCTACAAGTCGGCGTGGCCTGTCGAGCGGGCGCTCGCTCATATCCAGGAGCAGTCAGGCCTGCATTTCGATCCTGATCTGGTCGCCATCATGGAGGCTCTGATCCCCGATATCGAAGCGATTCGTCAGCGCCTCGGCGATCCGTAGTGCAATACCGATTTATCAGCAGTACTGGCAGAACCATCCATTACCACGAGTATTAGATGATGAACTCAAGATCGATCTCCATCGCTCCGCGAGCCGCACTGGGCTTCTCGATTATTGCGCTTCTGGTCTTTGTCCTGGGCGGTTTCGCGCTCATGCAGATGTCGGTCATGCATGAGCGATCCGGCGAGGTCGAGCAGAACTGGGTACCCAGCCTCAACGCCCTGAGTGACGTCTCGGAAGATATCTTGCGACTACGTGCCGCCACCCTGAGGTTGCTGCTGAGCGAAGATCAGCAGCAACTGCAAAGCGGCCTCGCTACTGCGCAGGGGCTGCGCGAAGAACTGCAAAAGGCCCAGTCTGGCTACCGCGCGCTTGTCAGCTCCGCAGAGGAGGAGCAGCAGTTTCAGCGCTTCGAAATGGCCGAGCAGGCGTACCTCGACTTGCAGCAACAACTGACCAGAGACCTTGAGGAAGGCGACCGCTCGGCTGCACTGGCCATCGTCCACTCCGGCTTGAATCAGCGAGCCGACGGGATGATTGCTGCGCTGAACGAGCTGATCGCGCTCAATCGCGCCGGCGCTGCCGCGGCTGCCAAGGCCTCCGGTGAGGCTTACAGCGTTGCACAACACGGAACCTTGTTGGCGATGGCGCTGGCCGCGATTGCGACCGTCCTACTGGCGACCATGTTGACCCGCAGTATCGTCCGGCCGTTGGCCGACGCCGTGCAGGTGGCAGACTCGGTGGCTGAGGGTGACCTGACGGTGCACATCGAGTCCGATGGCAATGATGAGCCCGCGCGGCTGCTCAAAGCGCTCCGGAGTATGCAAGCACGCTTGCGCGGTACCATCGGCCAGATTGCCCAGGCTTCGAGCCAACTGGCCTCGGCAGCAGAGCAGCTGTCCACGGTTACGGAAAGCTCTGCGCGCAATCTTCACCAGCAGAGCCTTGAAATCGATCAGGCGGCTACCGCCGTTACCCAGATGAGCAGCGCGGTCGAGGAGGTTGCGCATAACGCGGCGAGTGCATCGAAGAGTTCTCAGGAGTCTGATCGCGTCGCCAGGTTCGGCGATGAGCGTATTCGCCTGACGCTGGCGACCATCACGCAACTGGCCGAAAACGTTGGCTCGACCTCCTCGAATGTCGACGTATTGGCCAACAAGATAAACGGTATTAGCAAGGTGCTCGATGTCATCCGCAGCATCGCGGAACAGACCAACCTGCTCGCGCTGAACGCGGCTATCGAGGCAGCGCGGGCGGGGGAGGCCGGGCGTGGCTTTGCGGTGGTGGCCGACGAGGTGCGGGCGCTTGCCCATAAAACCGAGCAGTCTACCCGTGAGATCGAATCCATGATCGGCGACATCGAGGTGGATACTGCCAAAGCGGTTCATTCGATGGACACCTGCAATGGCCTCGCCAAACAGACTCAGGATGTAGCCCAGGGTGCAGGTTCTGCTTTGCAGCAGATCATCGAATCGGTCGCCAATATCACCGAGCGAAATCTGGTGATCGCCAGTGCGACCGAGGAGCAAACTCATGTCGCGCGTGAGGTCGACCGCAACCTGGTCAATATTCGCGACCTCTCTTTACAGAATTCGGCGGGCTCGGAGCAGGCCAGCCTGGCAAGCCGCGCGCTGTCGGATCTGGCGCTCGATCTGCAGGGAACGGTGGCGCGCTTCAAAGTCTAGAACCGCTCAAGCAAGGGCTGAAGCCCATCATCGTCAAGCTGCCCGACACGCCAAGAGCCCTTAGCCCATGAACATGTCCTCACCCGCACGCATCACCCTCTGGATGGCCCTGGTGCTGCTGGTCGGTATCACCATCAGTTGGCTGATCGAGCGTGAGCAGAATAAGGATGTCGACAAGCATGTGGAGAGGGCGCTAACCGATGCCAGCCGAGAGCTGGAAAATGATCTGGTGGCCAGACTGCGCGTCTACGAATACCGGCTAAGGGGCATGCGCGGCGCCGTGCATATGCTCGATGCGAACAACGTCAGCACCAATCTCATGCGTCGTTACAGCCGCGGTCGTAACTTGGATAAGGAATACCCGGGGGCTCGTGGCTTCGGTTTCATTCGGCGTGTCGCGCCGGCCCATGAGGCTGAATACATCGCGCAAATTCGCAGTGGCGGGCAACCCGACTTCAAGGTGCAGCAGTTCAAGGCGCATGAGGGGGAGCGCTTCATCATTCAGTTCATCGACCCTGTCGAACGTAATGTACAGGCGATTGGGCTGGATATTGCCTCCGAGGCCTTGCGGCGCAGGGCTGCTGTCGATTCGATGCGTAATGGCCAGGCGACGCTGACAGCGCCGATAACGCTTCTTCAGGATACGGGCCAAAAGCTCAGCTCTTTTCTGTTCCTGCTGCCGGTTTACAGTACGCCGGAAATGCCTCCCGAGTCGCAGCGGGAAGCCATGGCCATTGGTTGGACCTATGCGCCTTTGGTCATGCGCGAGGTGATGGGAAACCTCAATCTGCCTGACCATCGCCTGCATCTGAAACTCTACGATGTGGCCTCCACCGGCGAGCAGCTGATCTACGAAACTCAGGAAGACGGCCCTGAACCCGAGCTGTTACATACCCGTTCGTTCGAGCGCGAAGTCTATGGCCGTCTATGGCGGCTCGAGGTAAGTGCGCATCCGCTTTTCGTCGAAGCTGTCGACCCTACGCCACCGGGGCGCTTCTTTCTGATCGGCCTGCTGGCCAGCGTTCTGTTGACCGGCCTGGTTGGAACCCTCCTGGTCGCTCGCCAACGCAAGCAGCAAGTTGCTGCTGAACAGGGGCGAATGGCCACCATCGTGGAAAACTCCAGTGATGCCATCATCGGTGAGGCTCTGGATGGCCGAATCATTACCTGGAACCGTGCTGCAGAGGTGATGTTCGGGTACGCCGAGGCGGAAGTACTGGGCAGGCCGCTGGCGCCTCTGCTGGTGCCTGTCTCGAGGCTCGCCGAGGATGAGGAGCTGCTCGAACGCATTGGTCGCGGTGATCGTGGCGCGCCGCTGGAAACCCAGCGTTTGCACAAGTCGGGTCGATTGATCGACGTGACCATCACCTGCAGCTTCATCAGGGAGGCTGATGGTCGAATCCTGGGCGCTGCCAAGATGATGCACGACATCAGCGACAGCAAGCGCGTGCAGCGCTATCTGATGGAGTTCAATGCCGAACTGGAGCAGCAGGTCAGTGAGCGCACGGCCGAACTCTCTCGGGTGGCCGGGCTGTTGCAAACGGTGCTGGACGCATCCTCGGAAGTGTCGATCATCGCGACCGATGTGCAGGGCGAAATCATCGTCTTCAACCGTGGCGCGCAACTGTTGCTTGGTTACAGCGCGGAAGAAACCATCGGCCGCAAGAGCGTTCTCGACTTCCATCTTCAGCCCGAAATAGACGCGCGTGTAGAAGAGCTCTCGGCAGAATATGGCGACTCCCTGGAAGGGGTAGATGTGTTTCGATACAAGCCTGATAAGGAAGGCGCTGAAACACGTCAGTGGACCTATGTCCGCAAGGATGGCTCACAGGTCCCCGTGTCGATGGTCGTGACGCCAATTCGCATGGAATCGGGCGAGCTCAGCGGCTATCTGGGCATCGCTCAAGACATAACCGAGCGGCTGCAGAGCAGCGAGCAGCTACACGCAGCCAAAGCTCAGGCAGAAGCTGCCAACGCCGCCAAGAGCCTGTTTCTGGCCAATATGAGCCACGAAATCCGCACGCCGATGAATGCGGTAATCGGTGTGGCCCATCTGCTGCAGAACACACCGCTGGATGACCAGCAGCGCATGCTGCTTGGAAAATTGCAGATCGCTGGACGGTCGCTGCTGGGCATCATCAACGACATTCTCGACATCGCGAAAATCGAAGCGGGGGCGATGAAGCTGGAAAGTGCGCCTTTCAGCCCAGACCAGTTGATGGATGACCTCGCCCAGCTCTTCACGCCCCAGGCCGAACTCAAAGGGCTGCAATTTACCGTCGAAACGGCCGGGCCACTGCCAGGCTCACTTCTGGGTGATGCGCTGCGAATCAACCAGATCCTCATGAACCTGATCGGCAATGCGCTCAAGTTCACCACCACTGGCAGTGTGAAAGTCACTCTGGGCTGCGATCAGCAGCGCGAGGCAGCCTGTTGGCTGCACATTTGCGTCGCTGACACCGGCTGCGGTATCTCCGAAGATGTTGCCGAGCAACTGTTCTCACCCTTCACTCAGGCTGACGCCTCCACTACCAGGCGGTTCGGCGGAACCGGCCTGGGTCTGTCGGTCGTCCGCGGCCTTGCCGAGCAGATGGGCGGGCGAGTCGGGGTTCGCAGCCAGTTGGGGGCCGGCAGCGAGTTCACCGTCGATTTGCCTTTGCAAATAACCCATGAGTCAAACGAGCATGCCCACTCAGACAAAGCGCTCGATGTCTGGGTGCTCGGTGAAGGTCTTGTTGAGTACCAGGAGCTCACTCGGCTTGCCAGAGGGCTTGGTTGGCGCACGACCGATGTGGCCGGTCCGTTAGATTTGCAAGCACTTCTGGAGCGCCCGCGTACACAGGAGCATCACCTCCCGGACGTTTTGCTCGCCTCACTCGGCCAGATGAGAATATTGGGTCAGGTACTGCAGCGTTCTGGTAGCGAGCAACTGCCTCTGCTGCTGGTTGAGCATGCGCAGCAATCCGCCTCGCAAAGCGAACCCTTAGAGCCTTGGCAGCGATTAGTGCCCAGCCCAGTGGACGCTGCGAGTTTGTTCAATGCCGCCAACGAGTGCCTGGTGTATCGCGACGGCGATACCACGCGGATCAATCTCGCCAGCCAGTTCGATACTTCTGTAGCCCGATGGCTGGAGGGCATGCAGGTACTGCTGGTCGACGACAGCGCCATCAACCTCGAGGTCGCCAGCTTGCTGCTTGCCCAGCAAGGTGCCCAGGTTCAGGTATGCAGCAATGGCCGTGAGGCCCTCGAGCGTCTCAAGCAGCTGCCCGATTATTTTGATGCCGTACTGATGGACGTACAGATGCCCGAAATGGATGGCTATGAAGCAACCCGCAGGTTACGCAGCGATCTTGGACTGACTCTTCTGCCTGTGCTCGCCCTGACGGCCGGCGCCATGGCCGAAGAACGTCAGCAGGCCCAGGCGGCAGGCATGGATGATTTCCTGACCAAGCCTCTGGAACCTTCTGCCTTGATCCGTGCCTTGCGCCTTGCCGTCGAGCGCAAACGTGGGTGTCCGTTATCGGTGCTGCCGCTGTCTTCGTCAAACAAAGGCCCGGACGATTGGCCCATTATTGCGGGAATTGATGGCCAGGATGTCGCACATCGGTTGGGCGATGATCAGGCGTTGTTCCAGTCCTCGCTAAAGCGTTTCTTCGCGGACTTCGTGGAGTTCGCTGACCGCCGCGTCCTATCGCAGCCTCCCCGGGAGCTCGCGGCGCGCTTGCACAAGTTACGGGGCACCGCAGCGCTGCTGGGTGCCAATGACCTCGCCACTCGCGCGGGAAATGCAGAGCAGCTACTGCGTGAGGGTGCGGCCGATGCCGTTACGAAGCCTGCGCTCGAGGCGCTGTTGGCTGCCTACATCGAGCTGGAGGGTCACACCCGCCAGTTCCGCGATATGGCGCCCTCGTTGCCAGCGGACGATACCGATCAAGCCAAAGCGCACCAGGCAGTTGCCGTGCTTGAAGAACAATTACGCAGCCGCGACATGGCTGCATTGGACACCTTTGCCCATGCAGCCAGTGCCATTCGCGAGATGGCGGGTGATTCTCAAGCGGCCGAGGTGTGGCAGGCAATCGACAATCTGGATTATGCGTCGGCGCTGGCGTTGCTAGACCAGGCCCGCGCCAGGACCAAGGAGCATTGAAACGATGGAGCGCGCTACGACGATATTGATCGTTGACGATGATGTTTCGGCTGTCCGAGCCCTCAGCAAGGCCATCTCGGGGCTTGGCCAGGTTCTGTTCGCGACCCAGGGCGACGCTGCTGTGGAGTTGGCTCGCCAGCAACAACCCGACCTGATACTGCTTGATGCGCAGATGCCGGGTATCAGCGGCTTTGAGGTCTGCCGCATTCTCAAAGGTGACCCATCGACCAGCAACATTCCAGTGATCTTCGTCACCGCTCATACCGAAGCGAGCATGGAAGAGGAAGGACTGGAACTCGGCGCCGTGGATTTCATCGGCAAACCGATCCGCCCTGCCATCGTCGCCGCGCGGGTCAAAACCCATCTTCATCTGAAGCTGGCAATGGACCAATTGAACCGCCAGGCGCAGACCGACGGCATGACGGGGCTGGCCAACAGGCGTGCGCTGGATCAGTCGATCGAGCGCGAATGGCAGTCGGTACTGCGCACGCAACGTGCGTTTTCGCTATTGCTGCTCGATATCGATTTCTTCAAGCGCTACAACGACCACTATGGCCATCTGATGGGCGATGAATGCCTGAGTGCTGTGGCGCGCGTGCTTGCACGCTGTGCAGAGCGCCCCATGGATCTGGCTGCACGCTACGGGGGGGAGGAGTTCGCCATCGTTCTGCCCGAAACCACGCGTGACGGCGCATGCCGGGTCGCCGACAAGGTCATCGAACATGTACGTGCCTTGAACATTGCGCATGCCACGAGTGAGCTCGGCGTTGTCACCGTTTCAGTGGGCGTGGCGAGTTTCGATGCACAGAGCGCCGGCTGGAGCCTGCTCGATCATGCATCAGCCAACCCGCCGGAGCTGCTGTTCAGCGCCGCGCAATTGCTCAGCGTGGCAGACAAGGCGCTCTATGCCGCCAAGCAATCTGGTCGTAACAGCAGTCGTTTCGAGGCGATAGAAGCGCGAGCCTTCGATGAACCGCGCAGCCTCACGAGTTCCAGCTGATACACCTGGCGCGTCAGCCGAGCTGCAGGCGATCCGGCTTCGCTCAGATCGCCTTCGAACTAGGGTAAGTCGCCAGATACCGCGATAGCTCATCTCTTCCAGGTGCCCGGTAAGGCGCGCCCGGCCCGTCGCTCGGGATGAAGTAAGTGTCTGCGCCTGGGTATCTGTCCCGCGCCTTGGCAACGCTGTCCGGTGGTAACCAGGGCAGCACGATAGAGCCCGATTGAAACGAACTGCAGCTGCATAACGAGACAAGATGCACCGTTCTTTCCCCGCCATGCCTGACAACCGTTACCTCGTGCTCATTGAACAGCCGCTTTGCGCCCATGGCGCCAAGAAGCTTTTCCAGAGGGACATTAAGGTTTCTCATGTCCCCCGGTACTGCCAGCAGGGTGTGGCGGTGTCTGTCCATCGCCAGTCCTAGAACTCGGACAAGTTCGTCCGGGCAAATACCGTACTTGAGGGTGTGGTGCAGCATGACTTGCATCCTTGCGTCGGTTGATTCTGATCCTTGAAGAGCCGAGGTATTAGGTAGAGCCCACTAGGCCGGCTGAATCGTTTTCCGGACGTGATTCAGCCCGTCAGTATCTGCTGGTCTTTCGCGCTGATTTGCAGTGGTCACTTCCCAGCTAATTGATGGCTTGAAACTAGTGAAAGCTGCCTAGCGTTAGTAGCCGCAGTAAGGCTTTCTACCGGCTATGACTTTGAGTATAGTAGCCGCCCTTGTTGGGGAGTAGCCTGCTCACGACCTTGGTCGTAGAGCGTTCGTGTCAACATTATCGGCAACATGCCGTGGCACGAACACCTGCCGGTTGGCGAGACCAACGATACATCCACACCTAAAGTCGGGCGTGTGGGCGTGTCGTTGACTCATAGCCCGGCTGGTAGTCAACCGTGAATCCCATCTCTCTCCTATTCCTCGCCTTGGCGATGTCGACCGACGCCTTTGCAGCGGCCATTGGCAAAGGCGCCAGCCTTCACAAACCTCGCTTTACCGAAGCCCTGCGCACGGGCCTCATCTTCGGTGCCATCGAAGCCATCACTCCCATCATCGGCTGGTTCATCGGCCAGGCTGCCGTCAGTTTCGCAGAGGAGTGGGATCACTGGATCGCCTTCACGCTGCTCGTGCTGCTCGGCATCCATATGATCTACAACGGCTTGCAGGAGGACGAAGAGGAGCAAGAGCGTTCTGGCCAGCATTCCTTCTGGATTCTGGCCGTCACGGCATTTGCAACCAGCATCGATGCGCTCGCCGTTGGCGTAGGCCTGGCATTCGTCGACGTCAACATTTTGGTCGCAGCAGCTGCGATCGGCGTCGCTACGGCGGTGATGGTGACCCTTGGCGTGATGCTTGGGCGCGTCTTGGGAACCGTCGTCGGCAAACGTGCCGAGATTGTTGGTGGTGTAGTGTTGATGCTGGTTGGCGCCGGCATCCTCTTTGAACATCTGTCAGCGGTGTGATCGATGAGCGAGGTGATGCGTGAACACCATCAGCCTACCGTCAGGGCTCGCCGTATACGTTTCGCTCTTTGCGGCTGCGCGCTGTTGATCGCATCTGCTTTGGCGTTTTTTGCCTGGCAGAACTTCTACCCGGTACAGGTTTCGGAGGGCTGGCGTTATAGCGTCGCCCATGATCGATTGCCCAAGGTCGCCTCGATGATTCCCATGGCAGATGGGACGCTGATCCTGTCGCAGGAGCTCGACCATGGACAGGGGAGCATCGTGCAGATAGCCCCTAACGGCAGCCAGAAAACCCTATTGAACAACCTGTCCAAACCCGACGGCATGATAGCGGTTCGCGGAGGCTGGGTTTACAGCCAGGAAGCTGAAGGCGCCGTGGTGCGTTACTTCAAGGATGGCGTATCCACCGATCTATTCACCGGCCAGAAGGTGCAAGGCTTGTGGGACGACGGTGAGTATTTGTATGCGATCGAGGACCGCAAGGGTGATGGGCGGTTGCTACGTTACCGGTGGAGCGATGGTGCCCTTGAAACGATCCGCGATCATCTCGACGAAGCGGAGTCCGTCACACGTTGCAGCGATGGCAGGATGCTCTACACGGAAAAGGAGAAGGGCGTGGTACGCCAGTTGACCAACGATGGAGCCGATCCTGTCGTACTGGCTGACCTGAACCAGCCCACGTACCTGCTGTGCGACCAGCGCGGCCTATGGATCAGCGAGGACGCCACGCACCGCGCCCGCCTTCTGCTGCTCGACTCGCAGGGGCGCCTGCAGACCGTGCTGTCTTTCCTGAAGGCACCCCAGATGCTCACTCCTACACCGAAAGGCACCTATCTGTTTGCAGAGGGTGGCCGGGATCGAATCCTGGAAATTACGCCGCCAGGCGGTGATGCACTTTCATTGCCTGGGAGGGATCCGACCCAGGCAAATTAACTGCTTTGGACGTGCCTCAGACCACGAAGCGAGTCACCAGCTGATTCAGCTTGATCGCCAATTGAGACATCTCACCACAAGCACTGGCTGTCTGGCTGGCGCCTGCGGCGCTCTGCGAGGCAAGGTCACGAATGCGCAGCAGGTTCTGATCCACCTCACGCGCCACATGGGACTGCTCTTCTGATGCGGTGGCAATCTGCAGGTTGCGTTCGTTGATGTGGGTGATTGCCGTGGCGATCTGATCCAGGGAGCTGCTTGCCTCCTGGGCGATGTCCAGCGACTGGTTGGCCAGGTCGCGGCTGGTGCCCATCGCCTGAACGGCGTGCTCGGAATCGGTCTGAATCGCGGCGATCATCTGCTCGATTTCCTGGGTGGACATCTGGGTGCGATGCGCCAACGCCCTGACTTCATCAGCGACCACTGCAAAGCCACGCCCCTGTTCACCAGCACGAGCCGCTTCGATTGCGGCGTTCAGGGCCAGGAGGTTGGTCTGTTCCGCGATACCGCGGATGACTTCCACGACCTTGGAGATATTCTGCGCGCGATCCGACAGCCCCTGAATCTGCTCGCTCGTCTGTTCCACGTTGCCGCTCAGACGCTGGATCGATTTCAGCGTCTGCGACACGCGCTCCAGGCCAGCCTCGGTGAAGCCCTGGGTACGCTTGGATTCCTCAGAGGCGGACTCGGCATTGCGCGCCACTTCATCCACGGCAGCGCTCATCTCGGTGACCGCCGTCGCGGCCTGATTGACCTCGTCATTCTGAGCGACCATGCCGCGGCTGGAGGCCTCTGTGACCGCGGTCATTTCCTCGGCGGCGGAAGCCAGCTGGGTAGAGGAGTCGGAGATCTCCACGATGGTATGGCGCAGGTTCTGCTGCATCTGCGCCAGCGCCTTGAGCAGCCTGCCTGCCTCGTCGGTGCCACTTACGTGCACGTCCCTGGATAGGTTGCTGCCGGCGATTCGCTCTGCCACGGACAACGCATCGTTGATCGGAGCGGTAATGCTTCTCACCAGCAGGGCGGCAAGCGCAATGGTCAACAGCACCACGGCGACGACTATGCCGATAGTAAGCGCCAGCCCCGACGAATAAATTTCAGCCGCGTTCTGACCGGCTTGCGCCGCACCCTCGTTGTTGAAGTCGGTGAGTGCCTTGATCTGCTCTTCCATCTTGTTGGTGAGCGGGCGGATACCCGAGCTGACGAGGCTGACTGCAGCGGGAATGTCGCCGGCCCTCAGCATGGGTTCGAGCAGGTCCAGCTGCTTGGCATAGGCCTCGGCGCTGCTTTTCACGGCGCTGAATAGCGTGCGCTCGGTGTCGCTGGCTATCAGCGGTTCGTAATTTGCGACGGCATCGGTCAGGGCCTTGCGATACCCGGGGAAGCTATCGATGGTGCGCTTGAGGCTTTGAGGATCGGCCAGGCCACGCTGGGTTTCCAGCCTCAGGCGAAGGGTCGCCGCGTTCATGACCCCAGTCTGGCGGACGCTGGCCATCCAGTTCTGCTCAACATCTATTTCGATATCGCGCAGCTTGCCCATCTGCAGCACGGCGACCACACCGAGCACGAATACGAGCCCCACGATCAGCGCGAAGAAGAGGGCGGCGCGAGGCGCCAGGTTGAGATTTCTAAGGCTCATGGGAAAGATTCCGGGCGTTGAAGGTGGATGACCTGAGTGAGCTATCGACCTTGCCCAGGGAATATTTAAATACCAGCGTGCGTTTCCGACGGGCTGCTAGGTCACTCGCTAGCAGCTGGATAGCTCGTCCGGCCGGAACATCTTTTTAGTGTTTCAGTAGCTGGTCGAGTGCGTCGGACTTGCCATGGATGGTGAGCGATCAACCAACGTAGCGTTGACTTGATTGAGCCTGTTTTAGATGTCGTATCAGATGGGGAAGGATGTATTCTGCATCGGGGCCTACACCTCGAAGCGTGGCTGACGCGAAGTTACGTTGTCGAGGCAAGCCAACGAAGAACAGTCCCGGTAGCGTCTGAGCCACCCCATTTTTCTGCAGTAGGCGCCCATGCTGATCTCGTACTGGCAGGTTATCTAGAAAGGAAATGTTCGGCTGAAAACCGGTAGCGAAGATCAGGCTGTCGACGGTTTCGTGATGATCGTCTGCCCATATGACCCCATCTGAGGTAAGGCGGGTAAACATAGGCTTGCGCTGCAGCAAGCCAGACCTTATCGCCCGACGATATTTGCCCTGATCAAGCACAGGGGTTCCTTGATCAGTCAGCCAGCGCGTTTTCCCAAAACCGGTCCATTTCAACCATGTATGAAAGTCGACTCCCAGCATCCGCTGAGGGAAAAAGCGTATTTTTTCTCTTGTCGCCAAGGTGGTCACCGCAACGTTCGCAAGCTCGTAAGCGATCTGAACGGCCGAGTTGGCTGCTCCGATTACTACAACTCGTTCGCCATGGAAAGGGTATGTACTGCGATACTGAGCGCTGTGAATTACGCGTCCTTCAAACATGCCAAGGCCTGGGATGTCCGGGACGTACGGTCTGTTGAACCCGCCAGAAGCGACAACCACCGACTTCGCGCAAAGGCTCTCGCCGTTAGCAGTTTGTACTTCGAATCCTTGAGGGTGGGTTCGTACATGCGCCACTCGCGCGCCTTGGCGGATCGGCAGTCGGAAATGTTCTGCGTACCCCTCAAGGTATGCCACCACTTGGTCTCTGGTCGGATATTTTTTTTGCGGGCCAGGGAAAGGTTGCCCTGGAAGAGCAGAGTACTCAGCTGGTGAAAAGAGCTGCAGGCTTTCGTAGTAATTTCGCCAGTTTCCGCCTGGTGCACCTTGTTCATCGATGATCAAGAATCTCAGGGCATGCTGCTGTAGCAACCGTCCGGCAGCAAGGCCTGCCTGGCCTGCGCCAATGATGATCGCATCGAGTTGCGGTTTTTTAATGTTCATATATGCGTACCTGTACACATAATGGCTTGAGCAAAATGGCCCTTAACTTGGGCAGCAGTGCGGCGCAATTTTCTTGATGTGATCAAGGATGGACTCAAGCCGAGTGATGATTGCAGAACCATTCACTTCGTAGAAAACTTGGCGGCCGCTCTTGGCTGCCCGAACGATGTCAGCCTCCAGCAGTATCTGCAGATGTCGTGAAACCACCGAGCGTTCTTGGGGGAGCCCTGCAGAGATTTCGCTCACGTCCGCGCGGCCCAACAGCATGACTCGCTTTAAAACGGCTATTCGCGACGGCTCGCACAGAGCTTTGAAGAATGCACTATCGAGCGAGGCGACGGCAGCCTCGATGGCTTGGGGTCGGGAAGTGGCGGCTGTTTTCATGGTTGTGAATATATGTGTGCAAGTATGCACATGTAAAGGAGTGCCTATTAACAAGCAGCGGTAGGTCAGGCTTGGATGCGGTCGTTGTGGCGCACTCATATGCATCTCATGATGCCGCGATCTCTTCAATATTTAGGGCGCACTAGCTAAGGGTTGGCTATATATGTGAATATCCGCATATTCGATTTTCCATGTATGTATATTTGCCATGCTGACTCCACCCGAAGCCTTCAAATGTTTGGCAGACGAGACCAGGGCTCGCGCAACCCTGTTGATTGCCGAGCATGGCGAGCTTTGCGTCTGCGAGTTGATGTGTGCGCTACACGACAATCAGTCCAAGATCAGCCGTCATCTGGCTCAGCTGCGAGCAGCCGGCGTGCTGCTGGATCGTCGGCAGGGGCAGTGGGTGTACTACCGGCTCAATCCCGGCCTTCCTGAGTGGTTCAAGGACGTGCTGCGCATTACCTGCGAAGGCAACGCTGCCTGGCTGAGCGATAGCACATCCCGGCTGAGCACGATGGATGGACGCCCGCAGCGCGCCACCAGTTGCTGCTGAGCTTTGCCTGTTTTTAGACCTTCTATGCAGCCCGCCACTGGCGGCAGGAGTCAGCGATGCGAGTGCTGTTCATGTGCACGGCCAATAGTTGCCGGAGCATTCTTTCTGAAGCGATGTTCAACCATATCGCGCCTTTGGGTTTCGAGGCCGTGAGTGCCGGCAGCTTCCCCAAAGGAGAAGTACTGCCCCGCAGCCTGCAAACGCTGCAGGAGGCAGGTATCTCTGCCGCTGGCTTGAGCAGCAAGGGTAACGACGCCTTCGAGGCGAACCCGCCGGATATCGTCATCACTGTGTGCGACAAGGCCGCGGGTGAAGCATGCCCGGTGTACTTCGGCCCGGCGCTCAAGGCGCATTGGGGGCTGGCAGATCCCTCCGATGTGCAGGGTGACGAAGCTCAGGTTTCAGCAGCCTTCAAGGCGACGCTTGCGCAGATCGAACGGCGTTGCCGCGCTTTCCTGGCGCTGCCTTTCGCCGACCTGGGGCGTGATGAACTCAAACGCGAGCTGGATCGCATTGGCCAACTCTGAGGACGCCTCCCATGAGCGCTGAACTTCCCAACCTCAAACGCGACCTGATCGGTCAGCTCTCCCAGCAGATCGCACCCAGCCAGCACAAGCCACGCATCCTGTTGCTGCACGGCTCCACCCGCGAGCGCAGCTTCAGCCGGTTGCTGGTCGAAGAGGCGGCGCGGTTGCTGCAACACTTCGGCGCCGAGACCCGTATCTTCGATCCGTCGGGCCTACCGCTGCCCGATGATGCGCCAGTGGAGCATCCCAAGGTGCAGGAACTGCAGGAGCTGGTGATGTGGTCGGAAGGGCAGGTCTGGTGTTCGCCGGAGCGACACGGCGCGATGTCCGCCGTATTCAAGGCGCAGATCGACTGGGTTCCCCTGGCGCTGGGAGCGGTTCGGCCCAGCCAGGGCAAAACGCTCGCCGTGATGCAGGTGTGCGGCGGTTCGCAGTCGTTCAACGTGGTCAACCAACTACGCGTGCTGGGGCGCTGGATGAGGATGTTCACCATCCCCAATCAGTCGTCGGTGCCCAAGGCTTTCATGGAATTCGACGCCGAAGGGCGTATGAAGCCGTCTGCCTACTACGACCGGGTGGTCGATGTGATGGAGGAGCTGATGAGGTTCACCCTGCTGCTGCGCGATCAGAAGGACCTCCTTGTGGATCGCTATTCCGAGCGCAAGGAGACTGCAGAGCAACTTTCCGCCCGCGTTAATCAACGTTCAATCTGAGGTGCCCGATGGTGATCGACGTAAGGCTGGCATCCGCAGCGGATGCCGAAGCAATCCAGGCCATCTATGCACCAGTGGTGTTGAACACCGCCATCTCGTTCGAAGAGATACCACCGTCAGTTGAGGATATGCGCGGGCGGATACTGGCGACGCTCGAGACATACCCCTATCTGGTCGCCAAGCAGGAAGGCGTCGTGATCGGCTATGCCTACGCCAGCCAGCACCGCGCCCGAGCGGCGTACCGCTGGGCTGTGGATGTCACGGTGTACATTGCGCAAGATGCTCGTCGCCAGGGCGTTGGGCGGCGTTTGTATGAAGCCATGCTGCCGATGCTCGGCGCGTTAGGCTACCGCAGTGTCTATGCAGGCATTGCTCTGCCGAACGCTGGCAGCGTCGGGCTACATGAGCGCCTCGGCTTCCGCCATATCGGCACCTTTCCCCAAGTGGGCTACAAGCATGGCGCCTGGCATGACGTGGGCTACTGGCTGCTCGATCAGGGCGAAACTTCGCTGCCTCCCCGAGAGCCGATTGCTCTGGCGGCTTATCTTGCAGAACGTGACGCAGGTTTGCGCTGAAAACGGTCTAGTGCAATTGCAAACCTATGAATCCGGCGTAATTCCTTACGCCAACTGATGATTCCTGCCTGGAGATCTCGATGCTCGTTGCGGCTGCCGTATTCGTCTTCACACTGGTTCTGGTCATCTGGCAACCCAAAGGGCTCGGCGTGGGCTGGAGCGCGACGATTGGCGCGGTTCTGGCCCTGGGTGCCGGCGCGGTCTCGCTGCACGACATTCCTACGGTGTGGGCGGTGGTGTGGAATGCCACGGCGGCGTTCGTGGCGATCATCATCATCAGCCTGCTGCTGGACGAGGCCGGCTTTTTCACCTGGGCGGCGCTGCATGTAGCGCGCTGGGCCGGTGGCAGCGGCCCGCGCCTGTTCGCTTTCGTGGTGCTGCTGGGCGCTGCGGTTTCCGCGGTGTTCGCCAATGACGGTGCGGCGCTGATTCTCACGCCCATCGTCATGTCGCTGCTGGTGGCGCTGCGTTTTTCCAGCGCGGCGACCCTGGCGTTCGTCATGGCCGCGGGCTTCATCGCCGATACCGCCAGCCTGCCGCTGGTGGTCTCGAACCTGGTCAATATCGTGTCTGCCGACTTCTTCAAGCTCGGCGTGGCCGACTATGCGGCGGTGATGGTGCCGGTGAATCTGGTCAGCGTGGCGGCCACCCTGGCGGTGCTGTACCTGTATTTTCGCCGCAGCATTCCGGCCAGCTACCAGGCAACCGAACTACAGGCCCCGAGCGAGGCCATTCGCGATCGCACCACCTTCATCTATGGCTGGTGGGTGCTGGCCTTTCTGCTGATCGGCATTTTCGCCCTCGAACCCATGGGCGTGCCGATCAGCGCCGTCGCGGCGCTGTGCGCGGTGGTGCTGCTTGCCGTCGCGGCAAAGGGGCATGTGATCTCGACGCGCCGGGTGATGCGCGAAGCGCCCTGGCAGATCGTGATCTTCTCCCTGGGCATGTACCTGGTGGTGTTCGGGCTGAGCAATGCCGGCCTGAGCCACTACCTGGCGACGCTGCTCGACCGGCTCGCCGAGCAGGGATTGTGGGCAGCCGCCCTGGGCACGGGCTTTCTGGCAGCGTTGCTGTCGTCGGTGATGAACAACCTGCCCAGCGTGCTGATCGGCGCGCTGTCCATCGAGGCGAGCCAGAGCAGCGGCATCGTGCGCGAGGCGATGATCTACGCCAACATCATCGGCTGCGACCTCGGTCCCAAGATCACGCCCATCGGCAGCCTCGCCACCCTGTTGTGGCTGCATGTGCTGCAGCGCAAGGGCCTGCGCATCACCTGGGGTTACTACTTCAAGGTTGGCGCCTTGCTGACGGTGCCGGTGCTGCTGGTTACCCTGTCGGCGCTCGCGTTGCGCCTGAGCCTCTAGCAGCGTGCTCGGTGATCAGATCACGGGCTGGGCGCTTGGCAGGAAGCGCTCGATGTCGATGGCGTCGATCTGGTCCGGGTGCAGGTGGCGTTCGGCTGCGCGACAAGGGGCATATCGATGCCGACCTGTTCGCCCTGTTCCTGCGCAGCGAAATGCCGATGCGCTACGCCGAACGCCACCTGCACCCGGACCAGATCGACGCCATCGACATCGAGCGCTTCCTGCCAAGCGCCCAGCCCGTG
>JAAIGE0100008085.1_pt1 | contig 17682 bp, 11 predicted proteins | sample 6487951 | NCBI WGS metagenome assembly JAAIGE01 (sample SAMN13974128, study PRJNA590717) | phyllosphere metagenome | biome: tomato field; feature: multiple bacterial spot infested tomato fields; material: tomato leaves; isolation source: leaves from tomato fields | host: Solanum lycopersicum ...
TATCGTTGCCGCTACCGCTGCTCGTTCGTCCTTGAAACAACGCGTCACCCTGCGCCACGCCGACCACGCTGCCGGTACGCGCCTGACCCCTGGGAGGGGGAAGTCATGAAGACCTACCGTACCGTCTCCACCCTGCCGGCGCGCAGCCTGCTGTGCTGCGCCCTTGCCGCTTCGTTGCTGGCCGCCAGCCCGGCCATGGCCCAGTCCAGCAATGCCACCCTGCGCGGGCAAGTCGCCGCGTCCCAGGCAGGCACCACGGTGACCGCCACCAATGTCGCCACGGGCACCACGCGACGCGTGGCGACCGGGCCGGACGGCAGCTATGCCCTGGTTGGCCTGCCGCCGGGCACCTACAAGGTGGATGCCGGCCCGGGTACCGAGAAGACGGTGACCTTGTCGGTGGCCTCGTCGGTGAGCCTGAATCTGGGCAGTGGCGGCGAGGCGACGACGCCCGCCGATGGCACCGCCACTACCCTGGACACGGTCAAGGTCACCGCCACCTCGCTGCAGGAGGTCAAGACCTCCGAAGTGGGCACCAATGTGTCGCTCAAGCAGATCAACACGGTGCCGCAGCTGACGCGCAACTTCCTGGAGTTCGCCGACACCGTGCCCGGCATGCAGTTCGAGACCGACCCCAACGGCAACAGCCGCATCCGCGGTGGCGCGCAGGCCAGCTCGGCGGTCAACGTCTACATCGACGGCGTGGGCCAGAAGAGCTATCTGTTCGGCGGCGTCTCCGGCCAGGAGCAGAGCGCGGGCAACCCGTTCCCGCAGCTGGCGATCGGCGAATACAAGGTCATCACCTCCAACTACAAGGCCGAGTTCGACCAGGTGGGATCGGCGGCGATCGTGGCCTCCACCAAGTCTGGCGGCAACGAGTTCCACGGCGAGATCTTCGGGCGCACCACCAATACCGACTTCCGCGCGCGTCAGGCCGACGAGCGCGCCGGTGCGCCCAATGCCGACGGCAGCAAGCGCCAGACCCACCAGGACGAATACGGCATGGCCTTCAGCGGGCCGATCGTCAAGGACAAGGCGCATTTCTTCGTCAGCTACGAAGGCAAGGGCTTCGAGGTGTCGGCCAACCCGGTCTCGGTGCCGGACAGCTTCAGCGCCCTGAGCGACGACCTGCCGGCCGGCGTGCAGAGCCGCCTGGGTTCGGTCACCCGTCCGTTCAAGGAAGATCTGTACTTCGGCAAGATCGACTGGGACGTGGGCGAGAACGATCGCCTGGAGTTGACCGCCAAGTACCGCGACGAAAAGAGCCGCGACGACGTGGGCGACCGCAACACCGCCATCGCCGGCAAGAACAACCTCAACACCGAAGAGCGCTATGACCTGCGCTGGCAGCATTTCGGCGAACGTTACGTCAACGAGGCGCGTGTCTCCTACGAGGACGTGCTGTTCAACCCCAATGCCTTCACCCTGGGCAACCAGAACATCTATACCCGCGGCGTTGCCGAAGACGATGTGCTGATCCGCGACAACGCCACCAGCGGCCTGGCGATCCAGCGCAAGGGACAGAAAGGCCCGAGCTTCCAGAACGACCTGACCTTCAACAGCATCGACTGGCACGGCAGCCACGTCATCAAGATGGGCGTGAAGTACAAGGAAGTGGAGCTGACCCAGAGCGAAAACTCGGCGGTCAATCCTTCGTTCTATTACGCGGTGGCCGATGGCCTGGGAACCTCGGCAATTCCGTACCAGGTGAAGTTCAACCTGCCGTTTGCCGGTGCGGCGCCCTCGGTGACGACCAAGAGCAAGCAGCTGGGCCTGTACATCCAGGACGATTGGGACGTCAACGACAAGCTGCAATTGAACCTGGGCGTGCGCTGGGATGGCGAGAAGATTCCATCCTACCTGGACAACGTGACCCCGCCGGAAGTGGTGGCGGCCTTGAACGGCCCCGGCACCGACCCGACGGTGAGCGCCACCTACGCCGAGCAACTGGCCAAGGGCGGCGTCAACATCAACGACTACATCAGCACCGGCAATAACCGCAAGCAGGACAACAACAACTTCGCGCCGCGCCTGGGCTTTTCCTACGATTTCCGTGGCGACGAATCGCTGGTGTTGTTCGGCGGTGCCGGACGCAGCTACGACCGCAACCTGTTCGACATCCTGGGGCTGGAGCAGGTCAAGTCGGCGCTGGCGCAGTACACGCTCCGCTTCGCCGAGGCCGCGCCCGGCTGCACGCCGGCGCCGGGTACCTGCGTCAACTGGAACCCGGCCTACCTCAGCGACCCGGCAAGCCTCGGCGGTCTGGTCAATTCGGGTGTGCGCAACGGTGAGATCGACCTGCTCAACAACGATCTGAAGACGCCTTATTCCGACCAGTATTCGCTGGGCCTGCGCACGCGGCTGGGCGAGTGGAACACCTCGGCCACGGTGTCCTACATTCACAGCAAGGACGGTCTGATCCTGACCTTGGGCAACCGCTATCCCAATGGCGATTTCTTCCAGAATGGCGGCCAGCCGTGGAACGAGAATCCGCCGGGCTTCGGTTCGCTGCTGATCGGCAATAACGGCGTGGAAACCAAGACCGGACAGCTGCTGCTGTCGGCCGACAAGCCCTATACCCAGGAAAGCGGCTGGGGGCTGACGGCGGCCTACACGTTCTCGCGCGCACGCGGCAACCGCGGCAACGACGAGCGCTACGGGTTCGATGCGGCCACCATCGCCGACTACCCGTTCCTGGATCTGAACGCAGTGCCGCGCCACCGCCTGGTGCTGACCGGCATCTACGATTTGTTCTGGGGCATCAGCGCCTCGGCCAAGCTGACCCTGGCCACGGTGCCGCCGCGCAATGAGGCGGTGTCCTACGACCAGTACGGCGGCCAGCCGTCGGAGAACATCCGCATCGTCTCGGTGGATGCACCGGGCGGCAAGTTCATCGCCGGCGGCGACATCTTCGGCACGCGCCAGCTGGATCTGTCGCTGTCCAAGGACATGCATGTCACCGAGGCGTTGACCGTGCAGGTGCGCGGGGATCTGATCAATGCGCTCAACTTCCGCAACTACGATCAGTACGCCATCGACTGGGGCCAGGACGGCGTCTACAACCCGCGTGCCAGCATCAACCAGTACGGGGCGCTGTCCACCTCGCCGCGGACGCTGTTCCTGAGCGCACGCATCATCTGGTAAGTCGCTAGCATCGCCGCAGTCGCCAGCACAGGGGTGCCGCCTGTGCTGGCCATCGTGCACGGCACGCACCCTGGTGCATCGTTGGTCTTGCATTGCCCGGTGATTGCCACGGCACTGCATCGTCCACGCGTCGTCATTGCCTCACCCGTCTCGACCCGTGCCTGAAGGAGCAAGCACCCGTCACCGCAGACCCTTGTTGTTCTTGCAGCCCTTGCGGCTGCTGTTGCCTGTTGTCCCTGTGTTCCACACCAAAGCACCAACCCAACGCGCCAGTCACTGCACTGCGTCGCGCTTTACCCCTGGGAGGGGGAAAGTCATGAAGAATCACCGCACCGTCTCCACCCTGCCGGCGCGCAGCCTGTTGTGCTGCGCCCTGGCCGCCTCGTTGTTCGCCACCACTCCGGCCATGGCCCAGTCCAGCAACGCCACCTTGCGCGGCCAGGTCGCTTCCGCGCAGAGCGGCAGCGAAGTCGTCGTCACCAACCTCGCCACCGGCTCGGTGCGACGCGCGCCGGTCAATGCGAACGGCAACTACACCATCGTCGGGCTGCAGCCGGGCACCTACAAGGTCGAATCCAACGGCATCAGCCGCACGGTGACCCTGTCGGTGGCCTCCAGCGCCATCGTCGATCTGGGCACCGAGACGGCCGCGGCGCCTGCCGGTGATGCGACCACGCTGGATACGGTGACGGTCAGCGCGCCGATGATTCGCGACGTCAAGACCTCGGAAGTGGGCAACACCATCAGCGCGCGCCAGATCCAGCAGTTGCCGCAGGCCACGCGTAACTTCCTGGAGTTTGCCGATACCGTGCCGGGCATGGTGTTTCAGGTCGATGGCAACGGCAACACCAAGCTGCGCGGCGGTGCATCCAATGCCAGCGCCGGCAATCTGTATATCGACGGCGTAGGCCAGAAGAGCTACGTGCGTAGCGGCGGCGTCGCCGGTCAAAGCGATACGCAGGGCAATCCGTTCCCGCAGCTGGCGATCGGCGAATACAAGGTCATTACCTCCAACTACAAGGCCGAGTACGGCCAGATCAGTGGCGCGGCGATTACCGCGGCCACCAAGTCCGGCACCAACGAATTCCACGGCGAAGCGTTCTATCGCTATACCGATCAGGACCTGCGCGACAAGCGGCCCGACGAAGAAGCCAATGGCAAGATCGACTCGCAGACCAAGGAATACGGCTTCGCACTTGGCGGGCCGATCATCCAGGACCGCATGCATTTCTTCGTTGCCTACGAAGGCAAGGAAAACGTGGCGCCCAAGAGCGTGCAGCCGAGCTCGGAGGCGGCGGCCTTCGTCAGCCAGTTGCCGGCCAACCTGGCCAGCCAATATGGCCCGGCCAACATGCCGTTCGAAGAAGACCTGTTGTTCGGCAAGATCGACTTCGAGCCCACCGATCGCGATCGCATCGAATTGAGCACGATCTACCGCGACGAGACGCAGACTGCCAACGTCGGCGGTACCAACACGCTCGCGCAGGCCACTGACAAGATCAACAAGGACAAGCGCACCAACCTGCGTTGGCAGCACAGTGCCGACAACTGGTTCAACGAGGTCATCGTCGGCACCGAAAATTCGGAGAACAACCCGACCCCGCGCACCCTGGGCAATGGCATCGTCTACACCTATTTCCAGCCACGTGCCGGCTCCACCGATATCGATGAGCGCACGTTCCTCACCACCGGTTCGGCTGGCGGCAAGAACGCGCAGCGCAAGAGCCAGAAAGGCTGGTTCATCCAGAACGATCTGACCTTCACCAGCTTCCAGTGGCATGGCGAACACACCATCAAGATGGGTGTGAACTACAAGGACATCGAGCTCACCTCGCAGGATGCGGCGGCGTTGAATCCGCAGTTCAGCTATCGCGTCAGCAATGGCAGCATTGACTCAACGCCGTACCGCGTGGACTTCATTGCGCCCTACACCACGCCAGGCCAGCGCGCCACGGTGGTCTCGCCGTCCAAGCAGTACGGTATCTATCTGCAGGACGACTGGGCCGCCACCGACAAGTTGATGATCAACATCGGTGTGCGCTGGGATTACGAAGACACCCCGGCCTACACCAACTTCGTCACCTCGCAGGCGTTCGTCGATGCGCTGTATGCCAACGACGCAGAAAATCCCGGCCAGCCGTGGGCAAACCGTCTGCTGCCCAGCGGCATCAACGTGGCCGACTACATCAGCACCGGCAACAACCGCAAGAACTTCAAGGATGCCTGGGCGCCGCGCTTCGGTTTTTCGTATGACATCTTCGGCGACGAAGCCGCCATTGTGCATGGCGGTGCCGCGCGCTCGTACGACCGCAACCTGTTCGAACAGTTGGCGCTGGAAACCAGCAAGGCGGCGCTGTCGCCGGTGGCGGTGTATTTCGAAAACCCGGCCACCGGCACGTGCTATCGCGCCGACCGCACCTGCGTAGCGTTCGACCCGCGCTATCTCAACGGCATCGATCAGCTCAACACCATTCCCGGTGTCGCCGGCAGCGCCGAGCTCTTCATGTTCAACAACAAGCTCAAGACGCCGTACAGCGACCAGTACAGCATCGGTATCACCAACCAGGTGGGCGACTGGCTGACCGATGTGACCTTCCAGCGCATCCTGAGCTACGACGGTTTCGCGATGGGCTTGATCAACCGCTATCCGGATGGCTCCTACTTCCAGAACGGCAACGTGCCGTGGGGCGAGCCGGTGCCGGGCTATCAGAACACCATCCTGGGCAGCAACGGCCTGGAACAACGCAACAGCCAGGTGCTGTTGTCGGCCGACAAGCCGTACACCAAGGAATCCGGTTGGGGCCTGACCTTGTCCTACACCCACACCAGCGCGCGCCAGAACCGCAACATCGACGAGCCTTACGGCTTCGATAAGGCCACCATCCGCGGCTATCCGTTCGTGAAGTCCGATGCCGTGGCCGCACATCGCTTTGTCGCTTCCGGTTCGATCGATGGTCCGTGGGGCGTGACCTTCGGTGCCAAGCTGGTGTTGGCCACGCCCGAGCCGATCAACACGATCGCCTGCTTCGGCTTCACCGATCCCGATGGCGCCACCTGCCAGCAGGTCGGCGTCACCCCGCCGGGTAGCGGTAAGTTCCTGGTCGGCGGCGATATCTGGGGCTACCGCACGGTGGACTTCCAGGCCACCAAGGAGTTCACCGTGGCCGGCGACTTCAAGCTCAACGCACGTGTGAACCTGCTCAACGCGTTCAACTTCAAGAACTACAGCGCTTACGCCTACAACGGCTTCGGCAGCAATGGTCAGTTCGCTCCGGACATCGCCATCAACACCAGTGGCGAGATCAACTACGTGCCGCGCAGCGTGGTGCTGGAGATCGGCGCCAAGTTCTGATGCGCGCATTGCCACATGCGCCGGCACGGGCATGTGGTATTTCGAACGGGGCCGGCTGGCCCCGTTCGTGTGTCCGTCCGCTGTCTTGCTCAGGAATGCATCGACATGATTCCCGCTCCACTTCGCAACATCGTCATTGTCGGCGGCGGCACCGCCGGCTGGATGGCGGCCGCCGCGTTTGCGCGCGTGCTCGGGCCCACTTTCAAGGTGCAGCTGATCGAGTCCGACCAGCTGGGCACCGTCGGGGTGGGCGAAGCCACCGTGCCGCACATCAAGGCCTTCAACAACCTGCTCGGCATCGATGAGGCCGAGTTCGTGCGCCAGACCCAGGGCAGCTTCAAACTCGGTATCGAGTTCGTCGACTGGCAACGCCCGGGAACCGCGTACATGCATGGCTTCGGCACCCAGATCGGGCACCCGCTGGGGCTATTGCCGTTTCACCAATACTGGATCAAGCAACACGCACGCGGCAGAGCGCAGCCGTTGGGCGCGTACACGCTCAATACCGTGGCGGCTGCGCGCGGCAAGTTCATGACCTCCGCCGGCGATGTGCCGGCCAACTCGCCGCTGGCCAACATCGCCTACGCGTACCACTTCGACGCCACGCAATACGCGCACTTTCTGCGCCGGTATTCGCAGCAGCGCGGCGTGACCCGCATCGAAGGGTTGGTCGAGCAGGTGCAGCTGCATCCGGAAAGCGGCCATGTGCAATCGCTGCAGCTGGCGTCCGGACAGACGGTGCACGGCGACTTGTTCATCGATTGCTCCGGCTTCCGTGGGCTTTTGATCGAAGAGGCGCTGCACACCGGCTATCACGACTTCACCCACTGGCTGCCGTGCGATCGCGCGCTGGCAGTGCCCTGCGAAAAGGTGGGCCCGCCCACGCCATACACACGCTCCACTGCGCGCGCAGCCGGCTGGCAATGGCGCATTCCGCTGCAGCACCGCACCGGCAACGGCTATGTGTACTGCAGCGCGCACATCAGCGACGACGAAGCGGCCGCCACGTTGCTGGCCAATCTGGACGGCAAGCCGCTGGCCGACCCGCGCCCGCTGCGCTTCACCACCGGGCGGCGCAAGCAGTGCTGGAACCGCAATGTCGTCGCACTGGGCCTGGCCAGCGGATTTCTGGAGCCACTGGAATCGACCAGCATCCATCTGATCCAGTCCGGCATTTCCAAGTTGCTGGAGCTGTTTCCGCGCGAGGGCATCAGCCCGGTGCTGGTGCAGCGCTACAACGACCGGCTTGCATTCGAGTTCGACCGCATCCGCGACTTTCTGCTGCTGCACTACCACGCCACCGAGCGCGACGACAGCGCGTTCTGGCGGCATTGCCGCCACATGCCGATCACCCCGGAGCTGCAGACCACGCTGGACCTGTTCCGCGACAGCGGGCGCTTCTATCGCAATGCCGAAGAAATGTTTGCCGAAATCAGCTGGGTGCAGGTACTGGTGGGCCAGGGCATCCTGCCGCAGGGATATCACCCGCTGGTGGACCAGGTGCCCGACCGCGACGCCGAAGGCTTTCTGGCCAGCGTGGCGCAGACCATCAGCCACTGCGTGGATGTGATGCCAAGCCACCAGCAATTCATCGACCGCTACTGCAAGGCGGCTGCGTTACCGTAAGTGCCTTGGTTTGCACTGCGGCTGGAACTGATGCTGAAGGTGGTGGCAGTTGCGCATGACCGATAACGAACGCAGGGATCCAAGCGTGCGCTAACGGCGCGCTTCGCGCGTGCGTCCAGGCGATGCATGCTCGCCTGGTGCCGCGGGTAACGCGCGATCTATGCCACCACGCAGCCAGCCACTGATGTCGGTCGCCACGACACGCGAACGTGACGGCCAAAAAAAAGGATCGGACACAAGGCCCGATCCCTTCGAAAACCGGGACAAGCCCGGTGGACAATGAGTGGCACAGCTTCCGACTGACATCGGACGCTGGCATGTTAACGAGACTTTCACATTAAAGCAATGCTTTAATTGTTGCCGCCTAAGCTATTGATTTATTTGGAAGCTGGCCGCTGCTTCGGCCCGATCAGTTTCCGTTCTGCGGCAGTGCCGCGCGGATCTCGTCCTGGATGGCGGTGGCAGCGGCTGCAGGGTCGCTCGCCTGGCGGATCGGGCGGCCAACGACGATCGCGTCGGCACCGTCGGTAAATGCCTGCGCCACGCCGACCGTGCGTTGCTGGTCGTCGCCGACCGGGCCGCCGGGGCGGATGCCGGGGCAGACGATCGAAAAGTCCGGGCCAGTGGCGCGGCGGATCGGGCCGGCTTCCTGCCCCGAAGCGATCACGCCATCGATCCCGGCGGCCTGCGCAGCCAGCGCGCGTTCCACCACCACGTCCACCGGTTCACGGTCGATGCCCATTGCCGCCAAGTCCAGGCGGCCCATCGACGTCAGTACCGTGACCGCCAGCAGGCGCATGTCGCCGTGATTGGCCTCGGCGGCGGCCTGCAGCATGCCGGCGTGCCAGCCGTGCACCGTGCAATAACTCACCGGCCACTGCGCCAGGCGGCGAATCGTGCCGGCCACGGTGGCGGGAATGTCGAAGAACTTGAGGTCCACGAACACGCGCTTGTCGCGCTTGGCCAGCGCATCGAGCACGTGGAAGTACTCGCCCGATGCCAGCAGCTCCATGCCGATCTTGTAGAACGACACCGAATCGCCGAGCCGGTCCACCCAGGCGATCGCTTCATCGTGGCCGGGCACATCCAGCGCGAAGATCAGCCGCTCATGCGCGGCCAGCGGCAAGGGCGCGCGGCTCATCGGGCCACCTCCAGCGCAGCGCGCTTGGCGTCGTGGCGCTTTTGCCAGGGTTGCGCGTAGTCGTTGTTGAACTGCGCCGGCTCCCAGCCGCCGTAGCTGGGGTTGGGCAGCATCCACCAGCGTTCGCCGAACCAGTCGTGGTACTGCTGCAGCAAGGCGCCACGCGCCTGGCCGGTGTTGGCGGTGACCTGCACGAAGTCGCCCAGCTGGTCGCCGAACTGCATCAGCACGCGGTACTTCTGTCCGGCCAGCTGGCGGCGGCAGTTCTTTTCGCTGCCGTTCTGCTCGCAGCCGGGCACCACCGTGCCCAGGCCGAGAAAGACGCTGTCATCGGCCACCGGCAGGCCCACGCTGCGCAGATTGGCCAAGGTGGCGTCCTTCAGGTGCACCGCGCGGTTGGAAATGTAGATCAGGGTGATGCCGCGGGCATTGGCGGCCTTGGCGAAATCCACCACGCCGGGAATGGCAGTGGCCTTCTTCTCGGCCACCCACTGGTCCCAGCTCAGCTCGTCGTATTCCTTGCCATCGCGCAGCAGCCGCGCCTGGTAGGGCGAGTTGTCAAGCACAGTCTCGTCCACATCCAGCACCACCGCCGGCTTCAGGCCGGTGGCGGCATTGCCGCGTTCCTCCGGCACCAACGCGTCCCAGTTGGATTGCTTGAGTGCAGCGTCCAGTTTGTCGGCCGCAGCGCGATAGGTCTGCTCGGCCACGGCACGGTATTCCTCCGAGCGCTGCATCCACAGCACCGCATTGAGGTTGTCGTCGCCGGCCGGTGCAGTGGTGGACGACGTTGCGGCCTTGCTGGCCGCAGCGCTGGCGTCGGCATTGGCAGTTGCGGTGGCTTCCTGCGCGTGCGGGGCTGGCTGCGTGTCGGCGGGCTTGCAGGCGCCCAGGGCCAGCGCGGTGCAGGCGATGAAGGACAACGGAGCGTAAAGCGAGGGGCGCATGGCATCCACCGGGACAGGGTCGACAATAAAGCGTGCGATTTTAGCCGGTTCGCGCCGTACCGCCCGCGCTGGCCGATGGCGCCGCCATCGAAATGACAGGGGCGCACGGATGACGGTCGCCGCAATACCGGTCGTCCAACCGCGTGGCTGCATCGGTCTTCCACACGATGGCGAATATGTGCCGTGCCCGTTCCTGGATGCCCACGCCCGTTGCCGGCGCACGACGCTGACATGCGCGACACCGTCGATGGCGTCGGCCACCTTGCATAGCGTCGCAGCGGAAGAACGCCGGCAGCGGATCGGCATATCCTTGTGCGCTGATCGCCTCCCGGAGTCATCCATGACAGAGACCTCGCCCCCGCCCGTCCTCGATACCGCCCAGGCCCGCGTGCTGGGATGCCTGATCGAAAAGGAGGCCACCACGCCGGACGCGTACCCGCTCACCGTCAACGCTGCGCAGGTGGCCGCCAACCAGAAAACCGCGCGCGAGCCGGTGCTGAATCTGCAGACTGGCGTGGTGCACCACGCGCTGCGCCAGCTGGAAACCCTGGGCCTGGTGCGCCAGCAGTTTTCTTCGCGTGCCGAGCGTTACGAGCACCGCCTGGGCAGCGTGCTGGATCTGACCCGCCAGCAAGTCGCACTGATCGGCCTGCTGCTGTTGCGCGGCCCGCAGACGCTGGGCGAGCTGTACGCACGTAGCGAGCGCCTGGCGCGTTTCAACGATGCCGACGACGTGCGCCATCACCTGGAGCGGCTGATCCAGCGCGGCCTGGCCGCACAACTGCCGCGCGCCAGCGGTCAGCGCGAAGACCGTTACATGCATCTGCTCAGCGGCGAGCTGGATGTGGAGGCGCTGCAGGCCGCTGCCGCGCGTGCGGCACCGAGCGCGCGCAGTGGCAGCGACAGCAGCGACCTGGACGCGCGGATGCAGGCGCTGGAAGCAACGGTCGCCGAACTGCAGGAGGCGCTTGCCGCGGTACAGGCGCGGCTGGACGCAGCTGGCGCCTGATCTGTGCGCGGCACCCACCGACGGCCGTAGCGGCAGCGCGGCAGGTGTGCGGCAGCATCGACGTCAGCTGCCTTGGGTGACCCGGCAGTTGCCGGATCGCCCGATACGCACCACGGCACGCAGAGGCATGCGGCATCGCCTGCAAGACCCGCACGGTCTTGTCGCCCGGCCGCACGATGTCAGTGTGTGCGCGTGTTGGATGGATGCACCGGCCAGTCCTGCCGCGTCGGTGCAAGCGCTGCCCGCGCACGAACGTCGGGGTCGGGGCACGCCAGCGTCAGGTCGGCGTGTCCACCTCGTCCCACTCGGCATCTTCAAAGTGCAGTAGCCAATTGAGCGCGTAATGCCGCTCATACACCACGCCCGGCACGATGCCGGCGGGGACCGGCTGACCGGATTGGCCGGCCTGGCGGACCGCCCAGTGCAGGCGCAGGTGGCGGTCCAGCGTGTCCAGCAGCTCGGCGAGCGGGCGTCGCGCCGGCGTCGGGCGCTCGGCAGCTTGTGCGTTGTCCAGCGCGCGCTGTGCAACCAGGGGTACATCGCACAGCGCGTTGGGGTCCGGCAGCGTGTCGGCCAGCCCCAAGGCCCATTGCAGCACGGCCAGGCTTTCGTAACGCCAGCCGAAGTTGGCCAGCGCCTGCGCATCCGGCGCTGGCTGGGCGAAGAAGGCGCGCTCCTGCGGCGACAGCGCATCTGCCACGCCGGGAAGACGCGTCTCCACCTCGTCCAGCGACGGCGGCGTATCGCCAGCGGCCATGATCTCTGCACGCAGCGCCACCGCAAACAACGCCAGCATGCGTCGACTGACGACTGCCGCATCGCGCACGCGCGCTTCGGCCTCGCCGGGCACCGGCGGCAGGCTGGGCGGCACGCGGATGCCTTGCGCGGCCAGCACGGAAAGTTGCTGCGCGCGCCGCTGCAACGCATCGGGCGGATACGGTACCTGCGCATCGTCGTCGATGGCCGGCTCGCCCTGGCTGATCAGCACCCGCCCCTGCGGGTCGCGCACGCTGCCATCGGCCAGGAAACACACCGCATTGGCGTGCTCGGCCCACTGCGCCAGCGCGCCGACGTCCGCATCGTCCACCTCGAAGCTGAAGTGCTGCCGCACCCGCTGCACATGCCGCATCAGGTGATAGCGCGCCTGGGTCATCTGGCCATCGCCGGCCTGATTCACATAGCCGACAAAGCCGTGCAGATGCGCGGCCAGTTCCGGGTCGGCGTGGTCGCGATGCTGCACGGCAGTCTGCGGCAGGAAGTCCGGCCACAGGGGCGTGCGTAGCGTGGAATAGGCGTTGACCAACAGTGCCATGCAGGCCTCCCTGTGCGGTGGAAAACAGCCGGCAGGGTGACGCAGCGCTGCTCAGCTGTCCACGCCACCAGGGCCGAGGTCGATCGTGTAGTACGCCACGGCCTCGGTGCCGGGACTCAGCACCCGCAGGCTCTCATAGCGCAGCCCCAGTGCTTCCAGCGCGCGGATCGACTCCGCATTGCCTGGCGAGACGATCGCGCACACCTGCGTCAATCCCAGTACCTGGCGTGCATGCTCCAGCACCGCGCGCCCGGCTTCGGTCACGTAGCCCTTGCCGCGATACGCGGGCAACAGCGCAAAACCGATATGCGGCACCGGCAAGGTCTCGCGGCACAACAGGCCCAAGGTGCCCATGAAGGTGCCTGCCTCGCGCGTTTCCAGCGCCCAGTGCGCGAAACCGTGTTGTTGCTGATGCGCCTGCGCCCATTCGCGCACATGCTCGCGCGCCTGCTCGCGGGTGCGGATACTGCGGTCGTTGATGCCGGCGATGAACGCAGGATCGTTGACCAGCGCCAGCATCGCCTCGGCATCGCGCTCGGGATCGAGCAGACGCAAGCGCACGCGTGCGGTTTCGAGGATGACGGTCACGGCGCACTCCGTTGGCGGGAACCTCAGACTGCCGTGCGGCAGTGGCACTGACAAGACTGACGACTGCACGCATGGCCACGCTGCAGTACCCGCACGGTTGGCGATATCACTCCGTTGGGCTGGTGCAACTGGCGTGCGCCACCGGCGCGTTGACCGCTCGCTTGGCTGGCCAGCAACGCTTCAGCCTTGGGCCGTGCCAGCGACGGCGCGGGCGATCATGCCGGGCCTGCATGCCAGGCTGTTCCACGTCTGTTGCAGGTCGCGTGCTGCAGCGCGTAGTACGCACGTCGAGCGGCAAGACTGCGCATCGATGCGCACCTGACCGCCAGCGCATCACGGCCGAGACGTTCACGATGCGCTCCATCCTTGCGCACGCGTGCCGCGCAGGGCAGCCGGCCCGGGAGGCTCAGCGTCAGGCACGCCTGGCAACCGATGTGTGCCACGCACTCACCCGCAGTGCCTCCGGCAGGCGCCCAGCGCCGTCTTGCCTGCCAGGCTCACCTGTTGATGCACGTGGCGCAGCTGCCCGCGCGGCTCAGGAAAACTCAGTCGAACAATGCCTGGATCGCAGCCAATCCCGCACTGGCGCGTTCCTTCTTGCGCTCGGCGTCGGCCACCGGGTCGGCACCATCGCGCTGCAGTTCTTCGGCCGGAATCTCATCGAAAAACCGGCTCGGCTTCAGTCGCACATGCTCACCGAACTTGCGCGTCAGCTTGCTGTGACTCATCCACAGCTGCTCCTTGGCGCGGGTGATGCCCACGTACAGCAGGCGGCGCTCTTCCTGCAGATTGCCTTCTTCCAGGCTCACTTCGTGCGGCAGCACGCCGTCCTCGCAGCCGACGATGAAGACATAGCGGAATTCCAGTCCCTTGGACGCATGCATGGTCATCATGCGCACCTGGTTGCCGCCATCGTCCTTGTCGTTGCGCGACAGCAACGCCAACTGCGCAGCCAGATCGCTGGCGCTTGCACCGCGCGGACCACCTTCGAACCACTCGGCCAGCTCGTCCAGATTGCGCTTGCGCCGCTGGAAGCCGGTCTCGTCTTTCGATTGATTGCGCAGGTCGTTGAGCAAACCGGACTTGTCGGCCAGCAGGCGCACCAGCTCGCCGGCCGGCATGCTGGACGAGTGCTCGCGCATATCGCGCAGGATGTCGGTAAACGCACTCAAACCGTTGGCTGCGCGTGGCGGTAAATGCTGCAAGGCGCCCATCGACTCGGCTGCGCGCGACATCGGTACCGACTTGGCGCTGGCAAGTTCGGCAAGACGCGCCAGCGAGGTCGCACCGACTTCGCGCTTGGGCGACTGCACGGCACGCAAGAACGCCGCGTCGTCATCCGGGTTGACGATCAACCGCAACCACGACAGCAAGTCCTTGACCTCCTGCCGCTCCAGAAACGCGGTACCACCGGTGAGGTGATACGGCACGCGCAACAGCTGCAGCGCTTTTTCCAGCGGCCGCGATTGAAAATTGCCACGGAACAGAATGCAGAAGTCGCTCCACGGCACCTGCTTGGCGGTACCCAGGAACGAGATCTCCGCGGCGACCTTTTCGGCTTCGTGCTCGCTGTCGCGGCATTCCCACACGCGGATGCGCTCGCCGTCGGCCTGGTCGCTCCACAAGGTCTTCAAATGCTCGTGCGGGTTGTGCGCGATCAACGCGTTGGCCGCACGCAGCACACGATTGGAGCAGCGGTAGTTCTGTTCCAGCTTGATGATTTCCAGAGCCGGATAATCGCGCGCCATCTGCTGCAGGTTTTCCGGATTGGCGCCGCGCCAGGCATAGATGCTCTGGTCGTCGTCGCCCACGCAGGTGAAGTTGCCGCGCGGCCCGGCCAGCATCTTCAGCAGCCGGTACTGCGCATCGTTGGTGTCCTGGCACTCGTCCACCAGCAGGTAGCCGATGCGCTCGCGCCAGCCCATCACGATGTCTTCGTTGGCTTCCAGGATCTGCACCGGCAGACGGATCAGGTCGTCGAAGTCCACTGCGTTGAAGGTGGTCAGCCGCGCCTGGTAGCGCTCGTACAAGCTGGCCGCTTCCTTTTCGCGGGTGCTGCGTGCGGCCGCCATCGCCTGCTCCGGCGACAGGCCGGCATTCTTCGCGCGCGAGATCAGGTTCTTGGCATCTTCGATCGCATCGGGCTTGGCACCATGCATCAGGTCCTTGATCTGCGCGGCGGCATCGTCGGCATCGAAGATCGAGAAGCCGCGCTTGAGGCCCACCGCCGCGTGCTCGATCTGCAGGAACTTCAACCCCAGTGCGTGGAAGGTGCAGATGGTCACCTCGTCGGCGTCCTGCTCGCGCAGTCGCTTGGCCACGCGCTCGCGCATTTCCTTGGCCGACTTGTTGGTGAAGGTGATCGCCGCGATGCGCCGGGCGGGATAACGGCCGCAGCCGATCAGGTGGGCGATCTTTTCCACGATCACGCGCGTCTTGCCGCTGCCCGCGCCGGCGAGCACCAGCAACGGACCTTCGATGTGCAGGACGGCGGCGGCTTGGGGGGGATTGAGACCGTGCATTGGATGGGGATTGTAGCGGGGCGGCGACGGGCCGACCTGACTTGCACCGCAGCGCGCCGTAAGGTATTGAATCGGCTTCGGAACACAGGAGCGTGGTCCATGTCATCGATTGTCATCATCCGACCGTTCGCGGCCGCCCTGCTGGGCCTGCTGGCGGTACCCTCCCTCGGGTCGGCGCAGGCGCCGCGCGCCGATGCCTATGAAGCGATCGTTCTGCAGTCGCACGAATTCCTGACCTACCACCCGGACCTGCGCTTCCGCGGGCTCGGTATGGATGCCCGTGAACGCGGCCGCGACGAAGAAGCCCGCACCCAGTTCCGCAATGCCGCGCGCTATGGCGACAAGCTCTCCCAGGCGGCGCTGGCGGACATGCTGTGGAACGGCCAGGGGGGGCCCGCCGACCGCGCGCTGGGCTATGCCTGGATGGACCTGGCCGCCGAGCGCGGCACCGAATGGCTGGTGGTGCAGCGCGAGCGCTACTGGCAGGCGTTGACGCCCGAGGAACGCGAGCGCGCCGTGCGCGAGGGTCGCACGCTGTACACCGAGTTCGGCGACCCGGCAGCCAGCCCGAGGCTGGAGCGCGAACTGCGGGCCGGCAGCATGCAACAAACCGGCAGCCGCGCCGGCTGGAGCGGTGCCATGCGCAGCCAGGGCCGCGGCGATGCCGGGGCACGCGTGCTGCAGCCGGAGAAGCATCAACTGGCGCGCTACTGGGATCCAGTGGCCTACCGGCAGTGGCAGGACGAGGAGCTGGCCCGGTCCGGACGATGACCCTCATCCCACGTTCAATCGGCGCCGTCGCGCTGATGCTGCTGGCGCCCTTCTGCGCCACCGCCAGCCCCTGCGCTCCCGACCCTACGGCGTCGATCCCGTCGGCCCTGCTGACCGAAGGCTTCCTGCAGGCCCACCCTGACCTCTACTGGCGCGACCTGGGCCAGCTGTCCTGGCGGCGCGGCAAGCCGGCACAGGCCTTGATGCGCTTCCAGCGCGCGAGCCTGTACGCCGACAAGTTCTCGCAATCGATGGTCGCGCGCATGTACCAGGAAGGTGTCGGCACCGAGACCGACCTGGTACTGGCCTACATCTGGATGGACCTGGCCTCCGAACGCGGCTACCGCGACCTGCTGGTCGAGCGCGAGCGGTACTGGCAACGGTTGGATCCTGCACAGCGCCGGCGGGTGCTTGCCGAAGGCCCGGCGTTGTACGCGCAGTACGGCGATACCGTGGCCAAGCCACGCATGGAGACCGTTCTGCGGGTCGCGCGCAACAGCATGACCGGCAGCCGTACCGGCTTCGTCAACCCCGGTCTGCGCATGGAGCTGGGCGAAGGCCCGGAAGCCAACCGGATGATTACCGGCGATGATTACTACCGTGACGCCTTCTGGGAACCGGACAGCTACTGGTGCCTGCAGGACCAGATCTGGCAGAACGCTCCGCCGACACCCAGCGTCGAGATCGGCACCCTGCGGCAGGTGCGCGACGAGGAGCCGGGTGGCGACTAGAATTGGCCGATGGCCAAGCTCTATTTCTACTATTCGGCGATGAACGCCGGCAAGACCACCACCCTGCTGCAGAGCGCACACAACTACCGCGAGCGCGGCATGCGGGTGGCGATCCTGACCCCGCGCCTGGACGATCGTGCCGGCGCCGGCGTGGTTGCCTCGCGCATCGGCCTGCGTGCGGACGGCATGGCCTTCGACCGTGACACCGACCTGCAGCGCTGGGTCGAGCAGGACCTGGCGACGAACGGGCCGATGGGCTGCGTGCTGGTGGACGAAGCGCAGTTCCTCAGCCGCGCCCAGGTCTGGCAGCTCAGCGAGGTCGTCGACCAGCTGCGCATTCCGGTGCTGTGCTACGGCCTGCGCACCGACTTCCGGGGCGAGCTGTTCGAAGGCAGCCAGTACCTGCTGGCCTGGGCCGACGAAATGCAGGAGATCAAGACCATCTGCCACAGCGGCAAGAAGGCGACGATGACGGTGCGCGTGGACGAGCATGGCCACGCCGTGCAGGACGGCCCGCAGGTGGAGATCGGCGGCAACGA
>JAAIGE0100102888.1_pt1 | contig 17630 bp, 19 predicted proteins | sample 6487951 | NCBI WGS metagenome assembly JAAIGE01 (sample SAMN13974128, study PRJNA590717) | phyllosphere metagenome | biome: tomato field; feature: multiple bacterial spot infested tomato fields; material: tomato leaves; isolation source: leaves from tomato fields | host: Solanum lycopersicum ...
ACCCGCAAGGGCCAGCTGAAGAACATGGAGCCCGACGGCAAGGGCCGCGTGCGTCTGGATTACATGATCCCGGCGCGTGGCCTGATCGGCTTCCAGAACGAATTCCGCACCCTGACCCAGGGCTCGGGCCTGCTGTTCCACGTGTTCGACCACTACGGTCCGAAGGAACAGGGCGCCATCGCCAAGCGCCAGAACGGCGTGATGATTGCCAATGCACCGGGTGCGACCCCGGCATATGCCTTGGGGCCGCTGGAAGAGCGTGGCCGCCTGTTCGCCGCCGAAGGCGACAACGTGTACGAAGGCCAGCTGGTGGGTATCCACTCCAAGGACAACGACCTGACCGTCAACGCGATCAAGACCAAGCCGCTGACCAACATGCGCGCCTCGGGCAAGGACGATGCGATCAAGCTGACCCCAGCGATCAAGTACACGCTGGAACAGGCGCTGGACTTCATCGAGGACGACGAGCTGGTGGAAGTCACCCCGAAGGAAATCCGCCTGCGCAAGAAATTCCTGACCGAAAGCGACCGCAAGCGCGCTGGCCGTTCGGGCTGAGTTGTTGAGCTGACGCGTGAGTAACAAACCCTATAGCCCGGATCCGCGCGCGCATCCGGGACTGCATATGATCGCCTTGCTTGAGGCGGTCAAGGGGACGCTTGCGCTGTTGGCGGCGACGGGCCTGGAAATTCTGGGCCCGCTCCCGCTGCAAAACGCGGTCATCACCCTGATCCGCCGCTTCAACCTGGACCCCGACCACGGCGCACTGCCGTCGTTGCTCAAGACCATCAGCCCCGATGCGGTGCATCTGGCCGCTGCCGCCATGCTGGCCTATGGCCTGCTGCATGTGGTGGAAGCCTGGGGTCTTTGGCGTGCCAAGGCCTGGGCCTCGGTGCTGGGCTGCCTGTCGGCGGCCATCTATCTGCCATTCGATATCTACGCCATCGTGCGTCATCCCGGCTGGACCGCCTGGGGCGTGCTGGCGATCAACCTGCTGGTGGTCGGCGTGCTGGCACGCGACCTGGTGCGACGCCGCCGTCGCTGAGCCTGCCTGCCCGTTGGCGGGCACGTCCTTACGTTGTCACCCCGACGCAGCGCCGTTAGCCTGCGACTTCTCCCCGGGGACGACCATCCATGCGATCCACCCTTTTGTCCTTCGCGCTGCTTGCCGCGCTGTGCGGCTGTGCGCATGCCGATGATCCGTCGCGTTCTGCGGCAGGCGCTGCCGACGCGTCCACCGCCCACCCTCTCAATCTGAGCGAGGCCGACGTGGCCGGCCTGCAGGCGCGCATGGCCAGCGGCCAGAGCAGCAGCCTGCAACTGACGCGCGCGTATCTGCAGCGTATTGCCGGCATCGATCGCGCCGGCCCCAGGCTCAACGCGGTGATCGAACTCAATCCACAGGCCGAAGCCGACGCACGCGCCCTGGATGCCGAACGCAAAGCCGGCCACGTGCGTGGGCCGCTGCACGGCATCCCGGTGCTGCTCAAGGACAATATCGACGCGCTGCCGATGGTCAACAGCGCCGGCTCCCTCGCCCTGGCCGAGTTCCGCCCCGCTCGCGATGCGTTTATGGTGCAGCGCCTGCGCACCGCCGGCGCGGTGATCCTGGGCAAGACCAACCTCAGCGAATGGGCCAATTTCCGCTCCACCCAATCCAGTTCCGGCTGGAGCGGACGCGGGGGGCTCACGCGCAATCCATATGCGCTGGATCGTAATCCCTGCGGCTCCAGTGCCGGCACCGGTGCGGCCATCGCGGCCAGCCTGGCCACCGTCGGCATCGGTACCGAAACCGATGGCAGCATCACCTGTCCGACATCGGTCAACGGCCTGGTCGGGCTCAAGCCGACCGTTGGCCTGATCAGTCGCGACGGCATCATCCCGATTTCTGCCAGCCAGGACACCGCCGGCCCGATGACCCGCAGCGTCGCCGATGCGGCTGCAGTGCTGCAGGCCATCGCCGCACCCGACCCGCAGGACCCCGCCACCGCCAAGGCACCGGCGACCAGCGTCGATTATCTCGCCCACCTGAAACCCGACAGCCTGCGTGGCGCGCGCCTGGGCCTGTTGCGCAACCCGCTGCGCGAGGATCCGACAATCGCCGCGGTGCTCGACCGCGCCGTGCAGACGCTGCGTGCCGCAGGCGCTACCGTGGTCGAGACCGCCCTGGTCACCGATGGCAAGTGGGATGCTGCCGAGCAGATGGTCTTATTGGTCGAATTCAAGGCCGGCTTGAACGCGTATCTGCAGAACCACCACGCGCCTGTGGCGAACCTGGAGCAGTTGATTGCGTTCAATCGCAAGCACGCGCAGCGCGAAATGCCGTACTTCGGACAGGAATTGTTCGAACAGGCGCAGGCAGCGCCCGGTCTCGACGATGCGGGGTATCTGAGCGCGCGCGCCAACGCCAAGCGGTTGGCGGGGCCGGAAGGCATCGACGCAGCCTTGAAGGCAGATCGCCTGGATGCCTTGATCGTGCCCACGACGGGCGCGGCGTGGATCACCACACTCGGCAAGGGCGATACCTTCCCCGGCGCCGGCTATGGTGCCGCGGCGGTGGCCGGCTATCCAAGCCTGAGCGTGCCGATGGGACAGACCCAGGGCTTGCCACTGGGCCTGTTGTTCATGGGCACGGCCTGGAGCGAGCCGCGCCTGATCGAGCTGGCGTATGCATACGAGCAACGCAGCCATGCGCGCTTTACGCCTGGCTATGCGCCGAGTGCGCCGGCTGCGCCAGGTGGGGCCACGTCAGGCACGACACCCGTCGCGCCTGCGCCCGGTTCGCGCCAGCATGATTGACCGCCGCTATACCTGGCGCCCAAGAAGAATGCCCTGGCGGGTGCTTGTGCAACTGCCTGCCGAACACATTCGATGCCGGCAGTTGCGCAACACCACCCGATAAAAGCAGTCCCACAAACGCAACGAGCGTCGCCAGGCGGGCGTGGGCGGCGCGCAAGAACCGCCTGCCCGCGGAATACATGCCGGTTCCGGGCACCGGCCGCACGCGCCTGGCTGGGATGCCGTCGTTTTCTTGGCGCGCTAGATGCTGGCCGCAGGCTCGCCGTCTTCTGCGCCCGGCGAGCGCACGCTCTCCTGTGCAATCGGCTCGGCAGGGCGTGATGGCGTTCTTTCCTGCGTTGCGATTTCGGCGCGCAGCCTCGGCAAGGCATACGCATGCTCGCGGGTCAGGAAATCGATCATGCGTTCGCGCACCAGGCAGCGCAGATCGAAGGCATCGCCGGAATTGCGCGCGCTCACCAGCAGTCGCACCTGGATGGTGTTGTCGCTGGTGTCGGTAATCTGGGTCACGCACACGCGGCCGTCCCATAGCGGTTCGCTGTGGCAGATACGCTCCAGTTCCGCACGTACCGCTGCAATCGGCGTACGGTAATCCAGCCACAGGAACGCGGTGCCGAGCAGATCGGCACTGCTGCGCGTCCAGTTCTGAAATGGGTTTTCAATCCACCAGGTCAGCGGCACCACCATGCGGCGCTCGTCCCAGATCCGCACTACCACGTACGAGCTGCCGATCTCTTCGATGCGGCCCCACTCGCCTTCCACGATCACTACGTCATCCAGGCGAATCGGCTGGGTCAGTGCAATCTGCAAACCGGCGATCAGGTTGCCGAACACCGGTTTGGCCGCGATACCGGCCACCAGCCCGATGATGCCGGCCGACGCCAGCAAGGTCTTGCCGATCTGGCGTACCTGCGGGAAGGTCAGCAGCACCACCGAAATGCCGAGCAAGATCACCGTGCCCATCAGCACGCGGCTCAGCACCCGCGTCTGGGTCTGGATGCGCCGCGCGGTGAGGTTGTCCGACACCTCGATCGGATTGCTGCGCAAGATCGCCGCCTCGCCGGCGGCCACCGCGCGTACCAGCAACCAGGTGACGCAGCCGACGATTCCCAGGTGCAGCAGATGCTGCACCGCTGCCAGCGCCTTGCCGGCCAACGGGGTCGCTTCGGTGGCAACCCCCAGAAACAACAGCGGCAAGATAAACGCCGCCGGTAGCGTGATCACGCGAATGATGCGCGCACGGCGGTAGTCGCGACCCTGCATGCGGCGAAACAGCCACAGCATCAACGACCAGGTGACGATGCCCGCCAGCAGCGAGGCACCGAGCGGAATTGCATATTCGCGGATGACGTTCCAATCGGCAGTCAAACCGTTCCTCCTGTGGGGGGAAAGAGGGATGGCTGCCAGAGCATGCCGCACGCGGCATGAGCATCACGTCATGCGCACACGTTGATCATCCGCCCAGCGGCTGCGAAGCCACCTGTTGTTGCTTGCGCACGATCGCCATCGCAATTTCCAGCGACTGTTCGTAGTTCAGCCGCGGATCCACGCTGGAGCGATACGCCCGTTCCAGATCGCGCTCGGTGAGCTCGCGCGCACCGCCGGTGCATTCGGTGACATCTTCGCCGGTAAGTTCCAGATGCACGCCGCCCAGCCGCGTGCCGGCGGCCGCGTGCAGGTCGAAGGAGGTCTCCACTTCGTTGCGGATATTGTCGAAACGCCGCGTCTTATAGCCATTTCCGGTGCTTTCGGTATTGCCATGCATCGCATCGCACACCCACAGCACCCGCCGCCCGTCGCGCTTGACCGCATCCAGCAACGGCGGCAACTTGTCGGCGATCTGCGCCGCGCCCATGCGATGGATGAAGCTCAAACGCCCGGGCTCGTCCTCGGGATTGAGCACATCGATCAGGCGCAGCAGCTGGTCCGGCTGCACCGACGGCCCCACCTTGATCGCGATCGGGTTACGCACGCCACGCAGGTATTCCACGTGCGCGCCATCCAGCGCGGCCGTCCGCATCCCGATCCACGGGTAGTGCGTGCTGAGATTGAACCAGCCCCACTGACGCGGCACCTGACGGGTCAGGCCTTCTTCGTACGGCAGCAACAACGCCTCGTGCGAGGTGTAGAAATCGATGCGATTGAGGTTGTACACCTCTGCCCCGGACAGCGTTTCCATGAAGCGCACGGCGTCGCCGATCGAGGCAACCATCTTCTGGTAGTCCGCCGCCAGCGGCGAATAGCCCACCCAGTCCAGATTCCAGTATTCGGGGTGATGCAGGTCGGCGAAGCCGCCGTCGATCAACGCGCGCACGAAGTTCATCGTCATTGCCGAGCGCGAATGTGCGGTGATCATGCGGCGCGGATCGGGCACGCGCGCGGCCTCGGTGAAGGCCGGCGCATTGATCACATCGCCGCGATAGCTCGGCAAGGTCACGCCATCGCGCGTTTCGGTGTCGGCCGAGCGCGGCTTGGCGTATTGCCCGGCAAAGCGACCCACCCGCACCACTGGCAAATGCAGGCCGTGCACCAGCACCAGGCTCATTTGCAGCAGCACCTTCAAACGGTTGGAGATGGTGCCCGATTCGCAATCGCTGAAATTTTCAGCGCAATCGCCACCCTGCAGCAGGAAGCGCTTGCCTTCCTGCGCTTCGGCCAGCTGGCGCTTGAGCGCAAAGATTTCCCACGAGGTCACCAGCGGCGGCAGCCGCCCCAGCTCGTGCATGGCCGCCTGCAGCGCGTTCTCATCCGGGTACACCGGCAGCTGCAATGCAGGTTTGCCGCGCCAGCTGTCCGGCGCCCACACTGCGGCGGCCGAATCGGTAGCGGAAGTGGCAGCGGAAAGATTCATGAAAGGACTCCTAGGCAGCCTGCGATGTTCGCAGAGCCGGAACGCTACGCAAAGCGCCTGGAGGCCAATGGCACCGAATTGCCGCCGCGTTCGTCCGACGCGCGGTCGCGCGCCGGCCATTTCGACCTGAACAGCAAACAACATCGCCCGTCGAGCCATGACTTTCGACCTACGCTAGCGCTCGCCAAAGCGCTCAACGTTACAAAATAACAACACCCCCTCCCCTCACCCGCCTCGCGAAACTGCCATGACTCCTCGTCTTCTGTCTGCTGCCATCACCGCCGCCCTGCTGGCCGCCCCCATCGGTGCGGCGTTTGCCGCCGATGCCGACTCCGAACGCACGACCGATCTGGACACGGTTAACGTGATCGCCAAGCTCGAGGCGGCGCGCAATGCCCTGTCGCCGGACATCGGCAGCAGCCAATTTGCCATCACCGCTGACGATATCGATCGCCTGCCGCTCGGCGCGGCGACTCCACTCAATCAGGTCCTGCTGCAGGCGCCGGGCGTGGTACAGGATTCCTACGGCGGCATTCACGTCCGCGGCGACCACGCCAACCTGCAGTACCGCATCAACGGGGTGATGATTCCCGAATCCATCTCCGGTTTCGGCCAGAGTCTGGAGCCGCGCATCATCAAGAACCTCAAGCTGCTCGATGGTGCGCTGCCGGCGCAGTTCGGGGACCGCACCGCAGCCGTGGTCGACATCACCACCAAGAGCGGTGCCGAACTCGGCAATGGCGGCAGCGTCGGCATCACCGCCGGCTCATTCGGCACCATCAACCCCAACGCCTCGCTGTGGGGCAGCAGCGGGCGTTGGAGCTGGTTCGTCAGCGGCGATTACGACCAGAACAAGAATGGCCTTGAAAACCCGGTCGACAGCCTCAACCCCATCCACGACAAAACCCATCAGGGCAAGGGCTTCGCCGATCTGACCTACCTGGTCAACGAGAACACCCGTCTCAGCCTGCTGGTCGGCTACGCGAACAACCGCTTCCAGATCCCCAACAATCCGGGGCAGACGCCAGCCTTCGATTACCTGGGTACCACCGATTTCGACTCCTCGCGCCTGGACGAGAACCAGCGCGAAAACACCCGTTTCGGCACCCTGGCCCTGCAAGGCACGCTCGGCGACACCAACTATCAGCTCTCCGCCGGCCAGCGTTACAGCAGCGTCGCCTTCTCCCCCGACGTTGCCGGCGACCTGATCTTCAACGGCATCGCCTCGCAGGTGGACCGCAGCAACCGCGCCAATACCCTGCAGGCGGACTTCGCAACGCCATGGGGCGGCTCGCATACGCTGCGCTACGGCGTATACGGCAATTTCGAACACGCCATCGCCAGCAACAATTCGTATGTCTTCCCCGCCAACGACGACGGCAGCCAGAGCAGCAACGTGCCGCTGTTCATTCCCGACGGCAGCCGTTTCCATGCCAGCACCTACGCGCTCTACCTGCAGGACGAGTGGAAGATCGGCGAAGATTGGACCGTCAATTACGGGTTGCGCGGCGACAAGTACAAGGCCTTCGGCACGACCGAAGGTCAGCTCAGCCCGCGCCTGGGCGTCATCTGGCGCGCCACCGACAGCACCACCGTGCATGCCGGATACGCGCGTTACTTCACCCCGCCGGCCAGCGAGCTGATCTCCACCAGCGACATCGCGCTCTACGACGGCACCACCAACCAGCAGTCGGCCGGTGACGGCCCGACCACGCCACTGAGCGAACGTAGCGACTACTACGACCTGGGCATCTCGCAAGTGGTCACCGACCATCTGACGCTTGGCCTGGACACCTATTACCGCAAGGCCGACCGGCTGCAGGACGAAGGCCAGTTCGGTGCCGCCTATATCTATTCCACCTTCAATTACCGCTATGGCCGCATCCGCGGCGCCGAATTCAGCGCCGACTACACCAACGGGCCAGTGACGGCATATTTCAACCTCGCCTACAGCAAAGCCATGGGCAAGCGGGTCATGACCAGCCTGTACAACTTCGATCCGGATGCGCTGGCCTACACCTACGACAACTGGATCCACCTGGATCACGATCAGAAGCTGACCTCGTCCGGCGGCATCAACTACGCCTTCAGCGAAGGCAGCAAGGTCGGCCTCAACTATCTGTTCGGCAGCGGATTGCGCACCGATACCGACACCGTGCCCAACGGCGCCTCGCTTCCGTCGTACTTCCAGTTGAATGCCAGCGTCGGCCACGACTTCGACGTCAATACGCATCCGCTGCATGTGCAACTGGCCGCGGTCAATGTCCTCAACCGCAGCTACCAGTTGCGCGATGGCGGCGGTATCGGCGTCTTCGCGCCGCAGTGGGCGCCGCGCCGCGGCGTCTATGTGAGCCTGCAGCAGGACTTCTGACGCGGTGCAAGGCAGCGAATGGACCGGAACAATACCGGCCCATTCGTTGCCGAAGTCCGATGACCAAGCCTGCAGCACGGCTGGCCACGCTGCGGACCGCCTGCATGGCTGATGCGCATCGTTTGGCAGACACGTAAATATCGGCTTATCGATTGAAGCAATGCCGCGATCCACCAGCGCTAGCCAGCGGAAAGAGCCAGGAATCAGTCACGTCTTCAATGTCGTTCTTGGCGCTCGCGGTCGACACGCCGCAGACGCATGCAAGCGGCAGCAACGGCATCCAGTATCAATGCCAGGAAGCAGACGCGTCGAGCAAGCGCAGCGCAGGGCGGGCGCCTTGCGACGAATCAAGCCGCCTGACCTGCAGCGGATCAGGCGGCCCTTCAACCGCAAACCGCGCAGCAGCCTCGCCTGAGCAGCGCACAGCGCCCGTTGCCCATCACGATCCCACTGCACGCCTACAAGGCTGCCGCAGGGCTTTGCGAGCCGCTAGACCTGTCATGCGTCAGTGATGAACCGAGCTACGCCGCGCCTTGAAGCCCGCGTACAGCGCCCACAGCGCCAACCCCACGAACCACACCATGCTCCACATGGGCATGCTCAACCCGAGGAAGCGCCAATCGATATTGCCGCAATCGCCGGTGCCGGTCAGCACGGTGCGGAACACCTCGAAGGGCCCCATGGTCTCGCTCAGAAAGCTCAACGGCGGCCCGCACGAAGACATCATGTCCTTGGGCCGGATCTGCACCCACACATGCCGCGCAGCGATGCCCATGCCCACGCCCGCGGCGATGAAACTCAAGACCCCATAGACCTTGCGCCCGGCGGCGGCACGCGGCCCATGCAGCGCGCCGAGCAGAAAAAACACGGCCAGCGCCGCGAAGGCGATCCGTTGGAAGATGCACAGCGGGCAAGGCTCCAGGCCCAGATGCAACTGCACATAGATCGCGTAAGCCAGCAATCCTGCGCATGCAAGAAAGCCCAGCAGAAACTGCGCCCGGAAACTCCAGCGAAATGGATTCATCGTCACTGCTTGCCTTGGGTCAAGTCGTCGATTATCAGCCATCGCCACGGCCGTGACCACGCATGACTGAGCGGGCAGTCCAATCGCGCGAGCGCCTGGTGCTTGTGCGCTGCAGCGCCGCGGCGACACGGGGTGACACGCATGCGATGTCCGAAAGACCAGGGCCCACCGCACGCCCACCCGCGAGCGGCAATCCAGAGCCCGCAAGCCGTCGTCGACCAGCCGGAAGGAGATTGCAATTGGCCGAGCAAGCGGCAGCGCCTGCACTGGCACATAGGCTTTGGCGACGTCGCCCTGCTTGCTGCGTAACGCACACATCCACGCGCACGCACGCGTGCCCGTGCAGTCGACAGCCGTCGGCAGACACGCAGTTTCGAGCAGCCAACAAAAAAGCCCGGCGTCAGCCGGGCTTCTTCGAGAATCTGTGCAGCAGCGATCCGATTACTCGGCCACTTCTTCGGCGACGACCGGACGGTCGACCAGCTCGACATACGCCATCGGCGCATTGTCGCCGGCACGGAAGCCGGCCTTCAGGATGCGCAGGTAGCCGCCGGGACGGGTCGCGTAACGCGGGCCCAGTTCGACGAACAGCTTGCCCACGGCTTCCTTGTCGCGCAGGCGAGCGAACGCCAGACGACGATTGGCAACGCCATCGACCTTGCCGATGGTGATCAGCGGCTCGGCGACGCGACGCAGTTCCTTGGCCTTCGGCAAGGTGGTCTTGATCAGCTCGTGCTTGAACAGCGAGGCGGCCATATTGCGGAACATGGCTTCGCGATGCGCGCTGGTGCGGTTGAACTTACGGCCGGATTTCTGGTGACGCATGAGTATGGTTTCCTAGGGAATGTTGAGACTGCTTGAGAAACGTTGTCGCCATCCTGGCGCTGTTGAATGGACTGCGGTTGGTCCGAGCCGGCCGTCCTTGAACCGGATGTCATCGCAGGCTTTAACCCGTCGATGTAGAAAACAAACATGGGCGCCCGAAGACGCCCATGCCTTGATGCATTAACCAAGCATGCCGTGCTGGGCGACACCGGCCGGCGGCCAGTTCTCCAGCTTCATGCCCAGCGCAAGGCCGCGCTGTGCCAGCACTTCCTTGATTTCTGTCAGCGACTTCTTGCCCAGATTCGGGGTCTTGAGCAGCTCGACTTCGGTCTTCTGGATCAGATCGCCGATGTAGTAGATGCTCTCGGCCTTGAGGCAGTTGGCCGAACGCACGGTCAGCTCAAGGTCGTCGATCGGGCGCAGCAGCACCGGATCCACGCCGCTGGCAGCCGGCTTGGCCGCACCGCGATCGCGGTGGGTGAAATCGCCGAACACCGACAGCTGATCGCTGAGGATGTCGGCGGCGGTGCGCACGGCTTCCTCGGCATCGATCGTGCCGTTGGTTTCGATATCGATGACCAGCTTGTCGAGGTCGGTACGCTGTTCGACGCGCGCAGCTTCCACGGCGTAGGCAACGCGACGCACCGGCGAGAACGACGCATCCAGCATCAGACGACCGATGGTGCGGGTCTCTTCATCCGGGCGACGACGCGCAGCAGCCGGCTGGTAGCCAAAGCCACGCTCGATCTTCAGGCGCATGTTCAATGCGGTGTCTTTGGTCAGGTGGCAGATCACGTGGTCGCCGTTGATGATCTCAACGTTGTGATCGGTCCTGATGTCTGCCGCAGTGACCGTACCCGGACCCTGCTTGGACAACGACAGCGTGGCGCTGTCGCCACTGTGCATACGAATCGCCACGTCTTTCAGGTTCAGCAGGACGTCAAGCACGTCTTCCTGCAAACCTTCCACCGTGGTGTACTCGTGCAGCACGCCGTCGATCTCGACCTCGGTGATCGCAAAACCGGGGATCGACGACAACAACACACGACGCAGGGCATTGCCCAGCGTGTGCCCGTAACCGCGCTCCAAGGGTTCGATCACGACCTTGGCGCGGTTGTCGGTAAGACGTTCGATCTGCGGACCACGGGGGCGCAGAACCTGGTTGGCGGTAACCGTCATGTTGCGGGGTCTCCTGCGAACCTCCGGCAGTACCGGAGGTTCTCCAATGTGAATTACTTCGAATACAACTCGACGATCAGCGCTTCGTTGATATCCGAAGGCAGGTCAGCGCGATCCGGAACGGCCTTGAACACGCCGCTGAACTTCTTCGAATCGACTTCAACCCACGACGGCGTCATGTCGTGCTGCTCAGCCACGGTCAGGGCTTCCTGCACGCGAAGCTGCTTCTGTGCCTTTTCCGACAGCGTGATCGCATCGCCAGCCTTGATCTGGTACGAGGCCAGATTCACCGACTTGCCGTTGACCAGCACGCCACGGTGCGACACCAGCTGGCGCGCGGCCGGACGGGTGACGGCAAAGCCCATGCGGTAGCAGACGTTGTCCAGACGGGTTTCCAGCAACTGCAGCAGGTTCTCGCCGGTGTTGCCCTTCTTGGTCGAGGCCTTCTTGTAGTAGTTGCGGAACTGACGTTCCAGCAGACCGTAAATACGCTTGACCTTCTGCTTTTCGCGCAGCTGGGTGGCGTAGTCGGAGAGCTTGCCCTTGCGAGCCGCACCGTGCTGGCCGGGCTTCTGCTCAAGCTTGCACTTGGAGTCCAGCGCACGCGCCGGGCTCTTGAGGGAAAGGTCGGCGCCTTCGCGACGCGCGAGCTTACAGGTAGGACCGATATAACGAGCCATTTCTTATCGCTCCCTTTAGACGCGACGCTTCTTCGGCGGACGGCACCCGTTGTGCGGGATTGGCGTCACGTCGATGATGTTGGTGATCTTGTAGCCCACGTTGTTCAACGAACGCACGGCCGACTCACGGCCCGGACCCGGACCCTTGATACGCACTTCCAGCGACTTCACGCCGTAATCGAGCGCAGCGCGGCCAGCCTTCTCGGCGGCAACCTGGGCAGCGAACGGGGTCGACTTGCGCGAACCACGGAAACCGGCGCCGCCGGACGTAGCCCACGACAGCGCGTTGCCCTGGCGATCGGTGATGGTGACGATGGTGTTGTTGAACGAAGCGTGGACGTGAGCGACGCCGTCAGTGATGACGCGCTTGATCTTCTTCTTCGTTTTCTTTTCTGCTGGCTTGGCCATGATCTATCCCTTACTTCCTGATCGCCTTGCGCGGACCCTTACGGGTGCGGGCGTTGGTACGGGTGCGCTGACCACGCAGCGGGAGACCACGGCGATGACGCAGACCGCGATAGCAGCCCAGGTCCATCAGTCGCTTGATCGCGATACCGATTTCGCGGCGCAGGTCGCCTTCGACGACATACTTGCCGACTTCGGCGCGCAGGCGCTCGATTTCGGGTTCGGACAGATCACGAATCTTCGTGGTCGAGGTAACGCCTGCGGATTCGCAGAGCTTCTTCGAACGGGTACGGCCGATGCCGTAGATGCTTTGCAACCCGACCCAGACGTGCTTCTGGGCTGGCAGGTTGACGCCTGCAATACGCGCCATGACGCGATTCTCCAACTGAGTGATGGCCCGACAGCGCCCAGGCGCCATCCGGCAGGATGGATCAAAAGTGAACTCGGGATTATAGCAAGGCCTCGGATTGCTTTGAAGCCCGTGGAACCAGAGGTTCCATGGACCCGGCGTGGGGAGTGTGCCCTCGCTCCGGCGCCGGACGATGTTGATCCAGAAAACTGCTCCGAATCGCCTGTGCTACTCCCGCACAGGACCACCCCGTCACACCCGCGCGCGAGACGTCGCGCGAGCCGCCCTTCTGATCGGAAGATCGTGGCCCGGGAACCGGGCCGTCTTCACGCAATGAAGATCTAGTGTACCACTTAACCGCGCGCAAGACCGCCGCGCGAGCCGCCCTTGAGGTTGGCCTTCTTCAGCAAGCTCTCATACTGGTGCGACATCAGATGCGCCTGAATCTGCGCAATGAAGTCCATCACCACGACCACTGCGATCAACAGCGAGGTGCCGCCGAAGTGGAACGAGGTGCCGAGCTGCGTGCGCATGATTTCCGGCAACAGGCACACGATCACCAGGTACAGCGAACCGGCCGCGGTCAGACGCGTCAGCACGCCATCGACGTAGTCGGCGGTGGCCTTGCCAGGACGGATGCCCGGAATCAGCGCGCCCGACTTCTTGAGGTTGTCGGCGGTTTCCTGCGAGTTGAACACCAGCGCAGTGTAGAAGAACGCAAAACCGATGATCAGCGCAGCGAAGACCAGCATGTGCACCGGCTCACCGGGCCCAAGCGCGTTGGCGATCTTCTGCAGCCAAGACCCCACCCCACCCGACGCCGCCTGGCCCGACCACATCGACAGTGTCGCCGGGAAAGCGAGGATGCTGGACGCAAAGATCGGCGGAATCACGCCGGCCATGTTGAGCTTGAGCGGCAGGAACGAGGTCTGGTTCATGTACGCATTGCGACCGCCCTGGCGGCGCGCGTAGTTGACCGTGATCCGGCGCTGCCCCCGTTCGACAAATACGACGAACAGCGTGAACGCCAGAATCGTGATGACGATCAACAGCAGCGAAATGAAGCTCAGATTGCCTTCGCGAAAAGCTTCGACCGTCTGGATGGCCGCCGACGGCAGGCCAGCCACGATGCCGGCAAAGATGATCAGCGACACGCCGTTACCGATGCCGCGCTCAGTGACCTGCTCGCCTACCCACATCAGGAAAATGGTGCCAGCGGTCAATGCGATCACCGCGGTGAGCACGAAGCCCATGCCCGGCGCATACACCACCGGAGCGCCACCGGGCGCGGTCTGGTTCTGCAGTGCCAGCGCGATACTGCCGCCCTGCACCACAGCCAGCAACACCGCACCGATGCGCGAATATTGGGTGATCTTGCGTCGACCCGACTCGCCTTCCTTCTGCATCGCCTTGAGGGCGGGAAAGATATGCGTGGCCAACTGGATCACGATCGACGCCGAGATGTACGGCATCACGTTCAACGCAAAAATACTGAAACGGTGCAGGGCGCCGCCCGAGAACATGTTGAACATGTCCACGATGCCGCCGCCCTGCGCCTGCATCAACGAAAGCATGGCATCGGGATTCACGCCCGGCACCGGCACATAGCAGCCGATGCGATAGACGATCAATGCCCCGAGGACGAACAGTAGCCGCTGGCGAAGTTCCGTGAACTTGCCGAGCCCGCCACCGAGGTTACCAATGCCAGCCTGCGCCATCTGCCGATTACTCCTCTACGCTGCCGCCGGCAGCTTCGATTGCCGCCTTGGCGCCTGCGGTTGCCGCAACGCCCTTCAGCACGAACTTCTTGCTCAGCTCGCCCTTCAGCACGATCTTCGCCTTCTTGGCGCGGCTCGGGACCAGATTGGCCGCACGCAGCGCTGCGAAGTCGACATCGCCGGCATCCAGCTTGTCCAGCTGGTAGGACAACACTTCTGCCGTATCGCGCGCCATCTTGGAGCGGAAACCGATCTTCGGCAGACGGCGCTGCATCGGGGTCTGGCCGCCTTCGAAGCCGGCCTTGATCTTGCCGCCGCCCTTACGAGCGAACGAGCCCTTGTGACCGCGACCAGCGGTCTTGCCGAGTCCCGAACCGATACCACGACCGACGCGGGTGCGCTCGGTACGGGCGCCGTCGGCCGGCTTGAGGTCATTAAGACGCAGAGTCATGGGATTACTCCTCAACCTTGACGAGGTAATGAACCGTATTGATCAGGCCACGCACCTGCGGGCTGTCCTTCAGTTCACGCACATCGTTCAGCTTATTCAGGCCCAACGCACGCACCGACAGGCGGTGACGCGACTGGGTTCCACGCAGGCCACGCACCAGGCGCACCTTCACGGTCTTGTTGGTGTCCTTAGCCATGGTTGAGCTCCTCCACCTTCTTGCCGCGCTTGGCCGCAACGCGTGCCGGCGACTGCACTTCCGACAGACCCTTCAGGGTCGCACGGACCAGGTTGATCGGATTACGCGAACCGACAGCCTTGGCCAGCACGTTCTTGACGCCAACCGCTTCCAGCACAGCGCGCATGGCGCCGCCTGCGATGACGCCCGTACCTTCCGAAGCCGGCTGCATGTAGACGCGTGCTGCGCCATGGCCGGACTTGACGGCATGCCACAAGGTGCCGTTGTTCAGATCGACAGTGGCCAGATTCTTGCGCGCCTGTTCCATCGACTTCTGGATGGCAACCGGCACTTCGCGCGCCTTGCCATAACCGAAACCGACCTTGCCCAGACCATCGCCGACCACGGTCAGCGCGGTGAAGGTGAACTGGCGACCGCCCTTGACCGTCTTGCTGACGCGATTGACCGCGACCAGCTTTTCGATCATGCCATCGTCGACTTTCTCTTCGCGGTTACGGTCGCGATCACGACCCCGCGGTGCACGTTCTTCTGCCATCTTGATTCCTTGATTGATTGAGTATGTACGGCTCGAAGCCGCTTATGGTTGTGAAGTGAAGCGGTGTTCCCGGCACCGTTGCAAAAGAACGGGACGGTCCGGCATCTCCCTGCCGGCGGTATCGCGAAGGTGGTCGATGACCACCTCCGCAGCAGTGCTTAGAACTGCAGGCCGCCTTCGCGCGCAGCGTCGGCAAGCGCCTTGATGCGGCCGTGGTAGCGGTAGCCCGAGCGGTCGAATGCGACCTTCTCGATGCCTGCAGCCTTGGCGCGCTCGGCGATCAGCTTGCCGACCTTGGCGGCCGCATCGCTGTTCTTGCCGTTCTTCAGGCCATCCTTGACGTCGGCCTGCAGGGTGTTCGCAGCAGCGATCACCTTGGAGCCGTCGGCAGTGAAGACCTGCGCATACAGGTGTTGACCGGTGCGCAGCACCGACAGGCGGGCAACGCCGAGCTCACGGATGTGCGCACGGGTGGACTTGGCGCGACGCAGACGGGCGATGTTCTTGTTGATGCTCATGATATTTATCCTACGAAAGCTGAAGGAAAACAGGCTTGTACATTGAAAAGTCCGGCCATGGATGGCCGGGCTCCTCGCAGAGGGACCTGCCTTACGCCTTCTTGGCTTCCTTGCGAATGATGACTTCACCGGCGTACTTCACACCCTTGCCCTTGTAGGGCTCCGGCGGACGGAAACCGCGGATCTTGGCGGCAACTTCGCCGACGCGCTGCTTGTCGGCGCCCTGGACCACGATTTCGGTCTGGGTAGGAGTCGACAGCGTGATGCCATCCGGCGCCACGAATACCAGCGGGTGCGAGAAACCGAGCGCCAGGCTCAGGTCCTTGCCCTGCATGGCAGCACGGTAACCGACGCCGACCAGCTCGAGCTTGCGCTCGAAGCCTTCAGAGACGCCCTTGACCATGTTGGCCAGGATGGCGCGCACGGTGCCGGTGAGGGCGATCTGCGACGGATCGTTAGCCGACAGCGTGGCAACGTCGCCATCGATGGCGATTTCGACACCAGCCGGCTTGGGCAGGGTCAACGTGCCCTTCGGGCCCTTGACGCTGACCAGCTCAGGCTGGACCTTGAGTTCAACACCCTTCGGGAGGGAGACAGGCTTCTTGGCTACACGGGACATGTTCGATTCCTTCCCTTAGGCCACGAAGCACAGAACTTCACCACCAACGCCGGCTTCGCGAGCCTGCGCATCGGTCATGATGCCCTTCGACGTGGAGATGATGGCGATACCCAGGCCACCGAGGACCTTGGGCAGCTCGGTCTTGCCGCGGTACTGGCGCAGACCCGAGCGCGAAAAACGCTTCAGGGTCTCGATGACCGGGCGGCCTTCGAAATACTTCAGCACGATTTCCAGTTCCGCCTTGTTGTTTTCGGTCTGGGTCACGCGCAGGTCGGTGATGTAACCCTCGTCCTTCAGGACCTGGGCGATCGCAACCTTAATCTTGGACGACGGCAATTTCACCGTCTGCTTACCAACCGCGGCCGCATTCTTGATGCGAACCAGCAGGTCGGCGATGGGATCAGTCATGCTCATGTGAGTACCTTTGAGTGCACCGATATCCGCTTTCGCGAAAATCTTGTGTTTTCCTGGGGACGGGCCAGGACCCTTGACGCCATGCCAAGCCCGAACGGGCAAGACAGAAGCGGAAGTATACGACAAAAGAGCCCGACTTGCGTCGGACTCTCTTGTTGAACAGAACCATCCTGTTCAAATCCGGCCGCGAACGGCCGGAATGCTGTTACCAGCTCGCCTTACGCAGGCCCGGAACGTCGCCGTTCATCGTGGCCTTGCGCAGCATGTTGCGACCCAGACCGAACTTGCGGTAGACACCGCGCGGACGACCGGACAGCTCGCAACGGTTGCGATAGCGGCTCGGCGACGAATCGCGCGGCAGCTTCTGCAACTTGGTCGACGCTTCGATCTTCTCTTCGTAGGACGCATCCTGACTGGAGAGGATCTTCTTCAGCGCATCACGCTTGCCGGCGAATTTCTTCGCCAGCTTTGCACGCTTGATGTCGCGGTGGATCATGGAGGTCTTTGCCATTTCGGATGTCCTCGACGGTCAGTTACGGAACGGGAACTTGAACGCTGCCAGCAGCGCCTTCGCTTCCGCATCCGTCTTGGCGGTGGTGGTGATGGCGATATCCATACCGCGAATCGCGTCGACGGCGTCGAAGTCGATTTCCGGGAAGATGATCTGTTCCTTCACACCCATGTTGAAGTTGCCACGAC
>JAAIGE0100779091.1_pt1 | contig 17627 bp, 15 predicted proteins | sample 6487951 | NCBI WGS metagenome assembly JAAIGE01 (sample SAMN13974128, study PRJNA590717) | phyllosphere metagenome | biome: tomato field; feature: multiple bacterial spot infested tomato fields; material: tomato leaves; isolation source: leaves from tomato fields | host: Solanum lycopersicum ...
GCTTGCCGGTTGCTCGCCAGACGAGATGGCGGATGCCGCAAAGCTTAATGCGGATCGCGGTGCGGCCATCATCGACATCAACATGGGTTGCCCGGTGAAGAAGGTCGTCAACGGTGACGCAGGCAGCGCCCTGATGTGCGACCTGCCGCTTGCCGCGCGCCTGATCGAAGCGACGGTCAAGGCGGTGGACGTGCCCGTGACGGTAAAGATGCGCATGGGCTGGGACCATAGCAGCCTCAACGCACCCGAACTCGCCCATATTGCGGAGGATCTCGGCGCGAAGCTCATCACCGTTCATGGTCGCACCCGTAATCAGATGTACAAGGGGAGCGCCGACTGGGCCTTCGTCCGCACCGTCAAGGATGCTGTAAAGCTGCCCGTTATCGTCAATGGCGACATCTGCTCGATCGAGGACGCCGACATGGCCCTCAACCAAAGCGGCGCAGACGGTGTGATGATCGGTCGCGGCGCTTATGGCCGACCTTGGCTCATCGGTCAGGTGATGGCCTGGCTGACCGACGGCACACGTCTGCCAGACCCTTCCCTGTCCGAACAATATGCCGTCATCGTAGATCATTACAAGGCAATGCTCGATCACTATGATAGGCATACCGGCGTTAATATGGCGCGAAAGCATATCGGCTGGTACACGAAGGGGCTGACCGGGTCGGCGGAGTTCCGCAATGCCGTCAACCAGGAGCCCGACGCCGATACGGTTCTCGACATGCTTGCCCGATTCTACGAACCGCTGATCGCCAGCGGCGTCGATCCCGCCGACATACGCAAGGCCGCATGACGCTGTCGATGAACAGCGTGCCGCCGTTCCGATTGCATCAGGACGGTCCATCGCTGACGGAGCAGATGACCGCGCTGGCTGTCGCGACCCTGCTCATCCGACCAGACAATGCCATCGCCGAAGCGAATGTTCGCGCGGAAACATTGCTCAATATGGCACGCTCGGCGATCATCGGCAGCGACGTTTCCCGCACGATCCGTATCGCGGAAGCTGGCGCGCGGTTCGACATCTGGCATAGCAACAAGCCGATTGCCGCCTATGACATCAAGGTCCACGCCGGGCGCACCGCCGAAATGGAGGTCGATCTCATGATCGCGCCGATCGTTGATCATGACGGCTGGCGTATGGTGTCGCTCCACCCACAAAGTCAGGCGCGCAAGATCGGGCATCGTGGCTCAGCCGGCGGCGCGCGCTCGGCGATGGGCGCGGCTGCGATCCTCGCGCATGAAATCAAGAACCCGCTGTCCGGCATTCGCGGAGCAGCGCAATTGTTGGAATCGAGCCATGGAAGCCGCGACGCCGCGCTGACGCAACTGATCTGCAACGAAGTCGATCGCATCGCGGCCCTGATAGACCGGATGCAGGATTTCACGACAGACCGCACGCTCGAATGCAGTGCCGGAAACATCTACCCGCTGATCGACCGCGCGGCAGGCATCGCAGCCGCTGGCTTCGCGAAAAATATCAAGATCATAAAGCGATATGATCCATCCCTGCCATTTGCCAGCATCAATGGAGACGCGCTGGTGCAGGTGATGATCAACCTCCTAAAGAACGCCGCCGAAGCATTGGAGCATGTCGAGCAACCGCATATTCGGGTCGAAACCGCGTTTCGCCACGGCGTTTCAGTCATGATGGGTGGCGGCAAGGGCAGCGCCGTGCTGCCGATCGAGATTGTCGTCGTCGATAATGGCCCGGGTGTTCCCGAACATATCCTCGATCACCTCTTCAACCCCTTCATCACCGGCAAGCGGGACGGCCAGGGGCTGGGTCTTGCTCTGGTCGACAAAATGGTGCGCGACATGAACGGCTTCGTCCAATATTCGCGCGACGTCGAAGCGGGCGAATCCACATTTCGCATCCTGCTCCCCATGGCACCGCTCTGATGGCTACGGGCTCCATTCTCGTCGTCGATGACGATCCCGCGATCTGCGTCGTCGTGGGCGAGGCTCTGCGGCGGCAGGGACACAAGGTGAAGACCGCGGCCTCGATCCGCGAACGCGCCGCCCTGATGGAAAAGTTCGCGCCTGATGTTCTCATCACCGACGTGATGTTGCCTGACGGCGATGGCCTCGATGGTGTTGCCGACATCCTCGCTACGCGGCCAGACCTCTGCGTCATTGTGCTGTCAGCCCAGAACACGCTTAATACGGCCATCCGCGCTACCGAAAAGGGCGCCTTCGAATATTTGCCCAAGCCGTTCGATCTCAACGAACTCACGCGCGCCGTTTCGGACGCACTCGGCACCAGACAGGCGACCGGTGGGGAAGGGTATACCTCGCTACCGCATGATGGGCTTCCCTTAGTCGGTCGGTCGCCCGCGATGCAGGAAGTTTACCGCACCATCGCCCGCGTCCTTTCCAACGATTTGTCGATCCTCGTGCTAGGTGAGTCAGGCACGGGCAAGGAGCTAGTCGCCGAAGCCATCCATAGTCTTGGGCAGCGGAGAACACGCCCGTTCGTTGCCATAAATATGGCGGCTATCCCGCGGGAATTGATTGAAGCAGAACTTTTCGGTTATGAAAAGGGAGCCTTCACTGGTGCTCATGCCCGGACAGCAGGCAAATTCGAGCAGGCGCAGGGCGGCACGCTTTTTCTGGACGAGATCGGCGATATGCCGATGGAAGCCCAGACGCGATTGCTCCGCGTCCTGCAATCAGGCGAAGTAACTACCGTCGGCGGTTCTAAGGCGGTACGTGTCAATGTCCGCATCATCGCTGCCACCAACAAGAATCTGCCGCAGCTGATCGATGAAAATCGTTTCCGGCAGGATCTCTACTACCGCCTCAATGTGGTGCCTATCGCCTTGCCGGCATTGCGCGAGCGGCGGGAGGATGTGATCCTGTTGGCCCGCCACTTCCTAGACCGCGCGGCGCTGGAGGGGCTGCCCCGCAAGTCGCTGGCCGATGACGCCGCGCAGCTGCTGATGACATATTATTGGCCCGGCAATGTCCGTGAGTTACAGAATATGATGCAGCGGCTCTCGGTGCTGAGCCGGGAAAACATCATCACGGCCGATATCCTGCGGAACATGCTCCCCATGGACGCGATGCCCGCCGATCATGCCGCGCCGTCAGATCAGATATCGAACGCCATTCGCGACTGGGCAAAGCGGCAACTTGGCGTCGGCCTCGGACAGCCGCAGCGCAACCTGCATGACGATCTGCTCGCTCTGGTCGAACCGATCCTGTTACAGGAAGTCTTATGCAGCGTCGATGGCAACCAGATCCGGGCGGCAGGACTGCTGGGCATCAACCGCAACACGCTGCGCAAGAAGCTCACGGACTATGGCCTCGATCCGTTGCAACTGCGGCTCGCCGACTGAACGACCGCCATCCCGATCAGGGACGAACCGACGCCGCAAATCGACCAGCGGTCGGTTTCAATTTAAATACTGTGTTTGATCGGGCACGGGGTTGTTGTAACTAGGCAACGATGGATGGCGTGACCACCTTTTCCCGGCGGGCTTTGGCATGGCGGCGACGGCTGCCGCTCTTCCTGCGCAGGGGAAGGCTGGCGCAACTTGTCGAGTGGCTCACGCTGGCCGTCTTCCTCGGGATGGCGGGCATTACTTATTTCCTGTTGTCGGGAAGCGGCCAGTCCTACACGTTGCTGACGCCGCCGCTGGTGGCGCTCTTGCTCGTCGCGAATCTAGTCCCCGCGATCGCGTTGCTCGTTCTGCTGGCGCGGCGGGTCGCGAAACGGCGCGCGGCACAATCGGCGATCGGCAGTGACGGGCAGCTGCATGTTCGCCTCGTCGCCATCTTTTCGATCGTCGCCAGCGTGCCGATGCTGCTGGTCGTCATTTTCGCGTCCTTGTTATTCCAATATGGGGTGCAGTTCTGGTTTTCGGACAGCGCGCGCAACATGCTTCAGAATTCGGGCGATCTTGCGCGCGGCTATTATGAACAAAATCTGCGCGAGGTGAGCGACGAGACGTCGACCATGTCGGGTGACTTGCGCGACTATCTTCAGCAGACGAGCGTCTCCAGCCCCAAATTTGCCGAAGCGCTCATCTATCAGGTCGTCACCCGAAAACTCAGCCGCGCTTCGATCATCGAGGTCGGAAAGGATGGGATCGCACGCACCGCTGCCACCGTTCAACCCGACAAGCGTTCCGCATCGCAAATCCTGACCCCCGAAATCATGGGTCGCCTGCAAGCAGGGGAGGGCGTCGTCGTCCATGCGCGTCCGAACCAGATCGAGGCGGTGACTCTGCTTTTCCCGGACTCGCGAGTCTATCTTTTTGCCGCCCGCAATTCGGACACGTCCTCCTTCTCCAACGTCGAACGCGCACAGAAGGTGATCGCCGATTACGACCAGTTCGCGGCCCAATCGCGTGCGCTCCAGCTCTGGTTCAACATCGCGCTTTTCGTCGGGTCGCTGCTGCTCGTAGGCATCGCCGTCTATATCGCTCTCGTCGTGGCGGACTGGATGGTCCGCCCGGTCAACGAATTGGTGACGGCCGCGCGGCGCATCACGGCGGGCGATCTGTCGGCGCGCGTCACCAATCCGCAGACCCGCGACGAAATCGGTACGCTCGCCTCGGCCTTCAATCGCATGACACAGCGTCTGGAAGCGCAGACCAGCGCGCTTGTCGGCGCGAACAGCCAGTTGGACGACCGCCGTGCCTTCATCGAGGCGATTCTGACCGGAGTCAGTGCGGGCGTGCTCTCCGTTGACAGGCGCGGTGTAATTCAGCTGCTCAACAGCAGCGCCGCCGCGACGCTGGTGGAGGAGGGGGAAGATCCCGTTGGCCGCCCGCTCGTGGAGATTTCGCCTGAACTTGATGAGCTCGTCCAATCCGCAGACGCGAACGGGATCGTTCAGGTGCGCGCGCATGGTGATCTGCGCACGCTTGCGGTCAAGGTGTCGGACGGCGCGTCGGGGCACATCCTGACCTTCGACGACATCACCCAACAATTGTCCGATCAGCGCCGCGCGGCCTGGTCGGACGTGGCCCGCCGCATCGCGCACGAAATCAAAAATCCTCTGACCCCGATCCAGCTTGCTGCGGAGCGACTTCAGCGCCGCTACGCCAAGGAAATCACGAACGACGACGGCACTTTCACGCGGCTGACCGGCACGATCGTTAGGCAGGTGGGGGATCTGCGGCGCATCGTCGATGAATTTTCCTCCTTTGCGCGGATGCCCAAGCCCGTGTTCCGTCGCGAGGCGATCGGCGACATCGCGCGCCACGCCCTGTTCCTCCACGAAGTCGCGCACCCCGATATCCGCTTCGAATATAGCGAAGACGAGAGCGACATCGAACTGGTCTGTGACCGTCGGCAGTTGGGTCAAGCGCTTACGAACATCGTGAAGAATGCAGTCGAAGCCATTGAGCCAAAAGGTCAGTCAGAGGGGGATGGACCGCGCGGTCATGTCCGCATGACGCTCACGCGCGACGTGGATGATGTCATTATCACCGTGCGCGACGACGGCGTCGGCCTTCCGCCGGAACGGGAGCGCATATTGGAACCCTATATGACGACGCGGGCCAAGGGCACGGGCCTCGGCCTCGCCATCGTCAAGAAGATCGTCGAGGAGCATCTGGGCGAAATCCGCTTCGAGGATGCCGAAGGCGGCGGTGCAAAGGTGACGTTGCGCTTCGCCGCAGCCTCGCTGGAAAAAATGGAAGAAGGCCGGGTGATCGCCCTGCCGCAAGGACAAGCAACGGGAAAAGTGACGGCCAATGGCGCTTGATATTCTGATAGTCGACGATGAAGAGGATATTCGCGATCTGGTCGCGGGCGTGCTGGAGGACGAAGGCTTTTCCACGCGCACGGCCGCGAACAGCGATAGTGCGATCGACGCCCTCGATACGCGCCGCCCGTCGTTGGTCCTGCTCGACGTCTGGCTTCAGGGATCGCGCATGGACGGCCTTGAACTGCTAGACGAAATCAAGCGCCGCGATGCTACCATTCCCGTGCTGATGATATCCGGCCATGGCAATATCGACACCGCGGTCGCCGCGATCCGCAAGGGCGCCGCCGATTTTATCGAAAAGCCGTTCGAGGCGGACCGGCTGCTCCACCTCGTTTCCCGCGCGACGGAAACCGAGCGGTTGCGACGTGAGAACCAGGTGCTCCGCGCACGCTTCGGGCAGGACGACGAATTGACCGGCACGTCGGCTGCCATCAACGGCGTCCGCGCGACCATCAAGAAGGTCGCCAACACCGGTAGCCGCGTCCTCATTTCCGGGCCGGCGGGCGTCGGCAAGGAAGTCGCCGCACGGATGCTCCACAGCTGGAGTGGACGAGCCGATGCGCCATTCATCATCGTCGCAGCCGCGCGGATGGACCCCGATCGCGTCGAGGAGGAGCTGTTCGGCGTCGAAGACCAGAGCGGCCTTGTCCGCCCCGGCTTTCTCGAACAAGCGCATGGCGGCACCCTTTATCTCGATGAAATCGCCGACATGCCGCTCACGACGCAGGGCAAGATCCTGCGCGTGCTGACCGATCAGAGCTTCACCCGTGTCGGTGGCCAGCGTCAGGTCAAGGTCGACGTCCGGGTCATCTCCTCCACCGCACTCAACCTTGCTGGGGAAATCGAGGAGCGCCGCTTCCGCGAAGATCTTTTCTATCGTCTCAACGTCGTTCCCCTCGTCATTCCACCCCTTTCTGAACGCCGTGATGACATCCCCCCGCTGGTCGATCATTATCTCGCGCGTTTCGCAGCCGACCGGCGCGTGCCGCCGCCCGACATCGCGAGCGATGCGATGGCCGCGCTTCAAGCCAATGAATGGCCGGGCAATGTGCGCCAATTGCGCAACGTGATCGAACGCACGATGATCCTCGCGCCGGGTGATCGCATCGGTCGCATCGAACTGGACATGCTGCCCGCCGAACTTACCGCGGGCGGCGGCGGGGAGGGGGTCGGCCAGTCGGCGATAATGGGTGCACCGCTGCGAGAAGCGCGCGAGAGTTTCGAGCGTGAATATCTGCGCATCCAGATCCGCCGCTTTTCCGGCAACATCTCACGCACCGCCACCTTCATCGGCATGGAGCGATCAGCCCTCCACCGCAAACTCAAGCTGCTGGGCATCACTGACGGCAAGGAGTAGCGGACTTCTGCCGCCGATTGCAGAATTTGGCTGGAACGCATCTGCGGCATGGACGCTTGTTCGCGATTGCGGTAGATGTGGCTGGCCTTCGACGCGCGAGGGCGAGCAAGACACTCTGCTTAAGGGTGCGAGAGCGGGTAACGTCCCGCCAACAATAAGGAGCGGCAATCCCTATGGCCGACAAGATCAACAATCTTCAGGATATTTTCCTGAACAGCCTGCGCAAGAGCAAGACCCCCGTTACAATGTTCCTGGTCAAAGGGGTAAAGCTTCAGGGCATCATCACCTGGTTCGATAATTTCTCCGTGCTGCTCCGTCGCGATGGCCAGTCGCAGCTGGTTTACAAGCACGCCATTTCCACCGTCATGCCCGCTCAGTCGATGGACCTCACCGACCTGCGCAAGTCGGCGGACGGTAATGCCAAACCCAAGCTGCTTCAGGAAATTTTCCTGAGCGCCGTGCGCAAGTCCGGCAGCCCGGTGACGATGTTCCTCGTCAACGGCGTCATGCTTCAGGGCGAAATTGCGGCCTTTGACCTTTTCTGCATGTTGCTCGAACGCGACGGCATGGTCCAGCTTGTCTACAAGCACGCAATTTCCACCGTTCAGCCCCTGCAAGCGCTCGACCTCAGCGGCGAGAACGAACAGGACGACTGATCCATTCAGCGCGCCGGTCCGCTATTCGGGTGGACCGGTCGCAGCCTCAGGTGCGTTAACCTCCCATGGCCATTTTCAACCGCGACTCCGATGATGAGGTGGCTCGCGGCGCGCGCGCCGTCGTCGTCCACGCCGAAACCCACGGCGCGGACCGCCGCGATAGCGATGCGCGGCTTGAGGAAGCGCGTGGCCTTGCCCTGGCGATCGGCATCGACGTCCGCGCGGCACAGGCATTCCGTGTTCGCGACCGTAAACCCGCCACCCTGTTCGGCAGCGGTCAGGTCGATCAGATCGCAACTCTCGTTCGGCAGGAAGAGGCCGAACTCGTCATCGTCGACAATAGCCTGTCGCCCGTCCAGCAAAGCAATCTGGAAAAGGCGTGTGAGGCGAAAGTAATCGACCGCACGGGCCTGATCCTCGAAATCTTCGGCGAACGCGCCGCCACCAACGAAGGTCGGCTGCAGGTCGAACTTGCCCACCTCGACTATCAAGCTGGCCGCCTCGTGCGTAGCTGGACCCATCTGGAGCGCCAGCGCGGTGGCTTCGGCTTTCTGGGTGGTCCAGGTGAAACCCAGATCGAGGCCGACCGACGGATGATCCGCGATCGCATGGCAAAAATTCGCCGCGAACTGGATCAGGTGACGCGCACGCGTGGTCTCCACCGCGCTCGCCGCCAGCGCGCGCCCTGGCCGGTCATCGCGCTGGTCGGCTACACCAACGCCGGAAAGTCGACGCTTTTCAACCGGATGACCGGATCTGACGTCATGGCGGAAGATCTTTTGTTCGCCACGCTGGACCCGACCATGCGCCAGATCGCATTGCCGGGCCTGGACAAGGCGATCCTGTCCGACACGGTCGGTTTCGTCTCCGATCTGCCGACCCAGTTGATCGCCGCATTCCGCGCGACATTGGAAGAAGTTTTGTCCGCCGACCTCATCGTCCATGTCCGCGATATCGCGCATCCCGACACCGAAGCGCAGCGCGACGATGTGCTGGACGTGTTGGGCGAACTTGGCGTCGCGGGCGAAGCGGCGCTCGATCGCGGGGAAGGGGAGCCGGAGCCGCCCCCGATCATCGAAGCCTGGAACAAGCTCGATCTCCTGAGCGATGAGGCGAGGGCAATCGTGCGGGATACCGCTGCCCGCCGCGATGATGTCGTCATCCTTTCAGCGTTGACGGGCGAAGGCGTAGAAACGCTCCAGCGTAGCATTAGCGATCGCATGACGAGCGGAGCCAAGGTCTATGGTCTACGCATCCCGGTTTCGGACGGCGCTGCTCTGGCCTGGCTGCATGAGCATGGCGAAGTCCTGTCAGCCGTGGTCGAGGGCGAAGAAACCCGCATCGAAGCCCGCCTGTCCGACGCGGCCTTCGCTCGCTTCACGAAGCGGGGGGACGATTGACAGGATTGTGCCGCGCGGAAGCAAAAATTTTTAGAGGGTCCGGTACATCACCAGTGCATCCACTTCCTTGCAATCAGGAAGCGCAAAGGCTTTCGGCAATCGCCCGACAATCTCGAAACCCATGCCTTGCCATAGTGTAACAGCCCTGGCGTTGGTCGAGACGACGAAATTATACTGCATCGCTCGAAAGCCAAGCTCTCGTGCCAAATCGAGCGAAGCGGCGCACATCCGGCGCGCAACGCCGCGCCCCATTGCCTGGGGAGCCGTGACATACCCGGCATTGGCAACGTGCGAACCGCCACCAAGCTGATTAGCACGTACGTAGAAAACGCCGATAATGACGCCATCTTCGTCCAATAGACGCAGGGTCCGATCCGGCGACGTCCAGATCGCCAAGGCATCCTCACGCGTCAGATCGCTGGGTAGGGCAAGCGTTTCACCGGCGCGAATGACGGGTTCGATGATCGTCCAGATCGCATCATGATCGGCGTCTGTCGCCGGACGGATCACGCCTCGCGCGCCTTGACAGCCTGCCAGAGCGCTTCCTTTTCCTCGAGCGAAAGAGCAACAAAGGCGTCCCCCGCCATGGCTTCCATCCCGCGAAATCGCCGGTCGAACTTGGCGTTGGCAACGCGCAGAGCGGCTTCGGGATCGACGTTTAAGTGCCTCGCGAAGTTGGCAACCGCAAACAGAAGATCGCCGATTTCCTCTTCACGATGCGCCTGCGTTTCCGCCGCGCGCACTTCGTTCAGTTCTTCATCGATCTTCGCGATGACATCTTCGACATCAGGCCAGTCGAAACCCGTCCGCGCGGCGCGCTTTTGCAATTTCTCGGCTCGCAACAATGCGGGCAGGGCCATCGCCACGCCGGATAGCGCGCTGGGATCGGGCTGCTTTTCGGCACGCTCGGCCGCCTTGATGACCTCCCATTGCGCATGACCATCTTCTCGGCGTGCTCCCTCGCCAAACACATGCGGATGACGGCGGATCATCTTTTGCGTGATGGAATCGATGACGTCCTGCAAGGTGAAGTGCCCGGCCTGTTCCGCGATCCGGGAATGGAACGCGACTTGCAGCAGTAGATCGCCCAGTTCGTCGCGCAGGCCCGCCATGTCGCTGCGCGCGATCGCATCGGCCACCTCATAGGCTTCCTCGATAGTGTAGGGCGCGATCGATGCAAAATCCTGCTCGATGTCCCAAGGGCAACCTGTGTCCGGATCGCGCAACCGTGCCATGACATCGACGAGCGGCATGATATCTGCGGCGCTGGCTTTGCTCACAATCCATTCCATCAAACGTGAGAGAAGAGAGGCTGCGATAGGGGCTCCAACACGGACTGCCAAGGTCAATCATCCAAGTTCGATAATAAGGATTATGTTAAATATGACATCGAACCTGTGTGCGACAATTGTCCGTTTCACTGTCACTTTTGCCGACAGTCACGGCGTCAGAACCATCTTGCCATTCTCAACACCCCAGCTTTTCAGCTTGGATAGAAAGTTCATGCCGACGACATTCACCTCGCCAAAAGCTGGCGAAACCAGCACGGGCAAGTCGCTGGCGTTGATCGGCCCTATACTCAGCGTCGAGATATTCGACCGCTGAGCCTCAATGCGGCCATTGGCAGTGTTGAGGACAACGCCCGGCGCACCCACTTCAAAATTGAGGCCCGCCGCTCTCGCCGTCTGTTCCGATAGTGCCGTGACCGTCGCGCCGCTGTCGATCAGGAAGCGCGCAGGAGAACCGTTGATCCGGCCTTCGACCCAGTAATGGCCGTCCGCCGCCACCGGCACATGGAGCGCCTGGCCTTCAGTCGTCGCGGTCGGCACACTCGCCGGCATATCGTCCGGGGCGGCTACCCCATCATTGTCCGCCCAGCGTCCGGTGAGCCATCCTTGGCGTTGCGCCATCTTGAAACCGCCCAGCAACACGACGAAGATTGCTACCCACAATAGCGCCATGCGCATCACGCTGCCCATCGGGAGCCGCCGCCCGATCAGTGCCGATCCGACCAGGATGATCGCCAATATGTACCAGATGCTCGAAGCCGCCTGATCGCCTGCCATCGTCAGTCGCCCTGCGCGATCGGGACAAGGTTTACGGCCAGCCCGTCATAGCCCGGCTCCACGCCGTGAGGCAACGTCGCTCGCAACGTCTCATAATCCATGCTTTGATCCATATGCGTCAGGATCGTGCGCGTGGGCGTGATCGCTGCGACCGCAGCCAGCGTCATGGCGAGGTGCGCATGGGTTGGATGCGGCGCTTCCCGCAGGGCGTCGGCAACCCAGACGTCGAGTCCGTCATAAAGCGCCAGCATATTTGGCGTCACCGCATGGAAGTCCGTCGCATAGCCGATGGACCGGCCAGCATGACAAAAGCGGAACCCCGTAGACCATATGTCGCCATGCGGCTGATCGACGCAGCTGATGGTGATATCTCCGATCACTAATCGATCCGGCAGAATGTTCGCCGCGATAGTCGGATTGTAACCCCGCGCGCCTTGAAACGCATAGGCGAAGCGCTCGCTGATTTGCCGGATGACCGGCTCCCGCGCATAGCCTGCGACGGGTGCCTTGCGATGATGATAGATTTGCCGGACGTCATCGATGCCGTGGCAATGGTCGGCGTGATCGTGGGTCCAGAGGATCGCATTGATATCGATGACATCCGCTGCCAGCAACTGCTGCCGCATATCCGGCGACGTATCGACAAGGATGCGCGTGGTTTCCGTCTCGACCAGGATCGATACGCGCGTGCGTCGGTTCTTCGGATTGGCGGGATCGCAACTGCCCCAATCATTGCCGATGCGCGGCACACCGGAAGATGTGCCGCTGCCAAGGATCGTCAGCCGCAGCGTCATGCGACCTTCGAGAAGAGCGTGCGGAAATTGGCAGATGTCGCTTCGGCAAGCTGCTCAACCCCTTCCCCACGCAGATTGGCAAGAAACGTCGCCGTATCCGCCACGAACGCCGGCTCGCATGGCTTCCCCCGATGCGGCACTGGCGCGAGGAATGGCGAATCCGTTTCGACCAGCAGGCGGTCAAGCGGTAGGCGGGCCGCCGTCTCTTGCAAGTCCCTGGCACTCTTGAACGTCACGATCCCGGAGATGCTGATATAGAAACCAAGCTCCATCGCCGCATCGGCAAATGCACCGCTCGCCGTGAAGCAGTGAATGACCCCGCTATAGGAGCCCTGCTCCATCTCCTCCCGCATGATCGCGATCGTATCTTCTTCGGCGTCGCGCGTATGAACGATCAGCGGCAGGCCCGTCTCGCGGCAGGCGGCAATATGCGAACGGAAACTACGCTGCTGGCGATCCCGGTCGCTATGGTCGTAATAATAATCGAGACCCGTTTCTCCGATCCCGACCACGCGGGGGTGTGCGGCGCGCTCAACTAGCTTGGCGGTGTCGACGTGCGGATGCTCATCCGCTTCATGCGGGTGGATGCCGACCGTCGCCCATACGTCCGGCTCGCGGATCGCGGTGTCCAGCACGGCGTCCCATTCGCTCTCGCGCGTTGCGATGTTTAGCATCAGGCCGATACCACGCGCACGTGCGCGATCCAGCACTGCCTGTTGGTCCTCGATCAGACCCTTGTAGTTCAGATGGCAATGGCTATCGATCAGCATCGCTCAGGTGTCCACCTCAGCCAATTCCAAACGGGGAAACAGAGGCTTGGGCGGCGACAATGTGAAGCCACTAGAGCGGAGGCTCGCGTACCAATCGCCTCCGAGTGCGGCAGAGGTGCGCCCTTCCCCATCGATCCCCATTTGTTCCAAAAGCGCATCGGCGCTCGCCGGGATGACAGGCTGTATCATGATCGCCAGTTCGGCGATCGCTTGATAGAGCGTCGCGAGTACGGCCTCCATCCGCGCCGGGTCGGTTTTGCGCAACGCCCACGGCGCTTGCGCATCGATATAGGCATTGCAAGCAAACACAGCCCGCATCCAAGCCTCGATCGCCACCGACGGCGCAAGATCGGTCATCGCTTTTTGGAACGTCTGCGATGCGTCATCGATCGACCGGAGCAGTTCGGTATCGACGTCTTGCGCCTCCTGCGCTGGCAGGCGTCCGTCCAGATTCTTGGCGATGAAGCTCAATGTACGCTGCGCGAGGTTGCCAAAGCTGTTGGCAAGGTCGCTGTTCGATCGCGCCACGATCGCTTCCGCGCTATAGCTTCCGTCATTGCCGAAGGTGACTTCCGACAACAGGAAGTAGCGAAGCTGATCGACGCCGAACCGATCCGCCAGTTCCAGCGGGTCCGCAACATTGCCCAGCGACTTGGACATCTTCTCACCGCGGTTCAGCAGGAACCCGTGGCCGAAAACCCGTCGCGGCAAAGGCAGCTTGGCGCTCATCAGGAAAGCCGGCCAGTAAACTGCATGAAAACGAACAATATCCTTGCCGATGATGTGCGTGATATCGCCGCCTCGCGACCAGTAGCGCGTTATCCGATATGCATCGTCGGGATAGCCGCAGCCGGTCAGATAGTTGGTCAGCGCATCGACCCAGACATACATGACATGGCCGTCATGCCCAGGCACCTTCACGCCCCAGTCGAAGCTCGTCCGGGATACGCTGAGATCGGACAATCCGCCCTCGACGAACCGCATGATCTCGTTGCGGCGGCTTTCGGGCTGAATGAAATCAGGCTGACTGTTGTAGAGTTCGAGCAGCCTGTCTTGATATGCCGACAGGCGGAAGAACCAGCTCTCCTCCACCGTCCACTCGACCGGCGTGCCCTGTGGCGAGAGCTTTGCGCCCCCTTCCCCTTCGACGATTTCCTTGTCGTCGTAAAAGGCTTCGTCCCGGACCGAATACCAGCCTTCATATCGACCGAGATAAAGGTCTCCATTTGCTTCCATCGCTTGCCATATCGCCTGGCTCGCACGATGATGATCCGGTTCACTGGTACGGATGAAGCGATCATAGCTGATATTCAGCCTGTCGTTCATATCCTTGAAATGGCCGGACATCTCGTCCGCCAGTTCCTGCGGCGTGATGCCCCGCCCCCGCGCGGTCTGCGCCATCTTCAGCCCGTGTTCGTCTGTACCGGTCTGGAAAAAGACGTCGCGTCCCTGCTTGCGCTGGAAACGGGCGACGGCATCGGTCGCGATGACTTCATAGGCATGGCCGATATGCGGGCGGCCATTGGGATAGGAAATTGCGGTCGTGATCGTGAAAGGCTCTGACATGGCCCCTCACTAGCCGCAGTTGGCGACGCCGCAAAGTCGCTTTTCAGCACCCCTTTGCAAGCGCCGCGACATGGCCTGCAAGGCTGAAGACAACGGAGGATGGGTCAAGCGACAGGATCACAGCTCCACTTGCCAATTGCCGGGCACTTTCCCATTCCGACAGAGCGCGTCCCAGATCCACCCCCTGCCGCGTCCTGGCTTTTTGCGCGATGAAAGCAGGCGCGCGCTCCAGAAAAGCCTCATACCGGTGCTTGGCGCTTTTTGGCGATAAAAGCTTGGCGAGCGCGAGACTGCGCCGATTACCCGGATCGCCCTCCGCCGCCAGCTCGGCCAGCGCTTGCTCAACAGATTGCAAATCCAGCCCGGCATAGCGCAGCGCCCGGCCCGGCGACCCTTCGCCTGCGTGCACAAGCGCGTCGATCTCTGCCGGCGCCAGTCCGCCATCCGCCGCCCGCAGCGCCGCGCGCATATCGGCATCATTGAGCGTCTCGAAACGCATGATGCGGCAACGGGACCGGATCGTCGGCAACAAGCGCCCCGGCGCATGACTGACGAGCAGGAAGATCATGTCGGCGGGCGGCTCTTCCAGCGTCTTGAGCAACGCGTTCGCCGCGCCGCGCTCCAGATCGTCCGCCGCATCGATCACGACGACGCGACGGCTCGAAAGAGAAGGCGCGGACTGGATCAGGCGTTGCAATCCGCGCACTTGATCGACGTTGATGTTGCGGGCGGTGACACCGTCCTTTTCCAACGGGGCAAGTTCGGCATAGTCGGGGTGAGCGCCCGCCTCGATCAGGCGGCGCGTGGGATCGTCGATCGGCACGGCCAACCCGTCATCCGGTATCGAAGAGCCAGCGGCATCAGCGAGCAAACGCATCGCTAGATCCCGCGCGAAACGGCCTTTCCCTATGCCGTCCGGTCCCGCCAATATCCAGCCATGATGCATCCGCCCGCTCTTCGCTGCGGCGAGCATGGAATGGGTCTGTGCATCATGTCCCAGAATGAGGCTCATGGCAGCAGATCGTCCACTGCCGCGAGCAAACGAGACGTAACCGCTACCGGCTCCCCCGATGCATCGACACGCCTGACCCGCGACGGTTCTTCCTCTGCAAAGCGATTGAATGCCTGCGCCACTGCGTCATGGAACCCACTGTCGCGACCGCCGATACGATCAGCCGCATCGCCATCCCGCGCCTGCGCTCGGCTTGCCGCCTCGCCCGCCGGCAGGACCAGCAGCAATGTACGATCGGGCAGGAAGCCGTCGCTTCCGATCCGATGCAGGCTCAGGATGTCGTCATCAGTAAGATCGCCTTGCCCCTGATAGGCACGGCTTGAATCCAGGAAGCGGTCGGACAGCACCCACGCACCGCGATCGATGGCTGGCCGGATCTTTTTCTCGATATGATCTGCACGGGCAGCGGCAAAGAGCAGAGCTTCGGCGCGAGCGTTCCACCGATCCGCCTCGCCGTTCAGCAGCAGGGCGCGGATCGCCTCCGCCCCCTCACTGCCGCCCGGTTCACGCGTTTCGATCACCTCGATGCCGCGATCACGCAAGGCAGCGGCGAGCGCGCGCAACTGCGTCGATTTGCCCGCCCCCTCCCCGCCTTCCAGCGAGATGAAACGGCCGCGGCTCACCCGAACAGCGACTTCAGGCCGTTCAACAGTCGCCCGAAAATTCCGGCCTCGCCAACCTCCTCGCCCGCGACGAGCGGCATGACCTGCGGCGGCGTATCGGCTGTCTGCACGATCAATTGGGCGACTTGCTGCCCCTTCTTGATCGGAGCCTTGATCGGACCGGTATAGACGACCTTGACCTTCACCTGCCCCGAAGCGGACCGGGGCAAAGTGACGGCCAGATTCTGCGGCGCGACCAGAGGCACCGTCGTGGCGCTCCCCATCTGCACCTCAGCCGTCTCGACCGTCTGCCCCTTCTTGAAGAGCGGCTGCGCTTTCCACGCCTTGAAGCCCCAGTCCATGAAGCGAACGGATTCGGATATGCGTCCATTGAAGCTTGTCAGGCCCGCGACGACCATCACGAGGCGACGACCATCCTGCTCGGCCGACCCGGTGAAGCCGAAGCCCGCTTCCTCCGTATGCCCCGTCTTCAGTCCGTCGGCCCCAGCGATCTTGCCCAGGATCGGATTGCGGTTCGCCTGCGCGATGTCCGACCCGCCCATCGTCTTGCCCCAGGTGAAGGAGCGCGTGGCGTAGAAGCGCTTGTAGAGATCCGGCGTTTCCTCGACCGTCGCCTGCGCCAGCTTGGCGAGATCTTCCGCCGTCACATAGGTCACGCCTTCGTCGGGCCAGCCATTGCTCGTGCCGAAATGGCTGTTCTTGAGGCCGAGGCGCTTTGCCTCTTCGTTCATCAGCGCGACGAATGCCTGCTCGGTTCCCGCGATGCCCTCGGCCAGAACGACGCAGGCGTCATTCCCGGAAAGCGTCACGATGCCGTGCAGCAGATTTTCCACCGACACCTGCTCGCCAGCGGAAAGGAACATGGTCGATCCCGCTGCCGGGCCATGCCATTGCTTCCAGGTTTCCGGACGCACAGTGAATTTCGTATCGAGCTTCAAGTCGCCCTTTTGGATCAGGCGGAATGCGACGTGCGCCGTCATCATCTTGGCCATCGAGGCTGGCGGCATCCGCGTTTCGCCGCCCTTGTCGTACAGCACCGCGCCGGACGACAAGTCCTTCATATACGCAATCGGCGCTTCGGACGTGTAAGGCGGCGCAGCAGCGATCAGCGGTTGGGCAAGCGACGCGGTGGCGAGCAGGACGGCAACGGACTTCTTCATCGACAGAACCTTAAAGTCATGATGGAATCGAGGCACGAACACCCGAACGCGTCGTCATTAGCCATGACGGAGACATTCTCAAAGCCCCCGTCGAACATGCGTCACTGCTTCACCGCATCGGCCAGCAGGCCGACCGACAGCGCGTAGAAGTTGGAGCAGTTATAATCGAGGATTGCGCGATAATTGCTGGTGAGGAGATACGCCGTCTTCCCCGGACCATCGGGTTCCAGCAGCGTCGCCATGATCCTGTCACTGGGCCAACTGCCGCCGGTCGGTACGATGCCCAGCCTGCGCCATTCCGCCATCGACAGCCATCGGCTATGACGATTGAAGACGCGGGGGCAGCGCGCCGCAGTCATCTTGGCACTCAGGCCCGCTCGGTCGACATTGGCAGGGACGGACACGGCGATCCCCCAGGGCTGCCCCTTCCGCCAGCCTGATTGCACGAAATAATTGGCGATCGACGCGAGCGCATCTGCCTCGCTCGACCAGATATCCGCC
>JAAIGE0100048620.1_pt1 | contig 17617 bp, 14 predicted proteins | sample 6487951 | NCBI WGS metagenome assembly JAAIGE01 (sample SAMN13974128, study PRJNA590717) | phyllosphere metagenome | biome: tomato field; feature: multiple bacterial spot infested tomato fields; material: tomato leaves; isolation source: leaves from tomato fields | host: Solanum lycopersicum ...
AGGGTGCCGCATAAGCCAAATCCGCTTGCGGCTGTGCTCCAGAGAAAATTTCAGTTTTGTCTGGCTACACAGTTTTTATTTACTGAAACCAGAAAATTTTAAGAATGGGCGAATTCTGCAAATTTTCTTAACTGGCACAACAACTGTAGGCGGACAAAAATACCGGTACTTGGCAGAGCAGAAAATCAGGCTTATACAGAACTTCAGTCAAACTAATAAGATCCTCTCAGCCAAAGTTAAGCGCAGCAAATCCACACTCGGACAAAGTTAATCTCATCAAGAATAGGCTTGGTAACTAGCGGGTTCAGAATGAGACCCCACAGGATTGTCAGTTTGGCAATAGTACCGCATCCAAGATCGCGATCAAAGCGGTCTTTAACTGCGAAGGTTTACTGGCTTGCTCTACAAACACTCTTCAGCTCTTCAAAAGCAGCTCCATTGAGCTCGACGAATTAGCCAATCGGTACCCCATAGCCTTGTAACCCGCTTGGCGCTTGCTCCACATGCGGAGCAAAGCGGGATGTCCGGCATCAATGAAGTCGATGATACGTACATCTGCCTTACTCGCATGCTCGCGATGCAGGCGGCCCGCATACTGCTGGAGAGTGCCCTTCCAGGAAACCGGCATGGCCAGTACCAAAGTATCCAGTGCCGGGTGGTCGAACCCCTCTCCGACTAGTTTCCCGGTTGCCAGGATCACCCGTGGAGCATCGGGGGGTAGTGCTTCCAGCTCGCTGATTAGCGCGGTACGTTGCTTCTTGGACAACCGCCCATGCAGCGTGAACAGATTCTCGACCCGACCTGCCAACTGCTCCTGAATGGTGCTGAGGTGATCCGTTCGCTCAGTCAGCACCAGGATCTTCCGTCCTTGGTCAAAAGCGTCTCCAACCTCGGCAGCAATCTTGGCTGTGCGCTCCGTGTCGCTGCAAATCTGCAAGAAGACATCTTGGATGCTTGTCTCTTCAGGCATGAGTATCGGACGAGAAAGCCACTGCGGCGTCACGACCAGATCAGCTGGAGCACTCTCAGGCCTGCTTGATGTGTGTCTGATTGGCCCGCACTGCATGAAAATGATCGGCTGCTGCCCATCACGACGTATGGGCGTAGCGGTCAGCCCCAACACATACTTGGCCCCAGCGGCCTTGAGGAGGGCCTCGAACGAAAAAGCTGAAACGTGGTGGCATTCATCGACGATGATTTGCCCGTAGTCTTTCACCTGCTCGCTGACTTCGCCCTGCCGCGACAAAGACTGCATCACGGCGACATCGATGATGCCAGTGGGCTTAGCCTTACCACCGCCTATGCTGCCGACAGTCATCTTGTCGACACCTAGAAAAGCCTGCAAACGCTCCGTCCACTGCTGAAGCAACTCTGTCCGATGCACCAGCACCAGCGTGTTCACTCCACGCTGAGCAATCAGGGCCGCAGCTGTGACGGTTTTACCAAAAGCGGTTGGTGCACAGAGGATGCCAGTGTCGTGCTCCAGCACGCCTTCGAGAGCAATCTCCTGATCCGGACGTAACGTGCCCCCAAAGCAAACATCAATGGACTTTCCTGCGAAACGTTCATCGCACGGCACCAGCTCAATCCCGTTGTCATGCAACAACATCCGCACGTCGTCCAGGCAGCCACGGGGCAAGGCGATATGCTGAGGAAAGTTTTCAGCACAGCCGATGATCCGTGCCGTATTCCATACAGACATGCGCATAGCCTGTGCCTTGTAGAACTCTGGGTTCTGAAACGCAGCCAATCGGATAAGCTTGTTGACCAATGGCTGCGGCAGCTCGGACTTGTTGAAATAGATCTGGTTAGCCAGTGTCACGCTCACTGAGGCAGGCAGCGCACACGCCAATTTATGAGTCTTTGCCGGTGTTCGATTCCAGGGTTTCAGCTCATCGTCATCCATCATTACGGTGACATCCAACGGATGACGGCCTCCTGATGCCAGCTGCGTTGCCGACGCAATGTCCTGCGCGGGCATCAGTTGAATACTATCCAGAAACCCCCACTGGTCGGGATAGGGCACCAGCTTCTCATCGACGAAAACACTTCCGCCATCCGTACGTGCCCGCTTTTGTAAGGGAAGGGCAATTAAGTTGCCGAAGCCCCCTTTGGGCATGCTGTCCTGATTAGGAAACAGCCGGTCATACGACCCCAGGGTCAGTTGCCGGGTACGCTCGCAGGTATGGCTGATGATCGCGGAGCCGAGCAAGCGCGCCTCATAAGCAGGGACATTGCGCTCGAAGAAAATCCAGGCATGCGCACCGTTACCTGAGCGTGATATTTCCACCGCCACAGGCACGTCCAACTCACGGCATGACTGGGCGAAAGCAGCGACATCCTCGCGCCAATGAGCCTCATCAAAATCCACCGCAAGGAAGTAGCATGTGTCGTCTGGAAGCAACGGGTAGACGCCGATGACAATCTCGCCAGCCAGATGTTTATAGAGCACCTGATCTGTCAGCGGCAGGAGCTGGCGGTAAGAACACTCCCCGCATTTGATCCGTGGTTTTTCACACACACTAGGTCGCCATTCATTAGCGCAAGCGGGCGAGTAGCCAGATTTACCGGCCTTACTTATCCAACGCACGGGGTAAACATCTACCCTGCCCCGAAACAGTCGCTTGAACAGCGCAAGCTTGGCATCCGTATCGAGACTGGAGCTTAGCAATGGAAGTGGGCTCGCCGACTCAACCTGCGAGGACTCGTCATGTAACCGCCAGGCAATGCCATGCGACTCCAACAGCGCGACCAAGCGGGCATTTTCAGCTCGTAATTGCTCAAGCAAATCACGATCATCCATCGTACCAATGCCACCTTCAGTCATAGGGGAACGACTGCCCCTGCCCATAATTTTAGGCGTTCGGCTGCCTCGCGGCACGCAGCCCACGTCCAAGGGTTCTACCGCTATCACAGCACTACAACTTCATGGTGGATCACCCTTACATTTGTTGCACACTCGCCCATTTTTTCAAAACATCAACTATATAGTCTTGGGACAGCCGCTCTTGCTCCAAGCGCCCTATCCCGTGCTCTCCCGAGCGGAGGCTTTCGAAAAGCTCGATCTCAGCAAAATTCAGACCTTGCTCAGGTAAATTTGCTGGTCGCACCTCATTTACCCCACGTTCTCTGTAAGCAAGCAGCGTAAATTTATCCATCATCAGTGCTTGAGCATGCGGTTGCATAACTCTGACGTCAGCTAAGAATTTAAGTCCCCAAGTATCTAAATCTCCCCAGTAACCTATGCGCTTCTCCTTCAACCAGCTCGCCTGAAGCCAGACCGTGTTGCGCCCCCCACCAAATACCGCAACGGTACCTGGCAGATTCGGCAATCCAAATCCAGGCTGTAGGTTCTCCACAACAAGCACACGCTCACCAGGCAGGGGATGCTCTAGAAGTTGCTCCAGGGGCAGACGCAAGACATCAAATCCTGCTAACTGTCCCCGTACCTGCGGGCACAATGGCCTCACATAGAGCCAATTCGAAGGTATCGGAATGCATGCCAGCCATTGCTCTAGCCCTCCGCAGCTGGAGACTTCCTGATCATGCAGCCCGTCCAGAAGCGCAGTCATCAAGGGCTGGTTAATCTCTAAAAACTTGGTATCCACCCCTTGGAGAGGCAATGCTCTGAGGTATCGTCCTTCACCCATACCCCGCCGGAGCTGAGGAAGTACATGCGCAAGCAATTCGGTGTCGGCAACGGACAGCTTTTCCAACTCTAAAATTTGTTTAACCAGCGTCGGGTACAAGCTCTTGTCGAGGACAAGAAGCGGCTCCATCCGCGCAGCCCATCCCGCACTTCGTTCAATGGCCAGCGACCCCAGCACCTCAATAAGCGCTTGAATCGACCCGATTTCTAGTCTTCCGGGCACGTCACAGGTACCAAGCTGCCGAAACTGCCTTGTTGTCCAAATCACTTGGTGTGGGTTTGGCCATTGCCGCCAGGCCGCTACATAGTCATGAAAATGACCGATGTCCCTCAGCGCCTGACTACCAGTCGGCAATCCAAGCGACTGCTTGATAGGAAATCGCCGCTCACCCGACAGGCGATCTCTAAGCCTGCCGGGGTGATCCCACTCCACTCTTCGCAACTCCTCGATGATCTCCTGCGGCAACCGTCCCCACGCCCTCATGAGACCGGCTCCATCTCGATACCCAAGGGCTCTGCCGTGTTTTGAAGCACATGATGCTCATGCTGATTGAGCTGCTTATCAATCTCTTCCCAGCTGACCTCGCACAAACGGCTCTCATGCTTATCCTGATCTCGCTCCGCAATCAGCAGGGAACGCGCAGACTCCCTCGCAAGGTTGAGGTTCTTGTATGGAGTAATCAGATTGACGTGAATCCTCAGCTCTCGAAAGACTTTAAGCACGCGACGACTAACAGCCTCAGCGGTGTTAGAAAAGGCCTCATCCAAGAAAACGGTGCAGTACAGCGGTCTGTCGTATCCATCAGGCGTGAGTACATATGCCAGACTTGCTGCCACTATGGTTCCGGCAAAGGACTCCTTCTCGCCACCTGACTTGCCGCTGGATGACTCAAGAACGTCGCGCACTTTCTTACTGTCTTTCTCAACCTCCTCAGCGAAGAAGGACAACTGATAACGAGAGTCCAGCAGACGCAGGCTTTCTAAAGTGCCGGATGTAGCTGGGTTGGTCGCCTTCTCTAGCTTTTCAACCAGTTCCTTCAACTCTCGAAAGCGCCAATCATGGTCATCGCTACCCGCCCGAGCTAGCACGCGGATCATCTGGCTGTTAAAGGCTTTTACGTGTTCGAAGATTTCAGAGCGGCTCCCTAAACGAAGGAAAGTCCCATGCTTGAACTCCGTACGTTCCAAAACCTCATTGATCGTCTCGATACGATCCCGAATGTCTTCGCGCTCCGCGTCAATGGCTTGGCTGATGCGAGCTAGAGACTGGGTAGCATTGCGATTCAAGCGCTCACGAAAACGATCCACAAGATCCGGTAAGCCCTCAGTCTCAAGATGTACCAAGTGATCTAAATAATCGTCTAGCCCATCAATCCCCCCCAGCCAATCATTGGCAATCAGGGGCCATTCAGTCTTGAACCGAGTAACGATAGCGCTGGCTCTGTTTGACGTCTTGCTCTCTCGAACATGGGCTTTCTGTCTGGTCTCATCCAACTCTGAGCGATGACGGGTCTCGATTTCTGGAACCATCTCAAGATCATCGATATGCATCTGTCCCACACGTGTGGTGAGCGACTCCCTGACCACATCGATTAACCCGGCTTGGGCAGCTTCCGAAGCAAGTTCGATCTGGGTTTTGGCTTGGCGAATATCGCTCTCTTTACCCCCGATCTGCCTGCTGACCTCACCCTGCTGACTGCGTATCTCACTATGTTCTGCACTCGCAGCCTCCCAGCGCGCCTTTGCCATGCCCAAATCACTATCAGGCTGTTCTAATGCGTTTAGATCAGAGCGGAGAACATCCATTCGAGCCTGTGCAGACTGAACATCAATCAAGGCCCATGACATCTTGGCAATCCGCCCCCATGTTTGAGCGGAGCCCTCAAGATTGTCCATCACGGAGCGAGTGACCTGGGTGGCTTTACCCAAGTCACGCACCGCCGTATCAAGCGCTGCATGATCCGCTTTGAGCGCGGCCAACCGATTCTTGTTACTGAACCCCAAACACCAGTGGCGTGGATCATCTACCCGCTGCTGATCCTTCTTCTCGAACCGTCCTTTATCCAGATGCATGAGCCCCTGGATCGTCATCGAAAAGGGGGTTTGATCAAGAGTCTCTGTCGAATCGATACACCGAAGATCAAAGCGCGAAAGGTGCTTTTTTAACCAATCACGGTAGCCGTGCACCCGCCACTCAATCTTCCTCAAGAAACCGTCTGGAATGAACTCGGTACTCTGCTCGTGTGCCCGAACAACCTGCACCCGGACATGTAGGCCGGTATGGCGGGCGTTTAACCATTTAGTGACCAATCGATACTGCCCATCAGGCACAAGCAAGGTGTTTCGGAGCCCACCCAAAGCGCGCTCAATGGCCCCACGCCAGAGCTTGTGCTCCTCACGCACATCGAGCAGCTCACCAATAAAAACGATCTCTGACCTGTCCAATGACAGGCTCTCAACGATTTGGTCGCGAAGCCTTTGATAATCTGGGGCAATGTTGGAGTCTGGACGCGCTTCGATTTCCTGAATCTGAGAAGCAAGATGCGTAAAACGGAGTTGATGATCAGAGAGCTCTCTGGCGACCTCAGCAAAGCGATCTTGTGCCTGTTGTCGCTGCGCAGGCATGTCCAGAAGAATGCTTTGTGCTTTCGCCTGGTTCTGCTTAAACACATCGGCGCTCAACATTTCTGGCAGGCTCAACGCCCGCACATCCATCTGATAGGCACGAGCCGCACCGACAGTTTCCCCATGTGCAGAGGTAGCCTCCCTGAGCTCCCTCCTCAGCCCCTCTAAGCGCTCTCCACCCTGGGATTGATAAGCATGGTAAAGGGTCTGAACTCGTCCATTTGCTTGGCCCTCAAGATCCTTTAGTCGATCTTCCTCGTCGGTCAGACGCTTCAACTCATCATCAAGCTGTGCCAGACGCAGCCCCCAAAGGCGATGACACTGCTCACCAAAGTACACCGAAAGCCCCGCTGACTCGGCAATCAACCTGTTCAGTTCTTCTTTAGCCTGACTGAGCGCCTGGCTCGTCTCCGGCAGCTCTATCAGGGCATCTCGTTGCCGCCGAGCATCGTTCAGCTCACTATGAATACTCACCAGGTCATCAAACTCACTCACCGCTTGCCTGGCGTATTCCTTGACCTGACTTGGTTCCAAGACCAAGTCGCGGATTAAGCTGGTGAGATCATCAATTTTCTTCAGACCCAGTGCCCGTGAGAGCAGGGCAGGGGCATTTCGATTCTCCATCCGCAGCAAACGAACATAGGCTTCTTGGTATTCGGAGAACGAGTCAAAGGGTTCGACCAGAGGATCTTCTTTCAGGTGCTGCTTGAGCAAACGAGCATTGCCCTCACCAAATAAATGCAGCAGATCCTCAAGTCGAAAATCACGCTTGCTAATCACAAACAGTCGCTTGAGATCGTTCAGCGAATTACTCGCCTGCGTAATCCAGAACAACGCTGCGAGAGTGATTTCAGAGCCGTCATCTGCTCGATAGAGCGCCCTAAGCGCTGTAGCTGTGGCTCCTGAGCGTTTTAAAAGAATCGCTGTTTCAGTTCCATCGTGAGCTTTGCCATAGTTCCCTCTGATGTACGACATCAGTGTGCGATCTGCTCGATCACCTTGGGCCGCCGCAATATTGAAAGAGGCCTTGCTGGAGGGTAACAACAGCGCCATCAAACCATCGATCAGCGTTGACTTGCCTGCGCCGTTATCCCCTGTAATCAGGGTGCCGTCAGGATCGATCTTCGCCGTATGTAAGCCGTGGAAAGATCCCCAGTTGAAAACCGACAACTCAGCCAAACGGATCTGCCCTGAACTGAACAACTCATTAGGGCTAACAACAGGAGTCTCAAGCATCCTGCACCTCTCTATCGGAGTTCACCACAGCATCTACGGCAAGACGCTCATACTCGGCCAACAGCCTACCCAAGAAATCGGCGTTTACGACATAGCGAATAACCGACGTAATTTCGAAGCGCTCGTCATCTCCCCGTACGGTACTGATCAGACGCTTATCTTTCATAAGCGCCAACGAACCACTCAAAGCTCGACGGTCACTTCGAGTGCTATAGGTAAGCGGAAGAAATGGTGTCATCAACGCCTCGACACGGTCGATGTCGATGATGATCTTTTGTTCACCTGCGGTTTCTCGCTCCTGGTAGTACTTACGCAGAACCAAGAGCAACAGGGTGTCGTAAAGACTTAAGGTGCGCTTATTGATCAGCCGCGATCCCTCATCTGCCTCATCGTCTTGCTCAGAGACTTCCTGCTGCAACAGAATCGCGATCCCAGTCTTATGATCCAACAGCATGTGCATGAACATGTTGCCGAGATGCGCCGCGATCAGCGCCTCATGACGGTATAACGCCTCGAACGCGATGCGTTTAGTCTCCGCCATTACGACACCTTGGCGAAGCAACAAGACTAAGGCTCGGCGGGCCTCAATAGGCATTCCGTTCGCAACGGCATCTGGAGACGGCAGATCTGAACTCTCTGAGTCAGCAGTGACAATCGCTTCGCACAGAACCTCGTGATCGCCTTCCCCACCGACTATCCGGTACTGGTCAAACAGGGCTGGGGCCTGTGGCGTGGTCTCATTCTCCATACTCATAATGCGAGCTCCTCCAGATCCATAGGAAATTGTTCTGCCGCCATCAACAGCGCAGGGATCGTCGCACGAATCAAATTACCCATACGGTCTGGCACCAGCAGGCTTTCCGCATCGTCCAAGATGACTGCATCGACTGCCTTGGCAATCCGCACGTGCGCGACAAGCTCCTCTAGACCACCAGTAATGGGGCGGAGTTGAACAATCTTCGCCACAGTCATTGGCCCACATTGGCTAAGGAGAGCCCTAACCTCCTGCGCGACCTCCAGTACTTTGACGGTATTGAGGTGATCGAGCATGCCAACACTGGCAACGTGGCTATTGGTGTTGGCTGTCACTTTACTGGTATCCAGCCGCTCCTCAGGTAAGCGCAAGTGAATGCTGGAAGGAGAGCGCACACGAAGACTACCTGTTGGTAGCTCAACGGCAACGGACGCACGAAAGCTCAGATCATGCTCTTTGAAATTGACCGCTTGCTTCTCTAGCTGTCGAAGCAGCCGCTCCACCGCTCGACGCTCTTGCTGGGCACCACTTTCAACGAACGCACGCAGGCTCTCTTCTGTACGCCGCCGCACCTGAAAGACCCGTTCGCTTTCCTTTGTCAGCTCGCGTACCAAGTGCCCCAGATAACGCACCTCATCTTGTTTGAGGTATTGAGAAGCGGGTCGAACGAGGATGGAGCGCAATTGCTCGCGGAGCTCGATAATCCGGTTCTGATCGCATAACAGTTGAAAGAAGCCATCGAAGGCTTGCCCGGCGTCCGTTTGCAGCAACTGCCCCTCGTGCTCCAACAGTGCCTGCAAGACCTCACCACGCCCGGTCTCTGACTCAATCATCTGGACACGCATCCGCTGATCAAGCTGCCGAATCTCGTCTTCCAAGCGACGGAAATCTCCGGTCAACACTGAGGCCAAGTGGTAGAGGCCTCTGATCCGTTCACGCTGTTCCGGTGCTGATAGTTCGGGTACAACACCTGCGCGCAGGAGCTCAATCTCACGCTCCAGCTCTTGGCTGCGGGCCGTAAGGAGTGTGATCCGTTCTTCGGGGTTGGGGCTAAGCGCAACCGCCAAGTCTCGAACAGCATCCTGCACGATACGCAGGTGAGAGGCTGTAGCGTTGCTATCGCGCTGCTCAAGGTTCTGGGCAAACCTGAGCGCCTGTTCGAAGGCATCTGTACGAGTCAGTCGGTCATCGTGCTCACGCAGCCAACCGGAATGAATCCAGTGGCGTAAGTGAGTGCCGGCATTTTCTTGTAGGCCGTAACTCTCCTGCCAGGCAGGCAACTCAGTCTCAAGGGCAATACGGGCTTTGCCGAAGGATACTTCGCTGTCTTGGGCAAACAAGTCACTGACGAAGGCCAGGATTATGGGAGCATGTTCGGCATGCACCAAACGCCATGCGGCGTGCTCAGTAAACAAGCGCCTATATCGCGCCTGTTGTTCATGCAAGCTCATCGCCACCTCCCTGTGCACGCGCTCAAATTATGATCACAGAATACGCGCCAATCTTGGGAGATTTCACCTGATTTTTCGGAAGCTACTGAACGTACTGGGCCGTAGGATGGATACCCGCGTGAAGGAATTGTAAAAACTCCTGAAGGGATGGCTCACCGTGCTCAGGATCGAACGAAGCCAAGACATAGAAGCTCCCACTTTCAGTATGTAGTACCCAGAAGGGGCCTCGCTGCTCCGCATGTTTGACATCAGAGGTTCGAATCCGATGGCCATCAGCAAAACGGCCAAAACAATCGGCCTTTCTATGTCGATGAGTGACTCCCACACAACAGCCGGTGACCAGCACAGCGTCCGTAAGATAGGCCGTGACCGGCTCGTCGAAGCTGTAACTAATGGCGTCCTTCAGCCGGTCGCTCGCGTTCGGGTTCGGGTTCGTCGCGCTCATGGAATGAATCTCTCTTCCAACGTGAGCACTAAGCTTTCGTCGAAGCCAGTCTCTTCGCCAGAATAGCCTTTTGGATTGCACACAACACGAGTCCCGGCCACCTCGTAATCGACTGCCATATGGGAGTGACCATGCACTCAAAGTGCAACCCGATCTTTGCCCATGAGATCATCCCAGCCATTGGCATATGCAGCGTCCAGGTGACTGCCGGCGTGAGAGTTTTCCAGCAATGAGCGCAGCGTTGGCGCATGGCGGGTGATGACGACGGTTGGGCCAGCGAAGGATTTTGCAAGCTCATTCCTCAACCAATCCCTCGTGCGAACTGACTCATCAATCAAATCAGCGGGCCGAATGCGGCGATAGTTATCCGTACGGATCTGGCGGAAGTCGTTCATAGAATTCTGAGCACTTAGTGCCGCCAATGGAGTATTACCCGTGGCAGCAAAATCCGTCCACATCGTAGCGCCCAGAAACCTAACGCTCCCTATTTCCACGGTATCTCGGTCAAGCACACGAACATGGTCATCGCTAGCCGCACGCATCTTTTCCAGCGTTCGTTGCAGGTGCCCAGTGTAATACTCATGGTTTCCCAAGACATACAGCACTGGTCAATCGAACGTAGCTCTCGCCCAGGCGATCCCACGGGCTTTTACATCGATATCGCCGGCCAAAATCACGACATCCGCATCGACTGGCGCGGAGGTAAACGGCTTAAACTCAAGATGCAAATCGGACAGCAAATGAATACGCATCGCTATCCCCATAGTCTTAGAGAAAGTTACGACTCGCCAAAAAAATTATTGCGGGCAATCCGGCCAAACTCTTGATCATCGGCCGGCTGCTCGTAATTGAGCAGCGAAGCGATTCGCCGTTGTTCGCGAAGATAAGCCAGAGTTTGGAAGAAGCAGGTCTCGCATAGAACCACACGGTAACGATCGCCATCGTGCTGCGAGCCGTATCCCGTAGGGCCTGCAAAGTGCCAAATTGCTGGCCGTAAGCCACGCGTGTGTGGCCGCCATACGCTTCACAGTGAATGTCGGGTACGGTTTGCTTGGCTCATTCATTACGATCACTCCTGATGTCTTAGCGGTGCAGGGCCGGCCAGCCCTTTAACCAATCTAGGACTGTTCGAATTCTCCTGGCCGTGGTTTATACGATGCGCATGACCGTCTCCGGTGCAACCGGTTTACGCGAACCTGGCCCCATCAAGACATAGATCGTGCGGTGAGTATGAAACAGACACCCCTCGTCAAACCGGTGTAACGGTGACGTGCGCACAAAGTCACCCGCGCCCCAGCGCCCGGTACTGTCGTAAACCACCGTGTGGGCATAGAGCATCACTGGCAATCGATCCGTTGTGGCCAGGGCAATGCAGTGCTTGTCTTCCATCATCAGGTCGAGCCAGATCCAATCGCGTACAAGGCAATAAGCCTGGCGAGGGAAGTGCTCTCGCATATAGATACTTTTCTCCAAGGCAAAGCTAATCAGGCCTATAATGCAGGGCTAGTATGAGGTCAACCTATGGCAAGCGCCGATCAGCTCAAAGCCCTGCTGAAATCCCACATCACTGGTGATGACAGCCACTTCTTCTCCGTTGCGATGCAGGTGGCAGCGCACGAGGCAAAGCTTGGCCACGGAAAACTGGCAGAGGAGCTCAAAGCTCTGATCGATGCAGCGAAGGCTCGGCCCTCTTCAAAAGTACCAAACAAGATGATCCCTATCAGCCAACCACGTGGTGAGCTGGTCGGACTCCTCCAAGCCTCTTATCCACAAGCTCGACTTTCCGACATGATCCTGGATGATCAGGTTGCTATGCGTTTGCATCGGATCATCCAAGAACAGCAGAACCATACGAAGATCCGTGCCCACGGGCTTTCACCTCGCCGGAAACTGTTATTGGTCGGGCCACCAGGCACTGGAAAGACACTGACCGCCTCTGCATTGGCAGGTGAGTTGGGTGTCCCGCTGTTTGTTGTGCGACTGGATGCCTTGATCACCAAATTCATGGGGGAGACCGCCGCCAAACTTCGCCAGGTCTTTGATGCCATAACGGAAGTACGTGGTGTCTATTTTTTCGACGAGTTCGATGCCATAGGTTCGCAACGTGGCCAAGCTAATGACGTCGGAGAGATACGCCGCGTGTTGAATAGCTTTTTGCAAATGCTGGAGCAGGATCAGTCCCACAGCCTGATAATCGCGGCTACAAACCACCCCGAGATTTTGGACTATGCCCTGTTCCGACGGTTTGACGACATGATCCAGTACGGACTTCCTGAAGCCGCTCAGATCATCGCTGTGCTAAAAAATCGTTTATCCACCTTTAAACCGAAACGCTTGGCTTGGTCGAAGCTCGCCGATAGGGCAATAGGTCTGAGCTATGCCGACATCGCACGGGCGGCAGACGACACCCTCAAAGACGCAATTATTCATGATCGGGTATCAATTACGGATGCTGATATTTTTAAGATGTTGGAAGAGCGGAAGCTGATAAGTAAGAAAATACTAATCGACAAATAATTCAAAGAGCAGTATCGCGATGACGGATCAACGCAGAGAAAACCTCCCGCACTTGTTTCCCCAGAATACTTCATCCCCAGAGCCGTTCACTTCCCATCGCGTTCCAGTAAAGCCTCCACCGCTCCCTGTTCGTGACCGCGCCCTACACGGCAATGCTTTACACGAACAACTCCAGCAGATCCGCCCTATTGCGGAACAGGCAAAAGAAGAACAAGCGGCACTTGGCATTCAAGACGGTGTAGGCCTTCGCGTTCAATTTGAAAGCTTTGCTGATGTCAAACTGGCCTTTGAAAGTTTGGCGAATAAACCTAAGGGGATCGAGCTTCTCAATTATAAGGAAGAGGGAGAAAGAGGCTTTGCGACTGTTTTCGTCCCGGATGGCAAGCTCGATTATTTTGAACGGGTCATCGTCGAGTACCTTGATGATCGTAAAGGTTCTACAGGGCGAAGCCTTGACCACAAAGCCCTAATCAACACGATTCAATCCATCCATGTGGCTCAACTAGAGGCGCTATGGACGGATGCTCCGGCATTTTTTCCAACAGACGAAAACGAGATTATATGGTGGGAGGCTTGGTTACCCGTCAGGGATAATCGCGACTTGGTGGTTGCAAGTTTCATGCAGGCCGCTCAGCTACTTGGTATTCGAGTACTGGAGGGAAGGCTTACTTTCCCAGAACGAACAGTGCTGACAATCCAATGCAGCAAAGCACAGCTACAACATTCAGTTCTGACTCTTAACAGCATCGCTGAATTACGCAGGGCAAAGGAAACGGCGGATTTTTTTGATTCGTTTACACCTGCAGAGCAGCACGAATGGGCTGCTGAACTTCTGGGGAGGACAACCTTCACCTCCTCAGAGCATACCCCGTATATCTGCATTCTTGATACAGGCGTAAATCACGGCCACCCACTATTAACTCCAGCACTTGTGGAGCCAGACCTTCACACCATCGAGCCGGATTGGGGTGTGGATGACCGCCATGGCCATGGCACCAGCATGGCTGGGTTAGCCCTCTATGGCGATTTAACCCATACATTAAGATCAGCGGAACCTCTGATCATTGAACATCGTCTTGAGTCTGTGAAGCTGCTACCAATCGACGGAGCAAATGCTGGAGATGAGAAGAATTTTGGCTTCAATACAGTCGAAGCAGTAGCTCGCCCCGAGATAACGGCACCTCTAAGAGCACGACTGTTCAGCATGGCAGTCACTACCGTAGATGGCCGAGATCGGGGCCGCCCCTCATCCTGGTCATCCGCCCTAGACCGACTCGCCTTTGATTCAGAAGGCCAGGGAGCAAGCCCACGGCTATTTGTGGTTTCTGCAGGTAACATTCGAGAGAGCCGTGAATGGGTGGACTATCCAAGTAGCAATACATTGATGGGTATTTGCGACCCTGCACAGGCTTGGAATTCATTAACTGTCGGAGCGTTTACCGATCTAGTAGAGCTCGCACCAGGCTTGAGAGCTGTCGCCGCACAGGGAGGCCTGAGCCCATTCAGCACAACGTCGCAGAACTGGATCAGCCATTATCCCCTGAAACCAGATGTGCTCTTTGAGGGAGGCAATCTGATCCATGATGAGCTGCTTGGCCCTGCCACTGCAGGGGAGCTGTCACTGCTGACAACTCATAATCGCCCAGTCGACCGCCATCTGACATTGGCCACTGCCACCAGCGCCGCGACCTCGCTTTGCTCCCGGATGGCAGCTCAGCTAATGGCCGCATACCCAGGGCGCTGGCCTGAAACCATCAGGGCATTGATCGTTCATTCTGCTGAATGGACTGATGCGATGAAGAAAATGTTTCTTCCGCAAAATCGTAATCCAACAAAACAGGACTACGAACGTCTGGTTAGGCATTGTGGCTTTGGCGTACCCAGCCTGGGTCGAGCTAAATGGAGCGCTTCTAACTCGCTGACGCTGATTGTCGAGGATACCCTCCAACCCTTTAAAAAGTTGAGAGGAAAAGACCCCTCTCCACGGGAAATGCACCTGCACGAGCTACCCTGGCCCAAGGACGAACTTGAAGCATTGGGGGCAACAGACGTTGAGATGACCGTTACGTTGTCCTACTTCATCGAACCTAATCCATCCGCCCGTGGAAGATCTCGCTATCGATATGAATCCCATGGTCTTCGCTTTGACGTAAAACGTCCAACGGAAGATGTGCCCCGGTTCAGAGCCAGAATAAATGCCGCTGCGCTCGATGATGAAAATGGAGTACCGAACCAAGACAATGATCCGGCATGGACTCTAGGCAAACAGAAACGCCATCGTGGTTCACTTCATCAGGACACTTGGAATGGCACTGCAGCTGAGCTGGCAAGCCGTGGCTATCTTGCCGTGTACCCATCATTGGGATGGTGGAAGACCAGAGGAGCCTTGGAGCGGTATGACAGCCCGGCACGGTATGCGCTGATTATTTCTATCAAAGTCCCGGAGGTTGATACTGATATTTATAGTGTAATCGCCGCGAAGATCGCTCCCGAAAATGTCATTCTGGTGTGACGATATGATCCGCGAAGGCTCTTGAGAGGAGCCTTTTGTCTTGTTGGACCCCATCCGCAAAAGCATGACACCTTCGTGCTCGACTTCGCGGACAACGCTGAGGCAGTAAAGGCAGCATTCCAGGATTACTACCGTGCCACGATTCAGACAGGGGAAACCGATGCCAACAAGCTGCACGACCTGAAAGCTGAGCTCGACGGGCAGCAGGTGTATAGCTGGCAACAGGTTGAGGACTTGATCGCGCTTTACCTTGGTGGCGCAGATCGGGACAAGCTCGACCCAATTCTTGACGCTCGCGTGGAGGAGTACTAGGAGAACCTAGACGAAGAGGGGCAGGTGAAGTTCAAGGGTAAAGCCAAGGCATTTGTGCGTAGTTACGGCTTCCTTGCTGCAATCCTGAGCTACAGCCATCCGTCGTGGGAAAAGCTGTCGATCTTCCTCAACTTTCTCATTCCGAAGTTGCCCGCACCCAAGGAGGAGGATCTCTCCAAAGGGGTACTGGAATCGGTCGACATGGACAGCTATCGCGTAGAAGCCCAAGCGGCTCTCAAAATGGCGATGGACGATACCGATGCAACGTTTGATCCCGTTCCACCGAGCGGTGGTGGCGGCAACGGTGAGCCCGAAATCGACAGGCTGTCGAGCATCATCAAGACCTTCAACGATTTGTTCGGCAACATCGAGTGGAAGGACGAGGACAAAATCCGCAAGGTCATCACCGAAGAGATTCCCGCGCGCGTGGCCCAGGACAAGGCCTACAGGAATGCACAGGCGAACTCCGACAAGCAAAACGCCAGGTTGGAACACGACAAAGCGCTCAATCGCGTCGTACTGGAGCTGCTGTCTGACCACACTGAGCTATTCAAGCAATTCAGCGACAACCCGAACTTCAAACGCTGGCTGACGGACATGGTGTTTGATGTGACTTATCAATCCCAAAATGCCGATGGAGCGCGCAGCGGTGGGCATATTAGGGAGCGTGCCCTAAAGGTGATACAGGAAAGGTTCGATGTTGCACATATCTGGTCGAAAGCGGTTGATACCCTTTTCAGCGCTTAGATAGTAGTTGTGAAAGCTTGAGTCTTTCTGATCTGGTGGAAATAGAGAAGTTCAGCGGGCTGTCAGTCAGCAACGTCTTGTTCCCTGTCTTGAACCTGCTGTCTGCCAACGACGTGGGTATTTTTCGTCGCGAATTTCTTAATTTAGACTCCTCTACCCCCGCCTACCGATGGATTTTGATGAGGTGCGGCGCATAGCATCCGCACACCAAGGGGATGGTGATTGGGCAGAGCGGCTGTCAATCCAATGGGCTCTTAAGGATGCTAGAGGAAATATGCATGGCTGACAGCCTGAAAACATTGTTCAACTGATTTCCTGTTTTGCGAACGCTGTTTCAAGCAAAAACGGAGCATGAGTTTGATGATTTTTTGGATCGTAATTTCGAGGAATGTATTCAGCGTATGGAAGCTGAGGCACACCACTTGACGGAAGATAAAGAAGAAAAATTGTCCGCATTCTTGGCGTCTGCTTTGAGCATGCCGGCCCTTTCTGTAGTGCGTGAGGGGTACAGCAACGGTCGCGTTGACCTGACGATTAAATCTGAGAGCATTCAATCCTCTGAACGACGTCTGGTCGAAGCAAAGATCTATGCAGGGTCAGCTAAACATGTACAGGCTATCCAACAGCTGGTTTCCCGCTACTCCACCGGGCGACAAAGCCGTGGGTATGTCGTCGAATACATCCAGAAGCCTGGTATCTCCAACATCGTTGTTAAGCTGCGAGCCAAGGCTGATATCGACTTTCCTGTAAGTCAGCAAGGAACAACATGCGATCACCGGATGAAATGGGCGTATATCAGCGACCACCAACATACGAGCCAAGAGCTAATTCGAGTTGTTCACATTAATATGAATCTTCATCGATGATTTAGAGCCAGGGTAGAAACAAATGGGACTGGAAGGCTGCTGTTTTCTGGGCCTTGATTGGCTCCTGAGGTGCCAGACAAGATCACTGCAATCGCTGGTGGGGTGGGGGCAGGCTACAGGATGAGGATGCCAGCTGATTAGAGCGATGCCGAAAGCACTCCGCTTTCTTCATATCCAATAGATTCACCTAGCTCAACCTATCTAAAGAAAACCCCAGGAGGCAAATGCCTGCTGGGGTTTTCTTTTTCTTCTAGTCACTAACTTTGGCCGATACACTTAACTCTGGCCGAAAAGGCAAATAACTTTGCCCACCTACAACAACCCTTAGAAATCCAGGTTGGAAACCGCCAGCGCATTGCTCTCGATGAAATCGCGACGAGGCGGCCGGCGGATGGGGTTCGCATGACCAGCGGATCGGAACCCGGCATGTGGCGCGGGGCCGGTGCTAGAGCGAAGTGGTGAGATACGATCCCACGAACGACGAGGACCAATAGTTGATCAAC
>JAAIGE0101507993.1_pt1 | contig 17615 bp, 12 predicted proteins | sample 6487951 | NCBI WGS metagenome assembly JAAIGE01 (sample SAMN13974128, study PRJNA590717) | phyllosphere metagenome | biome: tomato field; feature: multiple bacterial spot infested tomato fields; material: tomato leaves; isolation source: leaves from tomato fields | host: Solanum lycopersicum ...
CCGGTCGTTTCTACGGGGTCACGAGGCCCGCATGGTTAAGCGGCCGCTAACAGCCCTGTTCAGAAGGTGCAATGCGCCCCGATGGCCGGTCTGAATGCCGCCGCCCTCGGCACCACGAGCCGCTTCCACCCGATCCGATAATCGACGTTATGTCAGCTTGATCGCCGCCCCGTCCCTGCAGACGCCCCCGGACGCCGCGTCCACGCAGGGCGATCGTCGTTGATTAAGCGCTCGGCTGGATGTGGGGATCCGCACAAAGCGTCACGTCTTTCTCAAACGTACTCGAGCGAAAAAGTTTCGTAAATCGACGCCGTCTGCAGACCGAGTGTCATCGTGATGCGCAGTTACTCAATGAAGAGTCAGAGCAGCATCGTCGCCTCGCAACGTCGCGCACTCGACTCGAACAGTCGCCGCCGCCACCGCTTCCGCATGGCTCGCGCGCATTCGAATGGAATCGACATGAGATCACTGCACAGAACCGCACTAGCAGTCGCCGTGGCCGCTGGTCTGGCAATCACGGCCGCCCCTCCCGCAACAGCGTCCAACAACACGGAACCAACCCTTCGCGAACTAGCCGACAAGGCTGGCCTGCTCATCGGCTCCGGCTCGATCAAGGCTGCTGAGTGGACCACGGACGGGCGCCCATCCAACTACCTCGCGGAGCCCGCATTCGCTGACACGCTCTCGGAGCAGTTCAATAGCTTGTCTCCGGAGAACGAGTTGAAGTGGGTATTCACTCAGCCGGAACGCGGGGTCTTCGACTTCGAAGGACTCGATCGCCTGGTTGCGTTCGCGGAAGAGCACGATATGGCGGTGAAGGGCCACGGTCTGATCTCCACCTGCTGCAACCCTGAGTACGTCACTGCCATCACGGACCCCGACGAAATGCGGGCGGCCATGACGGAACACTTCAACACGGTCATGCGTCGGTACGACGGCAAGATGGATCGGTGGGATGTGGTCGCCGAGGCCATTCAGACGCAGGGTACGGAGCTGGCAGAAACCGACTTCTCCCGGGTGCTCGGCCCTGGCTACATCGCTGATGCGTTCCAGATCGCTCACTCCGCGGACCCGGATGCGCGTCTGTTCATCAATGAGAATCTGGTTGAGTTCGACGCAGCCAAGCGTCAGGCGCTGTACGAGCTCGTTTCTGGCCTAGTCGCCGATGGGGTGCCGATCGACGGTGTCGCGCTGCAGATGCATGAGACCTTCTCCGGGCCCACCCCTGGAGTAATCACAGAGATCGTCAACTCGTACCACGATCTGGGGCTGGATGTGGAAATCGCCGAGCTCGACGTACACACGTACGACTCAGCCGCACAGGCCACCATCTACGGCGACGTGGTTGCTGAGGCGCTCGCGGCTGGCGTGACGGAGATCAGCACGTGGGGATTCACCGACAAACACCTCTACACCTGGCTTCCCGGCGCAAAGCCACTGATGTTCGACGAGGACTACAACCCTAAGCCGGCGTATTTCGCGGTCCGAGATGCCCTGCAGGACTTCGTAGAGCCGCAGGCGGCGCCCAGTAGGGCAACCTTGTCGAACACGAGCGGGCATAAGAACGGTCTGAGAGATGGCAACTACGACATTTCGATGAACCTGTGGCACGGCACCCCCGGCAGCTACTACCGGCTGTACGAGAATGACGTGCTCGTAGCAGCGCAGCGTCTCGACTCCACCGATAGCTCATCTCAGTCAGCAAAGACGACTTTCGCCAACAAGCCCAACGGAACGTATAAGTACCGGGCGGAGCTGGTCAACTCGAAGGGCGTGACCGCGACAACGAAGACGACCGTCGTGGTGACTGATGCCGCTCCTGCCCTGCCTGTGGTCACCACTGACAACTGGGACGAGGACGGATCGTTCACCGCGACTGCGAACCTGTGGTGGGGCACAAATGCCACGTCCTATGTCTTCAAGCTCGACGGTCGGGTTGTCGGCGAGGGGACGCTGATTGCGGCTACTCCGAACCAGCAGAAAGCTCAGGTGACTCTGGAAGGAGTCGCGCCGGGCACACACTCGCTCACCGCTGTCTTCACGAATGCAAACGGCTCGACTCAGTCAAAGCCAGTCAAAGTCAAGGTCCGCTGACTCGGTAGCCGCTGGACGGATGCAGGTGCTCGCCTTCGGGGGGGCATCTGCGTTCGTCTCACCACACGTCAAATTGCGGGCGCCGAAGAAACCGACTCACGAAGGACGAGCTCTGTTGCGAGCTCGAGCCGGCGGCTGAGTGGGTGCCCGCTCCGCAGATCCAGCAGGCTCCGGAGTGCAGCAGCACCGATCTCGGCGATCGGCTGCCTAATTGTCGTTAGCGGAGGGGAAGCGAGTCTCGCCTCCACCACATCATCAAAGCCGATCACGCTGAGATCGCCAGGAATACTCAACCCGAGGCTGCGTGCAGCGGCATACACTCCCAGGGCCATGTTGTCGTTGCATGCGAATATCGCGGTGGGACGGTGGGGTTGAGTCAGTAAGTCCTCCGCCACTTGCGCTGTGGCTTCCATTAGCCACCCTCCGTGGACCACCTGCGGGTGCGCGTCCGGCAGCCGTTCGCGCACCCCCGCGATGAACCCGCCGGTGCGTTCTCGGCAATTCAAAGAGTGACGGTCACCGGCAATGACGGCGAAAGAAGAATGTCCGTGGTCGACGAGCAGGTTGGCGGCGTCATGCCCGCCCGCCCAGTTTGACGCCCCCACGCTCGGGGTTGACCGATCGGGTGTTCCGGCAGGGTCGATCAGCACAAAGGGCACTCGGGCGCGCTCCAGGAGCCGCCGCTGCGCGGCGGTGGGTTGCTCCACCGCAACAAGTGCGCCCCGCGAACGATGGTCCACGAGACGGTTCACCCACGAGCGGCGTTCGCGATCGCCTTTACGCACCATGATGATGACCAGGTCCAGCCCGGAGGCCGCGGCAACGCGCTCCACTCCATCAATCAGCGCGCTTGCCCACGAATCACCCACTGCGGGTAAGACCAAGTCGATCAGCTGATCTGCAATCAGTGCATCCACAACTGCCGACGGAACCCGCCGGTACCCGACGAGTGCTGTTACTTCCTGAACGCGTTCCCGCGTCTCCGGAGACACGTCACCCCGCCCGTTGAGCACTTTCGACACCGTAGGAACCGATACACCCGCCACGCGCGCAACGTCGCGAAGAGTTGGTGCTCGAGATGTCGGCTCTGAACCCATCGACACAGAGTACCCAGCTCGAAAGTTGCGCAATGCACTATTGCGCAGGCGCGACCACGCGAGGAACTTTGTCTGCTCGACCCGCTTGTAGCTCGAAAAACTTTCGAGAACCCGCGCCCCAACTCGTTAAGACCGTAACGTGACCAGACCTGTGCGGACGCCACCTTCCCCGAGGCGACGTGCAGGAGCATCTGACCCGGAGTATCCACATGAGTAATAACGCGAGCGCCACTTCCGTACCTGACGGCTTCACCCTGGGGGCAGCAACCGCCGCCTATCAGATCGAGGGCGCCGCCACGGAGGGTGGCCGGGGGCCATCAATTTGGGACACTTTCAGTCACACGCCCGGCGCAACGGCTGACGGAGCAACCGGCGATGTCGCCGCGGGACACTTTCACCACGTCGCAACGGACCTGGACATCATGTCGTCGTTGCACTTGGACGTGTACCGCTTCTCCATCTCATGGTCTCGCGTCATTCCCGATGGCGAGGGGGCCATTAACTCCGAGGGCCTCGCCTTCTACTCTGAGCTGGTCGACGGGCTGTTGCGTCGAGGCATCAAACCGGTGATTACTTTGAACCACTGGGACCTTCCTCAAACGCTCGAGGACAAGTACGGCGGATGGCGTGGGCGAGAGACGGCCTACGCGTTCGAGCGCTACGCCGAGATCATGGGCAAGGCGTTAGGAGACAGGGTAGCCATCTGGTCCACCCACAATGAGCCGTGGAACAACTCCTTCGCCGGATACGGCCACGGAGTCTTCGCCCCGGGCGTCAAGAACCACGAGGATGCGCTGAAAGCGGCTCACCACCTCAACCTCGCCCACGGGCTAGGAGTACAAGCTCTCCGACGCACCATCACAAAACCGGACGCGAAAATCTCCATCGTCCTGAACATCTTCCGCGTCGAGCCCGAAACACCCGAAGATGCCGAGGCCGCTCGACTGTTTGACACCGTCGCGAACCAGGTATTCACCGGACCCGTCCTCGACGGGGCTTACCCAACAGATCTGAAGGCCTACACCGCGGCGTTTACCGACTGGCACTTCATCCAGGAAGGTGACGAAGACACCTGTCATCAGCCCATTGATCTCCTAGGCGTGAACTACTACGAGATCATGCACATTCGCCGTCGCCCCGATTACGACCCCGCCCGTGAGGCGATGGGAGGAACCGAGTTTCCTGGCTCTGAGCGCGTTGAACTGTTCCGCCCCGAGGGTTTCGAACGCACCGCCATGGGGTGGACTGTAGAGCCACGAGGGTTGGAGGACCATCTCGTCGCGCTGTCGAAGAAATGGCCAGATCTCCCGATCATGGTTATGGAGAACGGTGCGGCATTCAACGATGTCGTTACTGAGATCGACGGTCACCCCGCGATCATCGACGAGGACAGAACCCAGTTCCTCTCCGACCACCTCGCGGCCACGCTCCGCGCACGCGACCGCGGCGCCAACGTAGACGGCTACCTGGTGTGGTCCCTCCTTGACAACTTCGAATGGGCTGCCGGTTACGGCCCCCGCTTCGGCATCGTCCGTGTCGACTACGACACGCTCCAGCGCACACCGAAGTCGAGCGCTCAGTGGTTCAGCGAGGTGTGCCGCACCCGAACCATCCCAGCCCTGGGCGCCCAAAAGGTCAAAGCGTAACCGTCCACACTCGCCGTGCCACTAAGTGCAACCAGGCGACCGCGTGCCCTGTAGGCGGTCGGCCGCCTTCATCGAATGGAGAAACTGTGACAAAACGACTTGAGAAAAAGACTGTGGTGGTAACGGGCGCCGCATCAGGGATTGGGCGCGGCACAGCACTGCGGCTTCTGCGTGAAGGAGCCACCGTCGCGGCACTCGACCTCCAGGAGGAGCATCTTCAGCAGCTCGCGCAAGACGTCGATTCGACGGACCGCGACCGATTGATGACCGTCACGGTGGACATCTCCAGCGAAGCGTCGGTGCGCTCCGCGATGAGCACAGTGGTCGACCAGACCCAGCGCCTTGATGCGATCGTGAACGCAGCCGGCATCTTGTACGGCGACCACACGCACGAGCTCACGCTCGACCGATGGAACCGACTCATCGCGGTGAACCTCACAGGCACATTTTTGATGGTGCGTGAAGCACTCCCCCATCTTCTGCATACGCCTGGCGGCGTAGTCATCAACTTCGCATCAACCTCCGCGTTCTTCGCGCACCCATACATGGCTGCGTACTCTGCATCTAAAGGGGCAATCGCGGCCTTTACTCATTCGATCGCTCTCGAGTACGCAAAGGCCGGCCTGCGCGCCGTCAACATAGTCCCCGGCGGTATTCAGAGTGGCATCACGAGCACAACGGCTCAGAACTTGCCGGCGGATACCGACTGGAGCCTGTTCGGAAACCTGCAAGCGCGCCTCAGCGACGGAAGTCAAGGAACGCCGGACAACATCGCCGGCGTAATTGCAATGCTCCTCTCCGAGGACGGGGCTTTCATTACCGGCACTGAGATCCGGATCGACGGCGGCGCCCATATGTGACAGAAAACGACGCCCGGGTCCGGTTCGGCTCGGGCGTCGTTCGTCAGCGCCCGCTCGCCGCAGGCGTATCTGTGAGGTCGTGAGACCCTTCCCCACCAGATGCAGCGGTCTCAGCAGGTGACCCTTGACCGCTCTGCTCTCGGTCAGCAGAAACGGGAGCGGTAACGGCCGAGACCCGAGAAGTGCCGTTCGGGGTCGAACCTTCCGGGTTCGATTGAGCCCACCACGCCCGCGCCGCTGATACAAGAGCCCAGAACGCGTCAACAGCCGCCACACCATCAAGGTCAGAACGGTACTGACGTTGCACCTGAAGCCCATCCATAACCGCGATACCTAGCGCGGACACGAGCTCCGGGTCCACCCCCGCCGGCACGTCGCCGTGTTCAACGGCGGGTTCACGAGTCTGCTGCTGAGCAGACCGGTAGTGATCGACGAAGTATTGGTGGGCCGGGTGGGCCGGGTCGATTGCTTCAGCGGAAAGCGCGATGTAGAGCGAGGTGAGGCCTTCATGGTCGGCCGAATGCCGGGCCACCTCCCGAGAGCGAGTGGCGATGTCGCTGTGAGCGATATCCGCCAGGTACTCGGCAACCGACGCATCGCGAAGATTGAGCACCTCAACAAGGAGGTCTTCCTTGTCAGAGAAGTAATGCAGCAGCAGGGCTTGGGAGAGCCCCACCCGCTTGGCGAGCTCGCGCATTGAGGAGTGCGTATACCCGGACTCACCAAACAGCTGCGCTGCTGCCGCGACGATCTCACGGCGCCGTTCAACGCCCTTGCGGTACGGTCCGCGAGCCCTTTTGCTGTCGGCCATCCCCCCACGATAAGCCCTTCGCCGAGAATCAGTCGTGAAAACTTGTCAGTCGACCAAGTTATGCCCCATACTCATTTCGTCACCACCGGCTCGCGATCCCGATAAGCGAGGGGTCGAGTTGAGTGCGAAGGCACCGGGCGCAACAGCATGTGCGCGGGTACCCTCCGATCAACGGGGCATCCAGGCCGGGGTGACGAGCGCACACACAAAGGAGTAGGAATGCGATCAATCCCGAAGGCCGCCGTGCTGTTTGCTGCAGCGCCACTCGTTCTCCTCGCTGGCTGTTCAGCCGGCACATCGGACAACGCGGGCGGCGACGGAAAAGTCACCCTCACGATCTCGACGTTCAGCGAGTGGGGTTACGACGACCTCATCGAGGAGTACCAGGACCTCAACCCGAACATCACCATCGAGCAGAACCGGTTTGCGACAAGCGATGAGGCGAAGGAGCAGTTCCAGACCTCGCTCGGCGCGGGTTCCGGACTGTCGGACATCGTAGGCGTTGACAACAGCTGGCTTCCGCAGGTGCTCGAGAACCCCGACAACTTCGTCGACCTCACCTCAGACGAAGTTGAGGGTCGGTGGAATCAGTGGAACGTCGATCTCGCAAGCACGGAAGACGGCAAGCTCCTGGGGTACGCCACCGACATCGGCCCGTCCTCGATCACCTACCGGGCAGATCTGTTCGAAGCCGCTGGACTGCCCAGCGACCGCGAGGCCGTCGCCGAACTGTTCGGCGGGGACGACGCGACCTGGGATGACTTCTTTGCTGTAGGCGAGCAGTTCCAGGCCGCAAACACTGGAGTCCCGTTCTACGACGCCTCTGCCTCCATCGCAACGAGCTGGGGCGATCAGTACAAGGTGCTCTGGGAGGACCCCGAGAGCGGCGAGATCATCGCGGGCTCCAACCCCGACCTGAAGAACATTTACGACACCACGATGAAGCACGACGACCTGTCGGCGCACCTCGCTCGTTGGACCGAAGACTGGAACAGCGCCTTCCAGAACGATGGCTTCGCCGTGATGCTTTCGCCGTCGTGGATGCTCGGTGTTATCGAGGGCAATGCTGCTGGCGTATCGGGCTGGGATGTGGCTGACGTGTTCCCCGGCGGCGGCGGCAACAGCGGCGGGTCGTACCTGACCGTTCCCACTCAGTCCAAGCACCCCGAAGAGGCGCAGGCGCTCGCAACCTGGCTGACCGCTCCGGAGCAGCAGCTGAAGGCGTTCAAGAAGACCGGTAACTTCCCCAGCCAGGTGGAGGCGCAGCAGAGCTCGGAGCTGCAGGAAGTCACGAACTCGTTCTTCAACGACGCCCCGGTCGGTCAGATTCTCAGCGACCGCGCCGCCGCGGTGAAAGAGATCCCCTTCAAGGGCGACAACTACTTCGCCATCACTGACGCGTTCAACAAGGCCATCAACCGCGTGTCGGTCGACAAGACGCAGAATGCGCAGGAGTCCTGGGACATGTTCCTGGATGAGCTGGGCAACCTCGAATAAGCCCTAACCAGCCCGTGGGCGAGGGGCGCGCGCCATCACGCGCGCGCCCCTCGTCACGAAAGAAAGTGAACTCATGTCCGAACCCGTTGTGAACGCGCAGTACCGTTCACGGACCGCGCCTCGGCCGATATCCCCATGGAAAGAGCGGCTCGGCCGCTGGGATATCAAGGCTTCCCCGTACGCCTACATCGCGCCGTTCTTCATCGTGTTTGGCATTGTGGGGCTCTTTCCCCTGCTCTACACCGCCTACGTCTCGCTGCACGACTGGGATCTCATCGGAGGTCAGGGCGAGTTTGTCGGCATGGAGAACTTCGCGTTCATCCTCTCCCGTCCCGTTTTCTGGGTGTCCCTCGGCAACACTCTGAGCATCTTCTTGCTCTCCACCATCCCGCAGATCGCCATTGCCCTGGTTCTCGCGAGCGTGCTGAATGCGAATCTTCGCGCGAAGACCTTCTGGCGCATGGGTGTGCTGCTTCCCTACGTGGTGGCGCCGGTGGCCGTCACCTTGATCTTCTCCCGCTTGTTCGCAGACCAGTCCGGTCTCGTCAACGCCGTGCTCACTCTCGTGGGAGCCGATCCCATTGGGTGGCACCGCGACAGCCTCCCCGCCCATATCGCTATCGCCACCATGGTGAATTTCCGCTGGACCGGCTTCAACACGCTGGTTCTACTGGCAGCGATGCAGGCAATTCCCCGCGAGCTCTACGAAGCGGCAATCATCGACGGAGCTGGGCGAGTGCGTCAGTTCGTCTCGGTCACAGTTCCCTCCGTACGTCCGACGATCATTTTTGTGGCTATCACCTCCACTATCGGCGGGCTGCAGATCTTTGATGAACCTCGGCTCTACGACGCGCAGGGACTCGGCGGGAACTCAGGGCAGTGGAAAACCATCACGCTGTACCTCTACGAGCTTGGTTGGAACCAACAACGACTCGGCCGTGCAGCCGCCGTCGCTTGGCTGCTGTTCATTCTCATCGTCGTCTTCGCGCTGGTCAGCAACTGGATCTCTCGACGCATCGCCTCCGGCGATGCCCCCACCTCGTCCCGTAAGTCGCGCCGTTTGGCGCGGCGCGACCTCGCCCGAGAAGCCGCCCCCCGCGATGTCACCACGGTCACCGGCTCGAACGAAAAACTCTTTGAGAGGACGCCATGACTGCTCCCTCCGTGCCGTACATCCGCCAAACCGCCGGCCCCGGCGCGGCGAAGGCCGCCGCGCGGCGTCGCAATCAGGGTGCTGCCGAAAACCGACCCAAATGGTTGACCTACGCCGTGCTGGGAGCGGTCATCCTTGTGTCGGTGTTGCCGCTTTACTACACGGTTCTGCTGGCATCGAACACCTCCGCAGAGGTGGCTCAGAACCCGATACCTTCCCTCATTCCAGGCGCCCAGCTTGGCGACAACCTCGTTCGGATCTTTGCGTCAGACATCGACTTGCTGACTGCCGCCTGGAACTCGTTCGTCGTGTCGGTCGTGTCAGCCGTAGCTGTGGTCTTCTTCTCCACCCTCGCAGGGTTTGCCTTCGCCAAGCTGCGGTTCCGTGGACGAGCAGGTCTGTTGGCATTCGTCGTGGCCACCCTTGCCGTACCCACCCAGCTTGGGGTCGTACCGCTGTACATCGTCATGCGCGAGCTGGGATTGGTCGGCAACCTCTGGGCAGTGATCTTGCCGGGCATCGTCACCGCGTTTGGTGTCTTCTGGATGACTCAGTACCTCACGGCTGCGCTCCCCTACGAGCTCATCGAAGCGGCTCGCATCGATGGAGCCTCGACATTCCGGACGTTCTGGTCGATTGCGCTTCCCGCTGTTCGCCCCGCTGCAGCAATGCTCGGTCTATTCACGTTCATCGGCGCGTGGACGAACTACTTCTGGCCCGCCATCGTCCTCGGCACCCAGAATCCCACGCTCCCTGTGGCGCTTCAGCTGCTCCAAACCGGGTTCTTCAAAGACATTCCTCTGATCATGACTGGCGTGCTTGTTTCAATCGTTCCGCTCCTGGTGCTCTTCCTCGTTCTCGGCAAGCAGCTCGTAGCCGGCGTCATGCAGGGCGCCGTCAAGGGCTAGACCCTCAACACCAACTACAGCTTTCGCACTCAACGGGGCTCCGACGCCCCCTGAACGGACACTCCCCCATGACGACACTCACCCCTCATACCGAAACGGGATACCGCGATCTCAACGGGAACGGCCGCATGGACCCATTCGAGGATCCCCACCTCAGCGCTACCGAACGCACCGAAGATCTCCTCCACCGGCTGAGCCTTGAGGAGAAGATCGGTCTCCTCTTCCACACCGTTATCGAGATCGGCCCTGACGGCGACCTGCTAGAGGAACCGGGAGCGATCAGCAAGTCGCCCACCAGCGAAGTCGTACTTGGCCGCTTCATCAACCACTTCAACGTGCACCGCATCAAGAGTGCTCGCGAGGCTGCCCGCTGGAATAACGCCTTACAACAACTCGCCACGCAAACGCCGCACGGCATCCCCGTCACCATCTCCACTGACCCCCGACACGCATTCGTGGACAATGTCGGCGCTTCCTTCACATCCGGCCCGTTCTCCCAATGGCCTGACGCACTCGGAATGGCTGCGTTGCGAGACCCGGATACGGTGCGGGAATTCGCTGACATGGCCCGGGCCGAGTATCGCGCCGTCGGCATCAGCATGGCCCTACACCCGCAGATCGATCTCGCAAGCGAACCGCGATGGACACGTCAGCTACAAACCTTCGGCGCCGATGTCGAACTCACGGTCGACTACGCAACGGCATACCTCGAGGGCTTTCAAGGCGCTTCACTCGATGCATCCAGCGTGGCCTGTGTCACCAAACACTTCCCTGGCGCAGGACCACAACAGGACGGCGAAGACGCCCACTTCCCCTACGGCCGCGAACAGGTCTATCCCGGCGGAGCATTTGACGTACACCTGCGACCCTTCGAAGCCGCGATCCGCCACGACACGGCGGCGATCATGCCGTACTACGGCATGCCGGTCGGCTTGGAGATCGACGGCGAGCCCATTGAGGAAGTGGGCTTCGGGTACAACAAACAGATCCTCACAGGTCTGCTACGTGAGAAGCTCGGTTTCGAAGGAGTCATTCTCACCGATTGGGAGCTTGTCAACGACAACATCGTCGGCGATCAAGTCTTGCCCGCCCGAGCGTGGGGTGTTGAGCACCTGGATGCGCGCGAACGCATGACGAAAATCCTCGAAGCCGGCGCCGATCAGTTCGGCGGAGAGCAATGCACCGAACTGTTGCTTGACCTCGTCTCTGAAGGCGTCATTTCCGAGGAGCGCATCGATGAATCTGCGCGACGAATTCTGCTAGTGAAGTTCCAGCTGGGCCTCTTCGACAACCCTTTCGTTGACGAAGAGGCAGCTGCCAACCTCGTTGGCAGCGCGGCATCGCGACGTGCAGGGCTGGAAGCCCAGTCGCGCTCCGTGACCCTTCTGAAGAACGGCCTCTCGGCTGATGAACCGGTGTTGCCGTTCCCCCCCGGCATCAAGGTCTACTCCGAAGGGATAGACCTTGCATCGGTCTCACGTACTGCCATCCCCGTACCTACTCCGGAGCAGGCAGACCTCGCGATCATCCGGATCGAAGCACCCTTTGAGCCCCGTGACGACTTGTTCCTCGAGAGCTACTTTCATCAAGGATCGCTGGAGATGCGGCCCGGACTCGTCCACCGTCTGCGCACGATCGCCGCGACCACACCGCTGGTCCTCGACGTCAGCCTCGACCGACCAGCTCTGCTCGCGCCCATTGTCGACGATCTCGCTGCGCTCACCGTCACATTTGGGGTCTCAGATGACGCCCTCCTCGCAGCGCTCATCGGTCGGGTCAAACCAGCAGGACGCTTGCCTGTCGAGATACCTCGCTCCATGGAAGCCATCCGGCGTTCAGCACCAGATTCGCCCGCCAGTACGAAAAATCCCCTGTACGAGATCGGATCTGGACTCGATCTCGCCTAACCATCAGATTGAATGTTCCGCGCTCCCGGCGCAGCACACATTTCACGTCAGTTCTCGCCCGCCCTCTTAGAAAGGACGACGATGACCAGCTCATCTGCCACCGCCGGGGCGCGTCCGCCTCGAGATTCCCCTTACCGCGACGCTTCTCTTCCGATCGCTGAGCGTGTTGCCGATCTGCTGGGCAGGATGACGCCTGCCGAGAAAGCTGCGCAGCTGGTATCCCCCTTCGGGTCGATGGTTGACACTCGAACCCCCCCTGCCACGGGCTGGGGCGTAGTCACGGCAAGCTTGTGCTCCCTACACATGCCGCCCCGAGAAACAGCGCGACTGGCAAACGAACTTCAGCGCATACACGTCGAGGACACCCGACTAGGGATCCCCGTTCTCTTCGCCGAGGAAGCGCTCGTCGGATTCAAGGTCCGCGATGCAACCATGTTCCCCGAAGCCATCGCGCAGGCCTCGACCTGGAACCCAGAACTAATCGAACGCATGGCGGCGACCATCGGCGAACAGATGGTTGCCGTCGGAGCCCGTCAAGCCCTGTCCCCTTTGGCAGATGTCGCTCAAGACCCGCGATGGGGCCGAGTTGGGGAAACCTACGGCGAGGATCCTTACCTGGTCGGCCAGATCTGTTCCGCGTTCGTTCGCGGCCTGCAAGGAGCAGTGCCGGACAAGCCCGTCATCGCCACCCTCAAACACTTTGTCGGCTATGGCGCCAGCGACGGCGGTCGCAACACCGAGACGGCAAACCTGGGCGAGCGAGAGTTGCGAGAAGTGTACGGACGCCCGTTCGAGAGAGCGATCCGCGATGGTGGCGCCCGAGCAGTCATGCCCGCGTACAACGACATCGACGGGGTGCCCGTCACCGGATCCCAAGACCTCCTCACCGGGCTTCTCCGCGACGACTACGGCTTCGCAGGCATGGTCATGTCTGATTTGGAAGCAGTCCCCCAACTGCACACAACTCAACGCACCGCCGAGACCATCCCTGCCGCATACGCGCAAGCAATCAACGCCGGCATCGACGTCGACCTCGCCAACAGCAACTCCGCCGACAAGATCCTGCAGGCACTCGATCAAGGCTTGCTCCTCGAGGCAAGCCTCGACCGTGCGGTCACCAACGTCCTCCAAGCAAAAATGGAGCTCGGCCTCTTCGAGAACCCCTACGTTGATGTCGACGCCGTTCCCACGACTCTCGACTCGGAACAAGCTCGCGCCCTCGCGAACACCGTTGCCGCAGAATCCATAGTTCTATTGCAGAACAAGCCGGTCGACGGCGCCCCCCTGCTCCCACTGTCGCCAGAGATCTCGTCCATCGCGGTTATCGGACCCAACGCTGACCGCGCGCTCGGTCAGCTAGGGCACTACAGCTATCACGTGCTCGACAGCATGACTATGCAATTTGCTGCCGCCAATGATCCGCAATCGCGTGCGTCGGATTCGGAAGGGCTTGCCGGCGCCGGCCCAGACGACGCCAAACTCCTCGTCGAATCCGTCCCGATTGTGACCTTCCTCGAAGGTATCCGCGCACGAGCCGGTTCGACCGTCGATGTCACGTATGCCCCCGGGAGCCTGATCGCGGCCGAGGACCGTTCGGGGTTCGAGGACGCGGTCCGCGCTGCGCAAGCAGCTGAGGTCGCAATCGTCGTCGTTGGAGACCAATCTGGGATCAATAGCCTCGGCACAGTCGGGGAAGGTCTGAACAGCTCCAACCTCGCACTCCCCGGAGTGCAGCGGGAACTGGTCGAGGCAGTCGTGGCAACCGGGACCCCCACGATCGTCGTCCTCAGCCATGGGCGCCCATTCATCCTGGGGTGGATGGCAGAGTCTGTGCCAGCGATCCTGACCACCTGGTTTGGCGGAGAAGAAGCAGGGAACGCCACCGCCGCTGCTTTGTTCGGTGACATCAATCCCTCCGGAAAACTCCCCATCGCCATGCTGGAATCCGCTGGCGCCGCCCCGATCACCTATGCGCGAAGTACAGGCGGGCCAGCATACGTCGACGGTTCCGTACGAGCGCTCTATCCATTTGGGCACGGACTCAGCTACACGACCTTCGAGTACGCAGCTCTCACACTCGAATCAACCGATGTCCCAACAGATGGGCTGATCAGCGGCAGCTTCACCATAAAGAACACAGGGTCTCGCCCCGGTGAAGAGATCATCCAGGTCTATGGGCACGACGTTTTCGGACGAACGCTTCGTCCCGCCCGCACTCTCCTTGCATTCTCTCGAGCGGTACTTCAGCCGGGCGAAGAGCAGAGAATCTCCATCACCATCCCGGTAAGCATGTTCGCCCTCTGGGATAAGCGAGACGGTTGGGTCGTTGATCCTGGCTCAGTGGATCTGTTCATCGGAACTTCCTCCACCGAGACGCCGCTGCACGCATCGGTGACCCTCACAGGGGCCACCAGGGAGGTTGACGTGGACCAACGTCAGCAAGCAAGCAAGCTCACGCGCGTGAGCACTCCCGACTAAGCGCACCGATGCTGCTCGCACATTGAATCCCCGCTGGTTCCTTCTCCGCTGCCTGCGACGGCGGAGGGGGAACACTACGGAAGGACAACCGAGATCGTCCCACCCACGAGGATGAAGCCAGCCCGGATGAGCCCGATTCCGACGTGCCCTAGGACGCGGAACGTGCTCCAGTTTGAGGGTGCCGTAGGGGACGGTTAGGTGGACCGGTGTTAACCGTGACGTTCACGGTGACGCCGTCAAAGGATGGCGACAGCCTGACTGATGTTCCCAAACGCCTCCGACCCGTGAGATCGAAGTGATATCACCGGGCGAGGCCGCGGCCACGCTCTTGCCCAGACGTTCGAACCTTTCGAGGTCTTGACGCGGATGCGGACGTTCCGGCTACCGCGTCCCTCGGGCTTCTCGCATTGCCCGTGTCTGCGAGCAATCGTCCGCGGACTTCCTCGGCCGACGCGGTGCCCTCGAGCGAGCGAGCGAACTCTGCGCGGCGCTCGGCACTGTCGTAGATGCCTGCCGCCTGTGATCGTTCGGCTGCGGCCTCACGCTGTTGATCGGCCGACTCTGCTGCCGAGGTCGGGACTCTGCTGTCCTGAGCGCGCTCGGCAGCCGCGGCCGCGTTACGGTCACGCGCATCAGCAGACGAGAGGAGGATCTGGCTCGCGGTGAGCTCTTCGCCGGACCGGCGCTGCTCTTCACGCGCCTGCGCGCGATCGGCTTCGGCGCGACGCAGCGCGTCGGCCACCGCTGCGGGGTCGGCGCCGGCGGCGTCGACGTCGATGCCGTACCGGTCCTGAACCTCACGACGGATGGTCTCGTTGGCGCGCGCCGCGACGTCGTCATGGTCACTCCATGCGACCGCGGCCTCTCGCGCGTAGGCAATGTCCCTAACGTCGGCACGGTCCCACCACGACGGCTGATTGACCGCTGCGAGCTGTCCACGCACCGCTGCACGCTCGGCGTCGAGCCTGCTCTGCAGCTCGCGGGCTTCCTGGGTGGCCGCGGCCTCGCGTTGCCGGCTCCATTCTTCGCGGAGGCGAGCGAACCGCTCTCCGAACTGCGAGGCGACGGTGAGCGCGATGCGCAGGGAGTTGTCGAACGTCTCGCCTACGCCGTCTGTGTCATCGACCATGATCCTGGTCTCCTTCTCTTCGGTTGTGGCCGTCGCGCTGACGCGACGTGTCGGACGTGGTTCGGGGCCTTGGGGTGAGGGTGTTGGGTAGCGGTGAACGGCTGCCGGGTGCGGCAAGTCCCCGCTGCGCTCGGCGTACCGCTTCTTCCTCTGGGGAGAGCGTTGCCGTGGTCGTCGACGTCGCGGTTGCGCGTGCGTCGGCCGGCATTCGCTCACCGATTGCTTCGAGCGTCCGTCGCAGCGATTCGCTCATCTGCTCTGCGCGTCGGGCATCCCCCGCCGCCTTGTGCGCGTCGATCAGCGCAACCGACAACCGCCCGAGCTGTCGGAGCAAGATTGCCTCGGCGGCGGGGCCCTCCCCGCCGACTGCGGCTTGCATCAGCACCATTGCGGCGCCGGACGCTGAGCCCATGCGGACGGGCTTCGGCTTGGACTGATGTGCGCGAATGTGAGCACTGCGGGACAACTCTCGGGCCGTCTCAGCGAGCGGTCCCGGCGTGGCTTCGACGCGCTGGGACCACGCAGCGAACGCGCCGGCAGTCTCGCGGGCGACGTGCGCCCACGTCGCCCTGTCAGTCGCGGGAACGTGTCGCAACTGGGCGCGCAGCTCGCGCAGTTCGCGCCCGTACTGCTCCCACAGCTTCGGGTCGGGAGCGTGCTCTTCACGGCCGGGCGCAACCGGTCGGTACTGCCACGGGTTCTTGCTGGTGGCGCGCCATTCGTCGACGGCTCCCTGCGCCGTCTGTGGGCTGTCCGGCCAGCCCTCGCGCAGGCGCGGGAGGGTGAGGTCGCGGGCGAGGCGCCCGCCACCGAACCAGACAGGTCGCTCATCACCCGTGGGGCGTAGAGCGACCGAGTACCCTGCGACAACGTCGTCCCGTCCGGCGGCGAACCTCGGACGGATAAGGACACCGGCATGACGCATCCGACGGACGAACTCGCCTTCGTCGACGGATGCCGTCGCGGCGGCGCGGACGGTGCGCTCTAGTCGGTGCGCGTCAACTTCGACCGCCCCGGTGCGTGTGGCACGGGCGGTCTCGGCGGGCTTCACCCCGCGCTCCCCCATGCCTCGTTCACGCGATTCGAGAGGCATCAGGCCGTGCTCGGCCTCGAGCGTTCGGCACAATTCCTGGGCGCGTTTGAAGTCGTTGTGCGTCGTCGCCTTGGTGCCGTCCTCGCGCACCAACGACACGGCGATGTGGACATGGTCGTTGCCGTTCTTCGACAGGCCGTGACGAACGGCAACCCACCGGCACGGTGCCTTGCCCGACGCTTCGGTGAAGCCCATGCGGTCTACGAACTGCTGCGCGATCGTTCCCCACTGCTCGTCGCTGAGTTGTCCTTCCTCCGCGCGCAACGACAGTGAGCAGTGCCACACGTCGGCCGCGACGCGGTCGTTGTGAACCTCACCGGTCTCGGGGTCAGCGACTCGCACCTGACGGGTGACCTCGACGCCGTAGGCGACGCGAGGAGTGTCAAGCGCGACACCGATTTCGCGCGCCGCCGCGGCATCGAGGACCGCATACCCGTGACGCGCCATGATCGCGTGGTCACCCGCAACGAGGTGCTGCTCGGTGTGTTCGTTGGCGCGTCCCTCGCCCGCGAGGTAGGTCATCAGACCGACGATGCGGGATCCGCGAGTGATGTTGGGAATCATGCGCCCGCGAGCTTCCGAATGGTGTCGTCTATCCGGGCGCTTAGCGACCGGTACTCCGCGACAACGTCTTCCGCCTCGGCGGGGAAGATGCCCTCGGTGTTGGCGTACCGGGCGAGCTGGTTCACGTTGTTCGCGACGGTCCCCATCGTCCGCGACAGCGCGAACAGCTCCGCGATGAGTTGCTTCTGGTCCGTGCTGGTCTGGACGTTCGCGTTCATGCCTGCCTCGACCAGGAAACGCGGCACGGTGACGCCCGCGACAACGGCGCGAGCGCGCAGCTTCGCATCCTCGTCGGCGTTGGTCTTGACCACGTAGCGACCCGCGTCACGCGGTGTCGCGGAGTTCGCACGACGCTGCCGGCCGAACAGCTTCCGCTCG
>JAAIGE0100438083.1_pt1 | contig 17591 bp, 15 predicted proteins | sample 6487951 | NCBI WGS metagenome assembly JAAIGE01 (sample SAMN13974128, study PRJNA590717) | phyllosphere metagenome | biome: tomato field; feature: multiple bacterial spot infested tomato fields; material: tomato leaves; isolation source: leaves from tomato fields | host: Solanum lycopersicum ...
CAGCCCGACTTCGTGCGTCCCGATTCCGCCCGCAACGAGGTCGTCTCGTTCGTGCGGTCGGGGCTGAAGGACCTCTCCATCTCGCGGTCCGCGTTCGACTGGGGCATCCGGGTGCCGTGGGACGAGTCGCACGTCATCTACGTGTGGGTCGACGCGCTCCTGAACTACGCGACGGCCGTCGGCTACGGCGACGACCCGGCAGAGTTCGAGCGGCGGTGGCCGGCTTACCACGTGGTCGGCAAGGACATCCTCCGCTTCCACGCCGTCATCTGGCCCGCCATGCTGATGGCCGCCGGTCTCGAGGTGCCGAAGGGGATCTTCGCCCACGGCTGGCTGCTCGTCGGCGGCGAGAAGATGTCGAAGTCGAAGCTCACCGGCATCGCACCGACCGAGATCACCGACGTCTTCGGTTCCGACGCCTACCGGTTCTACTTCCTCTCCGCGATCGCGTTCGGACAGGACGGCTCGTTCTCGTGGGAGGACCTGTCGGCGCGCTACCAGGCCGAGCTCGCCAACGGTTTCGGCAACCTCGCCTCGCGCACGATCGCGATGATCGGGCGCTACTTCGACGGTGTCGTGCCCACTCCGGGTGAGCCGACCGAGCTGGACCTCCGGGTGCAGCGGACGGTGGCGGATGCCGCGACCGCCGCCGATGCCGCGATGACCGCCTTCCGCCCCGACGAGGCGATCTCGGCCATCTGGACGATCGTCGACGAGCTCAACGGCTACATCACCGAGAACGAGCCCTGGGCGCTCGCGAAGGACGACGCGAACCGGGAGCGCCTCTCGACGGTGCTCTACACGGCCGCCGAGGGACTGCGCGCGCTCGCCGTGCTGCTCTCGCCGGTCATGCCGCAGTCGACGGCGACCCTCTGGGACGCGCTCGGCGCTTCGGGCGAGGTGACGGCGCAGCCGCTGCGCGAGGCGGGCACGTGGGGGCAGCTGCCGGCGGGTACCCGCGTCGGCACGCTCGCGCCGCTGTTCCCGCGCGTCGAGCAGAGCGCATGACGGACGACCCGAGCACCTACGTCCGCCAGCGCGAGAAGTCCGCGCGCGACGTCCGATGGCCGGATGCGCCGGAGCCGCTCCCGGTCGCCGTCTACGACAACCACGCGCACCTCGAGATCGAGGACGGCGACGAGCCGCGCGGCCTGGACGAGCAGCTCGTCCGCGCCGCGGAGGTCGGCGTCGTGGGCGTCGTGCAGGCGGGGGGCGACATCGAGTCCTCGCGCTGGTCGGCGTGGGCTGCGGCATCCCACCCCGCGGTGCTGGCCGCCGTCGCGATCCACCCGAACGAGGCGCCGGCGTACGCGGCCGCCGGGCGACTGGACGAGGCGATCGCCGTCATCGACGAGCTCGCCGCGCAGCCGCGCGTGCGGGCGGTCGGCGAGACGGGTCTCGACTTCTTCCGGACCGACGAGGACGGGATCCCCGCCCAGGTCGCGAGCTTCGAGGCGCACATCGACATCGCGAAGCGGCACGGGATCGCGATGCAGATCCACGATCGCGACGCGCACGAGGCCGTCCTCGAGACCCTCGAGCGGGTCGGCGCGCCGGAGCGCACCGTCTTCCACTGCTTCTCGGGCGATGCCGACATGGCCCGGTACTGCGCCGACCGCGGCTACTGGCTGAGCTTCGCCGGGAACGTCACGTTCAAGAACGCGCAGAACCTGCGGGACGCCCTCGCCGTGACCCCGCGCGAGCGGATCCTCGTCGAGACGGATGCGCCCTTCCTCACCCCGACACCGCACCGCGGCCGCCCCAACGCCCCGTACCTCGTGCCGGTGACGGTGCGGTTCCTGGCCGCCGAGCTCGGCGTCCCCCTCGAGGAGCTGTGCGCACAGCTCGCGCAGAACACGCTCGAGGTCTACGGCGCTTTCACCGACTGAGGCAGCGCGACGGCCATCGGCGGACGGGTCGTCGATCCCGGCACGAGTTCCCACGGCAGATCGACCACCCGGGGGCCGTCGTCGAGCAGAGCGCCGGGGAGCGTGTCGAACATCGCCTGGGCCGCGAGGTCGGGACGGATGCAGACGTGCGTCACGCCGAGGCGGCGGTTGACGGCGCAGTCGGTGGAGCAAAGCGCGACGAGCTGGACGTCGCGGGGGATGACGAGGCGCATCTCCTCGAGCTGCAGGTAGACGTCGGGCCCGTCCTCGGCACCGGCGAAGATCGCGTCCGCACCGTCGGCGAGGACGTCGGTGATGAGGCGCGGCAGCGTGCGCCGCGAGGCGTCGACGGCGCGCACCAGCGGCTCGCGGCCGCGGACCGAACTCCAGATCTCGTACGCGGCGCGTCCGATCTCGTCGCGGGGGGCGCCGCCGTCCTCGGTGAGGAAGGCGATGCGGCGGGCGCCGGCGCGTTCGAGCTCGTCGAGTCCCGCCCGGACGGCCGCGTCGTAACCCGTGCGGATGCTGAGTCCGCGCGATCCGTCGACGAACTGGTCGTCCGCGACGATCGGGATGCCGCGGGCGATGGCCGCGAGCAGGAGTTCCCGGTTGCCGCGGGCGTCGGGCACGTAGAGCGCGTCGAGCGTCGTGCCGGCGATGAGGTCGGGGGTCGAGTCGGGGAGGACGGTCACGGTGAACCCGTGGGCCGCGGAGGCCCGGACGAGCGAGGTCAGCTTGCGCGCGCGCTGGAGCTCGCCGCGCCGGTCGTCGTCGGGGTCGTCGCCCATGACGAATCCGACCGTCATCGTCCGGCCGCTGCGCAGCGCCGCAGCGTGGCGGTTGGGGACGTAACCGAGTTCGGCGGCGATGGCCTTGATGCGTTCCCGCGTCTCGGGGCGCATGCTGCCGCGATCGTTGAGCGCCTGGCTGATGGCCGCCGTCGACACGCCTGCGGCGCGCGCGATGTCCTTCAGCGTGACGCTCGCGCTCACGGCTGCTCGCCCTCGTCCGGTGAGGCGCCCTCGCGCGGCCCGGGCAGCACGGTGCGCACCGCCTCGGCCCACTCGGGACCGGCGCCCGAGGAGGCGAGCGTGTGGCCGCGTGCGATGAGCTGGTGCAGCAGCACGCCCGAGAAGTGGCGGAGCGCCGTCTCGACCTCGGCCGAGTCGCCGCGCCGTCGTGCGCGGGTGAGTTCCTCGTCCAGCACGCCGTGCACGAACCGGCGGAGGTCGACGACCGAGGGGGACACCTCGTGCACGCGCCGGGCGGCGGCGTGCCGCTTGGCGGCGGCCTGGACGATCTCGCGCGCCTGGCCGACGGTCTCGGCCTCGTCGACGGGGGCGTGCAGTCGGATGGTCTCGAGGTCGAGGAGTTCGACGCCGGGCAGCAGCGCCACCTCGGGGTCGACGTTGCGGGGCAGGCCCAGGTCGATGATCACCTGCGCGCGGGTGCTCCCGGCGCGGGCGGTCGCGTGCGAGAAGGCGTCGAGGGCGAAGGTGTCGGTCGTCGCCGTGCAGGTGACGACGATGTCGGCGGCTGCGGCCTCGGCGGCGTAATCGTCGACGCCGACGTGGACGAGGTGCTCGCGGTTGGCGAACTTCTGGCGCCCCGACCGCGAGTGCACGCGGATGTCGGTGGCCCCGACCGCTCGCAGGGCGGCGAGGGCCGCCGCGGCGTAGCGTCCCGTGCCCACGAGGAGGACGCGGGCGGTCGCCCAGTCGACGCGGGGGCTCACGAGGTCGACGGCGAGACGGACGAGCGAACGCCCGGACTCACCGAGCCGCGTCGTGTTCTTGACGGCGCGGGAGGTCTCGGTGGCGCGCTGGAAGAGGTGCTCGAGCGGCGCGGTCGTCAGGCCGCGGCCGCGCGCGGCCTCGAGGGCGCGTCGCACCTGCCCGGCGATCTCGTCCTCGCCGACGGCGACGGAGTCGAGTCCCGACGCGACCGTGAAGAGGTGGTGGGCGACCTGGTTGCCGTGGGCGAAGTCGACGTTCTCGCGGAGGGACCGGTAATCCATGTCGGCGGCGCCGGCGATCGCCTCCATCGCGGCATCCATCGCGGGGACGGGGGAGGCGAGGTCGGGTTCCTCGGCGAGGTCGAAGTACGCCTCGAACCGGTTGCAGGTCGCGAGCACGACCGCCCCGCGGACCGACTCGTGGACCGCGGACAGGCGCTCGGCGAGGTCGTCTCCGACCGTCGAGAGCCGCTCGAGGGAATCGAACGGCGTGGAGCGCTGATGCGCGGTCAGGCAGACGAGCACGGTGCGGAGAACCCCCTTGGATCACGATTAGTATATCGATTAACCGATTCGAGGAGTCCATCATTCCCGGCCTCAGCCACCCCCTCATCGCCGCGCGCACCCGCGAGTCCCGTCTCGTCCGGGCGCTGCTGGGCGATCGTCCGCAGACGACCCCCGTCTGGTTCATGCGGCAGGCGGGGCGATCCCTCCCCGAATACCGCGCGCTCCGCTCGCAGGGCTCGATGATCGACGCGTGCCTCGACCCGGCGCTCGCGAGCGAGATCACGATGCAGCCGGTGCGCCGTCACGGCGTGGACGCGGCGATCTTCTTCAGCGACATCATCGTGCCGCTCGCCCTCATCGGCGTCGACGTCGAGATCGTCGCCGGTCGCGGTCCGGTCTTCTCCCAGCCGTTGCGGACGCCCGCCGACATCGCGCGCACCGTCGCGATCGACCCCGCCCTCGTCACCGAGCGCGGGGAGGTCATCGCGGATGCCGTGGGCCGCACGACCGCGATGCTCGCCGACCTGTCCGAGGAGCGCGGCGAGCCGCTGCCGCTCATCGGGTTCGCCGGCGCGCCGTTCACCCTGGCGGCCTACCTCGTCGAGGGCGGCCCGTCGAAGGACCACCTCGCCGCCCGACGCCTCATCCACGAGGACCCGGCCGCGTGGCAGGACCTGACGATGTGGCTCGCCGAGGTCACCGGCCGCTTCCTCGCCCTCCAGATCGAGGCGGGCGCGAGCGCGGGGCAGTTGTTCGACTCGTGGGCGGGCGGGCTGAATCCCGACGACTACCGCGCGTCGGTGCTCCCGGCATCCGTCGCCGCGCTCTCGCACGCCCGGGCGCTGCCGCTGCCCGAGGGCGTCGACCGGCTGCCGCTCGTGCACTTCGGGGTCGGTACGGGCGAGATCCTCGCCGACATGGCGACCCCCGACATCGATGCGCTCGGCGTCGACTACCGGGTCCCGCTCGACGAGGCGCGTCGCCGCACCGGCCGCGACCTGACGATCCAGGGCAATCTCGACCCCGCACTGCTGTTCGCGCCCGAGCCGGTGCGGACGGCGGGTGTGCACCGCGTGCTCGAGGCCGGTCTCGCCGCGCGCGCACACGTGTTCAACCTCGGGCACGGCGTGCCGATGGAGGCCGACCCCGACGCCATCTCGGCGGTGGTCCGGACGGTCCACGACTGGCGGGCGCCGTGACCGGAGCCCCCCGCCGTCACGACGTCGTCATCGTCGGCGGCGGTGTCGCCGCGCTGACCACGGCGTGGGAGCTCGCCCGCGCCGGTCGCGACGTCGTCGTGCTCGAAGCCGGCGACGCCGTCGGCGGGATGCTGCGCCGCGGGGTCGTCGCGGGTGTCGAGCTCGACCTCGGTGCGGAGTCCTTCGCGACCCGCACGACCGGCGTCGCCGACCTCGCGGCCGACGCGCGACTGGCCGTGCAGTTCGCCCCGCCCCGGCCCGCCGGGGCGCACGTCGCGTTCCGCCGGGGGATGGGGCGCGTCGGACGCGCACCGTTGCCCCGACGGGCGGTGATCGGGATGCCGGCGGACCCCACGGCGGCCGATGTCACCCGCGTCCTCGGTCGCGCCGGTGCCCGTCGTGCGGCGCAGGAGCGCGACCTCCCGCTCGACCCGCGGATGTTCGAGGAGCCCGAGCCGACGCTGGCCGAGCTCGCGACGGCCCGGTTCGGACCGGCCGTCACCGCCCGTCTGGTCGAACCCCTCTGCGCGAGCGTCTACTCGCAGAGCGCGGGAGCGGTCACCCTCTCGGCCCTGAACCCGGCCCTCTGGCAACGATTCCGCGAGCTCGGGTCGCTGACCGCCGCCGTCGACACCCTCGCGCCGCAGGCCCGTGCGGGCTCCGCTGTGCGAGGCGTCGAGGGGGGCCTCTGGCGCCTCGCCGCCGAGCTCGAGATCGCCGCTCTCCGCGCGGGCGCCGTCATCCGCACCGGTGCGCCCGTCCGCGAGATCCGGCCGACGTCGGCGGGCGCCGAGGTCGTCCTCGACAGCGAGACGCTGACGGCGGGCGAGGTGGTCCTCGCGACCGGCCCCGTGTCCGCCGCGGGCCTGCTCGGCGTCACGGCGCCCGGGGCCGCTCCCGTCCGCCTGGTCGTCGCCGCGGTCGCGGCGGCTGCGCTCGATCGTCACCCGGTCGGGTCCGGTGTCATCGCCGCGCCCGACGTGCCCTCGGCTGCGAAGGCCCTCACCCACGTCGACGCGAAGTGGGAGTGGGCCGCGGCCGCCGTGCCCGCGGGCGTCCACGTCGTCCGGCTGTCCGCCCGGGATGCCGGCGCCGGCGGGCTCGACACCCCCGCCGAGGTCGCGGCGGCCATCCGCACCCTCACGGGCGTCGCTGTCAACCCCGCTGACGTGCGGGAGGTCGTGCCGGTCTCCTGGTCGGACGCGGTCGTGACGCCGGAGCTGCAGGCCGCCGTCCGCACCGCCGCCGCCTCCCGCGGCATCCGTCTGATCGGGGCGGTCGCCGCCGGTACCGGCCTCGCCTCGGTCATCCCTCACGCTCGCGCCCTCGCGGCGGAACTGCTGTCCCACCCCACCCCCTCCGAAGGAGTACGTCATGTCCGCTGACGATGTGTCAGCCCCCGGCCTCGGCTACACGCTCTTCGCGATCCTCGCCGGCCCTCGTCCGCGCGCCGCCGCCTCCACGGCGGACGTCGACACGCTGCGAGCCCTCGTCGACGCGCTGCCCGCCGCCGAGGTCACCCTCCGCGGGTTCTACGACGTCACCGGGATGCGGGCCGAGGCCGACCTCATGGTGTGGCTGCACGGCGAGGACCCGGCCGCCCTCCAGAAGGCCCTCCGCGAGCTCCGCCGCACCCCCGTGCTCGCGGCCTTCACGAACGTGTGGAGCGCGATGGGCGTGCACCGCGAGGCCGAGTTCAACAAGCGGCATGTCCCCGGCTACCTGCGGGGCGAGCACCCCCGCGGCTGGCTCTGCCTGTACCCGTTCGTCCGCAGCTACGAGTGGTACCTGCTGCCCGAGGAAGAGCGCTCGCGCATGCTCGCCGAGCACGGCCGCAAGGGCGCCGTCTTCCGCGACGTCGTGGCGAACACCGTGTCGACGTTCGGCCTGAGCGACTATGAGTGGCTGCTGCCGCTCGAGAGCGACGACCCGATCAGCCTCGTCGACATGATGCGCGAGCTGCGGGCGACCGATGCGCGGCGTCACGTGCGCGAGGAGGTGCCGTTCTACACCGGGCGGCGCGTGGAGATCGACGAACTGGCGGAGGTGCTCTCATGAGCGCGCAGAACATCGGGTCCCCGGGCGCGGAGTTCCGTCCCAAGCCGCCCCGCGCATCGGGAGTGGTCGTCGCCGACGGCTGCGTCATCCCGAACGCGACCGAGGGCACGTGCGCCGGTGAGCCCCACGCCACCGTCCCCGTCGCCTACGACGGCATCCTCCTCCTCGGTTTCGGCGGTCCCGAGGGCCAGCACGACGTGATCCCGTTCCTGCGCAACGTCACGGCGGGTCGCGGCATCCCCGACGAACGCCTCGAGGAGGTCGCGCACCACTACCGCCACTTCGGCGGGGTGTCGCCCATCAACGAGCACAACCGCGAGCTGAAGGCCGCCCTCGACGCCGAGCTCTCCGCGCGGGGACTCGACCTGCCGGTCTACTGGGGCAACCGAAACTGGATGCCGTACGTCACCGACGCGATCGACGCGGCCGTCGCGGACGGGCGGCGGACGCTCCTGGCGATCGCGACGAGCGCGTACAGCTCGTACTCGTCGTGCCGGCAGTACCGCGAGGACCTTGCGGACGCCGTCGAGGCCACCGGACACCAGACCGACATCCAGATCGACAAGGTGCGCCAGTTCTTCGATCACCCCGGGTTCGTCGCACCCTTCGTCGACGGCATCCGTGCGGGCATCGCCGAACTCGCCGAGCGCGGGATCACCGACCTCGAGAACGAGGTGGAGATCCTCTTCTCGACCCACTCCATCCCCACCTCCGACGCCGACCGCTCCGGCCCGCCCGAGCGCGGCTTCGGCCCCGGCGGCGCGTACGTCGCGCAGCACCTCGCGGTCGGCGAGGAGATCGTCTCGCGGCTCGGCTTCCCGGGCGCGTGGCAGCTCGTCTTCCAGAGCCGCTCCGGCCCGCCGCAGGTGCCGTGGCTCGAGCCCGACATCAACGACGCGATGCAGGAGTTGCCGGGCCGTGGCCGCAAGGCCGTGCTCATCGTGCCGCTCGGGTTCGTGAGCGACCACATGGAGGTCATGTGGGACCTCGACACCGAGGCGATGGAGACGGCGGAAGAGCTTGGACTCGTCGCGGTCCGCACCGCGACCCCCAGCACCCACCCCGACTACGTCGCGGGTCTCGTCGACCTCGTCGAGGAGCGCCTGAAGGGCACCCCCGCCGCGGAGCGCCCCGCCGTCACCGACCTCGGTCCCTGGTACGACGTGTGCCGTCCGGGATGCTGCGAGAACAAGCGACTCGGCTTCCAGCCCGCGCTGTCGGGTGTGGCGCCGTGAGCGCCCCCCTGCGCCTCGGCACCCGCGCGAGCCTGCTGGCGACGACCCAGTCGCAGCATGTGGCGGATGCCGTGGCCGCGGCATCCGGGCGGGACGTCGAACTCGTCCCCATCACCAGTGAGGGCGACGTCCTCACCGGGCCGCTCGCCCAGATGGGCGGCACCGGCGTGTTCGCGACGGCGCTGCGGGACGCGCTCCTGCGGGACGAGTGCGACTTCCTCGTGCACTCGATGAAGGACCTGCCGACCGCGCCGTACCCCGGCATCGTCGTGGGCGCCGTCCCCGTGCGGGCATCCCAGCGCGACATCCTCCACTCGCGCGACGGCCTCGCCCTCGACTCGCTGCCCGCGGGATCCCGCGTCGGTACTGGTTCGCCGCGTCGCGTCGCCCAGGTGCGGGCACGCCGACCCGACCTCGTCGTCGAGGGCATCCGCGGCAACGTCGACAGCCGGCTCCGCAAGGTCGCCGACGGGCAGTACGACGCGATCGTCCTCGCCGAGGCGGGGCTCCGTCGCATCGGCCGCGACAGCGCCATCACCCAGGTGCTCGACTGGCCGACCTCGGCCGCCCAGGGGGCGCTCGCCGTCGAGATCCGCGACGGCGACACCGTCGTGGCGGACGCCGTCGGCCGCATCGAGCACGCCGACACCGCCCTCGCCGCCCACCTCGAGCGCGCCGTGCTGCGCCGCCTCGAGGCGGGGTGCGCCGCGCCCGTCGCGATCGACGCGGAGCATCACGGCGACGTCGTGACGCTCGTCGCGCACGTCTACGCCGAGGACGGTTCGCGGTCGGTCGCCGCCTCGCGCCGCCTCGATCCGCACGTCGACGTCGACGCGGCCGCGGCGGACGTGGTCGCCGAACTCCTCGAGGGCGGTGCCGCCGACCTCGCCGACCTCGCGGGGACCTCCCGATGACCTCGGGAGGACTCCGCGGTACCCGCGTCCTCGTCCCCCGGGGCGGGGCCTGGGGTGACCGCGTCGCGGCCGACCTGCACGCCCGCGGCGCGGACGCCGTCATTGCACCGCTCATCTCCTCCGCCGCCCCACGCGACACCGCCGCACGCGACCGCGCCTTCGCCGCGCTGTCGGCGGGGGCGTACGCCTGGCTGTTCGTCACCAGCGCGGCGAGCGTCGAGCAGCTGCGGCAGCACGGGGTGCAGATCCCCGACACCACCCGGATCGCCGCCGTCGGCAGGGCCACCGCGCGCGCCCTGACCGAGGCCGGGTGGGAGGTGGACTTCGTCCCCGCCGGGGCGTCCTCGGCCGCGGCCCTCGCCGCCCAGTGGTGCGCCGACCGGGATCCCGCCGCGACCGGGCGTTCGCTCGTCGTGCGCAGCGACCTCGCCCAGGCCGTCGTCAGCGACGAGCTCGAGGTGCGCGGCTTCGCCGTCGACGTCTGCATCGCCTACCGGACCGTCGGCGTCGACCTCGAACCGCAGGTCGCGGACGCGCTCCGCTCCGGCGGCATCGACGTCGTGCTGCTCACCTCGCTGAGCGTCGGCAGGGAGCTGCGCCGTCAGGTCGGGCGGCTCCCGGCATCCACCCTCGTCGCCTCGATCGGACCGGGGACGTCGCGCGACGCCGCCGTCCTCGGATTCACGGTCGGGCACACCGCACAGACCCAGAGCATCGACGCGCTGATCGCCGAGCTCGACGCCCACCTCCCCGTCAAGGAGTCCTCATGACCTCGTTCCCCACCCGTCGCCTGCGCCGTCTGCGCGGCACGCCGGCGCTGCGCCGCATCGCCGCCGAGCACCACCTCGTGCCCTCGCAGCTCGTGCTGCCGGTCTTCGTCAAGGAGGGCATCACCGAGGCGCAGCCGATCGCGAGCATGCCGGGGGTGTCGCAGCATCCGCTCGACGCGATCGCCGACGTCGTCGACGAGGCGGCGGCCGCAGGCCTCGGCGGGATCATGCTCTTCGGCGTCCCCGCCGTCCGCGACGCGGTCGGCAGCGGCGCCACGGATCCGGACGGGATCCTCAACCGCGCGATCGCGGTCGCCGCGCGCGCGGCCGCCGGACGCCTCACGGTGCAGGCCGACCTCTGCCTCGACGAGTTCACCGATCACGGTCACTGCGGCCTGCTCGCCGCGGACGGCTCGGTCGACAACGACGCGACCCTCGAGGTCTACGCCGAGATGGGTGTCGCGCAGGCGCGCGCCGGCGCCGACGTGCTGGGACTGTCGGGGATGATGGACGGCCAGGTGGCCGCGGTCCGCGCAGGACTGGATGCCGCGGGCTTCGCGCACGTCGCGATCCTCGCCTACTCGGCGAAGTACGCCTCGGCGTTCTACGGTCCCTTCCGCGACGCCGTCGAGTCGACCCTCCAGGGCGACCGCCGGACCTACCAGATGGACCCCGCGAACGCGCGCGAAGGTGTCGAGGAGGCGCTCGTCGACATCGCCGAGGGTGCCGACGTCGTCATGGTCAAGCCCGCCATGCCCTACCTCGACGTGCTCGCCCGGGTCTCGGACCGCTCGAACGTGCCGGTCTGGGCGTACCAGGTGTCGGGGGAGTACGCGATGATCGAGCACGCGTCCGCTGCCGGTCTCATCGACCGCGAGCGCGCCATCGGCGAGAGCCTCGTCGGCATCCGCCGTGCCGGCGCCGACGTCATCCTCACTTACTGGGCCGTCGAGGTCGCGCACTGGCTGCGCGCCGGGAAGGAACTCGCATGAGCCGCAATCAGGAGCTGTTCGACCGCGCCCGCGGAGTGATCCCCGGCGGTGTCGACTCACCGGTCCGCGCCTACGGGTCGGTCGGCGGGACCCCCCGGTTCATGGTGTCGGCGCAGGGCGCCTACGTGACGGATGCCGACGGTCGCGACTACGTCGACCTCGTCGCCAGCTGGGGGCCCGCCCTGCTGGGTCACTCGCACCCTGCCGTGATCGACGCGGTGGTGCAGGCCGCCCAGCGCGGGCTCTCGTTCGGAGCGCCGACGGCGGCCGAGACCGAGCTCGCCGAGGAGATCCGCTCGCGCGTCCCCGCCGCCGAGAAGATCCGGCTCGTCTCGACCGGCACCGAGGCGACGATGACGGCGATCCGTCTCGCCCGCGCCGCCACCGGGCGCGATCTGCTCATCAAGTTCGCCGGGCACTACCACGGGCACTCCGACGGCCTGCTCGCGCAGGCCGGCTCGGGCCTCGCGACCCTCGCCCTGCCAGGGTCCGCGGGCGTGCCTGCGCCCGTCGCCGCGCAGACCCTCGTCATCGGCTACAACGACCGCGCCGCCGTCGAAGAGGTGTTCCGCGCGCACGAGGGCCGGATCGCCGCGATCATCACCGAGGCCGCCGGCGCCAACATGGGCGTCGTCCCGCCCGCGCCGGGCTTCACGGCGTTCCTCTCCGAGATCGCGCATCGGAACGGCGCGCTCCTCATCAGTGATGAGGTGCTCACCGGGTTCCGCTCGTCGCGCTCGGGGTACGCGGGCGTGCTGGAGGCGGCGGGGGAGCACGTCGTGCCCGACCTCATCGCCTTCGGCAAGGTCATCGGCGGCGGCCTCCCCGTCGCCGCGGTCGCCGGTCGCGCCGAGATCATGGACCTCCTCGCGCCCACCGGTCCCGTCTACCAGGCGGGCACGCTGTCGGGGAACCCGGTCGCCGTCGCCGCGGGCCTCGCGACCCTCACGCACGCCGACGACGCGGTGTACCGCACGCTCGACGCCGTCGCGCACACCGTCGCGGACGCGGCATCCGCTGCTCTGACGGCTGCCGGGGTGCCCCACGTCGTGCAGTGGGCGGGGACCCTCTTCAGCATCTTCTTCGGCGAGTCCGTCGTGAACGGCGTGCCCGACTACGCGACGGCGACGTCGCAGGATGCCGACGCCTACGGTCGCTTCTTCCACGCGATGCTCGAGGGCGGTGTCTCGCTGCCGCCGTCGGCGTTCGAGGCGTGGTTCGTCACGGCCGCGCACGACGACGCCGCGATCGGCCGGGTCGTCGAGGCGCTGCCGGCGGCCGCTCGGGCCGCGGCCGGCTGAGGGGCGGGACGGGGCGCCGGTAGGCTGGAACCCATGCCCGTCACCCTCCTCGGAGCCGCCGAGATCCGCGCCCTCGCCGCCGACCTCGACGTCACCCCGACCAAGAAGCTCGGGCAGAACTTCGTCGTCGATGCGAACACGGTGCGCAAGATCGTCACCGCCGCGCGGGTCACCTCCGCCGACCGCGTCGTCGAGGTCGGGCCGGGCCTCGGGTCGCTGACCCTCGCGATCCTCGAGACCGGCGCCCCGGTGACCGCCGTCGAGATCGACCACCGCCTCGCCGAGCGTCTGCCCGCCACCGCGGCGGCACACGGCGTGCCCGACGGTGCGCTCACCGTCGTCGCCGAGGATGCCCTGCGCGTGAGCGAGCTCCCCGGCGACCCCGACGTCCTGGTCGCGAACCTGCCGTACAACGTGAGCGTTCCCGTGCTCCTGCACTTCATGGAGCACTTCCCGACCATCCAGCGCGGCGTCGTCATGGTGCAGGCCGAGGTCGGCGAACGCCTCGCGGCGCCCTCCGGCTCGAAGGTCTACGGCGCCCCGAGCGTCAAGGCCGCCTGGTACGGCACCTGGCGTCTCGCCGGCACCGTCTCGCGTCAGGTGTTCTGGCCGGTCCCCAACGTCGACAGCGTCCTCGTCGGATTCGAGCGCGACACCGATGCCCGCGGCACTGAGGAGGAGCGACTCCGCACCTTCGCGATCGTCGACGCCGCGTTCCAGCAGCGTCGCAAGATGCTCCGCCAGGCCCTCTCCGGCGTCCTCGGCGGTTCCTCCGCGGCGGCCAGCGACGTGCTCGAGCGCGCCGGCGTGACACCCACCGCGCGCGGCGAGGAACTCACGATCGAGGACTTCGTCCGCATCGCCCGCGCCTGAGCCGGCGGCATCCGGTCGCGAGGTCTTCGCGCGTCGTTCACCGCGCGTTCCCGAAACATGCCGGTAACATTTCGGAGCAAGGCGGGGGTACCCGAGCCTCCGCACCGACGGAAGAAGTGACCATGCGCCGCGCCGAGCATCCGGCCGCCGAACGGATCCTGCTCCACCTCAGTGACACGCACCTGCGCGGTCCCGGCCCCCGCCTGTTCGACAGCGTCGACGGCGAGGCCTCGCTCACCGCCGCCCTCCGGGCCATCGAGTCCAGCGGCATCGCCCCCGACGCCGTCGTCTTCACCGGCGACCTCGTCGACCTCGGCGAGGTCGCCGCGTACGATGCGATCCGCGCGCTCGTCGAGCCCTTCGCCGAGCGTCTGGGCGCCCGCCTGCTCTGGGTCATGGGCAACCACGACGACCGGGGCGCGTTCCGTTCCCGACTGCTCGACGACACCCCCACCGACCCGACGGCGCCCTACGACCGCGTCGACGAGCTCGACGGCCTCCGCATCGTGACGCTCGACACGAGCGTGCCCGGCCACCACCACGGCGAGCTCTCCGCCGCCCAGCTGCGCTGGCTGCGGAACGTCCTCGCCACCCCGGCGCCGCTCGGCACCGTGCTGGCGATGCACCACCCGCCCGTCCCGAGCGTGCTGCCGCTCGCGGCGAGCGTCGAGCTGCGCGACCAGCGCCGCCTCGCCGAGGTCGTGCGCGGCACGGACGTGCGCGCGATCATCGCCGGCCACCTGCACTACTCGACGTTCGCGACCTTCGCCGGCGTCCCCGTCTCGGTCGCCTCATCGACGTGCTACGCGCAGGACCTCACGGTCCCGGTCGGCGGCACGCGGCCGCAGGACGGCGCCCAGGCGTACAACATGGTGCACGTCTACGACGACACCGTCGTCCACTCGGTGGTCCCGATCGACGCCTCCGCGCCGCTCGAGTACATCGACCCGGACGAGGCTCAGCGCCGCCTGCGGGAAGCCGGTGTCAGCGGGTCGGTCACGCGTGCAGCTCGACCGGGCGTGCCGGCGCTGCACTGACGGCCGGGTCCTCCCACGGCGCACGGATCGGGAAGAGGCGCTCGAGCAGCCCCGTCACGGCCCGCACCCGGACGGGCTCGGGCACCTCGTGGTCGCCGCCGTCGTTGAGGCAGAACATGTCGACGTCGCCGCGCTCGGCGAGCTTCTCCATGCGCCGTAGCGACGCCGCCTGCGTGGTCTGGAAGTACCGCACCCGCGGTGCCGTCGAGGCGATCGCCCGGCCGGTGAACTGCGCGTAGTAGTGATACAGGCAGTTGGTCACCGAGACGTCGGTCGCGGAACGGAAGCGGGATGCCGCCGTCCGCCGGATCTCCTCGGGGAACTCCCGCTCGAGCTCGAACATCACAGAGCGGCGCAGGGGCGCTGCGCAGTGCTCGAGGTCGCGGACGATCGTGCGGCCGAAGCGCTCCTGCAGCAGTTCGCGGTTCAGGCGCAGCGCGTTGTCGTGCCCGCTGCGGGCGACGCGGCGCGGGCCCGTGCCGATGCGGACGTCGCACTCGACGAACGACGAGACGCCGGCGGGGGAGAAGAAGAGCTCCGGGGAGAGCGGCCGCCCGAAGAACATGTCGTCGTTGGAGTAGAGGAAGTGCTCCGACAGGCCCTCGATGCGATGCAGCTGCGCCTCGACGGCGTGCGAGTTGTGCGTCGGGAGCACGGCGGGGTCCTCGAAGAACTCCTCGCTGCGGACGATCGTCACCTTGGGGTGGTCGAGCAGCCACGCCGGGGCGGGGGAGTCGGTTGCGATGAAGATGCGACGCACCCACGGCGCGTACATGTGGACGCTCCGCAGTGCGTAGCGCAGCTCGTCGACGTGGCGGTAGCGGGCGGGACCGTCGTCGCCGTCGCCGACGACGTACTCCGAGAGCTGCGCGGCGCGCTGACGCTGGAACTCCGACGACGACCCGTCGACCCAGGAGAACACCATGTCGATCTCGTGCGTGACGTCGCCCGGGTGCGGGTCGAACATCCCGTCCAGGGTCTGCCACGTGCGCCCGTAGCGCTCCACCGTGGTCGGTTCGACGTCCTCGGCGGCGAACACGCGACGCGTGAGGTCGTTCGCGTGGGGCGCTTCGACGAGCTCTTCGCCGAAGCGCCAGAACTCGACGCGCACGCCGTAGCCGGCGCCGTAGCGCAACTCGCCGGCGACGCGCGGTCGGAACACCCGCACCGAGGCGGGACCCGAGGCGCGCAGGCGCAGCTCGCCGAACGGCACCGGCGTGCCGCCCTTCGCCTTCGCGTAGAGCGGCTCGGTGACGGCACGGTCCGAGAGCGCGGCGAGGGCGCGAGCCCGGTGGGCGAGGTCGACGACGAGGCCCGGCACGGAGCCCGAGTGACGGATGAGGAGGTGCGGGATGCCGGCATCCGCCAGCGTGTCGGCGATCAGCAGCAGGTCGTCGATGCGGGCCTGCTCGGGGGTGGTGTCGTCATGGCGCAGGTGCAGCATGCCTCCGATGAGGACGATGTCCTCGCGCTCGAGGAGAGCGGTCCAGGAACCACCCTCGGTCGGCAGTGCAGTCAGTCGCGCCATATGTTCTCCCTTTGTGTGCGTCTCCGGTCGGGCAAGACTAGGTCTCCGTCGTTTCACCGACGTTTCGGGTGCCCATCGTCGATAGCCTGGGGGGATGACCGACTACGCGGACCGTTTCCCTCCGTCGCGCAACGGCGACACCCACCGCCCCTATCAGGCGGCATCCTCCCGCTACGATGCGGGGGCGTTCCGCCAGGTCGGCTCGAGCGGCCTGTATCTGCCGGCGATCTCGCTGGGACTGTGGTGGAACTTCGGGGACAACATCCCCTTCGACAACCAGCGTACTCTGCTTCGCCACGCCTTCGATCGGGGCGTCACCCACTTCGACCTGGCGAACAACTACGGCCCGCCGTTCGGGTCCGCCGAGACGAATTTCGGGCGCATGATGCGCGAGGACTTCGCGCCCTACCGTGACGAGATCCTCATCTCGTCGAAGGCCGGATACGACATGTGGCCGGGCCCCTACGGCAACAACGGCTCGCGGAAGTACCTCATCGCGAGCGCCGAGCAGTCGCTGAAGCGGATGAGCGTCGACTACGTAGACATCTTCTACTCGCACCGCGCCGACCCGGTGACTCCCATCGAGGAGACGATCGGTGCCCTCGACACCCTCGTCCGGCAGGGCAAGGCGCTCTACGTCGGGATCTCGTCGTACAGCGCCGAGCGCACCGAGGAGGCGGTGGCCGTCGCGAAGGACCTCGGGACGCCGCTGGTCATCCACCAGCCCTCGTACTCGATCCTGAACCGTTGGGTCGAGGACGGTCTGACCGACTCGCTGCGCGCCGCCGGTATGGGCGCGATCGCGTTCACGCCGCTCGCGCAGGGCCTGCTGACCGACAAGTACCTCGGCGACGGCACGGCCGACCGGGCGCAGAGCCGATTCTCGCTGCCCGACGGGCAGCTCAACCAGAAGGCGCTCGACACCCTGCGCGGGCTCAACGACATCGCTCAGCAGCGCGGCCAGACGCTCGCGCAGATGGCGATCCAGTGGATCCTCCGCGACGATGTCGTGACGTCGGCGCTCATCGGAGCCTCGCGGCCCGAGCAGCTGGATCAGAACCTCGCCGCGACCGAGGGCGCCCCGTTCGACGACGACGAGCTCGCTCGTATCGACGCTCTCTCGGGTGCGATCGACGTCGACCTGTGGGCCGACTCGGCGAACGCGTGAGCCTGAGCGTCGACCCGACCCGGCGCGTGCACGTGCGCGCGCCGGGCAAGCTCAACCTCTTCTTCGACGTGGGAGCCGTCGGCGACGACGGGTACCACGAGGTCGCATCGGTCTACCAGGCGGTGTCGCTGTTCGAGGACCTCTGGGCCTCGCACGACGACGGCTTCCACCTCACCGTGACCGGCGACGTCGACGTGTCGGGCGTCCCGCTCGACGAGCGCAACCTCGCGCTCCGTGCGGCGCGCGCCGTGACCGAGGCGGTCGGCTGGGAGGGCGGCATCCGTCTGCAGATCCACAAGGGCGTTCCGGTGGCGGGCGGCATGGGCGGAGGGTCGGCGGATGCCGCCGCCGCCCTCGTCGCCGTCAACGAGCTGATCGACGCCGG
>JAAIGE0101426692.1_pt1 | contig 17588 bp, 12 predicted proteins | sample 6487951 | NCBI WGS metagenome assembly JAAIGE01 (sample SAMN13974128, study PRJNA590717) | phyllosphere metagenome | biome: tomato field; feature: multiple bacterial spot infested tomato fields; material: tomato leaves; isolation source: leaves from tomato fields | host: Solanum lycopersicum ...
AGGCCCTCCGTGTACTGCTTGACCGCACCCTTGCTCGCACCGTAGGCGGTCTGCCCCGCGAAGGCGATCAGCGCCGAGAGACTCGACATGTTCACGATGGATGCCTCCGGCCGGGATCGCAGCAAGGGAAGGAACGCCTGGCACATAACGACCGTGCCCCAGAAGTTGACGTTCATCACCCGCTGCATCTCCTCGAGGCTCAACTCGGAGGAGTGCACGAAGCGGTGAATGATCCCCGCGATATTGACGATGCCATCCACCGATCCGTGAGCGTCGACGACGTCTGCGACAAGCCGCTCGACCGCTTCGACACTCGTGACATCGACCTGATGAGTCGACAGGCGCGCTTTTCCCCCCGCCAACGACATCGTGTGTGCCAGGCCGCTCTCGCTCATATCGACTGCTGCTACGCGCGCACCCTCAGCGCTAAGCCGCAGGGCCACCTCACGCCCCATGCCGTTTCCGGCGCCGGTAACTACAAAGGTTTTCCCTGGAATGAGCAACTGATACCTCTGCGTTTCGTGAGAGACGACAAACGTTGACGCGCGTTAATGGCTGTTCGCCAGAATAGCGTTCAAGTTGCGCGGGCGTAAGCCGCGCGGCGGCGCAGGTCAGACTCCGGCCGGTGGCGCCGTACTCTCGCGCCACTGGACCTCGGGGAGCGCCTCGGCTCCTCCCCACCCAGCTCGCCCTGGCCTGGGTGGACCGCCGGCCCGGCGTGACGAGCAACATCATCGGCGCCCGCTCCGTCGAGCAGCTGCAGGCCAACGTGGCCGCCCTCGACCTGGAGGTCGACGACGAGACGCTGCAGCACCTCACCGAGGTCAGCCTCCCGCAGGCCGAGGTCTACCCGTACGGCGAAGTTGCCATCGATCGGGACTGCTGAAGGTTCCGGTGACTCTTTGTCTTAGGCCGCGGACGCGGCCTGTCCGGTCATGATCGTCTCGAACTCGACGGGCGTCAAACGGCCAACCGTCGCTGACGTCGGCGCCGGTGATAGATCGCCTCGATCCAGTGCACGATCTCAAGCCGAAACTCCTGCCGACTCGCCCAAGAGCGTTGGTCGAGGACGTTCTTCTGCAGTAGCGCGAAGAACGACTCCATCGCCGCGTTGTCGCCCGCAGCCCCGACCCGACCCATCGACCCGACGAGCCCCGCACTGCTGAGCGCGTGCACAAAACGGCGTGATCGGAACTGGCTCCCGCGATCGGAGTAGACCGTCGTCCCGACCGGGCGCCGCCGCTGGATAACCATGCGCAGCGCGGCGACGGCGAGGTCGGCGCTCATGCGGTCGCTCATCGCGTAGCCGACGATCCGGCCGGAGAACACTTCCTTGATCGCGCAGCAGTAGAGCTTGCCCTCGCCCGTCCAGAGCTCGGTGATGTCGGTCAACCAGAGCCGGTCGGGCCCGTCGGCGTTGAAGCGTCGCTGCACGAGGTCGTCATGCACCGGCACACTCTTGCCCCGCCGACGCCGCTTCGTCGCGCTCACGATGTTGTTGTCGCGGCAGATCCGCCACACCCGCCGCTCGGACGCCTCGAACCCGACATCAGCGAGCTCGTCCGCGATCAGCCGGTACCCGAACGTCGGTGCTTCCCGATGCGCATCGAATGCCGCATCCGTCAGCTGCGCCTCGTCCCAGTCCCGGTCGGAGACCGGGCGGGCGAGCCACCGATAGAACGGTTGCTTCGCGATCTTCAACACCCGGCACGTCACCGCCACCGGCACCCTGAGCGGGGCGCCGGTTCCGGCCAGCTCGCGGACGAGCGGGTAGATCATTTCGGGGAGCGCAGCACCCCTTGGGACAGATACGCCGCCGCGCGCCGCAAAACCTCGTTCTCCTACTCGAGGAGCCGCAAGCGCTTGCGCAGCTCGCGGGTCTCGTCCGCCTCTGCGTGCTTCACGCCAGGGCGGCGTCCTCAACCTCGGCTTTCTTGACCCAGTTCTGAACACAGGACTCGGAGATCCCGAAGTCCTTCGCGATCTGCGCGAACGACGCATCCCTACGCCTCGCGATCGCGACGACGTCGTCCCGGAACTCCTTCGGAAACGGCCTCGGCATGGTTCCCATCCTTCCCGCGGCGACAAGCGTCACCACGGGTCAGGAGTCACCGGAACCTTCAGCAGTCCCGGCCGGTGGCGGTGATGCACATACGGCCCCAACTGGGACTTCGTGAGGCCTAAGGCGTAAAACTCTCCAGAAAATCGAACTTGAGGGCGTTGTACTCGTTCGTTAAAGGGCCCGGTGCGGCCATGAAGCCGTGTCCGACGGTCGCAGTAGATGTCGACGGGATGTAGATGGCGCTTTCGACGCCCAACTGTTGCAGTCGGGCGTGGAGACTTTGCGCCTGGTCGGGGAAGGTGGCGCTGTTCCCGTCGGCGAGGAAGGTGGACGGAAAGTCCGCCGTCGCAAATGGCTCGATTGACGCTTCATGGATAGTCGACGACGAGAGTCCAACGTACGTGCGAAGCGAAAGGCCGAAGAGGACATCTGCGGTCAGGCTCGGGGACTGAGAGTCGACGGCGCGGGAGGGATCGAGTGCCGCGCTGTCGAGGACGAGGGCGCTCAGATTCCCGTTGGTCACCTGCTTCACGTTCATGTGTGCTGCGTAGGCGGCGCTAGTTTCGATGTTTGCGAACTGCGCAGCAATCTGCCCACCCGCGCTGCCGCCAGCCAAGACGATGCTGCTCACATCTAGACCAAACTTATCGCCTTCGCTTTGGAGGAACTCCATGGCTTGTGACAGCTGCAGCACAGGAGTTGGGTAGGTGTACTCCGGTGCGAGGGCGTAGTTGATGGTGACAAGGTTGTAGCCAGCCGCTAGCACCGGGTCGTAGATAATCGCCGTGGTGTCGGTTCCGACGTTGGGGTCGCCGCTTCCCTTGTCGCCGCCGATGAAGCCGCCGCCGTGGACGTACAAGTAGGTGGGTCGTTCGATGTCGGGATTGCCGTCGGCGATATAGACGTCGAGGAAGCTATTGGGATAATCGTCGGCGTAACGAATATCGCTCGTGCGAAGCGCACCGTTCGCCATGAGGGCCTGCGCTTCCTCTTCGCCCTCGGCCGCGAATGAGTTGCCGAACCCGAGCGCGCTCATTTGCGCGCCCAGCAGTCCCCCTGGAGCCAGCGGTACGACGACGGCTGATGCCGCGACGAGCACCGCTGTGGCACCGGCGACAAGACGCGTTACGCGCATGACGGCAATGCGCGAAGAGCTTCGACGGGTTGAGGGGCCGGAGATTCGACTTGCGTGAGCGAGGAGGAAGGCAACCGCAGCCAACACGAAAGCGCCGGTCTGTGCTGCTGCCGACAGCACGATCTCGCCGGTCAACATGGCTACAGCCTGGACGACGATGATGGCCGCGGCCAGTACGACAGCGCTGATCGTCGCACGGGTCGCGCAAGTCACGGCGAGGGCCGCGAGACCGGCGCTGGCGCTGATGATCATCGCCCCGAGGATGAGCTGTAGCACCTGACGCACGAGGAGTGCGTCGAGAACTGCGGCGAGAAACAACGCGAAGGCGAGTGCCATGAAACCACGCCGTCGAGTGCTGGTTGAGACGACAGGCATGTACCCCCTTGGACGACGATCGAGACAACGTCCACGTCGTCACCAAGCCCGGCGCGAACACGCCTAGAATACCAAGATTGTCCATTATGGCAAGTTTTCACACCGCAGCGAGTGCGGGTTCGTCGGGCCCCCTGCTCGCCTTGGCGCCGACTCAGGCGCGGAGGAGCTTCAGAAACGCCTCCAGGTGTGCGCTCATGTCGACCGTCGGGTCGTAAAGCCACTGCACCTGCAAGCCGCGCGCCATCGCTGTGATCTGCCGCACGACAAGGTTGAGGTCGAGGTCTGCTCGCAGTCGCCCGCGCTCGCGCTCGCGCTCGAGCTCGCGACGGACGTCGGCGTTCAACTGATCGATGCGCGCGTGGACGAAGCTATGCCCAGGATGGTCAGGCCTGATGGCCTCGGCCTGCATCGTCACATCGAGCTGTATAAGCCCCGGGACTGCTTCGTTGTCCCGGGCCAGTTTGGGAAGGACCTCAAGCAATCCGCGCTCGACAAGCGACCGCTCAAGAAGCGGCCGGTCGTCTCGCTCCTGCCGCGCGAAGACAGCCTCGAGAAGGTCCTCCTTTGACGCGAAGTGGTAGCTCAAGGCAGCGTGGCTGACGCCAAGCTCTTCGGCGATCCTGCGCATTGAAAGGCGCTGGAAACCGTGCGTCGCGAAGACCTCAAATGCCCGATCGATGAACTCTTCTCGGCGCTGCTGGCCATTCGCGTACGGACCGCGCGAGCTCGCAGGCGCACCCGACGGTGTCGGCTTCCTCGTCATGAGTCCAGCATCGCACGAATTCTTGCCGACTTGAATGCTTGCCACTTCGGACAAGATTGGTCTACTGTCATCGCAGCCGGATTACCGGCTCAACACGGTTGAGGTGCAGAACCTCGACGTCTTCAAAGGAGAAGGTCATGACAGAGCCGATGCCTGCGCCCCTGCGTGCAGTGAATCCCTGGTGGGTGGGGACGGTCGCCGGTATGGCGTCGTTCGTCGATGGAGCGGCTCTGAACGGGGCCGGATTCGCGCTGGTGATCCTCCAGCAGACGATCGGACTCACCCCGGAGCAGATCGGGCTGCTCACCAGCATTCTCACCTTCGGCGTCGCGATCGGCGCACTAGTCGGCGGCCGCCTTGGGGACAGGTTTGGTCGTCGCCGCGTGTTCGTCGTCACGATGATCCTCATCGCCTTCGGCGCCGGAGTACCGATCGTCGCTACACAGTTCCCCCTGCTGCTGATCGGGCTGGCGATTCTCGGGCTGGCGATCGGCGCCGACATCCCTGTCTCTTTGGCAACAATCGCCGAGGCTGCGTCGGATGATAACCGCGGCAAGATCCTTGTGATGTCCAACCTGCTCGCCGGAGTAGGTATTGGGGCTGTCGTTCTCGTTGCCTCCCTCACTGGAGGCACAGGCATCTTCGGCGCCCACGCGATCTTCGGGCTCATCGTCATCGTGGCCCTCATCGTCATGATCCTGCGTCTCACCATCCCCGAGTCGACGAGCTGGAGGAGCGCGCGCCTTGAGCAGACCCAGGGTGTTCCCACCATCCGGGCGGAGCGTTCCAAACTGCGTGATCTGCTTAGCTCACCGCTGCGCTACCCGTTCCTCATGCTCACCGCATACTTCACGCTTGTGAGCATTCCGATCACTCTGCTGGGCGCGTACGCCGCCTACATCGGTGCGAACTTCACTGACACTCCGGTCTCGGAGTTTTCCGTTTTCGTCCTGTTCCTGGTGCCCATTGCGATCGTCGTGCAAGTCGTGTTCATGCGTGTCGTTGACACACGCTTCCGCCTCACCTTCTTCGTCCTCGGCGGTATCTCGTATGTAATCGCCTACCTGATTCCCGTCGCGCTCGGTCTCAACCTGACGACTCTCGTCGTCGCCGTGTTGGTGTCCGCAGTGGGCACGGTCTTCTGCGGCGAGCCGATCTTCCGCGTCTGGGTCAACGAAGCGTTCCCCACGCTGCTCCGTTCCACAGGTCAGGGCCTCATCTTCGCCATCGCTCGCGTCGTGCCGGCGCTACTCCTAGCTCCGGTTCCGGTTCTGCTGACGGTCTCTGTTGACGGCTTCCTGATCGGGCTGTCGGTGGTAGCCGCCGCAGGCACCGCAGTCGGATGGTGGGGAGTGCGGAGCGGGCGCCTCATCAACGAGTTCCACCATGAGACCGACTCGATCGCCACGGCCGCAGCGACCAACCGCGGCACGGCATGACCTTGAACGCTTCGTCGGCCGCCAGAAGCGCCATGCCCAGATTTCTCGTGAGTGGAGACGTCGCAGCCGGATTCGAGCCCGTCGCGGACGCATTCGCCAAGAACTTCACCGACCGCGGCGACACCGGAGCCGCCTGCACCGTCTACCAGGACGGCGTCCCCGTAGTCGATCTCAGCGCCGGAACCTTTCGTAATGGTCCGTGGACGAACCGCACCCGCAGCGTCCTCTTCTCCGTCAGCAAGGGCGTTACGACGATCTGCTTGTTGATGGCTGCCGACGCCGGGAGCATCACCCTCGACGCACCCGTCGCCGCCTATTGGCCGGAGTTCGCCGCTCACGGCAAAGGCGGCCTGACTGTGCGGCAGCTCCTCGCACACCGGGCGGGGCTCGCTGCACCCGCCGTCTTCCTCACGGTCGATGATCTCCGCGACTGGGCATCGGTCACTCGGGCGCTCGCCGCTCAGAGCCCATCGTGGACGCCCGGCAGTGCACACGCTTACCACGCACTCACCCTTGGCTGGCTAGCTGGCGAGGTGCTCCGCCGCGCCACGGGCCTCCGGCCCGCCGGGTGGTTGCGCCAGCACATCGCAGAACCTCTTGGGCTCGGACTCGCCTTCGGCGCCGATCCCACCCGCGACCCAGACTTCGCGCTGCAAGAGGAACCGCTTCCCACCACGCAGACGCCACCCTGGGGGCCGTCAGACCCGATCCTGGAGGAGCGAGTCATAGGTATGAACGGTGCGATTGACGCCGCGAATCTCTTCGCCACTGCGAACACCCCGGCGTTCCTCGGCTACGAAAGCCCGGCGGCAAACATCGTCGGCACTGCGCACGACATCGCCCGCCTCTACGCCGCAACCATCGGCACCGTTGACGGCACTCGATTGCTGAGGCCAGGAACCGTTCGCGATGCCCGCCTCTCGCAGTCGACGGGGGCGCCGTTCCTCGGCGCCGACGCCGGCCACCGGTGGGGGACCGGATTCATGCTCGATTCCGCCGTACGCGGCATGGCTGGCACCGGCAGCTTCGGCCATGACGGCGCGGGCGGGCAGCTCGGCTTCGCCCACCCTGAGTCCGGCATAGCGCTCGGTTACGCAACGGCCCGCCCCGGTGGATATCCCGACGATCGCGCAGAAGCGCTGTGCCGCGCACTGCGAACCGTCCTGTAAACCGGACCGCCCTCGCAGCCGCCATCCCATTCACGACTACCTACGAAATAGAGCATCCATGTCCGTCGACCCCTACCTCGAACCGTTCCTCGATACAGCCACGCCGTTCCCGAGCCAGATTGCCGATTGGCATGCGTTCCGCGAGCAGGAGATCGGAATGTCGAACATGCTGATCGCACAAGTCGCTCAGTCCGGTCCCGACGTCCGGGAAAAGAGAACGGTGACGATCCCCGTCACAGACGGTGACATCGCGCTCAACATCTACTGGCCCTCCACCGACGGTCCGCATCCCGCGCACCTGTACTTCCATGGGGGCGGCTGGATCGGCGGTTCCATTCATTCGGACGCCATCGACATCACCTGCCGGGAACGAGCGGTTGGTGCAGACTGCGTAGTGGTCGCGGTCGAGTACCGCAAAGCACCAGAGCACAGGTTCCCCACTGGACTACAGGACGGCTACACGGCCCTCGAGTGGGTCGCTGGCCATGCTGATGAGCTCGGCATCCGCGCGGATGCCATCACCATCGGTGGCGCCTCGGCTGGCGGCAACCTCGCCGCAGCGATCGCCCTCAAGGCGCGTGACGAGAGCGGCCCTGCAATCCGATTCCAGCTCCTCGAGGTCCCCGCGCTCGACCTGACAGGACAAAGTGAAAGCCTCCAGCGCAATGGTTCCGGCTACGGGCTCGATACGCAGTCAATCAACATTCTGCTCTCGCTCTATCTCCCCGCACCGGAATTGGATGCGCGAAATCCGTACGCCTCGCCTTTGCTCGCCGAGGACCTCTCAGACCTCCCGCCTGCCCTCATCCTGTCCTCTGAATACGACCCGATCGCTGACGACGGCCAGCGTTACGCCGACCGTCTCAACGCCGCCGACGTACCCACGACATTCCACCTCGGACTCGGGCACATCCACATCTCCGGAGCGTTCACGAAGGTCATGCCATCGGCACGGGATTGGAGAGATCGGGCGATCGATGCTCTCCGTTCGGCTAACCGCGACGCCATCGGCGAGTAGGTAAGCGGACCCGCCGCAACACCAAGCCCTGGACCGGACTGAAGACATACGAAAGGCACCGCATGCTGCACCCAAGCGACCGATGGATATGGGACTTCTGGCACGTGCAGGATCAACGCACGCATCACCTGTTCTACCTGCAAGCCCCCGGGGGTGCTGGCCGGCACCCCGGATCCCAGTGATCACCGGGCATCGAGGCGCATCTACGCACACCTGGAACGGCCCCGATGCAGGTGAAACTGCACCAAAATGCAGCACGTTTCGAGGTCGCGCCGTGCCTGCCGAACCCGCAAGCACGTGCAGCGCACAGAGATTTTCACTGCCGCCTGAGACGCCCTCGTCTTCCAAATGCGGCGTTCGATCTCGGGACCGATCGCGCATCCAGGCGAATGCCCCGGACCTCATCGGCCCGGGGCATCCTGCCTTCATCGACTGAAGGGACGTCGCTCTCCTAGAACGCGCCAGTCGTTATCCCCGCCGAACCGGATGGGGGTGTGTTGAGTACGTTGTTGCCTCCCGGCTCCCACGCATCGGCCGAGTTCGGCGAGCCGGCCTCCTGTCGTTTGATGCACTTCCACTCAACCGTGGTGCTGGGCGGCAGATCACTGATCACGCCCGTCCAGGTCGGGTAGGCGCTCGGCTCGAGCTTGATCGCGCTGGTAGGCGACCAGTTACCGAGCTGAGGGACGCTGCCGACTACGTAGACCGACTGCCCCGGGGAGGTGTTGCCCCACTCGCACGCGAAGGTGGCCCAGACGGGCTCTTCCCCGAGCGTGAAGGCGAAGCTCCTCGCCGTCGTCACGCTCGCGCTCGGCGCCTTCGCCACGACCATGTTGCCGCCGGCGTTGTACCAGCCGCTCGTCGCGGCGTCGAAAGCCGCCTTGTTCGCGTGCTCGGTCAGCGGCGTGTCGCCAAGCGTTACCGAAGCCGCCTGATCTCCGTCGGTGACGAGCTGCACGACCGTCGGACGGCTCGAGGGGGCACCTGCGTGCGTCCCGCTCGCTGCTCCGATCGTGACCGTTGCCACGCCCCCGACGACGGACTGGCCGATGACGGTCTCGCGGACCGCGCCGTCCTCGTAGGCGACCGTCTCACCGTCGTCCTCATAGAGGGTGAAGTCGGTCGGCGTCGCGTCGGCGTAGACCGTCGCGATGAGTTCATCGCGGGTCGCCGCGTCCGAGCGGTCACCGACGATGTTCTTCGTCGCGTCGTCCACGAAGGCCTCCGGGATGATGGCCCCGGCACGGGCGTATGCCGGGAGGGTGAAGATGCCGCCGCGCCAGAGCGGCACGTCCTCGATCCACTCCCCCGAGCTCGAGTGGCGCTCATCCGTGTGCAGGTCGATCCAGTCACCAGCCGGCAGGTAGACGTCGCGCTCGCGCTCCCCCTCACCCGCGACGATCGCGACCATGAGGTCCTCACCGATCATCTTCTGGTGCCCGATCTCGCGCACCGTCTGGTCTTCCTGGTAGTGGAACACCAGGGGCGGAGCGATCGGCTCCCCGAAGCGATTGGCGCGGTGCGCCAGCGAGTAATAGTACGGGGCGAGCTCGTAGCGCTGGCGCAGATTCGCCAGGTTGGAAGCGGTATCACCGATCGCGTCCGGACTCGTCTCGTAGCAGTTGCAGAGGTTCTCAGTGTGCGGACGCAGCGGGGTGTCCAGCCAGGCGCTGTTGGCGAACCACTGGGTGTAGAGCTCGTCGAGGTCGGCGTCGAGCATCTCGCGGCGGAAGCCGCCCACGTCGGAGCCGTAGTAGTCGATGCCCGACATCGACATGTGCAACTGCGTGTTCTGCTGGCTGGCGAGCGCGTCCATCGTCGAGCCGATGTCGGCCGACCACATGGCCACGCCGTGCCGCTGGATGCCGCCGGCCGCCGCGCGGCTGAGCAGGAACGGCCGAGCGTCCTCATCGTTCCGCTCGTAGCCGTCGGCGATGCTCTCGGCCCACAGCAGGTTGTAGACGTTGTGGTAGTCGGCGTGCGCGTGCTTGCCCGGCAGCCCCCCGGCCGTCCAGTCGTTCGCGTCGTACATCTCCGGCTCGCCGAGGTCGAGCCAGTGACCGGTGACGCCCGCGTCGACGAGGTGCTGGCGCTGCTCGTCGTGCCAAGCGGCGCCGGCGGCCTCCTGCGTCCAGTCGATCATGCCCCCCTTGCCCCACCAGGGGTTGCCGGTCAGGTAGACCGGGTCGCAGGTGGAGCAGCCGGCGCGGACCAGGTAGCCATCGGTGGCCATGTCGGCGTGCTCGGGCAGGCTGCGGCCGATGTACGACTCCTCGATGGGGATGACGCCGATGCCGTCGGCCGCGTACGCCGCGAGCTTGCCGGCGGGGTCGGGGAACGCGCTCGTGTCCCAGTCGAGGGTGCCCATGCGCGTCGCGTCCGAGTTCGCGGTCACGCCGCCGAACCACTGCACGTCGAGCATCGCCCCGTCGACCGGGAAGCCCTCATCGCGCAGCCCCGCGATGGTGCCGTCGACCTCCGCCCAGTCGTCGTAGCCGAACTCGGAGACCCACAGGCCGAGCGCCTTCTTAGGCGGCACCGGCGGGAGGCCCGTGAGTTCGAGGTAGTCGGTGCGCAGGTCCTGCAGGTCGGGCCCGGACATCACGTACCAGCGCAGCTGGTCGCCCCAGGTGCGCATCGTCCACGGGTCGCCGGTGAGGTTCCACTCCTGCTTGTAGACGTGGTCCATGAACAGGCCGTAGTTGGCCGTGTCCGGGCCGACTGCGAACAGCACCGGGATCTGGGTGTTGCCGACGGGTCCGTTCTCGGCGTCGTAGACCATCGCGTTGCCGTAGGTGCCTCCGGGCGTGCGCACGCGGCCGACCCAGTCACCATCGGCGCTGCCGCCCTGCAAGAACTGCTGGCCGAGGCCGTAGGCGTGCTGCATCGACGCCTTCGAGATGTCGAGGCCCTTCCACGCCTGGCCGAGGTCGGCCGGGCACGCCTCGTGCAGCAGCAACTCGGGCGAGCGGGTCGTGTCCACGACTTCCACGCAGAGCGACGCGTCGACGGTGACTCGAAGGTCGGCGGTGGTGATGACGGATGCGTTGCGCGCGTACTGCTCCGGTCCCGCGTAGTCGGTCTTGTCGATCTGGTCGGTGGTGAAGAGGGGCGCGCTGGTACCGGGCGGCGTGCCCGAGCCGGCGAGCTCGAAGTGCACCAGGTCGTCGTCGAGGACCTCGATGACGAGGTAGGAGGATCCGGCTGTGAACTGAGCGCGCTGCACGCCCAGGGGCGCCGCCTCGGCCGGTTCGGACGGATCCACTGCTACGGCTGTGAGAGCACCGGTGGCAGCGAGCACAGCGGCGAGCCCCAAGCGGAGCGCGCTAGAAGCCCGACGACGGGCGGTGGCCGGTCGGCGTGCAGGGGACATGCTGGCTCCGTTCCGTGCAGGCGCGCTCATCGGGCGAGCACGAGATGGTCGAGGTTGATGCCGCCGGAGCTGCCGGTGGCGTAGGCGATGCGGATCGTGTGCCGACCCGCAGAGAGCGTTGTCGTGAGTGTGGCGGCGCCCCAGTCGGCCCAGCCCGAGCGGGCGGGCAGCGACAGGGTGCCCGCGGCGGCGCCGTCGATGCTCACGCTGCGACTCGCCGCGGTGGTCGCGCCGTTGCCGTAGCGGAACACGAGGTCGTGGCTGCCGGCCTCCTCCACCCAGACGTCGAACTCGACGGCATCGCCGCTCGTGGCGAACTGGTCGACGAAGCCGGTGCCCGTGTAGCCGGCGTGGTCGGTGTTGACCCCGACGCCCACCTGGTCCGCAAACTCTGCCTCGTAGGCGGCCTTGTCGATGCCGCTCAGCAGCACGGTGCGCGCGCTCGTCGCGGCGCCGGTCTTGACCATCGTCAGCTGCTGCTCGGCGTCCCAGTACCAGCCGGTCGAGGCCGTGGCGAGGGCCTGCGCCCCGGCGACCTCGGTGAGCGCGGCGCCGCCTAGGGCGACGGCGCTCGGCCGGGTGCCCGAGACCTGCAGGGTGCTGGCAGTGCCGAGCGGCGGCACCGAGACCTGCACGGTGCGGGCGTCGCGGTCGGCGCTCACAGCAACGGTGCGGTGCGCATCCGCCGCGTCCTCGTAGTAGTCGTACGAGCTCTCACCGGCCGGGTAGATCCTGAAGGCGAGGTTCTCGAGGGCGTCGACGTCGTTACCGATGGCGCCACCCAGCTCGTAGTCGTCGTTGAGGTTGAGCGGCAGCACCGCGCCGGCGCGGGCGTAGACGGGAATGCTGTCCACCCCGGCCGCGTAGCTCTTCACGCCGCCGCCGATGGCCCGCCCGCCGTTCCACAGGTCGTACCACTCGCCCTCGGGCAGGTAGACGTCCTTGACGGTCTGCCCCTGCTGTGTGATCGGCGCCACGAGCAACTGCGATCCGAAGCCGTACTGCTGGTCGTAGGCCGCCGCCGCCGCGTCCTCCGGGAACTCGAGGCTCATCGAGCGCATCATCGGCACGCCGGTCGTCGCACTCTGCTCGGCCTCCGTGTAGAGGTAGGGCACGAGGTTCATCCGCACGTTCGCGAACTTGGCGAACGTCGGCACGACGCTCGTGTCGCCGGTGCGCGCCTGCACGTTCCAGGGCGTGCGCGCCTCGGACGGCGAAGGGTCGGCCTTCTCGGAGTGGTACTGCATGATCGGCGAGAAGGTCGCCTGCGCGGTCGAGCGCAGGTAGAGCTCGGCGGTCGGGAAGCTGCCGGTGAAGCCGGCGAGGTCCCACGCCCAGAACGGCACGCCCGACTGCCCGGCGCTCTGCCCCGCCCGCACGGCCTCCTGGAAGGCGCCGAAGGTCGAGGCCTGGTCGCCGGCCCAGAAGATCGACTCCGCCTGACCGCCGGAGGTGCCGGCGCGACTGAAGATCGCGCCGTCGCCGCCGGTGGCATCCTGCACGAAGGCGTTGTAGGCGCCGGTGTACTCGTTCGGGTAGGCGTTGTGCATCTCGTCGCCGCGGCGGCCGTCGGCCACCCGCAGGCCGCGCCCGAAGAGCGCCTCGCTGCCGTCGGTCTTGAATCCGTCCACGCCGATCTCGTCGATGAGGTACTGGCGCTTGCTCATCCACCAGTCCGTCGCGGCCTGGCTCGTGAAGTCGGGCACGGTGCTGTCGCCGAACCACTGCCCCGTGGGGATCCGGTACGGCGCTCCGGCGGCGTCCTCGACGAGGTAGCCCTGCGAAGTCGCGTGGGCGCGGTCGTTGAGGTGCTGCTGCGGCGCCGTCGACGGGTTCGACGTGAAGTTCTCCTTGAGCACCGGGATCTGCCACAGCAGCACCTTCACGCCCTGCGCGTGGGCGTCGTCGACCATCTGCTTCGGGTCGCTCCAGGTGCCGTCCGTCGGGAAGGACAGGTCGTCGAGGCCGAGCGGCGCGCTGCCGTCGGTCGGCGTGTAGGTCGCGTCCTTCCAGAGGTAGAAGGTGGCCTCGTCGCTCCACTGCTCGAGCACCACGACGCTGTGCGGGATGCCGGAGGTTTCCACCTGGTCGAGCCAGCCCTCCACCTCGGCCTGGGTGTTCCACTCGTTCGCGGAGCCCCAGAGCCCGAAAGCCCACTTCGGCGGCAACTGGGGACGCCCCGTCACGGCCGTGTAGTCATCCACGATCTCGGCCGGCTCGCCTGCGAAGAACTGGTAGGTGAGGCTCGAGTCGAGCGCGCCGCCCGTGTCGACGGTGAAGCCGGCCATGTCGTTGCGATGGGTGGCGAGGTTAAAGATTGCGTACCGGGTGCTCGGCACGTGGATGCCGTAGCCGGCAGAGTTCGTGAAGAACGGCACCGAGTAGTAGGTGCGCCGTGTCGCGCCCTGGTCCTGGTACTGGTTGTAGACGTAGTTGTGCACGTCCGTGCCCCGGTGGTCGAGACGGTCGTAGCGCTCACCGAAGCCTTCGAAACGCTCGCCGACAGGAGTGAGGAGATGATCCTCGATCTTCGTGACGGTCGTCGCCCCGTCGCTCGCCCACCCGATCGTGCGGAACTGCGCGGGATCGTACTGACGGGTGATCAGCGTGGTCCCATCCCCCTCGTAGACGGACAGACGGTACGGGCTGCGCTGGATGGCGAGCACGAGCTCGTCGGTGGCGATCCTCACCTCGGAAGCCGTCTGGGTCAGCGTGTAGTCGCTGAGGCCCTCGAGTTCGAGGCCGGCACCGGTCGGCGCGATCTGCACGTCGAAGCCGTCGGCTCGCGGGAAGGCGAAGCGCACCTTCGGATCGAAGTCGCCAGCGCTGTCGCCCGTGCCGATGTCGACCGAGGTGCCGTTGTCGGTGACGGAGACGACATCGGTGACCGTGCTCCAGGAGGTGGTTGCGAACGCGAACGGACCGACGCTGCGGGCGCCCTGACCGTTGACATCGGCATCGACCGTGTACTCGACCAGGTCTCCGCGGTCGAAGTCCCCGAGGTCGATGCGCCAGTAGGAGTTGTTGCCTGAGTTGTAATCCCACGCCGCCCCGACGGGGGTCTGCGCGATGCCGTTGAGCGTCCAGGTCACCCAGACGCTCTGGCCGGAGGCGATGGGCCAGGTGGTCGCTTTGATCGTGACGGCCTCACCGGCCATCGGGTCGCGCGGAGAGCGCTCGGTCGGCTCGGTCGAGTAGAGCTCATCGATGCCGGTGGGCGCGTGCCACACCCCCTCGAGCACGTTCGCCGATGCAGCAGGCGCGGGTAGGAGAGCGGCGAGGAGCGCCGCGGCGAGGACGCCGACGATGGCGATGGCACGCCGCCGAAGCGGCGGCAGGGCAAGACGCTGTTCCCGAGCAGACATGAAACCCCTTTGTTCAATGCTGTATTTAGTGCTGAATATCGCCGCACCTCCCGCACACCGTCAACCCCTGCCGCACATGATGAACATCTGACGGGCACGGGACCAACTGGTGGTTGACGAGATGCACCACCCGGCATATGGTTCGTTCAGTCCTGAACAAAGGGGTTCGCAGTGGCACCACAAGCCGCACGCACCGACGTCTCCCGATCGGCGGTGCTCGCGCACATCGGCGCGCAGGGTCCGACGTCCCGAGCCGAGCTCGCGCGTGTTCTCGGGGTCTCCCCCGCGCTGATCACCCAGCTCACGCGTCAGTTGATCACCGATGGCCTCCTTACCGAGCTCGAGCACAGCCCGTCGCAGGGCGGGCGCCCGGCACGGCTGCTCGGCCTCGATATCGATGCAGGCCGCGCGGTTGGCGTGAAGATCGTCGCCGACCACCTCACGTTCGTGGAGGTCGGTATCGACGGCGGCGTCGCCCGGTCCGCCACCGAACCGTTCGATGCGGCGGCCGGCACCGCCATCGCCAGCCTCGTGCGACTGCTGCGTGCCTTCATCGGCGGAGGCAGCGACCGTCCGCTGCTCGGGATCGGAGTCGGCGTGCCGGGCGACGTCGACGACCAGGCCAACGGCACCGTGGACTCCACGCAGCTCGGCTGGCAGCGCGTGCCGCTCGGTGACATGCTGCGCCGCGAGCTCGAGCTGCCCGTCATCGTCGAGAACAACGTCAACGCTCTTGCCATGGCCGAGGCCCTGCACGGCAAGGCGCGTGGGCGCGAACACGCCCTCGTCGTCACCATCGGCACCGGCATCGGCGGCGGCATCCTCGTCGACGGCGCCGTCCTGCGCGGCCGCAGCGGCGGCGCTGGCGAGGTCGGCCACATCCCTGTCGACGAGGACGGGCAGATCTGCCAGTGCGGCGCCCGTGGGTGCCTGGAGTCGATCATCGGTCAGTCCGCGTTGCTCACCCACGCGCGAGCCCTGGGCATCATCGGCGACGGCGCAGGGATGGATATGCTGCACGCGCTCGCCGATGAGGGCGACTCCCAGGCGCAGGCGCTCTTCTCCCAGGCCGGCCACCTGCTCGGTCGCGTGCTGGCGGGCGTGGTCAACCTGCTCGACCCGGAGATCGTCATCCTGCTCGGCGAGGGCGTGGCCGCTTGGCGGCACTGGTCGTACGGCTTCGAGCCCGCTCTGCGCACGGCGCTCATGCCGCGCAACCGAGGCGTCGAAGTCGCCGTCGAGACCTGGCAGGACGATCGGTGGGCTCAAGGTGCCGCCGCCCTCGTGCTCGCAACCCCCTTCGACGCGCAGGGCCGCGCGGGCGAACAGGGTCGGCTCGTCCGAGAACGGCTCGCGGCAGTGGGAGAGGCAACCCGATGAGCGTCGCGTTGCGCGAGAGGCCGCGCCTTGCCTCCCCCGCCGGCAACGGTTCCGGTCGGGCACCCGCGCGACGGGCATCGCGCCGCCGCACCACGCTCATCGCGCTCGCCTTCCTCGCGCCGAGCGCCATCCCTCTCGCGCTCTTCACGATCTACCCGATGATCGGCGCGCTCTGGACGAGCCTGCACGAGTGGAACCTGCTCGCCCCGATGGAGTTCGTCGGCCTGGACAACTACGCCGCCCTGCTGCAGGACGAGCTCACCCAGCGCGCCTTCCTCAATACGCTCTACTACCTCGTCGGTTACCTGCCGCTCGTCTACATCGGAGGTCTCGCGCTGGCGCTGGCGCTGAACAGCCGGATCCCTGCGCGGGCATTCCTGCGCGGCGTCTATTTCCTGCCCGTGGTGACGAGCTGGATCGTCGTCGCCCTGGTCTGGCGCTGGCTGCTCAACCCCTCGGTCGGTGTGGTGAACGTCGTGCTCGGCTGGGTGGGGGTCGATGGTCCGGGCTGGTGGACGGACCCGACCTGGGCGATGCCCTCGATCATCCTCGCCTCGGCGTGGAAGGACCTCGGCTTCGTCATGATCATCCTCCTCGCCGGTCTGCAGGCGATCCCGCAGGAGCTCTACGAGGCTGCCCGCGTCGATGGTGCGGGGCCGTGGCGCCGTCTCGTCAGCGTGACGCTGCCGATGCTGTCACCGTCGACGTTCTTCGTGCTCGTCATCTCCCTCATCAACGGCTTCCAGGTCTTCGATCAGGTGTACGCGATGACGGGCGGCGGCCCAGCAGGCTCCAGCACGGTCGTCGTGCAGCAGATCTACGACCTGACCTTCCGATACGGAGCCGCCGGCGAGGCGTCCGCGCTCTCGTGGATGCTCTTCGTGCTCGTGCTCGCGATCACCGTGGTGCAGATCATCGGTCAGCGGAGGTGGGTCAACTATGCGTAAGTCACCCACGAAGGCGCTGCGACGCATCCTGCTCACCGCGGTCGTCGCGCTCGGCGCGGTCGCCATGTTCTTCCCGTTCCTCTGGACGATCTCGACCTCGCTGTCGTCCGGTGCCGGCCTCGATGCGACGCCGGACCTCATCCCGGCGGACCCGTCCTTCGCCGCGTATGCCGAGCTGTTCGAGAACACACCGTTCGCGCGGGTCATCCTCAACTCGCTCGGCCTGGCGGTGGCGACGACGGTGTTCCAGCTCGCGACGAGCTCGCTCGCCGCCTACGCCTTCAGCCGGCTGCCGTTTCGAGGCAGCGGTGTCGTCTTCGCGGTGTACCTGGCGACGATGATGGTGCCGATCCAGGTGCTCATCGTCCCGCTGTTCGTGCAGATGCGGGACCTGGGCCTCGTGGACACCTACCTCGGAGTACTGCTGCCCGGCGTGGCGAGCGCGTTCGGTGTCTTCCTGCTCCGGCAGGCCATGAACGGCGTGCCGCGGGAGCTCGACGAAGCGGCGACGCTCGACGGCGCCGGCCACATGCGCATCTTCGGCACGATCGTCCTGCCGCTG
>JAAIGE0100209939.1_pt1 | contig 17586 bp, 12 predicted proteins | sample 6487951 | NCBI WGS metagenome assembly JAAIGE01 (sample SAMN13974128, study PRJNA590717) | phyllosphere metagenome | biome: tomato field; feature: multiple bacterial spot infested tomato fields; material: tomato leaves; isolation source: leaves from tomato fields | host: Solanum lycopersicum ...
CCGGGGGTTTCCGGGGCGGCCGCGGTGATGGTGGCGGTCGCCGTGCCCGCGTCGGTGAGGGTGACGACCTCGCCGGTGCTGCTGACGAGGCGGACGCCGGTCAGGGCGATCTCGGCGACACCGGCGCTCTCGGCGCGCAGCGTCAGGGTGGCGAGGGTGATCGGCGTGGCCGCCGCGGCCGGGTCGGAGGACAGGCCCGGAGACGTGCCGAGGCGCGTGTGCGTGAGGGCGATCACAGTCGCGGTGCCGGCCGCGGCGCCGGTCGTGTCGACCGTCGCGGTCGTGAACCCGCCGTCGGGTGCGGTGGCCGAGTCGGCCACATACGCGACGAGGCCCGACGGAACCGACAGGTCGAGGTCGTAGGCGTAAAGGTCGGTCACCCCGGTCGCGGTGACCGTGACCGTGACGGTGCCGCCCGCGGGCGCGGTGGCGGTGACGTCGAGGGCGAGCGTCGCGGCGGGCGGTGCGGCGACGGCGGCGGGGGCGAGAGCGAGCGAACCGGCGATCGCTGCCGCGCTGAGCAGTACGGCGGGGCTGACGAGTGCGGCGAGACCGCGCCGGGTGGGGCGCGGCATCCGCTTCTCGATCGGGTGAGCAGACATGCGTGAGCAGTCCTTCCTGGTGTCGGGTGCAGGCAGGACGGCAGGCTCGCGTGGGGCTCCGGGCCCACGGTCCTCGGGGGATGACCCGAGACTGTCAGGGCGTCGTTTCTCGCAGGGTGTCGGGATGTTTCGCCCGTGTGACCGTCACGCCGATCTCATCGGATCTGCTCAGCATCGTTCGCTGCTGTTTCGGCGTGATCGGGAGTAAGCTCATGGGCGGGGCGTTCCAGCCTGCTACCGCCCCACGCGGACCCGGTTCCCCCACCGGTACGCCGCGCGGCCCGGGTGAAACCTCGCAAGGGATCAACTCACCCGGGCCATCTCTTTGCCCTCTTCGCGCCTCTTCGACTTCGGACGGCTTCCGCTCAGGGGCGTCCCATGCCGTAGTAGTCCCAGCCGGCGTTTCGCCAGGCGGTGGCGTCGAGGCAGTTGCGTCCGTCGATGATGACGCGGCCGTTGGTGAGGGTGGCGGCGTGTTCGGGGGTGAGGTGTCGGCGGTATTCGTCCCATTCGGTGACGACGATGACGGCGTCGGCGCCGCGGAGGGCTTCGTCGCGGTCGTCGACGTAGTTGAGTTGGGGGTGGATGCGGCGGGCGTTGTCGATCGCTTCGGGGTCGGTGATGGTGACCCAGGCGCCGAGGCCGTGGAGGCGGACGGCGACGTCGAGGGCGGGGGAGTCGCGGATGTCGTCGCTGTGGGGTTTGAACGCGGCGCCCAGGACGGTGACGTTCTTCTTGAACACCGATCCGCCGAAGGCTTGGACGGTGAGGTCGACGGCGCGGTCGCGGCGGCGGAGGTTGATGGCGTCGACTTCGCGGAGGAACGCGACCGATTCGCCGCGGCCGAGTTCTTCGGCGCGGGCGGAGAAGGCGCGGATGTCTTTGGGTAGGCAGCCGCCGCCGAATCCGATGCCGGCGCCGAGGAAGCGGCGGCCGATGCGGGCGTCGTGTCCGATCGCGTCGGCGAGGGTGGTGACGTCGGCGCCGGTGACTTCGGCGATCTCGGCCATCGCGTTGATGAAGCTGATCTTGGTGGCCAAGAACGCGTTGGCGGCGACTTTGACGAGTTCGGCGGTGGCGAGGTCGGTGACGATGAACGGGGTGCCCTTGGTCACCGAGGGGTGGTAGACGGCGCGGAGGATGTCGGCGGCGCGTTCCCCGTCGGCTCCGGTGGGCACACCGGCGACGAGGCGGTCGGGGTCGATGGTGTCTTGCACCGCGAACCCTTCGCGGAGGAACTCAGGGTTCCACACCAGGGTCGCACCGGTGGCTTCGACCCGGCCGGTGAGGGTCGCGGCGGTGCCGACGGGCACGGTCGATTTGCCGGCGACGACGTCACCGGCGCTGAGGTAGGGGACGAGGGCGTCGACGGCGGCGTTGACGTAGGTGAGGTCGGCGGCGTAGCCGTCTTTCTGCTGCGGGGTGCCGACGCCGACGAAGTGCACCGCCGAACCGGCCGCGTGGGCCATGTCGGTGGTGAACCGCAGCCGGCCCGACGCGAGGCCGTCGGCGAGGATCTGCTGCAGCCCCGGCTCGAAGAACGGTGCCTCACCGGCCGACAGCGACGCGATCTTGCGTTCGTCGACGTCGATACCGACGACCTCGTGGCCGATCGAGGCCATCGCCGCAGCGTGCACCGCACCGAGGTAACCGCATCCGATCACAGACAGCTTCATGTGGTCTCTCCCGCTCGGCCGGTCGATGCCGAAGTTCCTTCATACCAAGTTCGCGTGACGGGCGTATGACGCGACGACGAAACGCAGAACGGGGTGGGCGGCTTCACGAGGTCAAGAGCGCCGCGGCGACCAGCGCGACCGCGCCGATGCCGATGAGCACGAGCCCGTGCCCTTTCACAGACGAAGCCCCAGTTCGTCACGACGACGTGAACTGGAGCTTTGCGGCTCACCATACGGCAGTACGCGGTCCGAGGCGACAAAAGGTGTGATCCGGATGGGCGAGACGGCGGCACCCGACGCCTGATGTCAGCCGCCGAGGATGCGGGCGCGCGCGGCCGTCCGCTCTTCGTCGCTGATCGTCCCGGCGGCGTGCAGTCGGTCGACCTCGGCGAGACGCTGCTCGAGCCCCTGGTCTCGCGGCCCGCTCGAGAGCAGGTCGCTGCGCAGAACCCGGTCGGCGAGGTCGGCCTGGATGGTGACTGGATCGTGCCCCGCGCGGCGCAGGGCGCGCCGATTGCGGATCGTCGCGTAGATCACGTAGGCGAAGACGGCGATGACCAGGACGAGGATCACCCCGAAGATCACGGGGAACCAATCGGTGAGCGGAGTCATCGTTCTACCGTCGCACAGCCGATCATGGCTGGCTAGGGGCGGTCGCCGACGCGTCTAGCCTGGAGCCATGCTGACGCTGACGCACGACTTCGCCGACGCTCTGCCCGCCCTCGCGACGCCGTGGTCGGCGGCCGCTGCGCCCGACGCCCGTTTGCTGGTGCTGAACGAATCGCTGGCCGGCGAGCTCGGACTCGACGTCGACGAGCTGCGCAGCGAGGCCGGGGTGCAGGCGCTCGTCGGGGCGGCGCCGCCCGCCGGGGCGATGCCGGTCGCGCAGGCGTATGCGGGGCATCAGTTCGGCGGGTTCTCCCCGCGGCTCGGCGACGGACGCGCGCTGCTGCTCGGCGAACTGCGCACCCCGAGGGGTGCCGTGCGCGACCTGCACCTGAAGGGGACGGGCGCGACGCCGTATGCGCGGGCCGGCGACGGGTTCGCGGCGCTCGGTCCGATGCTGCGCGAATACGTCATGAGCGAGGCGATGCACGCGCTGGGCATTCCGACGACCCGGTCGCTGGCGGTCGTGGCGACCGGTGGCGAGGTGCTGCGCGACGAGCCGCTCGCGGGCGCGGTGCTGGTGCGGACGGCATCCAGTCATCTGCGTGTCGGCAGCGTCGAGTTCGCGCGCGCGACGGGTGACGTCGACGTGCTGCGCGCGGTGGTCGACTACGCGATCGCGCGTCACTATCCGGGCGCGGGGTCGGGGGCTGATTCCGCGGCGCTGGGGCTCTTCCGTGCGGTGGTGGCGGCGCAAGCTCAGCTGGTGGCGCAGTGGATGCTGGTCGGTTTCGTGCACGGTGTGATGAACACCGACAACATGACGCTGTCGGGCGAGACGATCGACTACGGGCCGTGCGCGTTCATCGACGCCTACGATCCGGCGACCGTGTTCAGCTCGATCGATACGGGCGGCCGGTACGCGTACGGCAACCAGCCGTACATCGCCGAGTGGAACCTCGCCCGCCTCGCCGAGGCCATGCTGCCCCTGTTCGACGATCGTCCCGAGCGGGCGGTCGAGCTGGCGCAAGAGGTGTTGGGCGGGTTCCGGCCGCTGTTCGCCGACGCGCGGCGGGCCGGGATGCGCCGCAAGCTCGGCCTCGGTGGTGCGCGAGCAGTGGGCGACGACGAGGTCGAGTCGCTGGCGGGCGACCTGCACGAGATCTTCGAGCGCACGCACGCCGATTACACGTCGAGCTTTCGTGCGCTGTCGGATGCCGCGCGCGGCGGTGCTGGTGGTGCGGATGCCGATGCTCTCGAGCGCGCGGTGGGCGGCGACGCGGCGGTGGGCGCGGCGCTGGGCGCGTGGCTCGACCGGTGGCGGTCGCACGCGCCCGACGCCGCCGAGATGGATGCCGTGAACCCGATCTACGTGCCGCGAAACCACCTGGTCGAAGAGGCGCTCGCGGCGGCGACGGACGGCGATCTCGAGCCGCTCGGCTGGCTCACCACCGTGCTGTCGACGCCGTACACCCGCCGGTCGGGCGCGGAAAGGTACGCCGAACCGGCGGGGGCGGACTTCACGGCCGGCTATCGGACGTTCTGCGGCACCTGACGGCCCGTCCCGGCCGCGGCGGTCAGGCCTCGTGACTCGCCTGCTCGACGCGAAGGTCGATCTGCCACACGATGCCGAAACGGTCGCGCAGCTGGCCGGCGAGCGGTGACCAGGCCGACGCTCCGAGCGGCTGTCGGATCTCCGCGCCGTCGGACAGGCCGTTCCAGGCGGCGGTGAGCTCGTCGGCATCGTCGCCCGCAAGGTACACGTAGAACGCGTTGTCGCCCTGGTCGTAGGGCTGCCCCGGCCACACGTCGAAGGCCATGACGCCGATGCCGGAGGCGCTGTGCACCTGGCCGAACACGACGCGGTCGGCCCAGGCCGGGTCGTCGGTCGCGCCGCTCTGGCCGTAGGTGACCACCACGGCTTCGGTGTCGAAGGCGGTCGCGTAGAACTCCAGCGCAGCGCGCGCGTCGCCGTCGAAGTTGAGGTGGGGCGTCGTGGTGATGGACATGGTGGCTCCTCGTCTGTGGCGACCCCGGCGGTCGCTCTCGAGTTCTATGCTCCGCTGAAATGCGGTCGGATTCTGTCCTCAATCCGAGGAGGATGGGTGTCATGTCCGGGCCCTCGTCGCGCATGCTCACCCTGCTGTCACTGCTGCAGGTGCGGCGCGACTGGGCCGGTGATTCCCTCGCCCGTCGGCTCGGGGTCAGCCCGCGCACGGTGCGCCGCGACGTCGACCGGCTGCGGGTGCTCGGGTATCGCATCGACGCCGTCCGCGGCCCTGCCGGTGGATACCGACTGGGCAGTGGCTCGGAGCTTCCTCCGCTGCTGTTCGACGACGAGCAGGCGGTCGCGGTCGCGTTGGCTCTCGCCGTAGCCCCGGCTTCGGGCGCCGCGATCGCGGATGCCGCGGTGCGTGCGCTGGCGACGGTGCGGCAGACCATGCCGCCGCGACTTCGCCATCGCGTCGATTCAGTACAGGTGGTGCCGGCATCCGGCGGCGTGCTCGTCGCGCCGGACGTCTTGGTCGGGGTCAGTGATGCCACGCGACGCCACGAAGTGCTGCGATTCTCCTACGACAGCGCCGACGGCCGACGGCGATCCATGCGCGTGGAGCCGCATGCCGTGGTCGCACACGACCGCCGGTGGTATCTGCTGGCCTGGAACGACCGGGTAGCCCGCTCGGAGGACGATGCGGTGGGCGATGCGGTGGGCGATTGGCGGACGTATCGGATGGATCGGGTGGTGCTCGGAGACCCGACGCATCGAACTTTCGTGCCGCGGGAGATCCCCGGCGGGGGTGACGCGGCCGCGTTCGTCGCGGCCCGGTTCAAGGGCTCGGAGTCTCGGGACGTCTGGCCGTGCGTGGGCACGGCGATCGTCGGGCTGCCGGCGCATCGGGTGTCGCCCTTCGTCGACGCGGATGCCGAGATCGTCTCGGTCGGCGACGATCGAACGTCCGTGACGATGGGGTCGTGGTCGTGGGGTGCGCTCGCGGCGCGGTTCGCAGGCTTCGATGCCGCGTTCGAGATCGTCGGACCGCCGGAGCTGGGTGAGGCGGCAGGCGCGGTGGCCCGACGGCTGAGCGGTGGGGACAGGTTGTGATCATCGCAGCACCGAAGGGGTGGCACTAGAAGGCTTAAGCGCTTAAGGTTTCAGAGTCGCGCACAACTCCGGGTCGCGCACAAAGAAGTGAGGTCCCATGTTGCTCAGTCACACCCTGGACGGTCGATGGGCCTGGGATGTCGACGTCTCGGGACCGACCCCACCGCCGCCCGAAGCCCAGGCGATCACCGGCCGGGAGATCGCAGCCGAGGTTCCGGGATCGATCCATACGGACCTTCTTCGTGCAGGCCTCATCCCCGACCCGTTCGTCGATCGGAACGAGGAGCGCGTGGCGTGGGTGTCGCGGAGCGACTGGCGACTGCGACGCATCGTCGACCTGGGCGAGACGCGACGGTCGTTCGAGCGCACCGACATCGTCTTCGACGGTATCGACACGGCCGCGGCGGTGTCGGTGAACGGGGTCGATGTCGGGACGACGCGCAACATGCATCGCGGGTACCGATTCGACATCTCGGAGCAGGTCGGTCCGCGAAATCGCGTAGAGGTGCGATTCGTCTCGCCCTACACGGAGGCCGAGGGATGGGAGCGGCTGCTCGGCGCCCGCCCGAGCGCGTATCCGCAGCCTTTCGGCTTCATCCGCAAGATGGCCAGCAGCTTCGGATGGGACTGGGGGCCCACATTGCCGGGTTGCGGGCTCTGGCGCGGCGCGAGGATCGAGCAGTGGAACACGGCGCGGATCGCGTCGGTGCGCCCGCTGGTGGCGGTGTTCGAGCAGACCGGGATCCTGACCGCGCACATCGACATCGAGCGCACCGCATCCGGCGTCGATCGCTCGCTGTCCGTGAAGGTCGACATCGCCGGACAGTCGGTTCATGCCGAGCTGCCGCCCGGGCAGACCGTCGTAACGGTCGTGGTCGCGGTCCCCGACGCGCGCCTGTGGTTCCCTCGCGGCCTCGGGGCCGCCGACATGTACGAGATGGCCGTCACCTTGCGAGACGGAGCCGCGCAGCTGGACGCCTACCGAGCGCGTGTGGGCTTCCGCACGGTGACCGTCGATCGCGCCCCGGACGCCGAGGGCACGCCGTTCACGGTCACGGTCAACGGTCAGCCGTTGTTCGTGCGCGGTGTGAACTGGATTCCCGAGAGCGTGTTCCCGGGGACCGTGACCGCCGAGCAGGTGCACCGTCGTCTGACGCAGGCCGCCGAGGCGAACGTCAACCTGATCCGTGTGTGGGGCGGCGGCGTGTACGAAAGCGAGGACTTCTACGCGGCATGCGACGAACAAGGACTGCTGGTCTGGCAGGACTTCCTCTTCGCGTGCGCGGCCTATCCCGAGGAGGAGCCGTTCCGATCGGAGATCATCGCCGAAGCGCGGCACAATATCGTCCGGCTCAGCCCTCACCCGAGTCTGGCCATATGGAACGGGAACAACGAGAACCTCTGGATGCGGCTCGACAAGGATTGGGCATCGCAAGAGGGCGGCGACCTCTCCTGGGGCGAGAACTACTACCTCGAGTGGTTGCCGGAACTCCTGGCAGGCCTCGACACGACGCGTCCGTACACCGCGGGCAGCCCCTGGTCGGGCAGCTGGGAGCACGAGCCGAATCACATCGACCATCAGACGCACCATTCATGGGATGCCTGGAACGAACTCGACTACGCCGTCTACCGCGATAGTGCGCCCAGGTTCGTGTCGGAGTTCGGCTGGCAGGGGGCTCCGGCGTGGCGAACCCTTCGCGACGCCGTCACCGACGACGAGCTGCGCACAGACTCGGAGAACGTGCGACACCATCAGAAGGCGATCGACGGGCATGTCAAGCTCGCCCGCAACCTTGCCCGGCATCTCCCCCCGACCGACGACTTCGACCGCTGGCATCTGCAGACTCAGTGGATGCAGGTGCAGGCTGTGCGCACGGGCCTGCTGCACTGGCGGTCGCACTGGCCGCGGACGGCGGGCACCATCGTCTGGCAGCTCAATGACCTGTGGCCCGTCACTTCCTGGGCCGCCGTCGACAGTGCGGGTCGATGCAAGCCGCTGTACTTCGCGCTCCGCGAGGCATATGCCCCGCGGGCGGTGACCATCGAGCAGGACGACGCAGGCGAGCTTACGCTGTGCCTCATCAACGACACCGCGAACCCGTGGCGTGGTTCGGCGACGGTGGGCGCGCACCGTATGGGTGCGGGGCCGCTGTCTCAGGTCGAGCTGCCGTTCACGGTTCCTGCTCGAGCCGTTCTGCGACTCGTCGTACCCCGCAATGTCGCCCGGCCCGAGGACCCGCGCCGGGACTTCGTCGTGGCCTCCGCCGACGGTGCGCGAGACTTCCGATTCTTCTCGGGCCCGCAGCGATTCCTCGACCGCCGAGCGCCGCTGCGGGTCGTCTCCCATCGGGTGAGCGGGGGCATCGACATATCCGTCACGTGCGACGAGCTGGCGCGCGACGTGCTCGTGCAGGCCGACCGCATCCATCCCGACGCGACCGTGAGCAGGGGGTTCTCCACGATCCTGCCGGGGGAGAGCGTCGTGTTCGAGGTGCGCTCGCCCGTCGAGCTGCCGACCGATGCGGTCTCCGCGCCCTTCGTGGTGACCTCGTTGCTGGATATCATCGACCCTGGCTGACACGAGCGGGGCACCGATGGCACGAGAATCGCATCTGCCTCGCGTCACCATCGCCGATGTGGCACGCGAGGCTCGCACCTCCACAGCGAGCGTTTCGTATGCGCTGAACGGGCGCCCCGGCGTCTCGGAGGAGACGAGGGGCCGTGTGCTCGCCGTCGCGGCTCGGCTCGGATGGGTGCCCGCCGGCGCCGCTCGTGCGCTCGCCGGCGGCGGAGCGGCCACGATCGGTCTGGTACTCACCAAGAATCCGCGCGACATCGCGGTGGAGTCGTTCTACATGCGATTCATCGCCGGCGTGGAGGCGGCGCTCGCCGAGCGCTCGGTGGGGCTCCTGCTCGAGATCGCGGGTTCGGCGGGCGAGGGAGGCGAGACGATCCGTCGGTGGTGGGCGTCACGACGGGTCGACGGCGTGCTGCTGACGGATGTCGTGCCCGAAGACCCGCGCATAGAACTGGTGAAGCGACTCGAAGTGCCGGCCGTGGTCGTCGGGAATCCTCGCGTCGCCGGCGGGCTGACCTCGGTCTGGACCGATGACGCGGTCGCCGTGCGTGAAGCCGTCGCATATCTCGCCGCCGCAGGACACCGCCGTATCGTCCGGTTCTCGGCTCCGGCCGCGCTCGCCTACACGACCATCCGCGACGCGGCCTTCGGCGAGGCCGCGCGGGCGGCGTGCCTCGAGCACGCCATCGTTCGCACGGACCTCTCCGTCGAGGACGCCGCCGCCGCCGTACAGGCGGCGTTGGATTCGCCGACGGCCCCCACCGCCCTCGTCTTCGACAATGACGTCATGGCAGTGGCCGCCCTCACCGTGGTGCACGAGAGCGGTCGATCGGTGCCGCATGACGTATCGATCATCGCCTGGGACGACTCACTTCTCTGTCGGGTCGTCACCCCGCGGCTCACGGCGTTGGCGCACGACGTCGGCGCCCTGGGATCGCACGCCTCACGACGACTGTTCGACGTGATCGCGGGGGCAGGGGCCGAGAGCTTCCAGGATCCGACGCCGACCCTCGTCGTCCGCGGGTCCACCGGGCCGCCGCCGCAGACGCCGTGACGAGCGCTCCGATCACCAGCGCAGATCGGGTGCCCAGCGCAATTGCGCACCGCCGCGCTCGAGGTCGCGTTGGAAGTCGGCGAGATGCCGATCGTCTTCGCGGACGGCGGCGGGCAGCAGGTGCTGGTCGATGCAGTACGACACCAGGGCTCCGACTGCTTCACCGATCGACCACTCGACCGGCTGCAGCCGGTAGCTGCCGTTGGATATGTGTGTCGTCCCGATGTTCTTCGCCGCGGGCAGCAGATTGCGTACGCGTTGCGGCAGGAGGGCGCCGAGCGGGATCTCGAACGGTTCGGGCAGTCCGCCCCCACCGGCGCTTCCCCCGGTCGTCGCGTGGCGATCGATCCAGTAATAGTGACCGACGCCCACGGTGTCGTCGTATCTCTCTGCGCCGCGCCCGTCTCGGAGATTCTTATCGAAGTCCTGTTCGAGGACGGTGCGCTGCGCCCGGATGCGGCGGGACTCGCGGAAGTAGGGCATCATCGCGAATCCGTCCGCGGTGCCGGTTACGCGAGGGGCGAGTCGGAGGCCCGGCCAGCCGGTACCGCCGTCCGGTCGCGGAGCTTCGGTCTGCAACCAGTACAGCAGCGAGGCGCTCAGAGCCTTCGACCTCGCCCAATGGTCGGCGGCGTCGGGAACGCCGAACAGCGGTCCGCCCACATAGTCGTTCATCGGCCAGTTGACGATGACGATGTCGCTCTCGTACGCACCGTCGGTGAACTGACGCCGGGCCGCGACGCGGCGATAGTTCCACAGCTCGGGTGCGCCGTCCATGTTCCGGTGATCGACGTCGATGGCGAACGGGTCGTCGTCGGCGTTGACGTTCAGCGTGTAATCGCGTGCGATCGAGCCGTCGTGAGCGGCTCGGCGAAACCCGAGCATCTTCTCGCCGGAGAGCTGATCGGGGCGCCAGTCGCGGAAGAAGTCGTAGTCCGCGGGCCGGTCGATGGTGTGGTCTTCGCCCGCAAGGTGCTCGATCGCGAAGCACCACGTGACGCTCTGCATGTCGCGGGGGTCGCCGGTCTCGGGTGCGCCGGGCTCACCGGTTTCGGCACGGCTCTCGCGACCGGTGACGAACTCCACGCCGCCGAGCTCGAGCAGGTCGCCGAGCTCGGTCGCATCGATCGTGAAGGGCGCGGTGAGGTCGTGTTCGACGCCCTCGCGATCACGCACGGTGACGCCCGAGACGGTGTCACCGTCGGTGTGCACCGCGATCGGTGAGGCCTCGCGCAGAATCGTGAGGCGCCCCGAAGCCTCATGCGGACGCAGCATGCTGTGGAGGACCGAGAGGATCACTTTCGGCTCGACACTGAGCGGGCTGACCCAGGCGGCCCCCGGGTTGAGGCGGGGATCGGCTCGGGCGGCCTCGGTCAGCGGGTAGAACGAGCGGTAGTGGTCGCGGACGAGCTCGCGGAACCGGGCGTAGCTGGTATTGCGGCCTGTCGTCTCGATACGTCGATGCTCGTCGCTCGGAACCAGTTGCGTCGTCAGTTGACCACCCAGCCATGCCGTCTGCTCGGTGAGGATGACCGACTTATCGCGTCGCAGCGCTGCGAGGGCCGCGGAGACACCGCCCACACCTCCGCCGATGATGAGGACGTCTGCTGAGTATCGTGTCACGACCGTACCTTTCGTTTCCCGAGAACTCTAAGCATTTTTCTCGACGAGGGGCAACAGAATTTCCCGAGGTGGAGGTCGTGGACGTTAGAGTTCAGTGGCAACCGGATCGAGGAGACAGACATGCGCGCAAAGGAGCGTCGACCATCGCTCGCCGAGGTCGCCGGAGAGGCTGGCGTTTCGATCTCGACGGTGTCGAAGGTCGTCAACGGCGCGCCCGATGTCGCCGACTCGACCCGGGTGCGCGTCGAGTCGGTCCTGCGCGACAAGCAGTACCTGTCGCCGAAGCAGCGTTCCCGCAGCGACGTCGCGACCGTCGTCGTGGTGATGGCGAGCTCGAGTCTGGCGTCGCCGCTGACTGTCGAACTGCTCCGTGGCACCATGCGCGCGGCCCACGACGCCGGTGTCGAGCTCGTCCTGCTGGATCTGCCGGACGGCGCTCCAGCGGTCGGCTGGCTCGAACGCATCGAACGCACGGGGCGCACGGCTGTCATCGCGCTGAAGTCTCGATTGAACGCACCGGAGCGGCAGCGGCTGGCGGAGCGGGGCATCCCGCTCGTCGAAGTCGACACCTACCAGGCTCCCGGTCCGGACGCGTACTCGGTCGGTGCGACCAACTTCGCCGGCGGCATGGCGGCGACGCAGCATCTCATATCGCTCGGTCACCGTCGCATCGGCTTCCTCGGCGGTGTCGCCGATACCCAGGCATCGATCGCGCGCAAACACGGTCACCTCGCGGCGCTCGCATCGGCCGGCATCCCGGCATCCGACGTCGTCGACGAGGGTGATTTCACCTACGAATCGGGGCTGCGGGCCGCAGAGGCTCTACTGGGTCGATCCGACCGCGTGACCGCCGTCTTCGCCGCGAGCGACGCTCAGGCGGCGGGGGTGCTCGAGGCGGCGCGGCGCGCGGGGTTGTCGGTGCCCGACGACCTCAGCGTCATCGGCTTCGACGATCAGCTCGTCGCCCGCATGACGGCGCCGCAGTTGACCACCATCCGGCAGCCGTCCGAGGCCATGGGCTCGTTCGCCGTGGATATCGCCCACAAGCTGCTGCTCGGTGCGTCGCCGGCCGCGTTTCACACCGACCTCGCCACCGAGCTGATTGTTCGTGACTCTACGGCGCCGCCAACCGGTACCGAGAATAACGCTTGATATTTTCGGTAGCTCTGATACTTTTTCTTCAAACGCGCTATGAGGCGCGTCATGAGTCCGAAGGAGTACTTCATGCGAGCTACCCGATCCCGAGGCGCAGCCCTGGCTTTCGCCGGTGCCCTCGTCGTCTCGCTGAGCGCGTGCGCGAGTGACGGTGATGCCGGCGCCTCCGGCCCGGTGGATCTGACGATGGCGCTGTGGTCGTCCAATGAGGACCACCTCGCTCTTCTCCAGCAGATCGGCGACGCGTATGTCGCGGAGAACGGCGACGAGGTGGCTTCGATCACCTTCGAGCCCGTCACCAACCCCGACTACGTCGCCGGGCTCACCACCCAGATCGCGGGCGGCGACGTGCCCGACCTCGCCTGGGTCCCCGAAGCGAGCGGGCCCGAGTTCGTCGACGCGGGCATTCTGTCGGACGTCCGTGAGACGCTCGAGGGAACCGACGGCTACGCGCTCGACGACATCCTCCCCGCCGCGCTCGCGCCGTGGCAGGACGACGCCGGCGGCGTGTACGCCTACCCCTTCTCGAACTCGCCGTTCGCTCTCTACGTCAACGAAGACCTCGTAGCCGCGGCCGGACAGCCCGATGTCGCCGGGCTCGTCGGCTCTGACGAGTACACCTGGCAGACGATCGCAGACATCGCCGCGGCGACCAACGCGGCGACCGGAGCGGCGGGGCTGAATGTCCCCACGTTCAACCCGACCAACTGGAGCGCGGTGACGATGCTCGGCAACGCTTGGGGCGCGCAGCCGTGGTCCGAAGACGGCGCCACGTGCGAGTTCGACTCCCCGGCAATGGTGGACTACCTCACGTGGTACCAGGAGCAGATGAGTCGCGGGGCTGTTCCGGCGGTGTCGGGCAATGCCGCCCCGGCCGCCTTCGCCAGCGGCGAGGTCGCGTTCAGCGTCGCGCAGCTCAGCCAGTCGGGCAGCCTCGATGACAGCTTCGGCTGGTCGTTCCTGCCGTTGCCGTCGGGCCCCGAGGGATATCATCCGATCGTCGGGCAGGCGGGCGTGAGCGTGCTCGAACGCAGCGAGAACAAGCAACAGGCGGCAGGGTTCCTGGCCTACCTGACGAATCCGGCCAACGCCGAACTGCTCGCTCAGTTCTTCCCGCCCCCGCGCGAGTCGCTGCTGAACGTCGAGACGCTGTCCCAGGCCGCGCCGAAACTCTCCGCCGATGAGATCCAAGCGGCCATCATCGACGTGGTTCCCGAGGCGACGGTCAAGCCGCAGCATCCCGTTCTCTCGCAGTTCACCGACAAGGTGCGCGCCGGCCTCGACCCGGTCTGGTCGGGCGGCGACGTCGAGACTGCCGTCAGCGGAGTCTGCGAGCAGATCTCTTCGACGCTCGCTGGCTGAACACGGTGACCGCACGCACCGCAGCGGTGGACAGGGTCGCGCCCCGCCGGAGGTCCCGTCCCGACGGTGACCGATGGCTCGGCGTGGCCCTCGTCGCGCCCCAGGTCCTGGGAGTCGTCGTTCTCGGAGTCGTCCCGTTCCTCTTCGTCATCTGGTACAGCTTCAACGAATGGCGTCCGCTGACCGGCGAGATGGAGTTCATCGGTCTCGACAATTACGCCCGGCTCGCCGGTGACCCCACGTTCTCGGCCTCGGTGGTGGCGAGTCTGTTCTTCAGCGCGGGCGTGCTGGTGCTGAACCTGGTCATCGCCATCGGCCTGGCGGTGATGCTCAATCGCCGGATGCGAGGCATCACGGCGTTCCGCACCGTCTTCTTCTCTCCCGTCGTGGTCTCGGTCGTGGCATGGTCGGTGACCTGGGGCTTCCTTCTGGCTCCCGACGGCGGCATCAACGGTGCCCTCGAGATGATCGGCATAGACGGGCCGAACTGGCTCGCCGATCCCTCCACGTCGCTGATCTCCCTGGTGGTCGTGCAGGTCTTCAAAGGCGTGGGCATGAACATGGTGCTCTTCCTTGCCGCACTGCAGGGCGTGCCCGAGGAGATCCGCGAAGCCGCTCAGCTCGACGGGGCCTCGCCCTGGCGCTCGTTCTGGTCGGTCACGGTGCCGATGATCGCGCCCACGATCCTGCTGACGGGCATTCTCACCACGATCGGTTCGCTGGAGGTGTTCGCACCGGTGCAGCTGCTGACCGGCGGCGGGCCGGGGGACTCGACGAACGTCCTGCCGTTCTTCCTGTACCGCACGGCGTTCATCAGCCAGCAGTTCGGGTACGCCAGCGCGATCGGCGTCGTACTGTTCGCGATCATCCTCGTCCTGACGATGGCCCAATGGACCAGCCGGCGGAAGTGGGTGAACGATGAGGTCTGATTCCTCGCGTTCGGCGCGCCAGAGGTCGCGCGTGAACACCGTCGTGCTCTACGTCCTGCTGATCGCGGTCTCGGTGCCGTTCATCTACCCGACCCTGTGGATGTTCTTCTCGTCGTTCAAGCCGGCGAACGAGATCTTCGTCAAGCCGCCGACGCTGTTGCCGCGCGAGTGGACGCTCGACGGCTTCGTGCAGGTGTTCACGGCGCAGCCGTTCGTGCAGCAGTACGGCAACTCGATGTACATCGCCGTCGTGGTGACCGCGGCATCCATCCTGCTCTCGGCGATGGCCGGCTACGCGTTCGCGCGCATCCGCTTTCCGTTGCGCAGCGCGGCGTTCACCCTGATGCTGGCGGCGATGATGGTGCCGACCGAGGTGACGATCATCCCGATCTTCACCGCCGTCAACGCGCTCGGCTTGAACGACACCCACTGGCCGCTGATCATCCTGCCGATATTCGGGCCGACCGCTGTCGTGTCGGTGTTCATCTTCCGCCAGCACTTCCTGAGTTTCCCCAAGGAGTACGAAGAGGCTGCGCGACTCGACGGCGTGAGCCGGCTCGGCATCTTCTTCCGCATCGCACTGCCATTGGCCACTCCGGCGATCGCGGCGGTGGGCATCATGGCGTTCCTGCGCTCGTTCAACATGTACTTCGAGGCGCTGATCTTCTTGCGCACGCCCGAGAAGTTCACGTTGGGACTGGCTATCACGCGGTACCAGGACTTCTACGGAGAGCAGATGTGGAACACCCAGCTCGGCGCTGCGTCGCTGACGGTGGTGCCGATCCTCGTGGTGTTCCTCATCGCGCAGAAGCAGTTCGTCCAGGGGCTCGCCCAGACAGGGCTCAAAGGCTGATCAGAACCGTCGGCGACGATGCGGACCGGGTGTCGCCGCCGAGCTTGCTCGTCCGGTCATGAGACGAAGGAGTCGAGACGATGCACGAGGACGACACCACCCGGCCGACGCTGCCAGCGTTGAGCAGACGTCATTTCCTGGTCGGGGCGGGGGCTGCTGCGGCGTTGATCGCGATGGGGGATGCCGCGGCGCCGCCGGCGATGGCGACATCCGCGGGCACCGTCCTGCCTCTGGTGCAGCCGCTTCCGAGCGGCCAGCCCGTGCGGACGCAGTTCGCGCCCAACGAACAGGTGCTCGCCGCCTACCTGATGATCGTCGCGCCGCTGGCCAACAGTGTGCGCGACGTGGCTCCGAACTACGGCTGGATGGAGGACGGCTGGCAGCGCACACCGAACCAGCCCTACAACTCCCGCATCATGGAACATGTCGCGACCCTGTCGTGGTTCTACGCGAACGACCGGGTCTGGAACCCGTACTACCGTGATCCCGCGTTGCTCGCGCGACTGGATGCGGCGCTGTCGCACTATCTGTCGCTGCAGCATGCCGATGGCTCGTATCCGGAGTACTCGCCGACTGAGCACCACCTCTCGCCGACGGGCTTCGGCACGGTCGCGCTGGCCGCCGTGCTGCGTGATCTTCGTGCCGCCGGCGAGCTGTACGACCGTCGTGTCCAGATACGCGACGCCATCCGCAAGAGCTCCGCGTGGCTTGTCGATCTGTCGAAGCCGCACTGGAACCGGCCGGTGCAGTTCGCCAACCAGGTCGTTGCCGGTCTGTCGGGCGTGGTCGAGGCTGCGCATGTGCTCGGAGAGCCCGCGGTGAGCGCCGCTGTGCCCGATCGTCTGCAGATCATGCTGCAAGACGGGCAAGCGCCGGCCGGCTTCTTCCACGAGCCCGTCGCCCCCGACGCCGGGTACAACTTCGATGTGATGCTGCCCGATCTCGGCGCTCTCTACGCCCGACTGCCCGATCCGTCGATCGTCGCTCTGGCCGAGCGGTTCGCGGCCTGGTGGCAGTATGTCGTGGTTCTCGAACCGGGGCGCAACGAGGGCTTCATCCTGTCGGGGACGAGCGCCCGGAACATCGTGGCGACATTCGTTCCCACACCCCAGGACGACCTCGACCGCAGCGCGCTCGCTCGAAACCTCCTTCCGCAGGTTCCCGCGTTGCGAGCGTTCTTCGCGAGCTCCCAGGAGAAGACGCAAGCGCGCGAGGCGTGGCGTACCTCGCCGGCGCCGGTGTCACCGCGCGTCAAGCAGGACTCGTCGCCACGGCTGCACATGCACGTTCCACAGGCGCCCGTCGGAGTGACGTCGGCGCAGAGGGATGCCGCTGCCGCAGCGCTGCGCTATCGGCAGGAGTCCGTCTTCACGGAGCTGCGATACGGCACGCTCGACCAGCAGTACGTCTTCGTTCGTCGTCCCGGGTATTACACGGCGGCACTCTACGGCGTTCGTCAGAACTCGCTGCAGCGCGCGGGTACGAATGCGTTCTGGCATCCCGGGGCAGGGATGCTCGCTCTGACGGTCAACAGCACGGGGCCGGATGATTGGACCACGGTGTCGGACAGCACGGGGACGGCCTCGTCGCGGGGTCCCGTGACCGCCACGCACCATGCGGGGGCGACCGGTACAGGCACGGTGATCCCGCCTACGGCGCTCACCGGGTACACGGGCGTGTTCACCACGGTGTACGCGACCCCCGACGGTGCGGTTCGCACAGCGGTCACTCACCGCGGCGACGGCGTTCGGCGGCTCATCACCAGCCCGGGCCCGTCACGGGAGCGGATGCCGCTCATCATCGGCGTGGCCGATCAGGTCGTGTTCTCGAACGGTGTTCCCGCGTCCTACGGGCAAGAGACGATCACGGTGGCTCGCGGCATCACCGTCACCCGCGGCGCGTGGCGATTCGTCATCGATTGGGGTGTGGATCGCGAGGCGAAGTATGCGCCGCTCGACCGGAGCTACCTGGGCAACCGGACGCACCGCATCCTGACCGTCAGCTTCGAGGGCTCGTTGGATGTCGATCTGCGGGTGGCGCCCGTC